>Ga0209519_10000965_pt1 | contig 12417 bp, 14 predicted proteins | sample Rifsed13ft1_FD_184005 | JGI IMG/M metagenome (GOLD analysis project Ga0209519, IMG submission 184005) | Soil microbial communities from Rifle, Colorado, USA - sediment 13ft 1 (version 2) | ecosystem: Environmental > Terrestrial > Deep subsurface > Rock core/Sediment | place: Rifle, Colorado...
TCCTTATTTTTCTTTTTTTCGTGCGCTCAGGACGAAATGATAAATAATGATTTACAAAACAACGCATCCCTATCATTTACCGCGAAAATGAGTGCTGACAAACTTAATGTATTTAAAGGACCTAAAGTTGCAATTGGTAATGATAGTGCACGCTCCTGGATTAGTGTGAGAAAAGATACAGGATTACCGCATGAAATTGGTATCGAAATGACTCCCGGAGCATTAACTGGACTCCCAGATAATGATCCAGGCGTTGAAAGTCCAACCATTGTTCTTCCATTACATCTTAAAGCAAAGCAATTAACACCTTTTAAACACATAGGCCTTAATTGGCAAAACCACGGCCATGGTGGAGGACCTACAAATACTGAGTTCAATTCTCCACATTTCGATTTTCATTTCTATACAATTTCTAATGAAGAACGTTTGGCGATTCCTGATTGGTGTTCCTGTCCTGCTGATGCCGCATTTAACATTTATCCACCCACTACAATGACTACTACTAGTTCCCCTATTACTATTACTACTGGTGGTTATATGCCTTTGGGTTATGCTACTCCTCCTGGTCAGGGTGCCGTATATGGACAAATGGGAAAACATTGGCTACCAATACCATTTAACTATTTACCTTTCACTAAAGTTATGGTTTACGGCACTTATAATGGGAAAATTGTTTTTGTAGAGCCAATGGTCTCATTAGATTACTTATTGTCAAATAATCTAGAACCTAGAGATAATCCTTATTCCCAACCGCTAAAATTCGAAAAAGCTGGAAATTATCCAACAAAATATAATATTTATCGTGATGCTAAGACTGGAAATACTAAAATAACTTTAAGCGATTTTCTCCCCAGAGAAGCTACACCAAATTAAGTATAAATGAGGAAGTGGATGCTTCCTCATTTTATTTTAAAATTATTCAGTACAAAATCGTACTAGCCATTTCCTTTCAATAAATTTATACTCACTGTTGCAATATTAGAATCTGGAAATCTCCTGAAATAATTAGTGTCGGGAAACAATCCTGCTTCAGCAGCAATTTTGTGCAAAACTGCAATTTCCACTATATATTGATCCGAAAAACCATGCGTAGCATCATAAGCAGTAGCAGCGGTGCTACCTAAATTAGCAGCAGTCAAACTTGGAGCGATAGTATGCAATTCAATCATTAACAACCCGAATTTTCGAACATAAGACGACCATTTATTAAGGTGTTCCAATAGATTATCTTCAACCAGATTATTACTGATTCGCTCTCCTCTATGCGCAAAGGCTCCTGTTGAATAGCTCACTCTGTCTTTGGTTATGTGTTTCGGCATTTCCCAAATTCGGTTATGATCCAGGAAGGTTCTCACATTCAACAAATCTTTCAAATCAATATTATAATTTTCCAATAAATCATTGGCAAGTGTATCTGGTCTTCCAATATCTCCCCAAATTACTTTTGCCCAAATATCGGCTTTGATTAAATTTGCTCGTGTTACTTTCAAGGCTGTCTGATTGTAATCGGCGCCAACAAGGAATAAAGGATGGTCATCAAGCATTTTTCCGCGTAGGGTTTGTCTTTCGATTACGGTATAAATATGCTCTATAAATGCTCCATTGCCACAGCCCATATCGAGGATTCCTTTGGGTTGCTCTTCTATTGGCAAATTGAATAATTTGATAATAATCTCGTCCACCACCTTAAAATAAGTATCGTGTGCGCCTCCGCTTCCCCAAACATTCATTTCTCTGTCTACATGAATCTCTTCTTCGCCTTCAGCAATATTTCGCAATACATTTGGATTACCAAAAAGTAATTCATCCATTTTACTAAAAGTAGGTAAATAGGAAACCGTTACTCCATAAGCTGTAGCTCTTTTGGCAAAAAATAAACCGGTTTCCGTAAACTGATAATTACCATTTTTCTGGGTAAACCAACCTAAATGAATAAAGAAATCGAGTATGATTTTAAAATTTTCGGGGGATTTATGAAATTCTTCGGGACGGAAAGAAATCTCCATAAAATATTTATGAAACATTCCACTCATGCCCAGGCGGACTAGTGTAGGCCCTACCAGACATCCTTCAATATGATTTAAAATTTGATACTGAATAGAATTCGTCAGAGGATCATTCGAAAAAGAAATCCCGTAGTTACTTTTGTATTTTTCGAAAATAACGCGCAATCGTTCAAAAGGTGCGTCTTCAAATAGTCTAGGGTGAAATTGCATCGAAAAATGCAATAAGTCAATCACATCTTTATATAAATGAAACATCGAAAAAGCAATTTCACTTTTTTTATTAATGCCAAATTTAATCACATCAGTAGCATTGTTGATATGATAATCCAGAAATCCCTGAGAACATAAATTACGCAAACCAACATTAAGATATCCTTCGTTTGCTTTAAAATGTGAGGTGAGTTCTTCTAAAGTCACTTCTTTTTTATCAAGAATATAAGAAAGCACCCCGCTTTTATGCAAAGAAAACGCAACCGGTGCAGTAACCAAACCATCCAAATGTTTGAAAATGGTGTTTCTGAGAATAACTTTATCTATCATAAAAGTAAATTTAAACGACGAAAAAACAGGGTTAAATCAGTTAATGTCTTACTCAAATATATAAAATTTACTTCAAAATAGAATGCTTTTTTGCTATACTAACTTTTCAACTTAGCGTTTATTGTTAATTTGTCTTTTCGCTTCACCAATAACAAAAGCGACCGAATTTGCAATGTTAAAACTTCTAATCAATGGCGACATGGGAATGGTCAAATGATTTTCAAAAAATCCTAAAACTTCCTCGCTTAATCCCTTACTTTCTTTGCCAAAAACCAACCAATCTCCGTCCTGAAAATCAGTATCTAAATACGATTTTTCGGCGTGGGAACTCATTAGAAAAACTCGTGATAAATCTGTAATCTGTGCTTTCCATTCCGTTACATTTTGATATTCCGTCACATCAAGATGTACCCAATAATCCAAGCCGGAACGTTTCAAATTTTTATCATTGATAACAAATCCAAAAGGATGAACCAAGTGCAAACGACTTTCGGTGCCTACGCAAAGTCTGCCGATATTTCCAGTATTATTAGGTATTTCCGGTTCTACTAAAACGATGTTTAACATTGTAAATATTTTTATTTCTTATTCGAATCGATTTTAAAATCATCAACTTCAATCACTTCTCCTGCTTGTAAATCATTAAGATGTACGTTTCCAATTCGAACACGAACCAAGCGCAAAGTTGGAAAACCAACAGCTGCCGTCATTTTACGAACTTGGCGAAACTTTCCTTCATTGACCGTAATTGAAGCCCAAGAAGTTGGGCCGTGGCGTTCATCCCGTATCTTTTTTCCTCTGGTTCCAAAGGCAGGAATTTCATGAATCAATTTTGCTTTGCAGGGTTTGGTAATATATTTGGTGCCATTAAAACCAATTTCAACTCCTTTTTGCAATTCACCAATAGCTTCCTGATTAATAATCCCATCGACTTGGACATAATATTCTTTGTCTATTTTTTTGCTTCGAATAATTTCACTCATCATCCCATCGGTAGTCAGCAACAACAATCCTTCTGAATCTTCGTCGAGACGACCAATTGCCATTGTTCCTTTGGGAAAATCATGCAATTCACCCAACAGTTTTTTTTTGCGTTTCAGCTCATAGATGAACTGGCTTAAATAACCATAAGGCTTGTGAATGATGAAATGAGAATGAGTCATTTTGCTTTGTTTTTAATGATTGCAAAGATAGTTTTGTTTTAACAACATTTAAAACAGAGCATCGACACATTTACCTTCACAAACCAAAAGCTATGTTAAATAATTAAATTTCTTAATATAAAAGACGTAACATTATAAAAGTTAAGAGTATTAACTTTAAAATTAAAGATTATGGAAAGCAATGATTTAGGTTCAAAAAAGACAAACAACAAACAAAATACAAACGAAGGTTTCAGCGGCGAAAACTTGCCTGAAGATTACAATCCTTCAGCATCAATACTTAAAGCAGAAGTAGAAACTGACTCTAACGGAAATCAAAAAATTGTTCAAAGAGCACGTAATGTGGAGGGAACAACGGAACATAATGATGGTAGCGATACTGAAAATCCAAGTTCCAGTATTGAGATTGTTTCAGAAAAACAAACACAAAGAATGATTGAAAATGAAGATCACAACTCGGATATTACGGCTAACCGTTATCCGAATTCTCACCCAGACAACCACGAAGACCGAGGAAATATGAAACTAGATGAATAACTAATCATTTATTTCATCAAAAGGCCAATAGGAATGTAAATTCGTATTGGCCTTTTTTTATTTAAAACAATAAATTACAGCGAAGAAAAAATTAATTTATGACTAAAATTATCAAATCAATAAATACTAAAACTTGATGCAGTATTTCTATTTCAGAAACAAAAACAGGAAACTTTTGACTACTTTTACTTTTCAAACAAAAATACTTCTATGTCAAATATGTTTCCGTTTTTATTACTTTTTATAATTGCTCTCGCCATTGGTGTTTTTATTGGAAAACTTATTTTCTCTGCTCGATTCCAATCAGAAACAGTTAGTTTAGAAGAGAAATTAATTGCTTTAAATTCACAATTCAATCAACAGAAAGAACAAATTAGCAGCGACAAAACGGCTTTCGAAAAACAACTTCAATTAACTACTTTAGAAAAAGAAACCATTCGAAACGAAAAAGACAGTTTAGCGATTCAACTTTCAAAAAAAGAAACAGATTTTGAGAATCTTTGGGAACGCAACAAAGAACAAAAAGAAGAAGTCGAGAAACTACAAGAAAAATTCACCAAAGAATTCGAGAATCTCGCCAATAAAATATTAGAAGAAAAATCAAATAAATTTACGGAACAGAACAAAGAAAACATGAAAAATATCTTGACACCTTTGCAAGATAAAATTCATTTGTTCGAAAAGAAAGTCGAAGACACGCATAAAGAAAGCATTGATTATCACGCAGCTTTACGCCAACAAATTTTGGGATTACGCGAAATGAATATCCAAATGAGCAAGGAAACCATCAACTTGACGAAAGCTTTAAAAGGCGACAGCAAGATGCAGGGAAATTGGGGTGAATTAGTTTTGGAACGTGTTTTAGAAAAATCAGGATTAGAAAAAGGCCGTGAATACGAAGTACAACAAGCTTTTACAACTGAGGACGGGAATCGCGTTTTTCCTGACGTAGTCATCAATTTGCCTGACGGTAAAAAAATGATTGTCGATTCCAAAGTTTCTTTGACTGCTTATGAAAAATACATCAACGAGGAAGACGACGATGTAAAAATTGGCTTCTTAAAAGAACATGTCAACTCCATAAAACGTCATGTAGAACAATTAGGCAATAAAAATTATCAAGATCTTTATCAAATAGAAAGCCCTGATTTTGTATTGTTATTTATTCCCATCGAACCCGCTTTTGCTATGGCATTAAATGAAGACCCTACTTTGTACAACAAGGCATTTGAGAAAAACATAGTAATTGTTACTCCTGCTACCCTATTGGCAACTTTGCGTACCATTGACAGCATGTGGACCAACCAGAAGCAGCAGGAAAACGCACTCGAAATTGCGAGACAAGCTGGTGCCTTGTATGATAAATTTGAAGGTTTTGTTGGTGATTTAATCAAAATTGGTAAGAAAATCGACGAAAGCAAAACAGAATATAGCGGCGCCATGAATAAGTTAGTAGAAGGAAAAGGAAACTTAATCGTAAGCGTAGAAAAATTAAAAAAAATGGGAGCTAAAGCGAAAAAAGCACTTCCGGAAAGCATCCTAAATCGAGCAGAAAAAGACGAAAATCAATTATTAAACTAACCATCACATGAGAAAAATTATAGGAATTATTACTGCTATTGCTATATTATCAATAGTAAGTTACTTCACATTTTTATACTATGCGACCTACAGTGAAGGAGTTCGTTCCGGACAATTAATTAAATTCAGTCATAAAGGAATGGCATTCAAAACATGGGAAGGCGAATTGAGTCAGGGACTTTCAGGTGCTCAAATTTTTGCTTTTTCAGTAATGGACAGTGACAAACAAGTGATTGCCGATCTTAAAGATATGGAAGGTCAGTACGTGAAACTAAGCTATGTGGAACGTTACAAAACTTTTCCTTGGTGGGGCGATACTAAATATTTTATAGTAGCTGTAAAAAAAGAGAGCTCACCGTACATTAGTAAATAAGCTTCTTATGAATACAATTTTTAAGTCTGTAGCGTCATCTAACATCAGCATTTCAGAATTAATGTTGCCTTCTCACACTAATTTTAGCGGTAAAATTCATGGTGGCTATATATTGTCGCTGCTGGATCAAATCGCGTTTGCCTGTGCCTCAAAATTTTCGGGAAATTATTGCGTCACCGCTTCGGTGGACACGGTAAATTTCTTGAAACCTATTGAAGTAGGCGAACTGGTGACTATGAAAGCTTGTGTAAATTATGTGGGGAACAGCTCCATGATTATTGGTATCCGGGTAGAAGCAGAAAATATTCAAACAGGAAAAATAAAACATTGTACTTCCTCCTATTTCACAATGGTTGCTAAAGACAAAGATGGTAAAAGCGTCCTTGTTCCTGGTTTAATTCTTTCTACTCTAAATGAAGTAAGACGATTTCATAATTGTTTGAAACAAATAGCTTTGAAAAAAGAAAGAGATTATTATGAAGAAGTATTCGATCACAGTTCTGAAGAAAACCTTGCCATTTTAGAAAAATATAATGTTTTGCTAGAATTAAAAAAGAGTTAATGACAAAATATTTTTTTAAAAATTGAAAGTAAAAACTGATTTACCACAAACGATTCCCTCCTATTTAATGCCTTTTTCATTCGTTTTTTTCGTACCTTTAAGTAGTTTAATTCATATACGATTATGAAAAAAATTATCCTACTTCTCCTAATTTTCGTTGCCAATACTGCGGTTGCTCAAGGAAAAATGATTACCGACAGCGGAACTATAAATTTTGAAGCTTCCGTACCATTCTTTGAAGAAGTAAAGGCGATAAATGAAAAAACTACCTGTGTTTTGATAACAAAAACAGGGGAAATAACTTGTTTAGTTTACATCAAAAAATTTCAATTCGAAAGAAGTTTGATGCAAGAACATTTCAATAAAAATTATTTAGAAAGTGATCGCTATCCAAAAGCAATATTCAAAGGTATAATTGAAAAATTCGATTTAAAAAATATCGATTCAAATACTAAAGAATATCAGATAAAAGGAAAGATGACTATTCATGGGAAATCAAAAAAAATTACGGTTTATGGTACCATCAAAAAAGTTGGCGAAGGAATCGAACTAATTTCTAATTTTCCATTAAATACTGATGATTTCGGAATTAAAATTCCATATATAGTTCGAAGCAAAATATCCAAAAAAGTGAATGTATTTGTACACTATGTTTTACAATGATTTTTTCATCAAACTAATTTGAAACACAAACGTACTTTCTTTTAGAATACTCGAACTAAGTTAAAACCAAAAGCGATTTCTCCCTTACTCCATTCTCCAGCGGTCTGCCCTAGAAAGCCTGACTCATGCATTGCTTTAGCATTAGTAAAGTGCATCTGAAACACATGGCCCCCTGTCTCTAAATCGACCCCAATCGATAGTGGATTTTTATAAATCGACTCCTTAGCTCTATTTAAATGCGCACCATAGTCCATATTTACAGACCAGCGTTTAGCAAATTTATATCTGCCCCCTACACCAATCGCAAACTGGTTATTATCTTGTGGATTAGGTTTTATAACATTATTATTATCGTCAAGAATATCTCTTACCGTATTTTCGTGAAAATAAGTAGGAGCTACTTCAAGTGACAATTTATCAGTAAATTTTCTGGAAATTAATAGTTGGTTTACGTAAGTCAATCTATCCTCAAATTGAACCAATGGATAATTCGCTATTTTCCATTCCGTATTAACTGCCAGACTATTGAATCCAGCTATTGCGAAGGGAAATCCCTGCTCCTTTTGTGAGACCAGTAAATATTTTGCCCCTAGCTCGTAAGTTTCTTGAAATCCGCTTCTTGCAACATGAACCGTCAGCCAATCTTTCACCCCAAACGCAAACTTCAATTGCGTATTGGCATTGTCCAATCCGAAAAAATCATCAAATCCTTTATCCAAATAATCAAACCTATGGGCGACCACAAAATAAAAGTCCCCTTTACCAACTAACTTTGTTGATTCAAAGTTTACGATTTTCAAAGATTTAAAAGCGGACATCACATCCAAATCCGTTTTTTTAACGTCAATTTCGGATAACAAATCGTCTTGCGCAAAAATGCAAATCGGAAAAAGTAAGGCAATAAGTAGTTTTTTCATATATGTCTGTAATTTATTTAACAATAATACATTGATCTAATCTGACTTCTTCCAACAACGAATCGTATCCGATAAGCCTTCCTTTTATAGTTACTTGGGAGTCAGCCTGAACTTTTTGTGGAATATTTTCTAGAAAAACCGCAAATACCTTTTCGTCAAGAACAATCGATGATTTCTCAACATCAATAGCGCTGACCTTTCCGCTCACCAGTATCGTTTTATTCAAATATTTTGAATTGGCTGCTGTTTCATTTGTCATAAACTCCGCAAATAGTCCTTCGCTACTGACGTTGAAACGCACTGTTTCTTCACCAATGTTGCGATGCGATTTATAAATATACAAATAGCCCACTATTACAATTAGCAGGAGCAAACCGATAATAATACTGGACTTTTTCATAAAAGATTACATTTTATTTAACAAATTTATCGAAAACACATTAAATAATCGCTTTAAAATTATAACTTTATGGAATATTTATTTTAAATCAACAAATATGAACAAAGTAAAAACATTTGCATTAGCAATATCGACAATTTTAATGGTTAGTTGTTCAAGTGGATCGGAGTCTGACCTTTCGCCGTCACCGAATCCGAATCCAGATCCAAATCCGGTAACAATAACCTACACCAATACCATAAAATCAATAATAAGTACCAATTGCACTTCTTGCCATGGAAGCAATCCATCAAATGGGGCTAACGGTTCATTGGATACTTACGCACGAGTTAAAGCATCTGCTGAGAACATAATAGACCGGATTTCTAGAGCGCAGGGAGCCGCCGGAATGATGCCACAAAATGGCTCAAGATTGCCCCAAAGCACTATTGACAAAATTATCGCTTGGAAAAACAATGGATATATAGAATAAACACGCATGAAACTGCTAAAATTATTTTCCATTTGCGTTCTTTTTATAGGAACTAGTGGACATGCTCAAGATCGAAAAATAACCAAAACAGGTCAAATAACTTTTGAGGCTTCAGTGCCTTCTTTTGAAGAAGTGAAGGCGACAAATGCATCAGTGAGTTGTGTTTTAAACACAAAAACTGGGGAAATTGCAAGTCTGGCTTTGGTAAAGGGATTTCGATTTAAAATTGCTTTAATGGAAGAACATTTTAATGAAAACTACATAGAAAGTGATAAATACCCAAAAGCTACTTTTAAGGGCAAACTAATTAATTTTGACGCATCCACGCTAGATTCGTCACCAAAAAAAATAAAGCTCAACGGCACTCTAGAATTGCATGGAAAATCTAAAGAAATAAATACCGTCGCCATTATAAGCAAAAAAGGAAATAACATTGAAATCACAACGGATTTTGATGTAAATGCAGAAGATTTTAACATCCAAATTCCTAAGATCGTTAGACAAAAAGTGGCAAAAACAGTAAATATCAAAACTATGTTTTTATTAAAATAAAATGTAAACCACTTTTACGAAACATCAGATTATTCAACAGTAAAACAGTGCCTAAAATTGTATTTATCGCGCTGTTTTATTTTGCTAAACAATCCTTAAGTGCTTCCTCTAAGTTTTTAAATTTAAATTTAAAACCTGTTTTTTCGATTTTATCAGAAGAAACTCTTCTTCCTGTCAAAACAATTTTCGCCATTTCCCCCATTCCTAATTTTATTATAAAAGCTGGAACTTTGGGCAACCAGATAGAATAGCCTATTACTTTAGCTAAAGTCTTTGAGAAAATCTCATTGTTGGTATCATCATTAACAGCCGCATTATAAGGTCCCGCCACATCAGGATTCACAAGAGCATGATAGTAAACATTGCATAAGTCATCGACATGTATCCAAGGCATGTATTGTTTTCCAGAGCCTAAAGCTGCGCCTAGTCTCCACTTAAAAATAGGAATGAGTTTTTTTAGAAAGCCATCTTCTTTTCCCAATACTAATCCAGTTCGGATTTTAACAGTTCGGATACGTAAATATTCGATAAAATCTATAGATTCTTCCCATTTTTGACACGTAAAACCGAGAAAATCATTGGCAGGAGGTGTATCTTCTGTACAAATTTCCTCACCATTCACTGCTCCATAAATCCCTATTGCTGATGCGGAAATAAATGCATCTAATACCTTATTGTTCTTTTTGAGAACAGAATATATAAGTTTTGTAGATTGTTGCCGGCTCTTAATAATTTCATCCTTTCTTTTTTTTGTCCATCTTTTATCGGCAATATTTTCACCAGCCAGATGTATTACATAATCAGCTTTAAGAACTGCATCCTCATCAATAAACTGACTAGCAACATCCCATTTGTAATAAGAAATTTCGGCTGTATTCTTTTTTTCGCTTCGACTTAAAATTGAAACACTATATCCTTTTTGAATAAGCAAATTAGTTAAATGCCTGCCTATAAATCCGGAACCACCGCTTATTAATACATTTTTTTTCATCATGACGTAAAGCTAATCAATTATATGGTTCTAAAATATATATTAAATTTTGTTTAACATTATACCTATATAGTTAAACATTTTGTACCTTTATACTCTAATTACAAATTCAACAAAAAATGCCTACTAAAAAAACAACAATAACAAAAGACAAAATAGTTTCTATGTACATGAATTATGTACTTGAAAATAATGACAAACCACGATCTGTATATAATTTCGCAAAACTGAATAATTTCACAGAAGCTGAATTTTATAGCTTTTTCGGAACGATTGAAAGCATCGAAAAAGAAATATTCAATATGTTTCTCGAAAAAACGGTCGAATTACTTCAAAAAGACCAAGACTATGAAACCTATGATATGAAAAGTAAAATGCTGAGTTTTTACTTTACTTTCTTTGAATTATTGTCAGCTAACAGAAGTTATGTAACCATGAGTTTGAAACAACATAATAATGACTTGAAAAATCTAATGCAACTTTCCGGCTTTAGAAATAGTTTCAAAAACTATGTTGCAGAAATTATCACGGATGAATACCGAATCAAACAAGAAAAGTTTCAAAACTTTCAGGAAAAAGCAATTCAGGAAACTTCATGGATACAGCTCTTATTGACGCTGAAATTCTGGATGGATGATTCCTCTGCTGCTTTTGAGAAAACCGATATCTATATTGAAAAATCTATAAACGCCACATTTGAATTAATGAACATTGCTCCTATTGACAGCTTAATCGATTTTGGAAAATTTATTTTCAAAGAAAAAATATACAATAAATAATGAAAACGATAGATTATATCCCAACATCGAAAATTCAAAGAGCTACAAAATTGGTACAGACCGGTGCAAAAGTTGGCGTAAACTACTTGAAATATTACGGAGAAAAAATGGTTAATTCTGATTTGACTCGTGATAAACTCAACGAAGATAACGCCGAAGACATATACGACGGACTGAAAAGTTTGAAGGGAAGCGCGCTGAAAGTAGCGCAAATGCTAAGCATGGACAAAAGCTTTTTGCCACAAGCTTATGTAGAAAAATTTTCGCTTTCTCAATTTTCAGTTCCACCACTTTCGGCTCCATTGGTATTGAAAACGTTTAAAACAAACTTTGGTAAAACACCTTATGAAATTTTTGATGAGTTCAATGCCACTTCAGTTAATGCCGCAAGCATAGGACAAGTGCATCTTGCCGTCAAAGATGGTAGAAAACTAGCTGTAAAAATCCAATATCCCGGCGTCGCCAATAGTATTTCGTCTGATTTAGCCTTGGTAAAACCCATTGCTATCAGAATGTTTAATCTTCAGGGAAAAGACTCCGACAAGTATTTCAAGGAAGTTGAAGACAAATTGGTTGAAGAAACTAATTATTTATTGGAACTGGAACAAAGCCAAGAAGTGGTTGCAGCTTGCAAAAAAATTGAAAACTTAGTTTTTCCAAATTACTATTCTGAATTTTCATCAGAGAAAATTATCACGATGGACTGGATGAGCGGCAAGCACCTTTCGGAATTTACCAAAACAAATACCAATTCTGAAGTAGCCAATAAAATTGGTCAGGCATTATGGGATTTCTATATGTACCAAATTCATATTTTGAAAAAAGTGCATGCTGATCCTCATCCTGGGAATTTTTTGGTAAATGATGAGAACCAATTGGTA
>Ga0209519_10000970_pt1 | contig 12395 bp, 7 predicted proteins | sample Rifsed13ft1_FD_184005 | JGI IMG/M metagenome (GOLD analysis project Ga0209519, IMG submission 184005) | Soil microbial communities from Rifle, Colorado, USA - sediment 13ft 1 (version 2) | ecosystem: Environmental > Terrestrial > Deep subsurface > Rock core/Sediment | place: Rifle, Colorado...
TAGTGCTTTTGAGATTCCAACCCATTATTTCAACTTCCCCAACTCTAATTCCAGAACTTGAGCCGGGCTGATTTTTTGATTGAATTTTTGATAAACCAATTCCTGATTGGTGGTCACTATTACCGTGGTTCCCTGATTATGAATTTTGGTGAGCAAATCTAAAATTTCTTCGGTGGCGACCGGGTCTAAATTGGCTGTAGGTTCATCCGCTAAAAACAAAACCGGTTCAGAAACCAGAGCCCGGGCAAAAGCCACTTTTTGTCTTTCCCCGCCGGACAGCTCGGGTGGTAAGGAGTTCCTTTTCAGCAAAAGACCCAGATTGCCTAAAATTTCGGTGGTTTTCTTTTTGACATTCTTTTCCTTTACCCCTTTGATTCTCAAAGGCAAAGCCACGTTGTCGAAAACCGATTTGTCTTTTATCAGTCTTAAATCCTGAAAAACGATTCCCAATTTTTGTCTCCATTGGGATGTGTGGGATTTCTTCATCTTTTGAGTGGTAAAAGAGTCGAATTTTATTTCACCCTGGCTGGGAGATTCTTCCAAAGCCAAAAGTTTAATCAAAGTGGTTTTGCCGGCTCCGGTGGGACCCAGCACCGTTATAAACTCCCCCTTGTTTAAAGAAAAAGAGAGGTTATACAGGGCAATGGTCTTCTCGTCGTAGATTTTGGTGACTTTTTTAATTTCCAGCATACATTTATTTTATCTGCTTAATTCTTTATAAATTTAACACATTTTCAGCCAATTTTAACAAATTAATTTTTTTTACTGGTAAGGTCAAGAAAAAGTTTGAATTTCCCCTTTGTTTCAAGTAAAACCATGCAGCTTCAGAAACCGGTATTTTTCAAACAAGAGGTAATTGGAGAAAACAAAACTCGGCGAAATCTATTAAACTGTGTAAGATGGTTCAAGATACTCAAACAAAAACCGAGAAATTGCAACAATAATTATCCCCGCTTAAAATTTGGGGATAAATGAAGCTGTTGGAGTATGGATTAGGGAAGGAGTTGAGAAGAAGCTTAATCTTTCATAGCATCCAGGAATTTGGGGTTGGATTTGGTCTTTTTGAGCTTGTCCAGCAAGAATTCCATGGCTTCCACCGAGTTCATCTCCGCCAGGAATTTCCTCAAAATCCAAATCTTGTTCAGTTCCTCATCTTTGAGTAGCAGTTCCTCTTTCCTAGTTCCGGAACGGTTGATATCAATAGCCGGGAAGATTCTGCGGTCAGAAAGTCGCCGGTCTAAGACAATTTCCATGTTGCCGGTTCCTTTGAACTCTTCAAAAATCACTTCATCCATGCGGCTGCCGGTTTCAATCAAAGCCGTGGCGATAATGGTCAAACTTCCACCCTCTTCTATATTTCTGGCCGCTCCGAAAAAGCGCTTTGGTGGATACAACGCCGCCGGATCAAAACCGCCAGTTAAAGTTCTTCCCGAAGGCGGAACCGAAAGGTTGTAGGCACGAGCCAACCTGGTAATCGAATCCAGAAGAATCACCACATCAAGTCCCTGCTCAACAAGCCGTTTGGCCCTCTCCAGGGCGATTTCGGCCACCCTTGTTTGTTCCTCTGCCGGTTCGTCGAAATTGGAAGCGATCACCTCGCCTTTAACCGACCTTGAGATATCGGTTACCTCTTCCGGCCGTTCGCCGATTAAAGATGCCATCAAGTGAATCTTAGGGTAATTTTCGGAAATTCCCCGGGCTATATCCTTAAGAAACGTAGTTTTGCCGGCTTTCGGCGGCGAAACAATCATGCCGCGCTGGCCTTTGCCAATAGGCGCAATTATATCTACAACCCTCATCGAAAGGGGCAGTTTGCCGGTCTCAAGTGTCAGTTTTTCGTCAGGGTAAATAGGCGTCAGATCTTCGAACTTTGTGCGTTTGGTCTGCTTTTCGGCGTCTTCGCCATTTACCTTTTCTACCTTTAAAAGCCCGAAGTAGCGCTCCGTGTCCTTAGGCGGCCTGCCTAAACCTTCAACCTCATCGCCGCCTCTAAGCTGGAATTTTCTGATCTGAGATGCCGAAATATAAACGTCATCGGCGCTTGGTCTGAATTTCGGCCTTAAAAAGCCGTGGCCGTCTGAAGCGATATCCAGAAACCCTCTGACCTTTTGGGTCGGGACATCCCTAGCCTGCGGCATATCATCCATTTCACCGTTGTAGCCTGAAACTCTCGGCCGGTCATATGAAGAAGCAGCCTGAACTTCCTGCGGTTGAGCATCACCACGCAAATCAATTACCGCAGGAGTTTTTTCTTCCGGCATATCCTCGTCGCTCTTATTTCTGACTCGTACTGAAACCTTTGCAGGTGACATAAATAAATAATTTCTAAGTACTAATTGCTCTAATCTCTAATCAATCGTTGGCAGTTCCTTAAATTTTTTAAATTGGGTTTTGGGACTTGTTTAGATCAATTAGATATTAAACCAATTAGAAATTGCAGAACTTTTTAGTCACAAGTCTGGCATTAAACTAATCTTCTGGGAATCATTAACTGAAGTTCGCCCTAAATTCTACTTTACAAAAACACGTCTTGTCAAATGACTGTATCCTATTTCCTACCATCCTACTATCCTATTGACCTATGACCTATGACCTATTTACTTTAAATAGGGCCACAAGCCTGCCCTACTTGTGGCCCAAACTTGCGTCCTGTCGAGTTAGACTCAACGGGACTAGATTAACTTAAATCCTTTCCCCTTCTTTTTTCCGTTAAGTTAAATCCAATTTCTGAAAGACTTTCTTCCTCTTTTTTACCGATTATTCTACCCTTACCGTATCTGGCAAGCAAAAGCCCCAAAGGCCCTGCGCCTGCCATCGATGCCACACCTAAAACACCAACACCGGTTTCTGGCTGTTTTAAGGGAACAGAAGTTACAGCAAAAGACTTAACTTCTGGCGCAGTCACTGTAACGGTCTGGTTGTTTTCCTGTTTCTGTTCGACATTGACATTGACCTCGGTCTTTTGTTTTTGCTCCTGGCTTTGACCCTGATCCTGACCCCCTTGAGGTTGCGGAGTCGGGCTTGGTTCATCTTCTTCCTCACAATCCCAGTCCTCATGGCCGTTGTCTTCTTCTGATTCCTGGTAGGAGTAATCGTGTGAATCACAAGAGGCCAAAACACCTTTGGTGTAAAAAATCAGGGTGAAGGCAGCGATAGCCGAAAAAGCCAAAGCTATGATTCCAACTTTCCAAATATTTCTTAAAGTAATTATTTTATCGTCCATTATCTTTACTCACCGCCTTTCAATTGCTTTTATTTTTATCACTTTTTCTCTTTAGGATTATGCTATTCCCGAATTCATCAGTTTCATCATCATTTAATTGTCCTGTTGCGGCCAATTTTCTTCTCTTCCAAATTGACTCTGCTGTCCATGCTCCTATTCCAACGGCACCAGCGGCCGTCATCAAAGCCCCCAGCCATAATGTTCCGAATCGATCGGCAGCTGATCCCGGTGTACCCCCTGTCGGCGGCATCACTTCCGGAGCCTTTGGTACAACAGGCGTCGGTGTTGGTTGCGCTGTTGGCGATTCAGTCGGTTTCGGCGTCGGCTGCTGCGTTGGAGTCGGAGTAGGTTTTTCCTCTGGAGGACATTCGCGGTTAAACGTAAATCCGCCGGAATCCCCCTCGTAAGTAACTACTAGTTTTCGAACATTCTGCGCGTTCAATTCAATAGTTTGAACGCTGGCATTACCCTCATTGGGAATTTCCGCTTCTGTTATTAGATTGCCGTCTCCGTCCAAAGCTCGCACTATGCCTTTCGGTCCCTGATCTTTATCAACAAAAACCAAAGATTTAATTTTCTGTTCTGCGTCAAATGTAATTGTTACATCACCGCCGGCTGGGCTATCTTCCACTTCCTGAGGATTATTGGGAATCGTGTCACCGTTGGAATCGACATAATCACGTCTCGAAAGAATCAGAATTTTGCCCTCATCAACTTCCAAATCGCCCGCGGCCGTATCATCGCGATTGGTATCGAAAAGCCTTACCTGATTCGGATTACCGTGCCTGCCTGTACCGGAAACATGAATCCCGTTTGCGGCAAGCTGTTCACTAAGAATTTCCCCGTGAGCCAGTCCTTCAAAAAGATCCTCCGGACACGGCAGCGGTGTTGGTTGTGAAGTTGGTGTAGCTGTCGCTGCAGACGTCGCGGTTGGGCCAGGTGTTGGTAACGGGGTAGCCGTTGGTCCTGGTGTTGGAGTCGAAGTCGCCGTTGGCGTAGACGATGGTGTTGGTGAAGGCGTTAATGTCGGTGTTGCGGTTGGTTTTGGCTCACAATCTTCGCCTTCTTCACGGTCTTTATCCTTATCTTTGTCTTTATCCTTGTCTTTGTCTCCTCCATGGCGGTCTTGGTTTTTGCGATCGTCATCTTTTTCTTCTTTATCTTCGTGGTCATTATCGTCTTTGTCTTCGCATTCTTCCCTGTCTTTGTCCTTGTCCTCCTTGTCGCCGTTTTTGTCCTCATGACCGTCCCTGCCTGTCGTCTCCACCTGACCGGTTTCTTCTTGAAAACTTGTACTAGCGTCAACATCTTGGGTCTCTGCAATTGTTCCGACAACCGAATCTTCACCTGCTTGATCCAATCCGCCTGCTGAAACCGCGGCCTCTTCATCAGCTACTCCGCCGCCAGAAATCTCTGTTGACTGAGTCTGTCCAGCCGGCGCTCCGCCGCCGGAAGGAAAACTCAAAGGCTTCAAACCGCCGGTTCCGCCTGATGCATCAACATCTGCTTCCGGTTCGTTTACAACTACAGGCAAATTATCACTTATATAATCGTCAACTTGTCTTTCTGTTATCGGGAATGTGTATTTCTCACCAGTGTGCACCAAACGAAGCTGACTAAAATCTCCTCCTGCCAAATCATATGCTTGCCTGTAAACTGCTGCTGCAAATTCTTGATCATCAAGGTTAAGAATCTCGGCCGTCGATTGAATAAAATTGTTCGGGCTTTTTCCAATTGGGACCTCCAGTTCACCACTGATTTCCCCATCACTACCGTCAATATACTCTCGAACTTGCTCTCGGGATAATTCGGAAGCAGGAGCAATCGCAATGCTGCTGGTTACAGAAGATTCAACTTCTTCTTCCTCTAAGTTTTCAATTCTTTGCTCGAGTGAATCGAGACGCCCCTCGTTAAAAACCGGTTCTGTTGCATTTTTAAAAATATCCTCAACAACCCAAGTTACTCCATCTATCTCAACACTTTTATTAACCAATTCATCAAAGGTCGAATTACCAATCTGTTCATTGTCAATTGGTTCTTGAGGTTTTTCTTGATCAAAGGTGGATCCTATCATTAATCCGCCAACTACCCCACTTCCAAAAATACCTAAACCAGCTGCCGGCCGCCAAGCTGAGCTGAAAAATCTCGAAGGAGAAAACCACCCTGAATGAGACCTCTGATCGGACTCTTCCTTTTTTTCCTCACCTTCAACCGGTCTTCCCTTACCAACTATTCCTAGAGCAACAATTGCACCACTTTTATGAAGATTTTCGTGTGCCCGGCTTAAAGGATCATTTTCATCAACTTGAACAAGCCGAATTCTATTTAGTGCCTCTTCAATATCCTTGAAATTGTCAAATGGATCAACTTCCTCCTTTAACTCTGAAACCAAATCAACAAACTCTTTAACCCTATGTGCATATTCGCGAGGATCTTTGGGCTTTGCGGTCTTTTCATCATAAGCTTGGACGAGAAATGAAGTTGCTTCGTCTGCCGAGGCATCTTTTAAACTGTATAATGCCTCTTCTGCTAACTCTTGGGGAGTTTTACGAGCAAGAACCCAATTTGGAGGAATATTATTAAGCCGCAAGTACCTCTCGAGAGCATCCAGGCCGACTGCACGAATATGTGCAAACATCAATCTACCAGTTTGCTCTTTAACCATCGCCTTAAACTCTCTTTTTCCCTTTTTTCTTGGTCCTTCCAAATCTAATCTCTCTAAAACTCCCCGGACATTTTGGGGCGAGTAAGGATCTTCGCTGCCAAATGGTGATTGCCAATCCGGATTAACTTCTAGTCCGAACACTTTAAGTCTATGTAAAATCTGGATATCTACCTCAAGAACCTTCCTTTCAGCCTCGGCGGGGGCGCCAGCGCCTTCCTGAGTGCCTTTTGCTAAATTTTCGAGGTGTTGACCTCTTATCGATTCAGTTGATGAAGAAATCGGTGGACGAAATGGTCTTCGAGAACTTTTTCCTAAGGCCTCAGTAAGTCTTGTTGCCCCATACCCTGCACCAATACCTAATGCGGCTCCTGCTACAAATTTAATTGCTTCCCTGCTGTTGGACATAGACAGTTTTAAATTTAAATACTATAAGTTCTAAATTCGAGCGCAAAATATAGCACTTTAGATAATACTTGTCAAGTACTACAGGATAGTTTGCAGTTCGTAGTGGATAAAATTTATGTTTTAAGCTACTAACTACTTACTATCTACTATCACCTAAAGTGGGGCAGAAATTGAGGGACAGATATCTTGCTGGGGGAATATACAACATATATATAGGCTTGTCAACAGGGGTGTAAAAAAATTGTTCAAAAACGGTTTTTGGGATCAGAAAACTTACACTTGCCCAAAACAGATAAGCCTTCTGCAGCAACCTAATTAATATAGGCTCTTGACAAGGATAAATAAGTTGTTCTAATGTTAAAAAGGAAAGCAACTTAGCTGCCCTAAGTCGCTTCCCTTACACCTCAAAAGAGCATTGCTATTCGAGTTTCAGTCTGCGGTAGTGATGCTCTTTTTTTATCTTGGAAACTCATTAAAGGATAATAAGTTCCCATTTTGAACTCTTCTTTCGAAAAGCCCGTTTCGCTATAGCGAGTTTCAGCCTGCAATAAAAACTATACTTCCGCTTATAATTTTTGTCAAGTCTCAACTACAACCGATAGTAAAATTACAAGCTTAAAAAAGTAAACCTGTAGTTTTAGGAAAGTGCCACTTTTACTCTTTTAGATTGCCCTATCAACCTAATAACAGTCAGAGCATTCATAAAAATTCTTCCCGTAACGGGAAATCAAAAATCATCAAATCAGAGAGAGGTACCTGGAAATATCAAGGCTGAATGATATAGTAGTATATATATAAGGAAGTAAACTTCCTTGCACCTTACTTTGTAAGGGTTAAAGGAAGTAAAGTAAAATTGACCTAATTAATCTAATTGCCCTAATTGATCTAAAAGAAGTGAAGCTATTCAGAATGAATAGCGTAACTGATCGCCGCTTCCAGCGTCTTAAAGCGCTCGGGCGTCACAAAATCAGAAAAACCAAGCCTTTTTGCCTCTTTCTCCCTGGCTTTTGAGGCGGCTACCGTCCTTAATTCACCCAAAAGCCCTACTTCCCCGAACACACAGACCCGTTCTTTGACAGGTTTGTCCAGAACCGCAGAAACAACCGCCAATGCAGCTGCCAAATCCGCTGCCGGTTCGGTAATTCGCAAGCCGCCCGCTACATTCAGATAAATATCCAAATTGGCAAACGAAAGACCCGCATTTTTGGCAAGTGCCGCAATAACAATCTGCATTCTGGAAAAATCAAGGCCGGTGACCCTACGAGCGGGCACGCCGAAAATTGTCGACGTGGCAAGCGCCTGAACCTCCGAAAGTATCGGCCTGCCTCCTGCAATCGAAGCACAGACCACGCTTCCTGCTCTTTTTTCGATCCTCTGCGAAAGGAAAACCTGCGAAGGATTGGCAATTTCGGCCATGCCCGAATCGGCCATTTCAAAAACTCCGACTTCGAAGGTGGAGCCGAACCTGTTTTTAACGGATCTTAAAATCCGAAATCCGTAAGCTTCATCGCCTTCCAGGTTTAAAACAGCATCAACGATATGTTCCAAAACCTTCGGTCCGGCGATATTGCCCTCTTTGGTTACGTGGCCAACCACAAAGACCGAGGTTTTTGTACCCTTTGCGAGTCTTTGCAAAACCTGCGCACTTTCCCTGATTTGACCGATTGAGCCTGCAGATCCTGCTAGTTTTTCGGAAGTTAGTGTCTGAATTGAATCAACGATCAAAATCGCGGGAGAGAGCTTTTCACAGGCCGAGACTATGGCTTCTGTGGATGTCTGGGGCAGGATGTAGAGGTTTGGCGGAATCTTCCCGACCCTGTCTGCCCTAATTTTCACCTGCTGGGCTGATTCTTCACCCGTAACGTAGAGCACTGTGTGCTCGTTATCAGTTTTCGGTTCACGGTTAACGGTTTTTTTATTTTTTCCTGTCTGTGAACTGTGAACTGTTGACTGTGAACCTGCAATCCGCATGGCTGATTGCAAAAGAAGCGTACTTTTGCCAATTCCCGGATCTCCGGAAATCAAAACTAAAGATCCCGGCACAATCCCCCCTCCCAAAACCCTGTCAAATTCCGAAAATCCCGTTGACATGCGCAAACTATGCTCTTTTTTGACTTCAGCAAGTTTGACTAAGGAGTTCTCAATATTTGGAAATTGGAGTTTGGATTTTGGAGTTTCTGTTGAAACTTCGGTCTCCACCAGACTGTTCCACGATCCGCACTCCGGGCACTTACCCAAATAAGAGGAGGATTTATATCCGCATTGCTGACATATGAACTCGCTTCGCGATTTCATCGAAGGATTCCAATTTTAAATTCTAAATTTATAATTTTAAATGAATATTTAATTTTAAAATATTAAATGATTTGAATTTGATTAAAAATTGAAAATTTTAAATTGAAAATTAACTTCTACCTATAAAATATCGGCTTTTCCAGAACATACGGCACCAGGGTTATTTTTCTTGAAGCAACATCCACAGATTCCACCATGCACTGGACGGTTTTGCCCGCCTCCCAGGATTCGTTTGGCGGAATCTTGGAAGCTGAAACAAAGCCTTCTAAACCATGCTCCAAAGTTACGTAAATACCTCCCCTGACAACTTTGGAAACAGAACCCGTAACCTTCTGGTCTTTGGTATATTTTGCGGAAATTTCCTCAAACGGATCCTTTGCCAGCTGTTTTAGGGAAAGACTCAGTTTCCCCGCCTCTTCGTCTTTTGCCGAAGCCATAACCTCCACTTTTTGGCCTACCTTGAAAAACTTTGTCGGGTCATCGACTTTCTCCCAGGCGATCTCGGAAATATGCACCAAGCCTACAATGCCGTCTTCAATTTGCACAAAAACTCCAAACGGCAGAACCGATTTGACTTCGCCTTCGTATTTTTGGCCTATTTCGATTTTTGAAAGGAGCTTTTTTACATCCTCAAGCTCTTTTGCGTCTTTTTTCTGGGCGAAAATTAACCTGTTGGCGTCGCGGTCTACATCGATAACCTCAACCTGAAGCGTTTTGCCGAAAAAATCACCGGGTGATGAAATTTGGGTGTGCAGATGGATCGCCGGCAAAAAACCGTGAATACCCGAATATTCGCAGATGATGCCGCCGCGGTTTGCCTCGATGGCGACAACCGTAATGGCTTCGGCGGATTCGATTTTTTCCTCAAGTTCCTTCCAGAGTTTATCCCCTGAGTGTTTACGCAAAGAAAGCACAACTTGGCCGGCGTCGTTTTCCGGATAAACTACAGTAGCCTCAACCGAATCACCTGCTGTGAGTTTGGCGGCCAAATCGCGAACCGCATCAAATTCACGGCCAAAAACAATTCCTTCGGATTTTGCACCAATGTCGATTAAAATTTCCGACCTGTCTTTGGAAATTACTTTACCGGTAACTTCCTGCCCGCGCTTTAACGCAGGTATTTTATACCCCGTTGACTCCAAAAGATCAGCCATCGTTAAATGACCTTTTGTCGATACTTGGTCATTTGACCCTGAGCGACCCTGAGCTTGCCTGCCCTGAGCTTGTCGAATGGGTCGAAGGGGAGCCGAAGGGTTTCTTCTTGTTTTTTTAGCAGATGGGGATTGAGAAGATACAGATTTTAAATGTTTATCCCGAGCTCGTCGAGGGACCAACCATAATCACTTCCTTTTTTGGGTATTTAGGCTTTTTGGCGATTGGGAGATTTTATAAATTAAATCATTGACCTGGTGGCCTAATATCCTAATTACCTAACGGCCTATTGGCCGCCAGTATAGCAGGTTTTTGGTGATAAAAAAAGCCTCTATTAATTGTCAATTGCTTGCCCCTCGAAACTCTGCTCTGCAGAACGAAGTGGGGTTAATGGCTTGTCCTGAGCGCAGCGAAGGATTAAATTGTTAAAAGTGGCAGCTAAGTTTTCCTTTAAATTTTCAATCTTGACCATTGCTACCTTTGCTCTTCTTGGCATCTATTTTGCAACCGTCGTCGATACCGGACGTGATACCTATTGGCATTTGGCAATCGGCAGAAGAGTTTTTGAAGAAAAAGCCATTCCCAAAATTGATACTTTTACTTACGGTTCGCCAGAAACCCTCTTTACCTCAACCGAATGGCTTAGCGGCTTGATAATGTACGCGTTTGTCCAAACACTGGGCTTGAATACCGGCCTTCTTTTACTTCGAATCGTAATTGGCCTTACCGCTATTTACTTACTTTATTTAAATTTAAAGCTAATAACATCAAATGAAATAATAACCCTTGCCGGTATTTCTCTCGTCGGTTTCGTGCTTGCCATTCGCCTAAACGACCGGCCGGAAATTTTTAGCTTCGTATTTGTTGCTTTTGTGAATTATGTTTGTTTTAACTTCTTTACAAAACAAAAACTTAGCAGACTAACATATTTCCTGCCAATAGTTTTTTTTGCTTGGCCCAATATTCACGCATTCGCACCTTTCGGCTTGGCAATTTTGGCATTTTGGACGAGTATATTCATTTTTGAAAAAATTTATCACCAAAAAAAAAGAGGCGGATTTGGCATTTTTTTCGGGTTATTTATCATCTCGGTGGTGCTATCCGCACTTCAGAACAAGAAATTCCTTTATCCTTTTCTTGCTCTAAATCTCAAATTTGAAATTCTGGAAATGTCGACTTTGCCTGAAAGACTAATGGCTAATAATGGCTTTGATTTTATTAACCAAGTTCCGATCGAATTTTATTTCTACTTCTTGCTTTTGATAACTTATATTATGACTTTCATTGTTTTCTTAAAAAAGGGCTTCAAAAATTATTCGATCGGCCTAATATGTCTTTTTTACTTGCTTCTATTTCTCACACCCTTCAGATTTTACAGATTGATCCCTATGGCAACTTTAATGGTTCTGCCTGTTGTAATTTTTCAAGCGAAGCAAACCCTGCTGATAAATGTAAAAATATTTGGATATTTAGAGAAGACTGCCTATGCAACCTTAGCGGTAATGATTATCATCTCAATTTTCTCAAAAAATATTATTGACCAGAGAATAGGAGCATTTGTCATAACAGATCTTTCCAACCCCAACCCTAAAAATAATATTGTTGATATTATTAACAGAAGCTGGAATCCATACTTCCCACAGAACGCTCCGAAGATTATTAAAAATCACTTAACTACTCGCAGACTTTTTACAGAAGGCGGTTTAAACGATTATTTTTTATGGCATATTCCCGAAATCAAGATTTTCTCAGATATCATGTTTGAATACCGCACGCAGAAAGATTATAAAAATGAGCAAATTATTGCATCTGGAGCAAGCGGCTGGCGTGAACTTTTAAAAAAATATGACATTGATACGGTGGTTAACCATCAAGACCTTCCATATCTGCTTGCAAAAACTCCTGTTTGGGAACTTTCGAACTGGCAATTAGTATATGTTGATGAAATTGCTACGATTTATGCCAGAGATGACGTTATCAAATCAATACCTGTTGACCTATCTGTAATTCAGCCTGAACTGCCAACGACTCTAAAATTTAAACAAGACAATGAAACAAAGGCTATTGAGCAGCTTGGCAAATTGATGGCCTATGAACCAAAAAACGCTTTTGCCAAATCTCAGTTAGTTGCATATTACATCACAAAAGATCTTAATCGGGCCAAAAAATTGGCGGAAGAATCACGAATGATAATTCCCTATGACCCGATCTTCAGTGTTCAGTTAGCGGAAATTTACGCAAACTTAAATCAATGCGCAAATGCAACTAACTATGCCAAAGAAGCTAAGAGAAAAAGTTTCGACCATATAATCATCAAGGGGATTGCAAATGACGCAATCTCTAGATGCCAAACTACACTCGAGTAATCGACTTCCATCAAAAAAGCCCAACCTGAGTTGGGCTGTATTGATACTGGCATCGACCTCTTTTTCGCGTTAGCGAAAAATATCAGATTTCGAAGAAATGCTGATATCTTCGAGGCAGGTTGCCCCACACTCTTTTTGAATCTTTGATTCAAAAATATCAGATGAGCACAAAGTGCAAGGCTGGTATTATCGGCGATCAAACAAAGATTTTGCGCAGAGTTCCCGGCCCTGACCTATTTTCGCGGCAGGTTGCCCCACACTCTTTTTGAATCTTTGATTCAAAAATATC
>Ga0209519_10000971_pt1 | contig 12385 bp, 10 predicted proteins | sample Rifsed13ft1_FD_184005 | JGI IMG/M metagenome (GOLD analysis project Ga0209519, IMG submission 184005) | Soil microbial communities from Rifle, Colorado, USA - sediment 13ft 1 (version 2) | ecosystem: Environmental > Terrestrial > Deep subsurface > Rock core/Sediment | place: Rifle, Colorado...
ATTTGATCACCACTTTTTAATTCGAAATTCAAAGGAACTAATTTGCCATTGACACGCGTTCCTCGGGTGCGAATTCCTATTTCGGAGTGTATACTAAAAGCAAAATCAAGTGAAGTTGCCCCTTTAGGCAGTGATTTTATTTCTCCTTTTGGTGTAAACACAAAGATTTCCTTAGAATATAAATTCATTTTGAAATCTTCGACAAAATCAACCGCATTGGTTTCTGAACTTTCTAATGCTTCTTTTAGTAAATTCAGCCATACGTCCAATTCGCTTTCCTCAGTAGCCCCATTTTTATATTTGTAATGTGCTGCGTATCCTTTTTCAGCAATTTCATCCATACGCTCGCTTCGTACCTGAACTTCCACCCAGCGTCCTTTTGGTCCCATTACCGTGATGTGTAAGGCTTCATATCCGGTAGATTTTGGAGATGAAATCCAATCGCGTAAACGACTCGGACTCGGTCTGTAATGGTCCGTTACGATAGAATATATTTTCCAGGCTAGAAACTTTTCATCATGTGGATTACTTGATTTGTACACGATGCGAAGTGCAAATTTATCATAGACTTCATCGAAGCTTACGTTTTGAGCTTGCATTTTTCTTCGAATCGAATAGATGGATTTAGGACGTCCTTTTATAACATACTCAATTCCTTCAGCATCCAATGATTCTTTAAGAACATCCGAAATATCTTTTATGTAGGCATCCTGTTCTTCCTTAGTTTCTTTTATTTTACTGACAATCTCGTTGTAAATGGCTGGCTCCGTATACTTTAAACCTAAATCTTCCAGCTTTGTTTTAATGTTGTATAAACCCAAACGGTGGGCCAGCGGAGCATATATGTATAAGGTTTCTGATGCAATTTTAGTTTGTTTGTCTTCTTGCATTGAATCCATCGTCTGCATATTATGCAAACGATCGGCTAATTTTATAAGGATTACGCGTACATCATCATTAAGCGTCAATATCATTTTACGGAAATTTTCGGCTTGTAATGACGCATTCAAATCTTTCTGTACCAATGATATTTTGGTCAAACCTTCTACAAGTTGTGCAATTTTTGGATTGAACAATCGTTCAATATCTTGCACTGTCATTAGCGTGTCTTCAACAACATCATGTAACAATGCGGCGGCAATGGAGGTAGCTCCCAATCCAATTTCTTGTGCAACAATTTTTGCAACAGCAATAGGGTGAAAGATGTAAGCCTCACCTGATTTTCTCCGTTGATCTTTATGCGCTTCTACAGAAACATCAAAAGCCTTACGGATGAGTTTTTTATCCTCATCGCTTAAAGTTTGGTAACTGATTCGAAGTAACTCTTTATATTCTTGAGCAATCGCTTTATTTTCTTTTTCTAAATCTATTTCTATCATAACGGCATGGTTCAATTCCTAAAAATAAATATAACTTAGGAGATATACAAGGATTATCTGGTTTTTGATTTAATGCTTAATTACTGGAAACAGTACCTTGAGACATACTTTTTTCTGCTCTATTGAAGTCTAAATCCTGAAAATCATAACTAAAATCGGTCAACTCGGAAATTGGTTTCATTTTTATTCCAATTGCTTTTCCAGTTGCATCAAATTCAAAAAATAAATGGGCATCAGCATTAAAATAAGCATTGTTCCATTTTACTACAAAATTACCATTTTTATAGAAAAAAACTTCTCCCGTAAGCTGAGGGGAACGTTTTGATTTAAAATATAATTTCCCTTTCTTTTGTGAAAGAACAATGTCTCCAAACCAATTATCACTGTAAGTCCCAGTAAAATTACTAAAATCTATTTTGATTTTATCCGTTTTATTTTTTGCGACAGCAGCCCAAACTTCATCAGTCACTTTATCAGCAGTTTCTTCGTGTGCTTTTAGTCTGTTGCTGTAAATCGTAACATAATCCTCCGACTTAATTCCCAAATAACTATCTTTTATCGTATTGGTAATCGCATTAAATGCTGCTCCAGATTGCTGGTTTGTCAATACGATAATTCCTAATTGTAATTCCGGAATTAAGGTCACTTGAGTAACAATTCCTTCTAATCCGCCAGTGTGTGTTACTTGTTTGTATCCTTTGATATCACTCAAAAACCATCCTAATCCATAACCGCTAAAATGAGTATTATAAGGTGCTCTTGTAGTTACAGGAATTATAGTTTGTAATTGCCACATTTCATTGTGTTCTTTTTCTGAAAACAATTGCTTGTTGTCAGCACCATATTTTCCGTTATTCATTTGCATGATGGTCCATTTGCTTAAATCATTAACACTGGAATAAATTCCGGCGGCCGCATCAAATAGTTGGTTTTGGTAACGCTTGATTACTTTTAGTTTTCCATCGATAGGAACGTGAGGAGCAATTATATTGGTACTGTCTTTTAATCGCAAAAAGGAAGCGGCACTATTATTCATTTCCAATGGTTTCATGATGCGCTTTTCAATAAAATCACACCAGCTTTGGCCACTTACTTTAGCAACAACTTCACCGGCAACAATGTATAGTAAGTTGTCATAATCATATTTGGTTCTAAAGTCCGAAACTGGTTTTAAATACTGTAAATTTTGGACAATATCCTGTGCTGTAAAATTACTTCCGTCAGGCCAAATCATTAAATCTCCTGCTCCAAGACCGAGCCCGCTTCTATGCGTCAATAAATCTCGAAGAGTAAATTCTTGGGTTACATAATCATTATACATTCTGAAATTTGGAAGGTATTTGATAACTTTATCATCCCATTTTATTTTGCCTTCATCCACTAACATCGCTAATGCTGCACTTGTAAAAGCTTTGCTGTTTGATGCAATTCCAAAAAGGGTATTGGCATCGACTTTTTCTTTTGTTAGATTAGATTTTACTCCATAGCCTTGGGCATGAATTATCTTTCCGTCTTTTACAATGGCAACCGCAATTCCTGGAACATTGAATGCTGTTAAGGTCCGATTCACTAACTCATCAACTTGCGTTGAACTGATTTGTGCAAAAGAAAGTGAAGTAGAAATTAATGTTATCGCAACGAATAATTTATTTTTCATATTTTTCATATTTTTTTTAATGTGTAATCAAAAATCTAAAATCCTCTTTGTCTTTTGGCTTCAAAAATCAAGATAGCCGCCGCAACCGAAACATTCATAGAATCAATTTCGCCTTGCATTGGAATAATAATATTTTGAGTGGCTTCTTTTCGCCATTCTTCTGTCAATCCAGTTGCTTCTGTTCCTACGACTAAAGCTGTTGGCTTCTTATAATCCTGCGTGTGATATGAGGTTGAATTTTGTAAAGTTGCACAATAAAAATTGATTTTTTTTTCTCTCAAAAAAGCAATAATTTCTGATGTTGTTCCGGTATCAATTTGATTGGTAAACAAACAACCCACACTGGAACGCACAATATTTGGATTGTATAAATCGCTTTTTGGATTGGCAATAATTACAGCATCAAGATGAGCAGCATCGGCAGTTCGCAATAAAGCGCCTATGTTTCCCGGTTTTTCGGGAGCTTCGGCAACAAGAATCAAAGGATTTTCGGATAGTTTTAAATCAGATAATTGCAATGATTTGGTTTTGGCTACTGCCAAAATTCCTTCCGTAGTATCCCGATACGCTAATTTTTGAAAAACATCTTTGTTAATCTCAATTAACTCAGTATTGGACGATAATTTTCGAGCTTCGGTTTCGGAACAAATTTCAGGCAAAAACAATAATGTTTCTATTTCATAACCACCTTTTATGGCAATTGAAATTTCGCGTTTTCCCTCAATTAAAAATGTTCCGGATTGTTTGCGTGCCTTTGCTTTTTCCTGCAATAACACTAAAGATTTGATGTATGGATTTTGTATCGAAGTGATTTGTTTCAATGGAAATGATGCTAAGTTATTATGGTGCTAAGTTACCACCTTTTTTTAAATTCTATAATGGAATAGTTTACCAATCAGAAATGCTGTTTTTAAGGAGTATTTTCTTTAAATTTGTAAAAATCCAAAATCTTATATTTTAAATGTTTCATCTATTAGATATCATCGGTACTATGGCTTTTGCGATGTCTGGCGCATTGACGGCCATGAATAAAAAGCTGGATCCTTTTGGCGTTTTTATCATCGCCTTTGTAACTGCTGTGGGTGGAGGAACTTTGCGCGACATCATGATTGGTAGAACGCCGGTAGGGTGGATGCGTGATTTAAATTATGTTTATGTAATTGTCATTGGATTCATTTTAGCTATTATTTTTAGAAAAAAATTCGACCGTTTGCGAACTTCATTGTTTTTATTCGACACGATTGGATTGGGTGTTTTTACATTAATAGGTCTTGAAAAAGGCATAAGTGTTGGACTTCATCCTGTTATATGTATAGCATTAGGAACTATGACCGCTTGTTTTGGAGGTGTGATTCGTGATATTTTGTGTACTGAGATTCCTGTTATTTTCAGAAGAGAAATTTATGCCACGATTTGTATTTTAGGTGGAATTGTTTTTTTTCTGCTTCGAAAATTGGATTTAGACAATGATGTTTTATACCTGACAACCTCTTTGGTTATCATTTCAGTTCGCCTGATGGCCGTGAAATTCAAATGGTATTTACCCACTTTAGAACATAAATAAAAAATGATTACTTTCACGAAGTCTAAAATCAAATAGTGAAAAATTTCTCCGTCAAACAATATCAGAAAAGCGATTATGAAAATTGGAATGCCTTTATTGGTCAAGCCAAAAATGCTACTTTTCTGTTTCATCGTGATTTTATGGAATATCACAAAGAACGATTTGAGGATTATTCTTTGATGGTTTTTGATAATGAAAAGTTAGTTGCAGTTTTGCCGGCGAATAAAGTCGGAAATGAAATTTTTTCTCATCAAGGATTGACTTATGGAGGATTGGTGATTAATGAAAAGTCTAAATTGACGACTGTAATCACTGCTTTTAGAGCTGTTTTGTTGTTTTTAAAAGAAACTGAAATAGAAAAACTGCATCTAAAAACGATTCCATCAATTTATCATAATAAACCTGCTGAAGAAATCCAATATGCTTTGTTTTTGGCTGAAGCCAAATTAGTGAGAAGAGATAGTTTATCTGTTATTGATTTATCACAAAAATATGATTTTTCACAAATTAGAAAAAGAAGTATTCAAAAAGCAATTGCAAACGGTTTGGTAATTAAAGAAGAAACGAATTTTGAATCTTTTTGGAACGAAGTTTTGATTCCGAATTTACAGGAAAGGCATAACTCAAAACCTGTTCATTCGGCAGAAGAAATAAGCCGGTTAAAGATTTTTTTCCCTTCAAATATTCGGCAATTTAATGTCTATCATAATGACAAAATTGTTGCGGGAACTACTGTTTTCGAAAGTGAAAACGTAGCGCATTGTCAATACATTTCAAAATATGAAAATGAGGAGAATCTTGGAAGTTTAGACTTTCTGTATCATTTTTTAATCACAGATGCTTTTGCCACTAAACGATTTTTTGATTTTGGAATTTCAAATGAATCGCAAGGAAAAAAACTCAATGATGGATTATCGTATTGGAAAGAGAGTTTCGGTGCCAGTACAATAATTCACGATTTTTATGAGGTAGAAACCACTAATTATACTAAACTGAATTCATTTTTTACTAAATCAAAAAACATAATGACTAAATGATTCCATTTCTTGATTTAAAAAAAATAAACGAGCCGTATGAAGCCGCTTTTCAAGAAAAATTGAAAGTAGTCATAGATAACGGTTGGTATATTTTAGGAAATGAAGTCAAAGAATTTGAGTCCAGTTTTGCAAAGTATTGCGGGACAAAATATTGCATCGGGACTGGAAATGGTTTTGACGCTTTAGTTCTAATTTTTAAAGGATATATACAATTAGGAAAATTGCAAAAGGGAGATGAAGTTATTGTTCCTGCAAATACTTATATCGCAAGTATTCTAGCTGTTTTACAAGCTGATTTGATTCCTGTTTTGGTTGAGCCAAAGTTGGAAACCTACAATATAAATCCCGATTTAATTCAAGGAAAAATCACTTCAAAAACAAGAGCAATTTTAGTGGTTCATCTTTATGGGCAACTAGCTGAAATGGATGCGATAAATGAAATTGGAAATCTAAATAGTCTATTGATAATTGAAGACGCCGCTCAGTCTCACGGAGCAATTTCAGAAGTCGAAAGTCGAAAGTCGAAAGCCGAAAATTTGGACACGCAGAATATAATTCTTAAAACCCAAGCGTACAGTTTTTATCCTGGGAAAAATTTGGGAACTTTAGGAGATGCGGGAGCAGTTACCACAAATGATTCTGAGTTAGCTAAAGTCATTCAATCGCTACGGAATTATGGTTCTGAAACAAAATATCATAATGATTTCATCGGTATTAATTCAAGGTTAGATGAATTGCAAGCTGCATTTTTAAATGTAAAATCACCAAATTTAGACGCTGAAAATGAAAAACGAAGAACAATTGCCAAACGTTATTTGTCTGAAATTAAAAACGATAAAATAATACTCCCGTTTTGGGATTTGTCCGACAATCATGTTTTTCATTTGTTTGTCATTCGAACGAAAAATAGACAAGATTTACAAAATTTTTTAAGTGAAAATGGAATTCAAACCCTAATACATTATCCAGTTCCGCCACACAAGCAAAAAGCGCTCGAAGATTGGAATTATTTGTCTTTTCCGATTACCCAGAAAATTCATGATGAGGTTTTGAGTTTGCCCATAAGTCCCGTTTTGACAATGGATGAGGTGAGTTATATTGTGGGAATTTTAAATAAGTATTAATTGAAGTTTTCAAGAAAAATAACACAAACACTTCTGTTTAAGATTTCGTCTTTAAACAGCTTGAGTGTGATTCTGAAAATTGGAATTGGATTAGTAACATCAAAATTATTAGCTGTATTTGTTGGTCCAAGTGGAATGGCATTAGTTGGTAATCTTAGAAATTTTTTAACTTCATTAGAAAGTATTTCGACTTTAGGATTTCAAAATGGAATTATAAAATACACTGCTGAGAACCAAAAAAATGAAAATCAGCTTAAGAAAATAATAGCGACAGTTTTTATCAGTTTATTAACTATTGCCATTGTTTTAAGTTGTGTTTTGTATTTTTTCGCCACCTTTTGGAACACAGCGATTTTTGGAAATAATTTTGATTATGTAATTGTTTTTAAGGCGTTAGGATTGGCTTTACCTTGGTACGCTATTTCTGTTTTTATGCTCGCCGTAATTAATGGTTTAGGGCAATTCAAAAAAGTGATCTGGATTAATATAATAGGAAATGCAATTGGGTTATTAGTGTCAATCGGTATGATTTTACAGTATAAAACACTAGGAGCTCTGCTTTCTTTGGTTATTTCGCCCGCATTGCAATTTTTTGTAACGGTCTATTTTATAAACAAAGAAATCAATTTTTTGAAGATAATTCGGTTTCATCAATTTGATTTTCAAATTATAAAAAATTTATTGTCGTATTCTTTAATGGCTCTGGTTTCGTCAGTTTTAGGACCTTTAGTTTTTTTAGCCATCAGGAAAAATGTAATCGAGATTGTTGGCTTGGAACAGGCTGGTTTTTGGGAAACAATAACCCGAATTTCGACTTATTATATGCTGTTTGTCACCACCATTTTGAGTGTTTATTTTTTACCTAAATTGGCTGTTGCCAAGAATAATCTGGAGACCAAAAAAGTGTTTTGGAGTTTTTATCAAACTATTTTGCCAGTTTTTATAGTTGGGTTGGTAATAGTCTATTTTCTGCGCTTTTTTATTGTTAATTTGCTTTTCACCAATGCATTTCTTCCTGTAACCACTCTATTTTTTTGGCAGTTGGCAGGAGATGTTTTAAAAGTGGCTTCTTTGATTTTAGGCTATCAATTTTTTGCAAAAAAGCTAACTGTAGCTTTCATAATATCAGAGTTGTTTTCACTTGCCGTTTTGTATTTTTCTAGCTTTTATTTTATCAATGAATTTGGAATTCAAGGAATTGTAATGGCACAAGCTTTTGATAATTTTGTTTATTTATTGCTTTTGATAGTTTATTTTAGAAAAAGTTTGTTTTAGTTTTCTAAATAAAATTACGATTTTTTCCAAGTTTCCAAGTATTTATTTGCGATTTTTATATAATCATGTTCTTTCTCAATAAAGGCACGAGCCCGTTTTCCAATTATAATTATTTCATTTGGATTTTCAATTAAAAAAGATAATTCTTTCACTAAATAGTCCACATCAGGTAAAGCATTTATGCAAACTCTTTCCGCTAAATGATAATGTTCTGTAAATTTCTTTTCAGCTCCTGTGAAAACTACTTTTCCTTTTGCCATAGCTTCTAGTGCATTGTAACCTTGGTCATTTGCATAGGTTTGATCCAGTAAAATATGAGCTTTATTATAAAGTTCTATATAAGTCGCATAAGGAATATTACGGGTTGTAATTATTTCAACTTTACTGCCATATTTTTCCCCAATAATACGCAATGCTTTTTCAAAATAATCATTTCCTTTCTTATAATAATTGGCTTCATTAATTCCGTGAAAAATAATAATTTTATCAGAAATTGTCAAAAGCTGAAAACCAATTTTGGAGGTGTTTATGGGATTTGGTATTAAACCTAAATATTTTGAATTTTTAAACAATGGAATATGGTAATCTATATCTGAAGCTATAATTCCTTGAATATTCGAATAAATAAATTGATGTAATTTTTTAAAGGGTACAGTTCTAAATTTCAATACATTTTCAAAACTTTTTTGACTAATTCTCCCGGCTGAATAACCTTGAATAGAAGATTTAAAGCCAGGATTCTCGAAACAATATTTTACATTGAGATAGTCATAACCTGAAGATAATAGAAAGATCTTTTTGTTGTTTTTAAAAAGAAATTTAAGAATCTTTTTTTCAAAATAATAATGACAATAAAAGCTGTTTTCATTGATGAGTTGTACTACATCAAAGCCAGTAAATTTTGATTTGTTTTTATTGAACTGAATATAAGTGAGATAAGAACTTATGTCAAACCCAAAAATAGAATGTACAGTTACTTTTATTTTTTTCAAAAATCTACTGTCCCATTTTTTTTCTATAGGGAAATCGACAGGATAATTTTTAAAACCATCCTGATGACCCAAAATATAAACTTCATGATCTAATTCCTGTAAACCTTCTTTAAGTGAGTTATGTAATCGGCTGAATTCACCAACAAGTAAAACTTTCATTTATGTGTATATTTGACAAATATATTTACTTTTAGACAAGAATGACACAAAACAAAAACAAAGTAGCCATAATTTCGACCTCTTTAGGAAGTGGCGGAGCAGAGCGATCTGCTTCCTTATTGAGTTTTATGTTAGAAAAATTAAATATGGAAGTTCATAACATAATAGTAAACGATGTCGTTGATTATGAATATGGCGGTAAATTAATGAACTTAGGAATTGAAAGTTTGGGTTATTTTTCATTTTTCAAAAAAATTAAAAAAGGTTTTCTTTTGAATAGCTATTTGAAGGAAAATAAAATAAATTTTATCATTGACAACAGGCCCAGAAATAATTTGACGAGAGAAATTATCACTAACTGGATTTATGGCGATAGAAGAAAATGGTTTGTTGTTCACAGTTTTAATACCAATACTTATTTTCCTAAACCAGATTTTTTTTCAAAATTTTTATATCAAAAAGCTGATAAAGTTATATGTGTTTCTCTGGGAATAGAGGAAAAAGTCAAGCGAAAATTTGATTTAAAAAATACAGTTACGATTCATAATCCGTTTGATTTTTCTAAAATTGAAATAGAAAAAGGAGCGTCTGTTTCAGAACAATATATCATGTATTTTGGACGGTTTGATGAAAAAGTAAAGAATTTTACTTTAATGCTGGAAGCCTTTCATCTTTCAAAAATTTACCTCCAAGCTTATAAATTGCTTTTGATGGGTGATGGACCGGATTTAGAAGTTATCCAGGAAACTATTAAACGATTACAACTGGAAGATTTTATTCAAATTTACCCTTTTAATAAGAATCCATTTCAATATGTTCAGCAAGCCAAATTTACGATTCTGACCAGTCGTTATGAAGGTTTTCCTTTGTCAATCGTCGAGTCATTAGCTCTTGGAACGCCAGTAATTTCTGTTGATTGTGATTCTGGTCCCAATGAACTTATAAAAAATGGCTATAATGGTTTGTTGGTTGATAATAATAATTCACACGCTTTCGCATCAGCAATGAAACAATTAGTTGATGATACTAATTTGTATGATTTTTGTAAAAAAAATGCGGCTAAAAGTGTAGAACATTTATCTTTAGAAACTATTTCAAAACAGTGGGAATCCATTTCATTTTAAAACTATGACAACTACTACTGATATTCGATTAATAGAAATTCCAAAAATTTGTGATTCAAGGGGGAATCTTTCTGTTATTGAGGGAGATACGATACCGTTTGTGTCAAAAAGAGTTTATTATTTATATGATGTTCCGAGTGGTGGCGAACGGGGAGGACATGCTCATAAAGAACAACTAGAACTGCTAATTGCCGTAAGTGGAAGTTTCGATGTGGTTTTGAATGATGGAAGCTCTATAAAAAAAATAGCGCTCAATAAACCCAATATCGGACTTTTGATTCCCATCGGAATTTGGAGAGAACTGGAAAATTTTTCTTCTGGATCTGTTTGCCTTGTATTGGCCTCGGGTCAGTTTGATGAGGAAGATTACATCAGAGATTATGATATTTTTAAATCATTTAAACACTGAATTTCCAAATCCATTATTGGCTAAAATTAATTTCAAATTGATTAACGGTTTTAAAATAACCGACGGCATTAAAAGTAAAATTCGTTTTTTGATAGTTATTTTTTTTAGATCAATCGCTTTGTGATATAAACTAAAATTTTCATTATCAGCAATTAGTTTAGATTTTATTGCCAATGAAAACCGATTCAAATCAAGGAATTTTTTCAAGCTAGGATTTGTCTTTTCATGTTCCTCGAATTTCGAAAAATTAATCTTTTTGTTCAAATAGTTTTTGTTTTTCGAAAGGCTATTTTCATCGTAAACATATCGTGCCAAGATCTTCCAGGAAAATACAATAGGAAAATTCATCCCAATCCGAATCCATAAATCAGTATCTTGTCCGCTTTTTATAGCAATATCAAAATTCCCTGTTTCTTCGAAAATGCTTTTGTGAAAAACGGCACAGGAAGTACAAATTACGGTTTCCTTGTAGCTGGCAGTAAAATAATTTACAATTTCATGATCGTTGGTTTTTATAATCGAATAGCTCGCCGGAATAACTTTTTTTGACGTTTCAATTTCAATGGCTGCAGAAAACACTTTTTGTTCAGGATGCTTTTGAATTATTTTATACATTTCTTCTAAAAAATCCGGGTACCAATAATCATCGGCATCTATAAAGCTGATATAATTAGACTGTGCTTTTTCGATTCCATCATTTCTGGCTGACGAAACTCCTGAATTTTCTTTATAAAAATAACGAATTCTGGGATCGTCAAATCTTTTTATAATTTTAGCACTGTTATCTGTCGATCCGTCATCAATAATCAGTATTTCAAAATCAATAAATATTTGATTAAGAACACTTTTTAAAGTGGCTTCAATGAATTTTTCTTTGTTAAAAACTGGAATTATTACAGAAAAAAAAGGCATCTATTGACTGTTTAAATAACAAAAATAGCCAATTTTATAGCAGTCAAATGCTAATAGTGATGGTTTTTCTGAAGTTAAATGATTTTCGAGCCTTAATTGCACTTTTTGAAACAACTTTGCAATCCATAAATTAATTTTCAAATCACAGAGCATTTTGTGAGTCTTAATTATTTTACTGTCAATTTCAATTTTTGAATTGGTTTTTGAAATAAATAAAAGTGTTTCAAGAGCCGTTTTAGTTTTGGATAAAAAAAGTGCTGAAGTTTCTAAATTCAAATGAAATATAGGATTTTCGATATGTTCAATCTCAATATTTTCTAGTTTTAGCGTTTGAATAAAAGCAAAATCTTCATAACCATATTTTGTTATTTTTTCATCGAATGAAAATATATCAAAAACTGTTTTTTTTATTAAAAGATTGGAAACGAATGTGGTTCGATAAGGATTTTTTTTTCGTTCAGAAAGGGCGATAGCTTCTCTTTTCTGTCCAAAAACCCAGCGTAATAATTGGTAATTAGCCGGTTTTTCTTTGGTGTAAACTATTCCTCCAAAAAAAACTTTTTTAGTTGATAAATTAATTTGCCTGATGTAATTTGAAATGAAATCAGAATTTTCGGGTAAAGTATCGCAATCTAAATATAGCAGCCAATCATAATTTGCCTTTGAGGCCAATAAATTTCGGATTTTGCTTCTTCCAATATTTGCAGATAATTCAACAAAAGAACAATTTGTTAAAAATTGAACCGGGTTATT
>Ga0209519_10000977_pt1 | contig 12361 bp, 13 predicted proteins | sample Rifsed13ft1_FD_184005 | JGI IMG/M metagenome (GOLD analysis project Ga0209519, IMG submission 184005) | Soil microbial communities from Rifle, Colorado, USA - sediment 13ft 1 (version 2) | ecosystem: Environmental > Terrestrial > Deep subsurface > Rock core/Sediment | place: Rifle, Colorado...
CGCCGCGCGCGTTCATCGGCTGGCCCGCCGCGACTACCGCCCCAATCGCCAGGTAGGTCACCCAGCACGCCGTCGGATCGGTATCATCCATCACACAGGTAAAGCCACTGGCATCAATGGATTTAATATCCATCAGGCCAGCAATAGCATCATCAGCTACATTGGCGTAGACCGCCGTATCATAATTAGCGAATGCCGTTTCAGTATCAGCTAAAGCATCCTGGTCCCAAATAGCGGCACATGCTCGATTAGTTGTTGAGGTGCCTGCGCCGATGCTGATCGAATTATGGTCAGTCAGGGTATCCTGCGTGCTCAATGCCCGATTTGCGCTGGCGAACAGAAGCGCGACCGGTGTAAAACCGACCGTCTCAGCGATGTCGTTGCCGTCTGTGCGGGTGGTGATATCGCCTGCGCTATACTGACCGCCTTTCAAACAGATAAAGTTAAAATAACGCTGCGCGCTTGCTTCAAGAGCGTTCAGTGTAAAGCCATCCGCATCAAATGAGACGAATGAATTACGGATAGTCGATTGGCGGTTAGAAATCACTTCACCGTTATATCCATAACCCTTCGTATCGCTTGTAGCCAGCGCGTCGCCGCTTTCGCCGTAAACGACCCCCTGCGCGCTGCTTCCGGTCGCCATTCCCAGGTTAAACCATAATGCTAAACCTGTACTACTGGTAGAGGTAGAATTAGTCATCACGGCGATCAGCGCGTCAGGCTGGAAACCGACCCCCGTCGTGGAATAGTTTCCGGTTGACGAGGGTGTTATTTTGTTGCCAATAAAGACATTGGTTAAATCCGTGCCACCGAGGGCAAGATAAGATATGCGATAAGCCTGGGTGAAGGCATCATCGTAGATAACAGTAAAGCCGTCGGCGTCCATCGAGCTGAAATCCAGGATACCATCCAGCGTTGTCACGTCGGTATAGGCGCGCATGATCTCGGTGATGTTCTGCGAAAATTGCGAATCGCTCGAAGCTCCAGCGTCTATGCTGATATTCTGCACGCAGAATCGACTTGTGCTGCTAATCGCCGCGCCAAAGCCGACATTGATCGTCCCACCCGCCACGGTGTCGATTGTCGCCGTCGAGCCACCCCACCAGAATAGTACAATCTTCGGCTGGAAACCGAGACCGGTGATGGCCTGGGTTTCGGTAGCCAATTTGGTTGGATCGATATTAAACGAACCGACTATCGCGCTGTATGCCATTTTATATCAACCAGATTACAAATCTATATAAACCATACGCCACTAACCCGACGATGGACAGGTCAAGCAAAATCCAAAAAATGATGATCAAATCCTCAAACTCGCTCATATCCCTAACTTCGTCCTTACTTCCGCGGGTGTCGAATACTGCGGATACCTGTCCTCTCCCAGTAGGAAAACGGCGTGCATTTTGGTAGCCCATAGCGCGCGGTTGGCCGCCTGCGCCGAGGGTGGCATAGTCGCCGAGATTGCGTTCCAATCCACAATATCCTCCGCCGTCATCGCCAGATAGGACTGCACCTGCGCCGCTGTCAAGCGGCCCGCCATGACTTCAGTAATGGCGGCAAAGAAGGCGTGAACGGGTATATGCCGTTCGTCAAGTTCGGTGTCCCATTTCATCAAACGTTCTACGAGTGCCATGCGGTTGGGTCTCCTTTTGATGATGAGCGGCAAAAATAATCTTTTCAAATGTTGCCAATTATTTCACCAGAAAATAAGTTAAATCGTCACCCGCATTCTCGCAAATCCGGTACAGCTTATTCAGATTGCTGATCGGGATGAACGGCGTCATGTCACCGGCCTGCAGCTCGATCCCGCTGGTGGTGTCGGTCGTCCCATCCGGCGCGGTCACGCCCGGCCCGCCCAGGTACACCTTGCCCGCGTTGGAGGCAATGGCGGTGAAGAACACCGCCCGGCAGGGGATGTCGGGCAGTTGCAGCGCGGTCGCGCTGCCTTGCAATTCGCCCGACGCAACTGAGTCATACTGTTTGTGTTCAAACATCTGTGGCATTATCGGCCTCTCTTTCCACCGCGTTTCTTAGTTTTCTTCCTGGGCATACTCATCGGCATATCCTCGTTCGCCATTAACGATCCGTCCGGCATCCGGTGGAAGCCCTTCTTCTTCTTCGGCTTTTGTTTCGCCATTATCCTTACTCCTCTTCCAGGGGGCTTCAATCCAGCCCCCGAAAAAATAACGATGTCCCCTGTCTGCTGCGCCGGGGTAGCGTATTCTCGTCACGGTCACGTCGCCCTTCCTGGCGTACTCTTCTCGGATGGCGGCGGCCACGCCTTCGTCGTTCACGCGGAACGCGCCGTCTCTGCCGAACTTCATCTGCTTGCCGTCCACGTCCACGCTTTCCAGTGGGCGACGGGTGGCGCGGATCACTTCCCATTTGTGTTCGGCCCATTTCTCTTTATCCGGGTTATAGTCTGCTCTCGGCATCTTCTTCCTCGAACATCTCAGTAAAGATATTTACCATCTGCCAGCCCTTACATAAGTCATCGCCGCAATCACAAGGAATTGCACGTTGATTTTGTTCGTGAAGCCACTCGACAGTGACTTTACTTCTCTCTGCATAGCCTTGCTCAAACTCTTCTCTTGTCATAGTCTATCCAATGTAGGCGGGGCGAAACGATGGAGGATCGCCTCACCCCGGTCTACCAAGTTAAGGGCCGATCTTTGCCAGGTCAGCGATCTCGTCATCGCTCAGCACCACGATCCATAATGCCATGTGCTGCAACCAGCCGAGCCACACGTTGGCGGCAGGGGTCGAGGCTGAACCCAGGACGAACTTATCCGAAGCCACCGCACCCGACCATGTGCCGAGCGAGGTCAGGGTCGAGCCAGACTGCGCCCCGTCCAGGTACACCTTCGCCTCATCAGCAGTGGTGGAAAGCGTTATCGCCAGGTGATGCCAGTTCTTTCCCATATCGCTCAACCCAGGCTCGTAGATCACGGGCGATACAGACTTAGTGGTGCCCCCGGCGATGTAGGCCACGCGGAAGGTGTTGGCAACGGCGGTCTTTTCGATCAGCACGGCGTTATTGGCGTCCGCCGACATGGTGAAGATACGCCGTAAGGTGGTGCCGTTCAGCACATTATCCTCGCAGGCAAACCAGATCGATCCTGTTCCCACGGTGTCAATCGCTCCGGCCAGGGCCGCGTAGATGTCCACGTAGGACGCGCTGCCATCAAACTTGTAGCACGGCCCGCCGTCTTTGCCGTACACGACCTTATCGGCAGGAACAACACCAGACGAGGTGGCGTTATAGGCGCTCTTGCCCCAGTCCCAGGCCACCGTGCCACTGTTCTCGTCCAGCGGCCAATAGGCGATCAGGGACGTGCTTCTGATCCGTCTTACTTTTTCGGTGTAACTAGTCGTCATTGTATTCATCTCCTTCGTAAACGTTGGCCGCTCCCGCTCCTTGATAGCCATACAGCGGCCCCCAGATTAGTTGGCTCTTAGGGGGCAGATAGATTTCCTTGCCCAATCCCATCGCCATTCCAATCCAGAATTCAGACCCGGCTTTCTGCGGGGCATACTCATCGCCGCCCGCCATCTCAAAGCCGAAGATTTCAATGCGCTCAAAGTCCTCGAATAACGCAAGAGCCATCATTTCGGCAAACGAACTAGAGAGATACTTGATCTTCTCATCGCCCTTGCGTATCTTGCCGAAGAATCGATCTATTATTTCTGCCAGTGGATATTCCACGCTGTCCGGGATGTAATCGTATTTGTACAGCATATTGATCGGCTTGCCGTGTTTCTGTTTCAACCAGTCAAAATGTCCTTTCACGTAGCCTCTTTCATGAATGCGGTGGGCATCCAGGTCACGAGTGAAGTCCTTTGGCTTGTGCATCTGGAACCAACGATCCCATGACTTCATCCAATCGAAGGCGTGCGCCTCGTTCAGTCCCCACACTTCCACAGTTGGGTCGTTGAACGGAGCCAAGCTGCAACTGGTGGGAGCCATGCCGACCAATGCCACGGTCTTCTTTCCTTCCCGCAATGAACGCAACTTTGCCAGCGTTTCATCGTCAGCGGGCATAAGCGTCTTGTGCATGGAGTGATCGATGATCGGTTCATAATGATCAGCGTGCTTGCCGTCGCGGTAGATGATGCGCACCGGGTAGCCGCAGGTCGGGCAGCTAGTTATATCACCCTCAGTTTTTAAAGGTACTTGCGAACGGATCGCCATGTCAATACTGCTGGTAGTTCACGATAAACTTCTCGTAGAGCGACATCAGCTTTTCTTCTAACTGGTGCTTCTCATCTTTCTTGCGCAGTATGTCGCGTATCTTCTCGGTCATCCATTCGCCAATCGGCACCTCCTTCGTCGTTCCAGCGGTTTTGTTGAAGTTGATGATCCAGCCTCCGTCGGGTTGCTTGTCACCATACTTCTGTGCCTCTTCGCCAGATATGGCGCAGGTCTCGCGCAGCCGCCTGATCTCTTTCAGACCCGCGTAATCTTCCTGCGCGGGGACAAGCTCAAGCAGGGCAACTCGCTCGTGAAATGTTAGCTTCATGATTTCCTCCAATCGGATTTACTAATCCGCTTCCTCTTTCAAAGATATTGTCCAGCACAGACGGCAATGAGAAGTTGATGATGCGCTTCCTGGCCTTCTGGTAAACACTGGCAGCCAAACTCAGATGAAACAACATGGCGTCGATCTTCCGATCCGGGTGTCCTGAGTATGGGTAATCGGTGGTGAAGTGCGCCCAATCTGGGTCGAAATCCACGCCCCATAAGAGAACTTTATCGAAACCGGCATAATAAGCCAGTTTCAACATGGGGTAAACAACCGTTCCACCTGCAAATGAACGCTCCTCGTTGAAGTCTTGCCTGTCTTTGGATAGCAGTACGGCATTGGGGAGGGCATAGATTGGGGAACTCTTGGGCAATGCCCTGCCCAGGTAAACCGTTTCTGCGTTCCTTGCGACGGCTTCTATCCTTTCATAGTCTTGTAAGGTACGATAATCCACGCACACGTAGTACGTCGGTTGTATTCCCGACACGCCGATGTAGTTTCCGCCATAAGAAGGGTATTGCCTCAGCAGGTCTCTCGGCAGGTCGTTCAGGCTTCTGCCGCAGCCCAATACCAGGGCAATCCTCATTATGGCTCTGGCTCTGGCGGTCTTTCATAGACCGTCCCGCCCAGAGCGACGATGTAATCGCAGATGCTACCTAACCCAAAGCGCGGGTCGAGCAATAGGCAATGCAAGCTATCATCGTCCACTTCGGCTTCAAAGAATATCCCATAATCCTTGAGGTATTCTTTGATCGTACCAACTCCCGAAAACAATATGTAAATTGCATGTCCAATAGCCACTCCGTTATTGCTTGGTAGAGGAGCGGGTACGTCTTGAATCACGCCTGGCTTCTTACTTGTTTTCGAGGCCATATTCTTTTGTCCTTGCTAATGGGGGCGAGTCGCCCCGCCCCCATGAACGTTAGGCCGAAGCCGCATACAGCGGAATCCAGTAGGTCGATCCGTTGATGTTGCATACAAGAACAAGGTCTTGCGTGCCTCCCACAGTAAAGGTCTGGATCATCTTACCGGTCACAGCTCCGTTATTTGTCCGCAGGAAGTAGGTCGGGGCCAAGGCCGCCGTGCCTGCCTTCTGGAACATGGAGTCGATAGCAGCAGATGAACCCTCCATACGCATGTAGACAAAAGCCGATTGCGTGTGGCTATTGCCGTCTGCCATGTGGAGCTGGATGCCATTCACAGATGAAGCCGCCGCCTTGAGATCGTCTATATAGACGTTCACGCCGTTGAGGTTGCCGCTTGTCAGCGTTGGCGCTGTGCCATTGGTGGCGATGTAGACGTACATACCTTCGACTTCGCAGCCAATAGTCCCATCCAGGAAGATATCGGTCGCGAAAGCGTTGATCTGGGCACCGCCGGTCGTGTAGCTGGCATCACTCGATGGAGTCACACTAACGTACACGCCCTGCAAGTAGCCGCTGGTCACGGTCGATGTGTCGGTAATGACTATCGACAGAACATTATCCGCGCCGGGGCTGGCTACAGTCCAGTTAGTAACACCGTCTTCCTCGACTACGAGGAGTTCGGTGGACGCATCCCCATCTTCCAGCACCACGAAGTCCCCGGTGTGTCCGCTGGATTGGGTGATAGTCAGGATATCGAACGCGCCGGCAGAGCCTTGTGGTTGGATATGGATACCGTCGCTCAAGCTGTCGGGGAACAAGGGAACAGCTAATCCCATATATGTTGCTTCCATTTCACACTCTCCTTATGCCTCGAAGGACGAGGAAACCTCGACCCGCAGGCACCGATTATCTACCATTCTCGAATATCCTCCGTAGAATTTCCAGCCTGACGAGATGAACTGATCCAGGGTGCCAGTCCGTTTTTCCGGCACCAGTTGGCCGAACTCACCGATCTGGACAGCGTACAGTTTCACCATGCTGGAAGGCCCGCCGAGCAGGATCGGGTACACGTTATCCGCATTGGCGACCGTCTCACCCACCGCGTGCGTGAAGCGCAGCCCGCCATTCGGGCCTTGCCCCTGGATGGTGATGGTCGTGCCGGAAACCGACACAACGTACACGTACTCGTTCTGTGGGTCGAAGGTGTTGCCAGTCTCGATGGTGCCAACCAACAGCCACTGCCCGGCAGCGATGTTGGTGTTGGCGGCCACTTCGATGGTCGTCGCCAGTTTCAGGTTGGCGGTGGCGGATGCGGCGATGGTCGTTGCGACGGAGGTGGCATTCACCACACCAGCCGCATGGAACACTTTAGCCCAGGCGTTCACGATGAAGCGGAACGGGCCGAGCTTGCCCAACTCGAAGTTGAGGTGGATACCGGCGTCCTGGTACGTACCAATCGCATCCACGTTGCCGCTCTCGCGGATGTCGTGGAAGGGTTCTGGTGACATGAGAGCCGACCATACTGAGGATTTGCCGTCAGCAGTGATAAAGCCCGGAACGCGGGCATTCATCAGATAGACTTCCATGCGGGCAAACAGCGCATCGCTTGCGCGGTGGGCGGTCGTGCCTGCATCCAGGGAAGCGCGGGCAGCCGCGCGGTAGACGAACGTGCCCTGCAACGCCGCAGCCTGGGCCAGAAGATCGACAGATTCGGCCTGGTTCTTGGCCAGTTTCAAAGCGCGCTCTTCGTTGTAGTTGTAAGATTGCTGGATGTCGCCCAGCAACTCAGACCACTGGAGGGCCTCGCCGCGGGATGTGGGGGTGATGGACGCGGTTGCGTCCAAGAGAACTTGAGGCGTAACGTCTGCGGTCTGCGAGAGCGCGGTCACGCCAGGGTCCATGTCACTCAGAAACGGATAGGTGACGGATGAACCGCTCATCATCTTCGCCATGTCCCCAGGGAAGGGGATGGCGAATTGATCGTACAGCCGATTGAACATCGCTTCCCGCTCGTATGTCTCTTTGAACTGAGCGTGGAAGGGTGTTAGATTGGCGGTAGTTTGAATAGCCATTTCACTGCCTCCTGGTGGGGGGCAGCGCGGACTGAATACAGTCCGTTACAATACCAGCCCCACCGGTTATTTAGGTTGAAAGAGCTTTTGCCGCTTTTCGTAAAGCTCGTTGTACCGCTTCATATCCATCTGGTACTTTGGCTTTTCCTTCAAGCGCGCAAGCTCTCGGTCGATGCTTTCCAGGTCGTCCTCAGGAGGGACGGCCTGCCCGCCACCGGTCGACATGACTGCCGCCGGGTTCGGTTCTGGTTGTCGCGCTGTACCCAAGTTGATCGCTACCTTTGCTAAACGTTTGATCTGCTCTACGGGTGTGCCACCCTTTCGCAGCTCTGCCGTAATTTCGGGCGAGTTTGGGTCCAGTTTGACTTCCCTCAGAAAGTCCGATACCGTCTCCTCAACCGGTAGCTGGGCTGTGTTGCCTGACACAGACGGGGCTACAGCTGGTTGATCCACTCCAAAGCGGGTCAGAGCTTCGTCAAGCTTCATGCTAAGCAGAGCCTGACGCTCACTCATCCCTTCGCTCGTGAGTTTCTTCAACTCAGCAAGTTGACTCTCAAAATCTTTTGTTTTCGAGGTTACTTCTTTTCTAACTTCATCGATGCTCCGATCCTTCACGCCTTGAGCCTGGCGAACCTCGGCAACAAATTGCTTGAAAGCCGTCTTCAGTTCGGCGATCTCATCAGCGGAAGTCGGCGTTCCTTTGCCCTGCGAAGTTGCCTGATCTGGCTGACCAGCCGCTCCAACAGGGGAGGCCTCACCCTCCACGTTGACTTTCTCGTCCATTTTTCCTTCTCCTTGTAAGGTGCTATTTATAATTCAGCGAATGAATTATAGCCGTATTATACTACACTTTTTCTAATCCTTTTACTGTTCCTCCAGCGACTTACGCATCAGTTCCATCATCGTGTTGTAATCAATTCCTAATCCATTGGCGATGTATTCGATCTGTCCGATTGCCACGTCCGGCATCGACTCGCCGCCATAGACATCATCCAGCACCAGATTGCTCAGATTGGGCGATAACAGGTCAGACCAATCCAGCCAGGAATAACCATACACGCCCTGATCCTCGGCCACCTGCAACGCTTCGGTCAGCCCACGCTGGCCTAACGATTCGGGCGACACGCCGGGACGCAGGAACGGCAGCGGCGTCTCTTGCAGCAAGGCTTGAACATCAACAATTTCCTTAGCCACGATTGCCTTATAAGCCGCCTTCATGTTCATGTATTCTTCAAGTTCGGGATGGGCTTTCCAGTAAGCACTGGCGTCAGCTTTACCGATCAACTTGGCTTCGTTGTAAGCATCCCACTTATCCCAGATGTCGGCTCCCAACTGCTGCTCGATAGCGTTCCACATATTACCGTTGTAGTAGCGTTCGATGTCTTTGATTGACAGGTAATATTTTGAAAGAACCGGGTCATTAATGATCATTGCGTCCTGCAACTGCAATGCCCGTTCCACTTCCGGGTGTTCAGTGATAAAGGAATCTTTGCCATCAAAGTTTTCACCCAGAGCGAAATACTGGTCGATAAGTTGCGTGATGTCTGCCCCGAACTGTTCTTCCAATCTGGGCGCAAGCGTCTTATATCGCTTACTCGCCTCTCCCCACTCGGCTTTGGTGGCGTCGTCCGGGATATTGATCAGCGCGCCGATGTCCACGACAGCCGCCATGAATCGTTCTCGGTCAGTGGGTGCCCAATCTTCCAGCCTGCCCTTCGAGTCGTAGAATGTGCTGATCAATTCAGGGTCAAGCCCAACCGCTTCAGCGATCTGGTTCTTCTGGCCGGGCGGGATGCGCCCTAAGACGTTGTAGGCGTATCCCCGATCCCGCGCCAGGCCGCCCTTGCGGGACAATAGCACCACGTCCATGAATGGGTACTTAGAGCGCAGCGTATCCATCGCCTCCCGGAACTCATCCGGCGACATACCGGGTTCCCTCTGCCACATATTGAAATATTCTCTATAGAACCTGTCGATTTGCATATCTGATACTGAGCGTGCCTTGAAGCCTGTGCCAAATAGGAACGAAGACATTTGCCCCCACGCGCGCCCATTGGCCGCCCACTTTTGCCCTTCTTCCCAGACCGGCCCTTCTTGGGTCTTGGCAGCATCAATTGCAGTCGCTTCGTCAATAACTCCTTCTTCAACCATCGCTTTTAATGCACGCCCAACACGGGCGCGTTCATAAGGATCGATCCCGCGGCTGAAGAACTGCACCGCCGGGTCAAGTTCCAATCCACCGGGCGGGCCGATGTTGAGGATATGGGTCAATGCCTTGATACTGGCTGTTTGCGGGAATAACCGCCCGCCCCAGCGCGAGGCGGCTTCTTCTTCGCCTTTGAAGTACAAGGCTACCGCAGTCGCCAGGCTGAACGGCGTCCAGGTGGATGGGCCGAACTTACTCAAGTCATCGAGTGTGGCAGTGAACCAGTTGATGCGTTTGCGCGGGTCGTTGAAGTCCACGCCGGTCAGCCCATTGAGTGGGTTTAGCGTCTGTTCCAGGTTAAAGAAGAGCGGGTTCTCACTGTCGATTCCTAATAGTTCGTTAGTATTGATCGTGTATTTCCACCAATCCGGCGCTCCGGCGTGGACTTTCGCCAGATATTCTCGATACTTTGAATAAAATGCAATCACTTCCGGATTGGTGACAATTCGTTTCATCCAATTAGCGTAGGTGCGCGTGTACCAAAAGTGGTAGGGGTAGATATAAGCCAATGCCAGGTCAAAGTAAGTCTTCTCCGGGTAGGTCAGCATAGTAAAATCACGCGCCCCGTCCGCTACTTTAGTAGCGATCAACCGCGCTTGTGCGATTTTCTGAGCAGCTTCCTTCTCCCAATCCTTCAGGGCAGTGGTCAATCCTTCATTCAGGATCAGGTCTTCGGTCTTGCCCCAGTTGTCGGCGATGCCGTTGGTGATGCGGGTTTCCAGTTGGCGGATGCCGTCCATCTGCTCGGTCAGCACACGCGCCAGGGTGGGTGTGTTGCCCGCGTAGGGCGGAGGCGGAGGAACAAGGGCCGCGGCAGGTGCGGCTTCGGCAACTGCGCCAAGATTATCATCAAAGAGACGGATCAAATCGTCGCCGAGCTCTTCACGATTGTAAATATATCTTTCCAGGTCTCTAGCAAGATTCTCCTGAAATGGTAAATTAGCGGGAGCTTTTCCGCCTGTTCTAGCAATATTTTCAAGATATTCAGATGAAGTTTTAGCCGAGAATTTAATCCTGGCATATTCTGAAAAGAACTTCTCGTCACGACTACTAACTATCCATCCGTGAATAATTTCGTGATTGATAATCTTATCTTCAACTTTTTCAAGGCGGATAATCCCCTTATCCATTTTAGTTACAATGAATTTTCCTTCTTCTCCTTCTGGAACACCACCTAATCTCACATCATCGATAAAATCTAAATTCTGTCTTATTTTCGGCGGTAGTTTACTGACAGCGTTATCGACAATAGCTCGATCAATCCCTTCTGAGACTTTGATAGCCGCAGCGGGCGCGGCTTCGGCGGCGACGGGCGGCGGCGCGGCCTCTGCCACCATGCGGGCGGCATCGTCAACGATCTTCAAGCCTTCATCGCCATACAGTCCCTTCGTGGCATGGCGCAGGAGGGCCTGCCGTCCCACGTCGGGCGTCACGTTAGCCAGCGTAGCGAACGCCGCCCGTCCTTCAGGTAAATTAGCGTTGATGATATTGAGCAGCATCCTATCCAGCGGAACGCCTTTCTGCGTCACGCTGGCGATGCCGAACTGCTTGGCGTAGATACGGGCGATGAGGGCGTTGTCGCCTTTCTTGACTGCCACGCGCAGGTCACCCAGGATTTCGTTATCCATCAAGAAGTTGTCCCACTGGCGAGCGATATCCAACTGATTGCGGGCTTGCTTGACTGCTGTCCCTTCGCGCTCGAAGGGGATCACTTTAGCGATCTCATCCAGGATACCCTCGGCGGTCTTGGCGTATTCCTCACGGAATAGATGAGAGGCTTCCCTTGCTTTAGGATAAAAATACTTCTCCCATAATGACTTATTCAATACCTTCTTGGTCAGGTCAGCGGGCGGTTCGCCTTCTATTCCGATCAATCGCCATAAAGATTTGAACTCATCTTGCGTCCGGGCGGCCTTGATCTCGGCGTCCCAATTCCAGGTCTCTTTGGTAAAGTTCCAACTATTATTGCGAAACACCTGCTCGGTCGAGCCATCAATAAAGTTCCTGAATTTGTTGAATAATTGATCCAGGACAGCGAAATCTTGCTGGGAGCGCGCCGCATTCAGGTTGGCTTCTCGTTCAGCCATCATCACCGCCCGGCGGAATGCGCCATTGGATTGCGAGTTAGCCTCCAGGACATTGGTGATCGTCCCGACCAGCTCATCGCTAATGTTCCCTGCCGCGTTCGCTTCGCCCAAAGCCTGGACGACATGGCCCATCTCATTGGTCTCGGCCACCATCGGGACTTCATCCGCCACCCGCCCGGCGTCGTCATACATCGCCTTGAATATATCCTTGATTTTACTGATGGCGTCTTCCTGGCTCTCGGCCCCGCGCAAGGCGTCCATCACCTGGTCGGATATATTGAATCCAGACAGAGCTTGTCTATCACGTGGACTGAGCCATGCCAGCGTTTTGAAAGCGTCCAGGCTGCCGGTCTTTGCCATCGCCCGCACTTCGGCAGCGGCTTTCTTCACGTCACCGAAGTTCTCCACCACCTTGTGCATCAAGAGGCGCGCTGCTTCGGGCGACATGCCAGCGTCGATCAGCGGCTTCACGTCGGGCAGCGCTTTGCCAGGCTGGAGCATCTTGCGCATCGTGTCTTCGACTGACTTACCCACGATCTGCGCTGCGCCCCACTCCTCGAAGCGTTCTGCGGCGCGGGCGGCAGGCAATCGCCTGACAGCCCCAGTC
>Ga0209519_10000984_pt1 | contig 12336 bp, 7 predicted proteins | sample Rifsed13ft1_FD_184005 | JGI IMG/M metagenome (GOLD analysis project Ga0209519, IMG submission 184005) | Soil microbial communities from Rifle, Colorado, USA - sediment 13ft 1 (version 2) | ecosystem: Environmental > Terrestrial > Deep subsurface > Rock core/Sediment | place: Rifle, Colorado...
CCTGATCGAGCCGGGAGTTCCCTCGGCCGATCTCACCATCGAGATCACCGATCCGGAGCGGACGTGTCAGCACCTCGTCTGCAAGGTCTCGTCGCGGCTGCTCACGCTGGAGGAACAGCCGCAGCCGGAGAACTGGTATCTCACGAAGCAGAGCGGCGCTCTGGTCAGGGAATACATGAAGGAGTTCGTCGACGACAAGAACCACCGCGCCTACAGCCTGATCGGCGCCGGGAGGCAGCTATACAAGGCCGCGCCGGACTCGTTCAAGAAGGTGCTCTGGGGTCTCATTGACCGGGGCACGCCGCCGACGTCCATCCTCATCACGTCCGACGAGCCGAACATTCCGTGGGAGTTGATGGTTCCGTACCGCAGAGGGAAGGATGGGACCCGGGAGGCCCGGGCGGCGCTCGGGGTGGAGTTCAAGGTGGGCCGCTGGACCAGAGACGATCACCAGTCTCCGCCACCCACGGTACCGTTGAAGGACTGCTACGTGATCGCGCCGACCTACGAGACCGACCCGGCGCCCCTTGCAAAATCCGCCGAAGAGGTGGCGCTCGTACTCGCCGCCGTGCCCGGCAGGAAGGTCGAGCCGGGGAACTTGAGCAGCATCAAGGAATGTCTGTCCGCCGGCGGGCGGTCGCTGTTGCACTTCGTCTGCCATGGCGCCGGCGGAGACGAGAGCGACGTCCAGGCCATCTTTCTCGAAGGCGGCGAAGAGCGGCTGACCTCGCTCGAGGTGACCGCCATCCCGCCGTTCGCGCAGGCGTTCAAGGTGCGGCCAATGGTCTTTCTCAACGCCTGCGAAGTCGGCCGGCCCACGGTTGCGCTGGCCGGCATCGGCGGGTTCGCCGCGGCATTCCTCGACCTCGGGGCCGCGGCGGTGATCGCGCCGCTCTGGAGCGTCAAGGACACCATCGCCTACGAGGTTGCCAGGAAGTTCTACGAGGCGGCCGTCACTCCGCCCCCCGGCGCAGCGCGGAAGGGCTTTGCGGACACCATGCGGGAGATTCGTGCCCTCGCCTATGACGAAGCCACGGGGGAGGACACCTACGCCGCGTACTGCTTCTACGGAGACCCGAACGCCTCGGCCGCCTGACCAACCGCGATCGGCAGGCAGCCCCGTGCCCACTCCACGATCACCCCCGCTACGCGTCCCTCAATAGCGTCTCGCCCTTGACGAACCAGGACCAACCAAAGGCCCACAACGCCAACGACTCCAACCAGAACACAGGCTTGATCGCGGCGACGGACGTGTCCTGGAGAAAGCGGAGGTACACGGCGACCGATGCGATGCACGCCAGCATGATCACGCCGCAGGCCATGTAGATCCTGTTCCGCCATACCTTCTGCGGGGTCGGGGGAACACCCGGCTTTGTCTTGCGAAAGAGGTAGAGCGAGAAGCACGACAACACCAGGAACAACGCGGCCGCGGAAAGGAAGTGCGCGGTCCGTATCGCCTTGCTCTCGCTGGTCGCAGGGAAGAGCGCCACACCGAGGGCGAAGAGGCAGGCGAGACTGCCCGCGATGTCGTCCTTGCGATCGTAGCCCCTGTACGAGAACAGGAACCACCCGATCGCGAAGAGGATGCCCACGAAGACGTCCCGCATCTCAGTGCCGTAGTAGTCGCTGATCGAGTTCCGGAGCTCGGCGCACGAGCCGAACACGAGACAACCCAGCGCGAGCAGCACGGGCAGCAGAACGCCCAGGATACCCACCACCCGCCTGAGGGTAAGATACGATACCAGTACCCGCTCGCCGCCACCGTTCGCGCTCATAGGCTGTCGCTCCTCAACTGTCGAGAGATGGACACCGCGCGGTCGGCAGCTCGCAGATAGACCGCGTGACCACGAACACTCGTGGCGCGACGCCTGATGCGCAACGTGCACCTGAAGCTCGGCCCGGTCAACTCACCGAAACTCGCCGACATCATCGCCGACGTGAAAGGCGCCATTCACCGGAAGCGGAGCCGGTCGGATGCACGCGTTGACGCAGCCAAACTGCGGGGCCAAACTCCCGGGAGGGAGAAGGCCCAGCTCGGACGCGTCGGATTCCGAACGAGGGAATCGTGCAGGCCCTGAGCGAGCCGCCACTGAGAACGGAGGGCAGCCGAATGCCGTGGTTCTTCGGGCGTCGCAGCCCCGCCACCGCTGAGGCGAGCAACGTGCGGTTGCTCGAGTTCAAGAGGCCACTCGCGGTCCGGATGAACGGACACCGGAACCCGGGCGTCATCCACACGTCTCGATGACGCGCCGCGTCCTCCTCCTCGGCTGCGGCGCGCAGGGGAAGGCGGCGCTGCACGACCTCGTCTCCGGCGACGAGGCGATCCACGTCGTGGTGGCCGACCGTGATCCGGGCGTGGAGGCGAGCGTGCGGCGCTATCCCGCGTCGCGCGTTGCCGCGCAGGTCCAGGACGCCACGGACGAGGCCGGGATCGCGGCGCTGATGCGCGAGGCCGACGTCGTGGTGGAGGCGCTGCCGGGCCCGTTCGCGCTCCCGATGGCCCGGCTCGCTGCCGGCTGTGGCGTGAGCCTCGTGAGCAGCATGTACCTTCGTGACCCGCAGGAGCAGGACGCGGGGAGCATTGCCGCGACGGAGCAGGCTATTCGGGAGATCGATCGCGCGGCGCGGGAGAAGGGGATCGTCATCCTCCCAGAGTTCGGGCTCGATCCCGGACTCGACCTCATCCTTGGTGCACGGGCACTGGCTGACGTCGAGGAAGTCGAGGAGTTCCGCGCCTACGGCGCCGGCATCCCCGGGCCGCGCGCGCGGGACAACCCGCTCGGCTACAGGTTCTCGTGGTCGCCGATCGGCGTGATGCGGTCGTACCGGCGCCCGGCGCGGATCATCACCGGCGGCGAGCCGGTGGAGATCGCCCCGGCAACGCTGTTCGAGCCGGGACGCCATCACCTCGTCGAGCTGCCGGCGATCGGCGCTCCGCTCGAATGCTATCCCAACGGCGACGCCGTGCACTACGCGGAACTGTTCGGGCTCAGCGGGAAGGTGCGCGAAATGGCACGCTACACCGGCCGGCTCCCCGGGCACTGCGCCTTCTGGAACGTGATGGTGAGGAGCGGGTTCCTCGACTCCACGCCGGTCGCGGTGGAGGGCGTCGCGGTGTCGCCGATCGCGTTCACGGCGGCGCTGCTCGCGGCGCAGCCGCAGTTCCAGTACGGCGACGCGGACGAGGACCTCGCGTGGATCCGGGTGGACGTGCGCGGCAGGCGGGAAGGGAAGCGCGTGCGCGTGGTGTACGACCTGGTGGACCGGCGGGACTTCGCGACCGGCTTCACGGCGATGCAGCGCACGGTGGGGTTCACGCTCGCCCGCGGGGCGCGGCTCATTCTCGATGGGGCGCTCGGCCGCCCGGGCATCCGCACGCCGATCGAGGTCCCTCACGAACTCGTGTTCCCGGCGCTGGAGCGGCACGGTATACGCGTCGCGCGACAGGAGCTGTGACGTTGTCCCTGAACAGTCGGGCAAGGCGAGACTGGAGAATGCGCGGCACGCTCGCGCGGTTGTCGGCCGCGCGTTGACGATGCGAAACGACACGCACTGAATCAGCGAACATCCGCGCGCTCGACACCCCCATTGCGTGATCCGACTCTCCACATTACCGTCATATGGGACTCCCATAGGACGGAACATGGCGGAGAAACTGGACGTGAAGCAGGGCACGCTCGCCCTGATGATTCTCGGAACCCTCGACGTACTCGGACCGCTTCACGGCTACGGCGTCGCTCGCCGCATCGAGGAGACGAGCAAGAACCGCCTCACGCTCAACTATGGCACGCTGTACCCCGCGCTTCTCAAGCTTGAGCAAGAGGGTTTCGTCACCGCGGAATGGCGCCAGTCCGAGAACAATCGTCGCGCGAAGTACTATGCCCTCACCGCCGCGGGTCGGAAGCAGTTGGCCCGTGAAGCGCACGAATGGCACCAGACCACCGATCTGATCGCCGCATTTCTGGCGCCGAAACGGGAGGCACGATGAGACACCTTCGCGCCGCGCTCGCGCGCATCGCCGGCGTCTTCACGAAACACCGCGCGGACGCCGAGCTTCAGGAAGAGTTGCGGGCCCATCTCGAGATGGAAACGGCCGAGCACATCCGGCGTGGCGTGCCTGCGGACGAGGCGCGCCGGCGGGCGTTGCTCACGTCCGGTGGCCTCACCCAGGCCGCCGAGGCGGTCCGCGATCGGCGCGGACTGCCGTGGATCGAGAGCGTTGCGGCCGACATCAGGTACGCGCTGCGCGCGCTGCGACGCAGCCCCGCCTTCGCCGCCGTCGTCGTGACCACCCTGGCGCTCGGCATCGGCGCCAACACCGCGATCTTCAGTGTCGTGCGCGGCGTGCTGCTCAAGCCGCTCCCTCACCGTGACGGCGATCGGCTCGTCTACCTGCGACAGTCAATGGACGGACCGGGAGGAACGAACATCGTCTTCTCGGTTCCGGAGGTCCGCGATCTGCGCAATGGAGCCCCATCACTGGCCGGCATCGCCGAGTACTCCCCGTGGACCTCGATCCATCAGAGTGACGACGGCGCCGTACGCATCAACGTGGGCCTGGTCACCGGCAACTACTTCGAGGTGATGGGGCTCTCACCCGTGCTGGGCAGGCTGACCCGGCCGAGCGACGACGGGCCCGGTGTTCCGCCCGTCGCAGTGCTCACGCACGAGTTCTGGATGAGACGCTTCGGCGGAGATTCCAGCATCGTCGGGAGGCAGCTGACGCTGGACAGGAAGTCGGTGACGGTGATCGGGGTCCTTCAGCCCGCGCCGTTCTTTCCTGACCGCGTGGACGCGCTGCTCAACATGGTGAACAGCGAGCACCACTTGAGCGCGACGATGGTGGAGGGGCGCACCCATCGCATGACCGAGGTGGTCGCGCGCCTCGCGCCGGGCGCCACGCTCGAGCGGGCGAGGGCCGAGGTCGCCGCGGCCTACGCGCGGATGCAGAGCCGGTTCAACGGTGCCTACGATCCCGCGTCCCATTATCGCGTTGCCGTCATCCCGTTTCACGAGGCGCTCGGCGAGCGGGCGCGTCTCACGCTGTGGCTGCTCATGGGGGCCGCCGCGTTCGTTCTGATCATCGCGGCCGCCAACGTCGCCAACCTCACCCTGATGCGCGGCGTGCGCAGAGAGCACGAACTCGTGGTGCGCGCGGCGCTCGGCGCGGGCGTGGCGCGGCTGCGGCGGTTGCTGCTGGCCGAGAATCTCGTGCTTACGCTCGCGGGTGCTGTCTTCGCCGTGCTCATGGCGATCGGCGGCGTCCGGCTGCTCATCTCGTTCGCCGCGCGGTATTCGCCGCGCGCGAACGAGATCCGTCTCGACGCCGTGGTCCTTGGCTTCACCGTCGCGCTTTCGGTCACGCTCGCCCTGCTGCTCTCGTTCGTGGCTTCGCTGCCGAGGGAAGGCACCTTCGCCGGCTGGATCTCCGCGGGCGTGCGTCGGATGAGCGGCGGCCTGAGGAGGCAGCGACTTCAGCGCGGACTCGTCGTCGCGCAGATCGCGGTGTCCGTCGTGCTCCTCGCGGGCGCCGGATTGCTCACGCGGACGATGATTCAGCTCGCCCAGGTGAGCACAGGCCTCAAGACCGAGGAAGTGCTCACGATGCAGGTGTCGCTGCTGACCCCGACAGAGCTCCTGTTCAATCCCGCGGCCGACGCCTCGGCCAAGGAACGCTACGGTCGCATGCGCGACGCGATCGCCGCCCTCCCTGGTGTCGTGGACGCGGCAATCGGCTCCCCCGCGCCGCTCCGCAGCTCGAATGTCCAGTTCGACGTCAAGGCAGAGGGCAAAGCACTCGCCGTCGGCGAAGCGTTGCCGCACGCCGAGCTTCGCACCGCCGATCCCCAGTACTTCCGCGCGGCGGGAATTCCCCTGCTCACGGGCCGCCCGTTCGCCACGACCGATGAGGCGGGTTCCGGCAAGGTCGTGATCATCAACGAGACGCTCGCGGCCAGGTTGTTCCCGAATGAGGACCCGGTCGGACAACGGATCGCGTGGACGGGCGACGTGCTGCGGTTCACGCCCATCAGCGCCGATTGGCGCACGATCGTCGGCGTCGCCGGCAATACACAGGATGGCGGGCTGGACGCGGAGCCCCGACCCGTGGTGTTCATGCCCTTCGCGCAGATGCTGGCGATCGGAGGCGGGCTGGTGATCCGCGCCGACAGCAACGTGTCGGGCCTGACGGCGGCGGCGACGCGCATCGTCCGACGCATCGCGCCGACCGCTCCCATCGAGAACGTGCTGACCGTGGCGCAGATCAAGGATCAGAGCGTCTCGCCCCGGCGCCTGAATGCCGCGCTCGTGTCCTCGTTCGGCATCCTGGCGGTGCTCATCGCGGCGGTGGGCATCGCCGGTGTCCTGGCATTCTCGGTGAGCGCGCGTACCAACGAGATCGGCATCCGCATGAGCCTCGGGGCCGACCGCGGCCGGGTGCAGCGGATGATCCTGAGGGAAGGGGGCGTGTTGCTGGCAATCGGCCTCGTGTTGGGAGTGACGGGGGCCCTCTTCGCCGCGCGGGTCATTCGCGGACTGCTCTTCGGCGTCGCGCCGCACGACCCGATCACGTTCATCGGCGTGGCGGTGACGATGGCGGCGATCGGGATCGTCGCGTGCTGGATTCCGGCGCTGCGTGCGGCGCGGATTGATCCGGCGATCACGATGCGTTCGTAGTCAGCAGTACGAGCCCTGGAGCAGCGACACGACCTCGAAAAAACCGACGGCGCGGTCCATCGGCGTGCTCTATGTGCTGATGGGGCTACCGGCGGTCTTGACCAGGTACATCACCAGGACCTGCATTGTCCCCGGCGACGCAACGGCGACCGCCCGCAACATCACGGCCGCCGGGCTGACCTACCGCATCGGCGTTCTGAGTATGCTTGTCTCCATCCGCTGCAGCTCGCAGGCGTCTTCTGCGGACTGGTAACCTGGTTGGTGTGGATGCCCATGCTCGTGTTCGAAACGACGCTCGCGCTGTGGCTACTCATCAAGGGCGTCGCCACGCCGGGACGGACGGCGCGGCGCGCCGCCGCTGAACCGCAGCGTTATCAGACATTGCGCCCAGCCCTCCGACGGGCAGAATTGCCGAGGTGGCAACACTGATTGACCGCCAACCCATGACTCGGCGCCCGGGAGTATTGCTGTGGAGTTCCTCAACCTTGTCCTGATCTTCACCACCGCGTTCCTCGTGCTTCGAAGGCCAGGCCGGGAACGCCTGGCTTTCAGGCTCCTCGTCATCAGCACCATCCTGATGGTCTTCCTGTTCTCGGTGGCCACGCGCACCGGGCTTCTGCCCGGCGTGAACTACTGACCATGGACCAGACTTCATCAGCGGTCCCGGGAGCCCACCAGCCATTGGTGCGGCACGACATCCTGTTCACCGTCCTCGCGCTGGCCATCCTGTTTCTCACCATCGTCCCGGTCGGGATGGCCGTCTTCTGGCTCGGGTTTGCCCGCGGCGACTCGCCGTGCGTGATGTGTTGGGAGCAGCGCATCGGCATGATCCTCATCTCGCTCGTCGGGCTCTTTGTGTTGCGATTCGGTCCGAAGCCGAAGTACATCGGCATGGCCGTGCTCATTGCGGCCTGGGGCATCTTCATGGGCATGCGCCATACCGGGATGCACGCCGCACGCGATGTCGGACAGGGCTTCAGCACCGAGATACTCGGTGCGCACACGTATTCGTGGGCGCTCTTCATCTACTGGGTGTGCGTGGTGGTCATGGGCGCGCTGCTGCTGATGGTGCGGGGCGAGCACCTCCAGACCGATCCGCGGACGCTGCGGGGCATCGAACGGTTGGCGGGCGGCGCCTTCCTCGTGGTCGTCGGAGCCAACATCGTACAGGCCTTCGCCAGCACCGGTCCTCCGCCATTCATGGGTCAGAGCGATCCCGTGCGCTTCTCGTTCAGTCCCAGGCATTGGACCTGGTCGCTCGAGGAATGGAACCCTGTGCGTATCTCTCTGCGCGGACGCTGGGCCGTCCACAAGCCGGATCTTGTCACGGTGGTCAGCGACCCCGCCGTCGGGCCGCTGGTGAACCTGCCGCCGCTCACGGTGAAGGAGCGGAAGCCGTTGAAGCTCACGCTCGACGGATCGCCCACGGACCTCGCGTACGACCTGGCGACGGATCAGTTCCTGCTGACGACCGCCAAGGGGGTCTACCTCACCGATGGCACCCTCGCGCGCGTCAACCGGTATACGATCATCGACCCGGGCTTCTCGGTGGACGTCGGCCGCATCGCCGGCACCGCGTTCCTCGACGCGGGTGCGGTCATCGCGGTCGGCGAGAACAAGAGCTATGTCATCCTCCGGCCGAACGATCAGGCGAGTGCGGACTCCAACTTCCGCTTCTTCCTCGAGTCGCGTGACCGGTTCGACGAAATATCGCGCTCGCGCTTCGCCACGGTACGCGCCCGGTTGCTCTACATCATGTCGGCGGCCTACGACCCGGCCTCGAACGCGGTGTACACCGTCACCGTCCCGAACAACCGGGTGAAGCGCCTGATCGTCTCGCGCTTCGACCGGCGCGACCTCACGCTGTCCGAGGAGTACTCTCCGCCCCTCTCACCGGAATCGGGCCTCACACTCGGCCCCAATCGGGCGCTCGACGAACTCACCGTCACCGGGGCGGCGGTCGCGGACGGGCAGCTATTCACCCTCAGCGCCGCGTACGGCACGCTGCTGACGATCGACCTCGGGCTGCGGCAGGTGGTGGCGGCGCATGCGATTCCCGGTCTCACGCGTCCGACGGGTATCGCCATCAAGGGTGGCGAGCTGTACATCGTGGACGCCGCCGGAATGCTGACGGTCGTGGCGCGTCCTCCGGCGCCCTATCTCCTCAGCCGGTACAGGCGTACCTGGGGAACCGCCTCGTTCGGATCGAAGTAACGGCCGAGCAGATACTCCCGCCCAATCTCGAAGACCTCCAGGAATGCGGGAACGTCAACCTCGGCCGCGAGCCTGCCACGGGGATCGAAGACCGACCACCGGAGCGACGCCAACGCCGCGCGCGGCCACGGGCGCACCCAGACGTAATCGCTCTCGTCAACGATGAGTATGGTGTAGGGCGGAAGGGTGGTGGGCAGCTTCATCTCGGCGTAGTCCTGTTCCGTGCGTCGCCGCCAACTCTCACCGCGGATCGAGATCTCACGCTCCATCTCGTTGCGCACGTCCGCCTCGGACACCGCGTCCGCCGATGCGGTCCGCTGCAGCACGGCCACTTCCCGGCCGGACGAATCGAGGGCGCGGATCCGGAACTGATCGCCGCTCCCGACGTAGAACTGCGTGCGTCCCGCGCCGAGCACGGGTTGCCTGCTGAGCGGGAGCGCGCGTGCTCCTGCCATCCGCCCATCGCGCACCTGCCCCCAGGCCTCCCATCCCGGAACGGAGTCAATGAGGCGACGGATCGCCGAGTCGGCGCCGCTGAGCCACACCGGCAACGTGGAGCGATACGGGCCCGCCTTGATGTCGCGTGGCGACTGATAGCCCAGATGGACGAAGTCGCCGCGCCCGTTGCACGCGGTCTGGTACGGCGGGAACCCGGACTGCGGCGACGCGAAGCGGAACGACCGCACGAATCGTCCGGCCAGCGTGAAGACCGAGTACAGATTCCCCTGCCGCGAATCGTGTGCGTAGATCGAATCTCCGCATCGCAACAGGCCTGCGATCCGCTGCACCTCTCCGGGGCCCGACCCGATCCGCGCGAACGAACGAAGCGGCGCGCCCGTCGGCCCGAAGAGTCTGAGCGCGAACTCGCCCCGGTCGCCCACGAGGATCGAGCCATCGGGGAGCCGCGTCGCGCCGAGCACGGTCTGGAAAATGCCGACGGTATCGCGCTCGTTGGCGCCGAGCGTGAGGGCCGGGGTCGCGTCGAGCGTCCAGCGCACCGGCGGCTGCGGGGCGGGCGCCGCGGCGGTCACGGCGGTGGACGAAATGAGCGTCAGGAGGATTCCCGCACGTGGACCGATGCTCATCAGCTCCTCCTTGAAGACTGGAGTCCGCTCTTCGAGGGCACTGTCTGCGTGCGTGCCTCGGGTGGGCCAAGCGTATAGCTGATTCTCGAAGACTGCAATCCGATCGCCATTCGCCGCCTCGCCCAAGCGCCGTTAGTTTCTTTCTGAATGCCGGTTCCCGACCAAGGCGCCGGACCGATGCCCACGCCCCATCGCCGCACCTCGCCCGCGAGGAGAGCCCTGTGTTCCCATTCGCCGTAGCGCTCCGTCGCCTGATCGCGACCGCAACCCTGGCCCTTTCGCTCGCGTCGCCCGCGGCACCCGCACTCGCACAGGCCGGCGGTTCCGAGGCCGGCCAGAAGAAGGTCCTCGGCGTGAGCGACTACTCGCGATGGCGCGCCATCGAGGGCGCGCAGATCTCCGCCGACGGACGCTGGGTGGCGAGCGTGCTGCGCTTCACCAACGTCCTCCAGAACGACTCGAAGCCGGTGCTCCGCCTACGCAACCTCGACACGAACCAGGACGTGGAGATCGCGCACGCCTCCAACCCGACCTTCTCCGCGGACTCGCGCTGGCTCGTCTACCAGGTTGACTCGATGCCGCAGCGGCCGAGCGGTCGCGGTGGACGCGCGGGTGGTGCCGGCGGTGGTGCACCGGACACGGCTGCCCCGCCTCCCCAGACGCCCACAGGGCAGCCCGCCGGCCAGGCGGGGGGCCGCGGGGCGACGGCGCCCACGCCGCTCCGGCGGTTCGAGCTTCGTGAGCTCGCCACCGGCGCCACGCAGGTGTGGAAGGACATGCAGAGCGCCACCTTCGCCGCGACGTCGAGCCACCTGATCCTCAGGCGTCGCCCGCCGACTCCGGCCGGCGGTGAGGGCGGTCGAGGCGGCGGCGCACCCGGCGGCCCGCCGGGCGCTCCGGGCGGCGGCCCCGGTGGCGCTGCCGGTGGCGACGCCGGAGCCAGCGCGATCAACCCGCGCGGCGTGGATGTGATTCTCGTGGACCTCAGCGGCGGCCGCGGCCAGCTCCTCGGCAGCGTCGGCGACATCTCCTTTAATAGAAAGGGCGACCTCCTCGCCTACACGGTGGACGCCACGGTCAACGACGGCAACGGCCTCATCGTGATTGACCTGAAGAGCGGGCGGCCGTATACGCTCGACAACGATGCGAAGCGCTATTCGCGCATCGCCTGGACCGCCGACGGCGAGGGCCTCGCCCTGCTCAAGGGAAGTCCGGTGGAGCGGATGCGCGAGCGCGAGAATGTCATCCTCGCGTTCCCGAGCGTGCGCGACGCGCTCCAGAACCCCGAGGTGAAGCCGGCCGCGCTCGACCCGACGAAGGCGCCCAACTGGGAGCGGGGATGGGTGGTGAGCGAGCGCGCGCCGCTCGCCTGGAGCGAGGACAAGCAGCGGATCTTCTTCGGGGCCAAGCCGCAAGTGACCGCGCCCGACACGGCGCGGCGCCGCAGCACGGACTCGATCCCTGACGTGGACGTCTGGCGCACAGAGGACACGCGCATCCAGTCGGCGCAGATGATTCGCGCCGAGCAGGAGCGCAACTTCACCTTCCGCCAGGTAGCCGACGTCACGGCGCGGAAGTACGTCCGCATGGCGGACACGACGATGCGCGAGGTCGAGCTGTCGCTCGACGGGCGCTGGGCCGTGGGCCGCGACGCGCGCGCGTACTTCTCCGACCGCAAGCCCGCCGCCGCGGATTTCTACCGCGTCAACACCGCCACCGGCGAGCGCACGCTGATGCTGAAGGGCCAGCTCACGGCCGCGGGCGGCGTGTCCGGCATCTCGGCTGACGGGCGCCAGTTCCTCTACTGGGCCGACAACAAGTACCAGGCGTACGATCTCGACGCCGGCTCGGCCCGCACGCTCGGCGGCGCGACCGCGCCCAGCTTCGTGAACACGGAGGACGACCATCCGGGGCCCAGGCCGCCGTATGGCGTCGTCGCCTGGACACCCGACGGCAAGGGCGTCGTCGTCGAGCACAAGTATGACCTCTGGCTCCTGCCGCTCGACGCCGGAGCGGCCCCGCGGAACATCACGCAAGGGGTTGGCACGAAGAACGAGGTGCGTTACCGGTACGTGCGCACCGACCCCATTGATCCGACCGATGCGCGCGCGGCGCGCACCGCGCGAGAGATTGACCTCGCGAAGCCCCTGACCTTCGCCACCTTCGGCGAGTACACGAAGAAGGCCGGGTTCACGCGCCTCGAGGATGGCAAGCTGACGGAGATCGTCTACGACGATGCCGCGTACGGCAACCCGGTGCGCGCCCAGAAGGCGGATCGCTTCCTGTTCACGCGGCAGACGTTCGCCGAGTTCCCCGACTTGCGCGTCTCGGGCCCCAACATCGTGGATGGACGCAAGATCAC
>Ga0209519_10000985_pt1 | contig 12325 bp, 11 predicted proteins | sample Rifsed13ft1_FD_184005 | JGI IMG/M metagenome (GOLD analysis project Ga0209519, IMG submission 184005) | Soil microbial communities from Rifle, Colorado, USA - sediment 13ft 1 (version 2) | ecosystem: Environmental > Terrestrial > Deep subsurface > Rock core/Sediment | place: Rifle, Colorado...
GCCCCGAACTGTGACTCTCGTTATGGCAAGTCGCAGCGGGGCCGGTCATGCTGTTCCGCAATGCACGGTCGTGCAGGTAATCAAGGATAGAGGCAAGTGAGCTCAAGCTTCGTCGTTGTCTATGCCCATGTCGTCGGGGCGATACTCGTGGTCGGCTATTGCCTGTTCTGGGCCGTGATGACAACGGCGGCGCGCCGGCAGTTTGCAAGCGCCGACGCGCTCCGCTTCTTGCGGGCCGCACGCTCGGCTGCTTGGCCGCTGCCCGGAAAGAAGCCGACGCTCGCGCTGATCGGCTGGTTGTTGTTGATCTTCGTCGCGGTTGCCGGCGTGCTCTGCCTGCCCGACGGCTTTTCGATGGGACGATTGATCAGCGGCGAGCGATTCTCGACGCTCCTTTCGATCAAGCTCGTCCTGTCCGCGGCACTGGTTGCCTGTTTCCCCTGGCTCGGCGTCTCGCGCGTTCCCTTGGCCATCGCGAGCCTCGGTTTGGCGTTGGCCGTCGTCGTCACATCGACGCTGCTCGTTCGTTGACCGTCGCCGCCTCATGAGCGTCTATCGCGTTTCGATCGCTTTGCATCTCATCGCCGTCGCGCTCTGGTTCGGCCACATGCTCTTTTGGTCGTTGATTGCAGGCCTCGCCCTCAAGAAAGTTGCGCCGCCCGAGACCGCGGCTACGCTCAGGCGCTTGAGCATGACGATGGGCGGGCTCGGTTGGCCGTCGCTCGCGGTGCTTGCAATCACCGGCTACCTTTTGCTCGGCTTTCGCGGCATCACGTTCGAGACCCTGCTTTCCGGGCGCGCGTTCGCGGCGCCGGGCGGCTTCGTGCTCGCCGCGAAGCTCGCGCTCGTCGCCTGGATGATCTTTTATCAGGCGGTATTCGGTCACAAGGCCGCGCCGCGCGCGATCTATTTGAACATGGCGGCGGCGCTTGCGATCGTCGCGCTGTCCGTGCTGCTCGTCCGGCCGGTGCTGCTTTACTCATGAGCGGCCAAACAACCCAAGCAGGCCGCGTGCTTGCGCTCGGCATGGAAATGGGCGACGGGAAGCTCATCCGCCGCTGGTGCGCCGAAGGCCGGTTGCCGGTGCTGCAAGGCCTCTTGGACGAGGGCAGTTGGGCATGGCTCGATACGACCGCCGATGCGTTGCACGTCTCGGCATGGCCGTCGCTTTATACGGGCACGGGCCCCGCGAAGCACGGCGTCTACTACACGTTCCAGCCGCACGCGGGCGTGCAAGGCTATGCACGCTTCGCGCGCGGCATTTACGGTGAGCCGTCGTTCTGGAAAGCTTTGAGCGAGCGCGGCTGCCGCTGCGTCGTTTTCGATGCGCCCTACACGGAGCCTGAAGCAGGCTTCGACGGCGTGCAGGTGTTCGACTGGGGCACGTGGGCGCAATACTTGGGCACGAGCTCGACGCCTGCGGCGGCCGTCAAGGAGCTCGAGCGCCGTTGCGGAGCGTATCCGCTCGGGCTCGAGGCGCACGACATCGGTCTCGTGGCTTGGGACGCCGACGACATGGAGCGGCGCTTGACGCGCGCCATCGCGGCCAAGACGCGCGCCGTGACCTTCATGCTCGACCGGCATCCTTGGGATCTTTTCTTCGCCGTTTTCGGCGAGACGCACCCGGCGGCGCACTACTGCTGGCCCGCGGACGGCGGCTCGGAATTCGAGGCACCGCAGCTTTTGCGTGTCTACCAAGCGCTCGACCGGGCTGTCGGCGAGATTCTCGACAAAGCCGGACGAGACGTCTCGGTATTCATCATCTCGGGCGACGGCGTCGGACCGAACTATTCGGGCTGGCATCTCTTGCCCGAGGTGCTCGAGAGGCTCGGCTTCTTCGTCAAGGCGAGCGCGAGCCGTGAAAGCGACGCCGGCGCCGTCGCGCGAAAGCGCAAGACCGATCCCATCAAGGCGATTCGCGACTTGATCCCGAAGGATTTTCGCAAGGCGCTCGCGCGCCGCTTGCCGACCAAGCTTCGCGACAAGCTTGCGCAGCGCGTCGACACGGCCGATATCGATTGGGGCAAAACGCGTGCGTTTTGCCTGCCGACGGACTTGGAAGGTTACATTCGTGTGAACCTCCGCGGCCGCGAGCCGCAAGGCGTCGTCGCACCGGGCGACGAGTATCGCGCCGTTTGCCGCGAGCTCGCCGAGGCGCTCGGCGGCCTCAAGAATCCCGCCACCGGCCGAAGCGCGGTGCGCGAGGTCATCGTTGCCGAGCAGGCGTTCGCGGGCCCGCGGCGGGATCAGTTGCCGGATCTCGTCGTCTGCTGGTCGGACGAGGCACGCATCTCGGCGCTCGAATCGGCGGCGGCCGGCACGGTTACCGGGGCCTCGCCCGACGGGCGCACCGGCACGCACAAGCCGCCGGGCTTCGTTTTGGCAAGATGCGCGCCCGACCGTACCATCAGCATTCGGGATCGAGCGCATATCTTCGATTTCGCGCCGACGCTGCTCGCAAGCTTCGGCATCGACAAGCCCGCCGCGATGGAAGGCAGCCCATGGCCGATCGGACGAACAACGTGAAGATCATGCATATCGGCCTCGGCATTCGCGGCTCGCATTGGCTGCAATTCGTCGCCGACCACGCCGACACCGTTTCGGCGGCGTGCGTCGACGCGGATGCGGCCGTGCTCGACCGCGCCAGGGCGAAGGCCGGCGCCGGCTGCGGTTTCTTTCGCGACCTTGCCGAGGCGCTGGCCGCGGTACGGGCCGATGCCGCGTTGATCGCATCGCCGTCGCGTCTGCACGCCGAGCACGCGATCGCCGCGCTCGACGCGGGATTGTCCGTCATGATCGAGAAGCCGCTCGCCGCGGACGTCGCGCAGGCGAAGCGCATCCTCGAGGCCGCGAAGCGCAACGGCAAGCACGTCATCGTCGCCGAGAACTACCGGTACTGGCCGGCGGAGCGCACGGTTCGGCAGTGGGTGCAGCAAGGCCGGCTCGGGAGGATCGACAACGTCACGCTCGTGGACCGGCGGCACATGCCGAGCCGCACCGAGGGACCCTGGCTCGCCGAGATCGAGTATCCGCAGCTCGGCGAGATCGCGATTCATCATTTCGACAGCTTGCGCGCGATGCTGCTCTGCGAAGCCGCGAGCATCTCGGCTCGGGTTTGGAATCCGCCGCACAGCGACTATCGGCACGGCGCATGCAGCGCGGCGACGATCCGCATGGGCGACGCGCGCGTCATGTACATGGGCACGTTGACGTCGCCGCGGTTTTCGTTCTCGCTGCGCGTCGAAGGAACGGAAGGCGAGCTCTGGACGAACCGCAAGTACGTTTTCTCGCGCGCCAAAGGCAAGCGCTTCTTCAAGCTCGTCAAGAACGTCGCGGTTCCCGCGGGCGACGAGCGGAAGTATCCGCAGGGCGGCACGACTTCACTCTTGAATAGCTTGCGCGATGCCGTCGAGCGCAACCAAGCGGCCGAAACCAGCGGCGCGGACAACCTCGGCACGCTCGCGATGGTCGAAGCGGCGCGGCGGTCCGATGCCGAGCGCCGCGAAGTCGCCCTCGCGGAAATACTGGCGTAACGGGCACGGCATGCCGCGCACAGCCCGAAACAAGGTACTGCTGATCGGCCTCGACAGCGCGGACCGCGAGCTCGTCGAGCGCTGGTGCGACGAAGGCCATCTGCCGACGATGGCGGGGCTTCGTTCCGAAGGCCTCTGGAGCCCGCTCGCAACGACCGCCGAGGTCATGCACGTGTCGGCGTGGCCGAGCATCTACACGGGCACGCTGCCCGGCAAGCACGGCATGTATCACGCCTACCAGATACGTGCCGGCGAGCAGGACGTGCATCGCACGGTCGCCGAGGAGTGCGCCGAGCCGCCGTTCTGGAAGCACTTGGACGACGCCGGGCGCAAGTGCATCGTCATGGATGCGTTCATGGATTACCGTCTGCCGGGGTTCGGCGGTATTCAGATCGTCGAGTACGGCACCTGGACCTGGTTCACGACTCCCGCTTCGACGCCGACGCAGATGTATAAGGAGATCGTCGCGCGCTTCGGGCGCTATCCGGCGCCCGAGCACACGCAGGTGCTCAACGTTCCGGAGCCCCGCGCTTTTCGCGATCGGCTCCGCCAGGGCGCGGCCGTCAAGGCCAAGGCGGCGAAATGGCTCATGCAGACTCATCCTTGGGACCTTTGCTTCCTGACTTTCGGCGAGCCGCACGCGGCGGGGCATTTCCTTTGGCACGTCGAAGACCCGAGCTATCCGTCGCATCCGGCCGGCGGCATCGAAGGGCTCGAGTTCTGCCTGCGCGAGACTTATGCCGCCGTCGACGCCGCGATCGGCGAGATCCTCGACGCGCTCGACGACTCGGTCACGGTGATCGTCACGTCGGGCGACGGCATGGGCCCGAACTATTCGGGCTGCCACCTGATTCCCGACACGCTGCACCGGCTCGATCTGTTCCATTCGGCGAGCGTCGGCGCGCCGGCAGGCAATGAAACCGCGCGGCCCAAGAAAGGCGCGCTCGCGTCGATTCGCGAGGCGATTCCGTTGAGCGTGCGCCACGCGATCACGCGCTGCTTGCCGCACGATCTGCACTACCGGCTCAGCATGAAGTGGGCCAACAGCGGTATCGATTGGACGCGCTCGAAGGCGTTTTGCATTCCGAACGCGAACGAGGCTTATGTGCGCGTGAACCTGCGCGGCCGCGAGCCGCAGGGCATCGTCGCGAGCGGACAGGCGTATCGCGATCTCCTCGCCGAGCTCGACGAGGAGTTTCAAACGCTCGTGAACCCCGCGAACGGGCGCCGCGCGGCGCATCGCGTCTACGACACGGATCGCGTGTTCCCGGGGCCCCTGCGCGGCAATTTGCCGGACGTCGTCGTCACTTGGGATCCGGACGCGCGCGTGCTCGACGAGCTCGAATCGGCGCGCGCGGGCCGCGTGCGCAAGCGCGCGAGCTTCGAGACCGCGCCCTATTACACGGGCAACCACCGGCCGAACGCGTTCGTGCTCGCGCGCGGCCCCGCGGTCACGCGCGGCGCGCGCCTCGTCGATGCGCACATCGTCGATATCGCACCGACGATTCTCGAGATGCTCGGCGTTACGCCGCCCGCGCACTTCGACGGCCGCGCTTGGGCCGTCTTCAACGGCGCGGGTGCGGGTGCGCGCGCGGCCGCCGCGAACAGGAGCGCAAGTTAATGTGCGGTCTCGCCGGCATCGTTCGCGCCGACGCGCCCGTGGGGCCCGAGCACGAGGCGGTCGTGCGCCGCATGTGCGCGTTGCAGGCCTACCGCGGCCCGGACGATAGCGGCGTCGTCTCGATCGGCAAAGCGTGCTTGGGGTCGCTCAGGCTCAGCATCATCGATCTTTCGCCGGCCGGGCACATGCCGATGAGCGACGCGAGCGGGCGCTGGTGGATCGTGTACAACGGCGAGGTCTACAATTTCGCGGAGCTGCGCACCGAGCTCGAGGCGCTCGGCCACGAGTTTCGCTCCCGAACGGATACCGAGGTCGTGCTCCATTCGTTCATCGAGTGGGGCGAGAAGAGCCTGAGCCGCTTCGTCGGCATGTTCGCGTTCGCCATATTCGACGGCGAGGAGGGCACGGCCACGCTCGTGCGCGACCGGTATGGCATCAAGCCGCTGTATTTCGCGAGCACGCACGACGAGGTTCGCTTCAGCTCCGAGATGAAGGCGCTCGTCGAGACGAGCGCCGGGCGCAAAGTCGACCGTCAAAGCTTGATCGAGTGGTCTTTGTACAGGAACGTGGATTCCCTATCCGAGGCGACGCTCGTCGAAGGTATCCAAACCTTGCTGCCCGGCCACTTGGCCGTGATCCGGGGCGGGCGCATCGCCACGCGCGAGTATTACTCCGCGACCCGCTACGTCGACGCCGAGAAGTACCGGGCCTACGGCGCGACCTCCGAGAACGCGATCGTCGAGAAATTCGATGCAACGTTGCGCGAGTGCGTGCGCGCGAGGCTCATCAGCGACGTGCCCGTCGGCACGCTCGTGAGCGGCGGCCTCGATTCGAGCCTCGTTACCGCGATCGCCGCCGGCTACTCGGACAAGCTCACGGGCTTTCACGTCTCCGTGCAGGGCCAGGGCGCGTTCAGCGAGACGCCGTACGCCGAGCGCGTGGCCGAGCAGTATGGAATCCCGCTGCTATCGTGCGAGTTCTCCGGAGAAATCTTCCGCCGCGAGCTGCCGCGCATCATTTATCTATCCGATCTGCCGCTCACGCATCCGAACTCCGTGGCGTACGCGCTCATCTGCCGCGTGGCGCGGGAGCACGGCGTCATCGTGCTGCTGTCGGGCGAGGGCGCAGACGAGCTCTTCGGCGGCTACGGCTTTCGCTACCGGCGTTACCAGCGGATGCTGAAGCTCGAGCCTCTGCTCAAGCGCTTGCCCGAGAGCATCCGCATGGGCCTCGGGCTCTTGGGCTTTGCGAGCGTCGGCCTGCCCGTCACGGGCTTTCACTTCCGCGAGCTCTTGCCGCACACGGCCGCGCTCATCGATTCGTATGCGCGGCGCGATTGGCAGACGCGTTGCGCGGCCGCCTACGAGTTCGTCGCCGGCGCGAACGACCGGGCCGTGCTCGGGGCGATGCTCGCGGATCTCGGCGATTTTCTGACGCCCTTGCTGCGCCGCCTCGACCGCATGAGCATGAGCGCCTCCGTCGAATGCCGCGTGCCGTTTCTCGATCACCGCATGGTTCACGAGGTCGTCAACCTGCCGCTGTCGCTGCGCCTGCACGCGCGATCGGACAAATGGATCTTGAAGCGCATCGCCGCCAAGTACCTGCCGTCCTCGATCGTCGAGCGCAAGAAGGCCGGCTTTCCGCTGCCGATGAAGGATTATCTCGCGCCGCTCGCGCACATGGCTTTGTTCGACGACGGGTTCTGCATCGACGTGTTGGGCTTCAAGCGCAGCGGCTTGAGCGATACTGTCGGCGCCTGGACCGACAACGTCGTCGGGTTTTTCAGTCTCGTGAGCCTCGAAATCTGGGGCCGTCTCTTCTTCCTCGGGCAAACCGTGGAGCAGGTCGACAGGCTCATCGAGCACGTAGAGGCCGAGACCGCTGTCCGCCGTTATGAGAGTGCCGTATCGAGGGCCTGAGCAATGACGCATCACAGAGTACGCAATACGATCGGAGCGGCGGGCCTGCTGTTCGGCAGCATCATCGTCGCAGTCCTCGCGTTCGAGGGGCTCGTTAGGGCGTTTCCGAGCTTTCTTTCCGAAAGCACGCAGATCCGCCTTTATTGGGCCGCGCAGACCGACGAGGTGCCCCCCATGCCGCATCCATACATCGGCTTCGTCCCGGGATCGGCGGAGCTTCCCGCCGGTACGGATGCGAGCGGCGCATCGGCGCAGGCCATCTGGGGACACCGCAATCGGCCGCCGTGGCCCGAGCGCGCCGAGATCGTGGCCGTGGGCGATTCCTTGACCTATAGCCTAATGGTGGACGTGGATCAGGCGTGGACGACACTGCTCGACGACTCTTTGCCCGATATCCGCGTGATCACGCTCGGGATCGTCGGTGCCGCCCCGGAGCAGTACCTGCGCGCATTCGAGACCTATGGCCCGGAGCTTTCGCCCAAGCTCGTTCTCGTGGGCCTTTTCATGGGCAACGACATGACCGATGCGGCGGTATTCAACCGTTGGTGGCGCGAGGCCAGAGACGAGGATTTCCGCTATTTCCGCAGCGGCACGCGTGCGACGGGTCCCAGGGCGTGGCTCCGGCAACTGAGCCGGAAGAGCTATCTCGCCGCGATGCTCGCGGAGCTCAGGCGTGCGCGCGACGAGGATCGGTTTCTGGCCGGCGAGACGATCGAGCTCGCATCGGGCGAGCGCGTGCAGATCGTGCCGCGATTTCTGACAACGAGCATTTCGAACGAGACGTCCGGCAGCGCCAGTTTCCGACTCGTCATCGACGGCTTGGCGCGGATCGACGCGCTCGCGGCGTCGCGCGGCGCCGCATGCCTCGTGCTCTTGTTCCCGAGCAAGGAGGAGGTTTACGGCCAGCTCGCGAGCCGGCAGCTCGGGGATCTCTCGGGGCCCGTGATCGAAGAGCTCGAGCAGCGCGGCATCGAGTACTTCGATCTCGTGCCCGTGTTTCAAGAGCGCGTGCGTGACGGCAGGGCGCTCTTCCTCGAAGTGGACGGACACCCGACGGCGCTCGGTTACGCGCTGATTGCGGAGTCCGTGCGCGAGCACTTGGTGCAGCATGCGGCCGAGTACGGTCTCGCGGCGGCGGACGACGAGAGCTCGGGGGCGCGATAATTGGCTCCGGGCGATACTGCGAACGAGAAACCGACGGCGACGAACCGGGGGACCGTTCAGCTCCTCGCTGCGCGCATGGTGTTTCTGGTCTCGGGATTCTTCGTCTCGGTGATTCTTGCGCGCGGTCTCGGGCCGGTCGAGTTCGGCGCCTACGGCGTGGTCATGTCGCTGCTCTTGTGGATCGAGATGGTGCTGGCCGCGGGCGTGCCGGGCGCGACGACGAAGATGCTCCACGATCATCCCGGCGATGAGCATCGCGTCGAGCAGTCGGCGCAAGTGCTGCTGCTGCTTTGGGCCGTGCCGTTGTTCGCGGCCTGCTGGTTTCTCGCCCCGACGCTCGCGGACTGGTTCGGACTGGCGTCGGGCACGCTGCTGTTCCGCTTGGCGATTCTCGATTTGCCGCTCATGGCCGTTTACCTCGCCTATCAGGGGATCTTGAACGGCCACCGCCTGTTCGGCGCGCTCGGCGCGAGCCTGATCATCCATACGACCTTCAAGCTGCTCGGCATCCTCGTCTTGCTCGCGATCGGCTTGTCCGTTGCCGGCGCATTGATCGCGCATGTCGCGGCCACGGTGGTCGTCCTCGTCTTTCTGCTGTTTCGATATCCGGTCTCCCGTTCGGCACCGTCTCGCCCGATGATCCGCACGATGCTCGGTATTGCACTGCCGATGGGCGGGTATCTGATCGCACTTCAGATTCTGCTCGGCGTCGGGCTCTGGCTGCTCAAGGCGCTCGAAACCGATGCCGGCGAGTCGGTCGGTTTCTACGTTGCCGCGCTCAATGCGGCGCGCGTGCTGACCGTCGTGCCGAGCGCGCTGACGGGGATTCTGTTCGTGTCGCTCGCGTGGGCGATGGCGCGCTCCGACCGGAGAAAGATACGCGATTTTCTCGAGGGCGCCACGCGCTTCGCGTTGGTCCTGCTCGTGCCCGGATGCACGTTGATGGTGATCGATGCAGAAGGCATCATGGCGCTGCTCTTCTCGGAAACGTATCGCCCGGGCGGAACGATCCTTCGCTATCAAACGGTGGCTTTCGGCGCGTTCGCGTTCTTCGATATCCTGTTCCACGCGCTCATGGCCGCGGGCGCCTTCCGCCGAACCGCGGCGATCGTCGCCGGCCTCGTTCCCGTCGTCGTCGTGTTCTCGTTCATTCTTATCGGTTCCATGGGCGGCGCCGGCGCGGCGCTTGCACTAACCGGAACACTGCTTGCAGGCACGGCGATCGCCGCGTACTTGACCTACCGCCGTTTCGGCGCGCTCGCGTCCCCGAGCACCGTTGTTCGCGTGGCGCTGGCTGCGACGGTGATCGGCCTCATCGCAAGCCAGGCCCACGTGGACGGGCTCTGGCTCGTTCCCAAGTTCATGGTTCTATTGGCGCTCTATGCGGGCCTCCTCGCTCTGCTGCGCGAGATCACGCGCGAGGATCTAAAGCCGTTCGCGGTCTGGCGAACCTAAGCCGGTGGGCCGTTACTTCGAGTTTCCAAAGTCGTTTCTTTGGGGCGCGGCGACCGCCGCCCATCAAGTCGAGGGGAACAACCGCTGGAACGATTGGTGGGCGCACGAGCAAAACGGCGCGCTGCCGTTTCAGTCCGGGATTGCCTGCAATCACTACGAGCGCTATCGCGAGGACTTCGATCTCGCGAAGTCCTGGGGGCACAATGCCCATCGCTTATCGGTCGAGTGGAGCCGGATCGAGCCCGAGCAAGGCGCGTGGAATCGGGCAGCAATGGAGCATTACGCCGACGTCGTCGATGCACTGCGCGAGCGCGACATGGAGCCCGTGGTCACCCTTCATCACTTCACGAACCCGGCCTGGTTTTCGCGGGCCGGCGGATGGCTCGGCCGCGACAGCACACGGCTCTTTGCGCGCTTCGTCTCGCACGTCGCGAAGCACCTGCCGGGCGTTCGCTACTGGCTCACGATCAATGAGCCGACCGTGTACGTCAAGAACGGCTATGGCGCCGGTCATTGGCCGCCCTTTCACGCGCACGCCTGGCTCGAAGCGGGCCGCGTCATCTATCGCCTCGCGCGTGCGCACGTCGCCGCCTACGAGCGATTGCACGACGCGCGCGACGACGTCGAAGTCGGCTTTGCGCACAGCGCGCCGTTCATCGTGCCCTGCGGCAGGGGCGGCCGGGGCGACACGCTTGCGGCCCGCGCGCGCGATTTCGTGCTCAACGACGCGTTCTTTTGGCTCGTCAGGGCATGCGGCGCGACGATCCGAAACTCGCGGCCGTTCGACTTCATCGGAATCAATTACTACACGCGGACGATCGTCCGCGGCGCATCGAGCGGCCTCGGGCGGCTGTTCGGAACGGAATGCCGTGAGGACCACCACGGCGATTTGGGCGCGGACAACGAGCTCGAGTGGCCCGTGTACGCGCCCGGCCTATTCGAGATTGCCAAGAAGTTCGCTGTCTTCGGCGTTCCGATCCTGATCACGGAGAACGGCATCGCAACGGCCGACGACGATCGACGCTCGGCCTTCATACGCGAGCATCTCGTCGAGCTCGCGAAGGCGATCCGCTCCGGCATCGACGTGCGCGGCTACTTGCACTGGACGCTCATGGACAACTACGAATGGACGCACGGCACGCAGGCGCACTTCGGATTGGCGGGCGTCGATCCGGAGACCGGCGAACGCAAGCCGCGGCCGAGCAGCCGAGTATTTGCGCGGATCTGCGAGATCAACGGTGTCGAGGAGCGGACAGGCGCCGGTTGAAATACTCGATGGTCGGCGTGAGACCTTCGTCGAGCGAGACCTTCGGCGTCCAGTCCAACACGCGCTTGGCCAAGCCGATATCGGGTTGCCGCTGCGTCGGATCGTCTTGCGGAAGCTCCTTGAAGACGAGCTTCGAAGCGGAGTTCGTCTTTTCGCGGACCTTCTCCGCGAGCTCCATGATCGTGAACTCGTTGGGATTGCCGAGATTCACGGGGCCCGTGAAATCCTTTGCCGTGCGCATCAAAGCCACGAGACCGTCGACGAGATCCGTGGCATAGCAGAACGAGCGCGTCTGCGTGCCGTCTCCATAGATCGTGATCGGTTCGTTTCGGAGCGCTTGGACGACGAAGTTCGAGACGACGCGGCCGTCGTTCGGGTGCATGCGAGGTCCGTAGGTGTTGAAGATTCGCGCGACCTTGATCTCGAGCTTGTACTGGCGGTGGTAGTCGAAGAACAGCGTTTCGGCGCAGCGCTTGCCCTCGTCGTAACAGGCGCGCGGCCCGATCGGATTCACGCGGCCCCAATACGCCTCCGTTTGCGGATGCACTTCGGGGTCGCCGTAAACCTCGCTCGTCGATGCTTGAAGAATTCGAGCCCGCACGCGTTTGGCCAAGCCGAGCATGTTGATGACGCCGTGCACGCTGGTCTTCGTCGTTTGCACGGGATCGTACTGGTAGTGAACCGGCGACGCCGGGCAGGCCAGATTGTAGATTTCGTCGACTTCGATATAGATCGGAAACGTGATGTCGTGTCTCACCAGCTCGAATCTGGGCTCGCCGATGAGGTGCAGAATGTTATCCTTGGTGCCGGTGAAGAAGTTGTCGAGACATAATACGTCGTGCCCCTCCGCGAGCAGCTTTTCGCACAGATGCGAGCCCAAGAAACCCGCGCCGCCCGTAACGGCGACACGCTTCGTATCAAAGGAACCGGCCATGATCGAGCTCTGTGGCAATCGGGGCTGCGAGTATACCCCACGGGGGTGATTACAAAATGAGACCGGGGTTCATCAAGCCGCTCGTGATGGCGAGCTCCATCTACACCGGCGATGCGGATAGTCCCGGTTGGTCCGCTCCCGATGACGAGATCGGTTTTCTCGGTAGGCCGCTGCGGCACGCTGCGATCGAGACGATCGATTATTCCTACACCTCCGAGAGCGATGAATACGGTTTCGCGAATGCAGGGCCGTGGCCCGAGCGGGCGGATATCGTTTTCCTCGGCGACTCGCTGCTCACGGGTGCCGGCGTCGTCGCGTGCTTGTACGTCGCAAGCGACGTCGATAACGCGAAGCATTTCGACGCGTGGCGGTAGGGGCACGTCGCTTGGTCGCTCACGCTGCAGACAAGGTGCTCTTGATCGCGCTCGACGC
>Ga0209519_10000996_pt1 | contig 12277 bp, 7 predicted proteins | sample Rifsed13ft1_FD_184005 | JGI IMG/M metagenome (GOLD analysis project Ga0209519, IMG submission 184005) | Soil microbial communities from Rifle, Colorado, USA - sediment 13ft 1 (version 2) | ecosystem: Environmental > Terrestrial > Deep subsurface > Rock core/Sediment | place: Rifle, Colorado...
TCGGAATATCAGTTAGCTATAACCGGGTCTATCGAATAATGAAGAAAAATGATTTACTTGTAGACAGAAAAAGATAGATTACATATTGCGGAAAGCACCACGAAATATGTCATAAGAACTGTTACAATTCTTTTCATATGTTACCAACTTTTAGCAGCTTTACTGTAAAATATTTCATAGTTTTTTAAGTTGTTGAAAATATAAAATATATTACAAACATTTTCAATTATTTTGCGGTTGTCACCATGTTTTAGAAACCATCAAGGTTTCTTACCGTTTACGAGACCCTAACCTCGGAGGATTTTTCACTTTCAAACCATAGAGTTCTTCGAATCTGGTGGTGGTAATATAATCCACAAAATAATGTAGATAAGAATTCCTGGGAATGCCGCGCTGAGAATTGAAACAAGAACATATCCAACTCTAACCAATGTGACATCCCAACCAAGCCATTCAGCAATTCCGGCGCAGACTCCGGCAATCATAGAATTTTTAGATCTTTTTAAAGACATAATAAACTCACTTTAATTTTTGTTTTAGGTTCATGAATATTATGTAATTAGATATGCCAGATTTTGCGACGAGAGAATTGCTTCGTAAAAATCTGGCATATCTAAAACGGTGAAAAACCTTCGAGGTTTTGTCCCTTGAGCGAGACTCAAACCTCGAAGGTTTCCTTAAATTAAACCATAGAATTCTTCGAATCCGGCGGCGGCATTATGATCCAGAGAATAATGTAGATAAGTATTCCCGGAAATGCCGCGCTAAGTATTGAAACAAGGACATATCCAACTCGCACCAAAGTCACATCCCAACCAAGCCGCTCCGCAATTCCGGCGCAAACTCCGGCAATCATAGAATTTTTAGATCTTTTTAAAGACATAATAAACTCACTTTAATTTTTGTTTTAGGTCCATGAATATTATGTAATTAGATATGCCAGATTTCGCGACGAGAGAATTGCTTCGTAAAAATCTGGCATATCTATAAATATGTAAATGACAGAAACCTTCGAGGTTTCGTAACTTCAACGAGACCTAAACCTCGAAGGTTGATTTATTCCATTTCCAACTTTAAATTTTGTTCCAGGAATAGAAATTGGAAGCTTGCCTCGAATATTTATCTCTCCAAGCAGTGCTTTCAACATTGCCTTTTGTGTAAGCCTACTATCACCAAAGGCGCATAAGTAAGCATTCACTTTTGGAAATAAAGATAATAAGTAAGGATTTCCAAAACTAATCAACACGCTTGGAACTTTCATGCTAAGTAATTTTTGAATGAAAACTTCATGTTTCTTTGATAAGCTGACAGTTCCTTGATATGCTTTTACTCTTATGAAAGAGGATAGTATGAGAAGGTCAGCTTTCCGTGCTGCTCGTAAAACATTAGCATAATAATCATCATTTGTTTGCTCATGAACTAATGCGCGCATAGAACCTGGAAATTCTTCTTGAATTAGTGATTGAAATAATTCCTCCGATTCGTTTCTTAATCCTTCTGTAATCGTTATCCAGAAAATTTTTTCACACTTGGATTTATCAATCGGAATTATTCGCTTATCATTCTTAACTAACGTGATAGATTTTTCCGCAATGGTTTTAGCTAAAGTAAGATGCTTTTTTGTTCCGACTTGCTTTGGTATTTCATTCAAGTCTACAAATCGGTTTTGTTCGATTCTAAGCCATCTTTTTGCGCTCAAGAATTTCCTCAAACTGTAATCAATTCGTTCTTCGCTTATTTCACCATGATTAACTGCCGAGTTAATTGAGTCAATTGCAATTTCTTCATCCGGTGGGAAAAGGATAAGATCATTTCCGGCATTGAAAGCCATTACTGCAGCTTCTGCCGCTGAGAAATTTTTAGCAATTGAATTCATGTTCATTGCATCGGTTACGACTAAGCCATCAAATTTCATTTTATTTTTCAAGAGATTTGTTATAACTTTTTGTGAAAGTGTTGCAGTAATTTTAGGGGACTTTTCAATTCCGGGAACACCAAGATGTCCAACCATTACAGAATGAACTCCAGCTTTAACTGAAGCAATAAATGGTACAAGTACATTTTCCAAAAGATATTTTTTACTTCCATTGATCACCGGCATTTCTAAATGAGAATCAATGTGAGTATTACCATGTCCGGGAAAATGTTTTGCAGTCGTTAATATTCTTGCTGAAGTCGTTCCTTTGATGAAGGCGGAACAAAAATCCGCGGCCATTTTTTTATCTTCTGAAAATGCACGGATATTTATAATTGGATTTTCCGGATTATTATTTATATCAGCAACCGGTGCATAATTCTGATGAACTCCAATTGCGCGAGCTTCTTCTGCAATTGCTTTGCCGAGTTTAACTGCCAATGTTAAATCTCCTGTTGCAGCAAGTGCCATAGCATATGGGAAATCCAATCCATCCTTCAATCTCATTCCAAGTCCGCGTTCAAAATCCGATGCAATTAGAAGCGGAAGTTCAGCCAATGCTTGCATTTTATTTGTAAGCATGGCTTGGTTTAGAATATCGCCAGAGAAGAAAATTAATCCACCGACTTTCAAATCTTTTACTAATCTTTCAAGTCTTTTATACTCCGCAGAATCTTCGTTCAGAAAATTTCCCAATACCCAGGGCATAACAAACTGAGCACATTTTTCTCTAAGCGATAAATCATTAATTGTGTCTTCAATCCAATTTTTATCTTCTTTAGTCAGATCAAAAACTGAAGGATAAATTATTTTCTTTTTTATCATCGCTTTAAGATAAATTATTCTTGAGCTAATTCTTTATAAATTGCATCATGAATTAACGGACGAACTTTCGAAAGCTTATTATTATTTCTTGTGGGATAGACTCTGTTTGTAAGCAGGATAACAAATAAACTTTTTGTTGGATCAGTCCAAACAGAGGTTCCTGTATAACCTGTGTGTCCATAAGATAAAGGACTAAAATATTTTCCTGCTGATGAACCTTCGGGAGATTTTGTATCCCAGCCCAAACCTCTCGAGCTTTGATCTGATTGCTTCTTTGTGAACAGTTCAATTGTTTCAGGATTAATGTATTGTCTCCCTTGATAATTTCCTTTTTGCAAAATCATTTGGAGAAATTTAGCTAAATCATTGGCAGTTGAAAAAAGTCCGGCATGACCTGCAACTCCGTTTAACATGTATGCCCGTTCATCATGAACCTCACCCTGCAGTTGACGCATCCGCCAGAAATCATCAAACTCTGTCGGCATGCAATTATCTTTTAATTCCGGCGGCGGATTATACATTGTAGAATTCATACCCAAAGGAGTAAATAAATTTTCATCTAAGAATTTGTCTAAAGATTTCCCGCTGATTCTTTCTATAATTTGCTGCAGAGTAATCATTCCAAGATCACTGTAAACATATTTGCTTCCCGGTTCTTGCTCTGGAGTTAAGTTCATTATGTCATTAATTACTTCTTCAGCAGTTGAGTACACATCATAATATTTTTTGAAAGGAGCAAGTCCCGAATTATGAAGAAGCAAATTTCTTATTGTAATGTTCTCTTTTCCATTATTGTTAAACTCGGGTAAATAGTTAATCACCTTTTCATCTAAATTTAATTTTCTTCTATCAATAAGCATCATTGCGGCTGTAGTTGTGCCAATTACTTTTGAAACAGAAGCTAAATCAAAAATTGAATTTATAGTTACTTCACGGGAAGAATAATCATAAGTAAAATTTCCGAAAGCTTTTTCGTGAATAATTTCTCCATCCTTTGCAACTAGAAGAACGGCGCCCGGAAAAGCTGAATCCACAATCGCTTTTATTATCAGATCATCTGTTTCAGCAAATTTATTTTGTTCAAGCTTTTGAAAAAGTCCGCTGATGTTATGAAGTGCGCTTTTTGGTTTTTGCAAACCCAGACCAAACTCATAGTCTGTGTTCGGAATTGAAATCGGAAGTTTTCCCTGAATTGGAATTTCTCCGAATATGGCTTCACCAAGTGCTGACTCTGAAACTTCAGTATCGCCATAATTGCAAATATAAGTTTCAGCTTTTGGAAACCGCGAAAGAATGTATGGACTTCCATGAGCCATGAAAACAAGCGGCTTGCCTAAGCTGCGAAGATCATGTACGAGTTCTGCTTGCATTTTGGTTAATCCGAGATCGCCTTCGAAAGCTCTGACTTTTAAATAAGAGGATAGAAGAATGAAATCAGAATTTTTGGCTGAGGTCAGAGCATCTTCATAGTCAGTGTCATTGCTGTTTAGAGAAATTCTTTTAATTGAAAGATTATTTAACCGGGAATTTAAAATTGAGTTAAAATAATTTTCTTCACCGCCAAACTTGCTGTCAAGAATGCTTATGTGTAAGTATTTGATATTATTGTTTTGGCTTAACGGAATTAAGTTCTGATCATCTTTAACAAGAGTGATTGATTTTCTCGCAAGCTTGCTTGCAATTTCCCAATGAGATTCTACTCCCACCTTTTGTGAGATTGACTCAATGTCTATTAGTCTCCTTTTATCAAGCCCCGCCCAATTTTTAGCAAGCAAAATTTTTCTAACCGACTGATTCAATCTCTCTTCAGTTATATCACCTTTTTTAACAGCAGAAATTATTGCGTTAATTACTACTTCAGAATCGGTAGGAAAAAGAATTGCATCATTGCCGGCTTGAATTGCCAGGACAGCGGCTTCTCCTGCTGTAAAAGAATTAGTTATTGCATGCATTTCCATTGCATCGGTGACAACTAATCCTTTAAAACCCAGTTTATCTTTCAGCAAATTTGTAATGATCTTTTTTGAAAGTGTTGACGGCAGCTTGTCATCAGATTCAAATGCTGGAACTTGCAGATGACCAATCATAACTGACATCACACCGTTTTCAATGTTGGACTGAAAAGGAGCAAGCTCATTTTTTAATAATTCATCCTCGGTTCCTAAAATTACCGGAAGGTCGCGATGCGAATCTACATTTGTATTCCCGTGTCCTGGAAAATGTTTTGATGTTGCAATCATTCCTCCATCTTGTACGCCTCGGAGAAACGAATTGCTTAATCTTGTAACGAGTTCAACATCTTCACCAAATGATCTTACATTTATTATAGGATTAAAAGGATTATTGTTAATATCTGAAACAGGTGCATAATTCTGATGAACCCCAATCGCTACTCCTTCGCTTGCAATTATTTTTCCCATTTGATATGTTAAAGCAGTATCATCCGCAGCTCCAATTCCCATGTTGTAAGGAAAGATTGTTGCTTCGGCTGCTCTTTGTGCCACGCCTCTTTCAAAATCTGCAGAGATGAGTAAAGGTACGTCAGCAATTTTTTGAAGCTTGTCGGTAACTATCGCCTGATCATAAATATTGCTTAGAAAGAAAATTAGCCCGCCTACTTTTAAATCTTTAACGAGATAAACAAGGCGTTCATAATCGGGATTGTCTTCGCTCATATATTTTCCGAATGCATGAGGGAAAACAATTTGACCGGCTTTTTCCTCAAGAGTCATTCCAGAGAGAATTTTTTCAACCCAAGGATCATTTTGATTTTGGAAATAATTGGGGTCAGATTTTAATTTAGTCGAATCAGAAGCATTTAATTCATAGTTATCAGATTGAACAAATGAACTTCCATTTATTAAAAAGCTTAGAGCGAAAAAGGAAATGACGAGGATGAGTTTTCTCACTTTACTTCTCCTTTACAGTTTTTTTACCAAAGGTTGGATCAATTGTCAGCATACGGGTAACAAAAAATCCCGGAATCATTGTAAGAATAATCCAAATAAAGAATTTTGGATAACCTAAAGCTTCTTGAATCATACCGGCAAAAATTCCCGGTATCATCATGCTTAATGCCATAAAGCCCGTGCAGATAGCGAAGTGCGAAGTTTTGAATTCTCCCTCGGAAACGTAAATCATATAAAGCATATAAGCGGTGAATCCAAAACCGTATCCGAATTGTTCACCTGCAACACAAAGATTAATGATTAATAAGTTTTCCGGTTGTGCGAAAGACAGATAAATGTAAAGTACATGAGGAATATTAATTGCGGCAAACATCCACCAAATCCATTTCTTTAAACCACCCTTGGAAACAAGGAATCCGCCGACTATTCCTCCCAAAGTAAGTCCGATGATCCCCACCGTTCCATATACAAGTCCAACTTCTCCCGTAGTTAAACCTAATCCACCAATTTCTCGCGGATCAAGTAAAAATGGTGATGCAAGCTTTACCAATTGTGCTTCGCCAAATCTGTAGATTAACAAAAAGGTTATGGTTATTAGAATCTCTTTCTTCTTAAAGAACAAAGAAAAAGTTCTGATGAATTCTTTGCCAACTGAACGCGAGCCGTCTTTTACAACAGGCATATCGTTTGCTGGATAGGGAAGAATAAAATAATGATAGAGAAAAAATAAAATGAATAAACCGGTCAAAATTAAAAACGTCATTGACCAAGCCCACGGAATATTTCCCGAAATTGCTTTGAAAGTTGTTGATATTTCAGTCTTCAGCTTTGGATCGAGCTGTAATATTGCGAATGCAGGTTTATTCCAATTGGATTTATTAAAAACAAATCTTGTTCCTTCTAAAATTGAAATACTCTTATCACCACCGTCACGATCAAAATTTACGACATAATCTTTTTGATCTTTTGGTTCCAATGAAAGTGCAAATGAAACAATAGCAATGTTACCGACAGTTTTTTTATAATCTTCCGCTTTGATTTTGAGAGGAGGAATTTTGGGGCTTGTTCCTTTAGTGTTATAAAAACCGTTTCGAATATTCTTTACATGCAGGATGTTTACGACTGAATCAACTTCTGCTTTGTTTCTTTTGCCAGTGCTAATATTTATTAAACTGGTATTTGCCAGTACTTTTAATTGATTATCTTTTGATAAACTTGTAAAGGAATTATCAAGAAGAATTTGTTCAACCTTTAAATTAGGTTTAGCAAATACCTCAATTTCAGCCGGGGGCAGCCCGCTGTGAGTTTCAAAATATCCTGCGAGAATAATTAATATTCCCTGTCCGGTAATCATTGAAAGTCTGTAAAAGGTGCTTCGTATTCCAACAAAAAAAGCTTGCTGATGTTCAGACAACCCCAGCATGTAAAAGCCGTCGGCTGCTATATCATGAGTAGCTGAACTAAAGGCAAGCAATAGAAAAAATGCTAAAGTATATTGGAGAAAGCTTGGCAGCGGAATCATAAAAGCAATTCCCGCAAGACCAGCCCCAATTATTAGCTGCATTATGATTATCCACAGTCTTTTAGTTTTAAATATATCAACAAATGGTGACCAAAGAGGTTTGATTGCCCAGGGTAAGTAAAGTAAACTTGTATAAAAGGCAATATCCGCGTTCGATATTCCCATCCGTTTGTACATTATAACAGAAACGAGCATTACGACTACGTATGGAATTCCTTCAGCATAATAAAGAGTTGGCACCCACGCCCATGGATTTCTAAAGGAAGTTTTTTTACCGAACATATTTTTCTCCGAAATTCTGCAGGAATAAATTTAGTGTGAATATTAAACTATATTTTAAGAATCTGTTTTGCCATTAGTACAGCACCCATTGCAGGAGAATTCTCCGCATCTTTAACTACAACATTAGTCAGCTTCTTTTCTATTTTCTTTCGCAAAGTATCTGAATAAATATTTTTATGAGTGATAATTCCGCCTATAAAAGAAACAGCTAAAATTTTTTCATTCAGTTTCTTTTGCATTGCAGAAACATGCAGAAGTAATTCATCTGTTTCATCTTCAATGATCTTCATAGCAAGCTTATCGTTCTTTTCTGCTGCTTCAATAACAAGCGGTGCCACTTTGGCTATGTCAAAATTATTTCTATAAACTTCCGTTATTAAAATGTCCTGAGAAAGTATATTGAATTTTTCTTTTATTAAAACAGAAATTAAAGTTTTACTTCCGCGACCGTCAAATTCTTTTGAAACAGCAGCTAATCCTTTTTTACCAATCACATAGCCGCTGCCCTCATCGCCTAAATATCTTCCCAAACCACCGACACGATGTATGCTGCCATGTGCATCTTTACCAAACATGATTGATCCCGTGCCGGTAATTAGGATACTTCCCGGCTTTCCGGAAAATGCTCCTTCCAAAGCAATGCGTGCATCACTTTCAACCCTGAACAAATTCAGTTTAAATTTTTGTTTAGTAAGATATTCTGCAAAGCCCTGCTCAAGTCTTTCAGCATCGGATCTTCTGCCGGCACCAGTTGTACCTAATAAAACAATTTTAATTTCATCTTGATTGATGCTTACAGCTTTTATACAATCGTTTATAAGCTTATATAGAATTTCGGATACGGGTTCAATTCCTTGAACGAGAAAATGTGACGCTCCACCGTAACATTCATGCAGCACACTTCCATCCAAATTTGTAAGTAAGCAGTGGGTTTTTGTTCCCCCTCCATCAATGCCTATTATGTAGCTCATAGGGTAAGTAAATCTTAATTGTGGTTAAGTGATAACAAAAATTAGAAAAAAAAGAATGAAGTTGAAAACTTTTAATCAGGTTTCATTCATTTTTGAGTTCTATTTTCAAGTAAAATTATTTAATTTCACAATCAATTATAGGCAGACAAAATGGCTCAACCAGAAAAATATTTCGAACCTTACAGAAAAAATACTATTGGCTTTGATCAGATGTTTCTTTCGCCCTATGGAGAGAAAAAAATTATTTATGCCGATTGGATAGCAAGCGGAAGATTGTATAAACCGATCGAGAGAACTATCAGCGAAGTATTTGGACCATTTGTTGGGAATACACATTCCGAAGCGAGCGTCACCGGTACATCTATGACATTAGCATATCACCATTCTCATGATATAATCAAACACCATGTTAATGCAAAACCTGATGATGTAATCATTACTGCCGGGTCAGGAATGACTGGAATGGTAAATAAATTTCAGCGAATTTTAGGACTCAAAATCGCCGAACAATTAAGAGAATTTCTTTCTCTCCCAAAACATTTCAAGCCCGTTGTATTTGTCACCCATATGGAACATCACTCAAATCAAACATCATGGCTGGAAACAATTGCAGATGTTGTAGTTATTAAACCAGATGCTCAGGGCTTGGTTGATCTTAGTGATTTTAAAAAGCAATTAGAGAAATATCATGATAGAAAATTGAAGATTGGAGCATTCACCGCTTGTTCAAATGTAACAGGTATTCACACACCTTATCATAAAATGGCTAAGCTGATGCATGAAAATGGAGGTTTTTGCTTTGTTGATTTTGCTTGTTCCGCGCCTTACGAACAAATGGATATGAATCCACCCGATCCTATGGAAAGATTGGATGCCATTTACTTTTCTCCTCACAAATTTTTAGGTGGTCCAGGTTCTTCGGGAGTTTTAATTTTCGATTCAAAACTTTACAAAAATCGTATACCTGATGATCCAGGCGGTGGTACAGTGGATTGGACAAATCCCTGGGGGCAGCATAAATTTGTTCCTAACATCGAAGCAAGAGAGGATGGGGGAACACCGGCATTTCTTCAATCCATTAGAGCTTCTTTAGCAATAAAGCTTAAGGAAGAAATGGGTGTGGAGAAAATTATTGAACGCGAAAAATATTTAGTGAAGATTGCATTTGAAGGCTTAAGAAAAATACCAGGGCTTCATATTCTTGCAGATAATGTTGAAGATCGGCTTGGAGCAATTTCATTTTATGTGGATAATATTCATTACAATCTTATAGTAAAAATTCTGAATGATCGTTTTGGTGTTCAGGTCAGGGGCGGCTGCTCATGTGCAGGAACTTACGGTCATTATCTGCTGCATGTTACTCCGCAAATGTCAAAACACATCACAGCTAAGATAAATCATGGCGATCTTTCAGAAAAACCAGGGTGGGTTAGAATGTCGCTTCATCCAACTATGACTGATGATGAGGTATACTTAATTCTTGATGCTGTTATGGAAATTGTAAAAAATGTTCAAAGTTGGAAAGAGGATTACGTTTATGATTTACATAAGAATGAGTTCTATCATAAAAACAGCAATGAAAAAGAAAATATTTATAAGATGTTTGAATTTAATGGCGGTTCGAAATCCGCGGTGAAAAATATTCTGAAAAGTTAAGTATATATTTTTCGTTAAGGATAGTCCTAATTATGGGAAATAAAAACTCAATTACCTGGTTTAGAGTGCTATCCCCGTCAGTCCACACGATTTCTTTACTAATCAATTCAGAAAAAAGCTTAATAGTTGCTTCTCGGAAATGAAAATGATTTGAAGCTGCATTCCAATTAGTGAGAGTTATTTAGGGGAAATTAGTTCATTTATTAAAAAATGAGAATGATTTTACGGCATATTCTTTGAAAATTATCTTAATTTACCACCGAGTATTTTCATACACCGATTAAAATTAAAAAATATGATAAATAGAAGCAGCTCATTAGAAACTAAAATCAGAAGTAAAATAGACCTATTAAAGTTCCTCACTTCACTATTGTTACTTTACTTTTCACCATTACTTTATTCCCAATCAAACGAAGATTGCTTAACCTGTCATGAAGACAATACTCTGACAACTGAGCGAAAGGGAAAAGAAGTATCACTTTACGTAAATATAAAAATACTGCAAAATTCACCGCACAGAAAATTAACTTGTATATCATGCCATGTTGGTTTTAATGCGGAAGATCTTCCACACAAAGAAGATATCCAACCAATTAATTGTCTCTCCTGCCATAAAGATGCAAGAGTAAAACATCAGTTCCATCCCCAGATGAAAAACGCAAATGGAATAAATGGACCTGAAGGGGCTTCGTGCAGGACTTGCCATGGAACACACGATGTAGTTTCACCAAAAGTTAAAACATCAAAATGGTCTGCAGATAATCTGGTTCAATCTTGCGGGCGATGCCATACAGATGTCAAAGAAATTTTTGTAGCTTCAAAACATTATGAAGGATTAACTGAAGGAGTATTGGGTTCACCAAATTGTCTTTCATGTCATAAGAATGCACTTGTTACTCAGAAAGCAATTGGTGACACTCTTCAAAGAAAAAATGCTCAGGAAAAATTATGTCTTTCATGTCACTTAGATAACGAAGAAATTAGATCTAAGACAGCACCGTCAGCAAAATTTATTACGGCTTATGATTTAAGTGTTCACGCAAGCGAAATAGCAAATGGAAACCATAAAGCTGCAACATGTATTGATTGTCATACTGCGCATGGTGTTATACCGGGAAATAATGAAAAGTCGTCTGTTAATAAATTTAATATACCAACAACTTGCTCTCATTGCCATAAGCAGATAGCCGATGAGTATAAAGAAAGCATTCATGGTGTGTTTGTTGCACAGGGTAATAAAGAATCACCGGTTTGCACAGATTGTCATGGTGAACATAATATTTTAAAACATAATGATCCCAGATCACCCGTTGCATTTAAGAATCTCTCGAGAGAAGTCTGCTCGCCATGTCATAGCTCAGTTAAGTTAGAAGCTAAATATGGATTAAATACAGATCGCTATAAAACCTTTTCTGATAGCTATCACGGGTTGGCAATTAAAGGCGGATCTTTAGAAGTCGCTAATTGCGCAAGCTGCCACGGTGCCCATAACATTAAGCCCTCAAGTGATTCTACATCAACAGTAAACAAAGCTAATCTTGTTAAAACTTGTGGAAGCTGCCATCCTGGTGCAAATAATAATTTCACAATTGGCAAAATTCATGTTACGCTTGAAAAGAAGGATGAGCCAATTCTGTACTGGATTGCCACCATGTACATCAGCTTAATTGTAATGGTAATCGGTGGAATGTTTGTTCATAATGCAATAGACTTCGGCAGGAAAGCGCGAATAAAAAAGTTAAGACAACGAGGACATATTGAGTTTGAAGAACATGGTCATTCACTTTATTTAAGAATGACTTTAAGTGAAAGAATTCAACACGCAACATTAGCTGTTAGCTTTATACTTTTAGTTATAACCGGCTTTATGCTGCGCTATCCGGATTCATGGTGGGTAAGCCATATTAGAGATTTAAGTGAGCATGCCTTTATGCTGAGAAGTTTAATCCATAGAACTGCTGCAATTATCATGGTCGTGGTTAGCTTGTATCATATTTATTACGTATGCTTCACCTCAAGAGGAAGAGAACTTATAAAAGATTTATTACCTAAATATCAAGATATCTTAGATGCGCTTGGTGTTGCTAAATTCAACCTCGGAATTTCAAAAGAAAAACCTATGCTCGATAGATTCAGTTATGTTGAAAAAGCTGAGTACTGGGCATTGATCTGGGGCACTATTGTAATGACTGTAACC
>Ga0209519_10001001_pt1 | contig 12257 bp, 8 predicted proteins | sample Rifsed13ft1_FD_184005 | JGI IMG/M metagenome (GOLD analysis project Ga0209519, IMG submission 184005) | Soil microbial communities from Rifle, Colorado, USA - sediment 13ft 1 (version 2) | ecosystem: Environmental > Terrestrial > Deep subsurface > Rock core/Sediment | place: Rifle, Colorado...
CGCCGCGATTCCTAAGTGGGAGCGAGCTTCGCTCGCGATTCTTCCAAATTCGCGAGCGAAGCTCGCTCCTACACGTGCTGGGCGATTAACGAAGCGACGGCGGCCTCTAAAGCGTCCGCGATGCGCTCCGCGTCGCTAGCGCCGCGGCCCGCGGCCAGGAGCTCGGCGCGGCGCATGGGACGGCCGAATACCACTTTCACGGCGCCGCCGGCGAGCGGAAAACGCCGGTCGCGCGGCCACGCTTCGAATGCGCCGATTACGGCCGCCGGTACGGCACCCACGTCGTCATCGTCGAGCATGAGGCCGACGCCGGCCTGAAAGCGCTGGAGTTTTCCGTCGAGCGAGCGGCGCCCCTCGGGAAACCAGACGAGAATTCGGCGTTGCTCGAGCACGGACCGACCGAGCGCGAGCGCGCTGCTTGGATCGCGATCCGGCTCGACAGGAAACACCCGCGTCGACCGGCTCACGAAACGCATCAGGGGCCCTCCGTACATTTTGCCGGCCCAACCCGCCCAATGGACGTTTGGCAAATAGTCGCGCGGCAAAGCGGCGGCGATGGCGAGCGGGTCGAGGTAGCTCACGTGGTTCGGTGCGATCACGAACGATGCATCGGGCGGCGGCAGAGTCTCGACGCCTATGGTTTCGAACCGGAACCTCGAGCGCACGAACAAGCGGTTCACGGTGAACAACAGCGCACCGGCGGCGCGCCACCACGCATTCGACGGCTCGATGGCCGGCAGCTCACGGGCGGAGCGCGGACCGGGAGCGGGCGCGGTCTGCACTTCGCGAAGCAGATCGCGCACGGTCACGATGCGGCTCACGGCGTCACCGTCGAGCGAGACGTTGAATTCGCGCTCGAGCTCGAGCGTCAAGGTGACCCATTCGATCGAATCGATATTGAGATCGAGTTGCGGGCTCGTGTCGAGCGTGAGCGGGCGGTCGGCATAGCGCGCCGTAAGCCATGACCAGACTTTTGCCACAGGCTCGCTCTCGAGCAGCGCGCGATCCTCGTCCGAGAGGGTCGCCGCTTGCGGCGCGACTTCGCGTGTCGTCGCTTGCGTATACGCTTCGGCGAGCTGGTGGCGCTTGAGCTTACCGAGCGGCGTGCGCGGCAAAGGAGCGCGCGTAATGCGGTAGTCGCTGAGCCGCTGGTAGGGCGGCAAGCGCAACGATACGGCGGCGATCTCCTCTTTGATCAGCTCCTCGGCGCGGTGCGCGCCGCGCTCGCGAATCGCATGGTCGTCGGGCACGACGAGCGCGTGCAGCCGCCCATCGCGGTCGAGGACGGCGATCTCGGCGATCAGCGCGGACTCGGCAAATTCGTCTTCGACCTCGTCGGGAAAAACGTTCTTGCCGTCCGGCAGCACGATTACTTCTTTGCTGCGCCCGGCAATGTGCAGGTACCCGCGCTTGTCGATCCAGCCGAGATCTCCGGTCTTGAACCATCCGTCCTCCGTGAAGGCTCTGCGTGTCTCGTCGGGATTTTTCCAATAGCCCGAAAACACGTTCGGCCCTCGGGCCATGATCTCGCCGTGCTCGAAATCCGGGTGCGCGAAGCTCTTGAGCTCGACGCCCGGGAGCGCCATGCCCTCGGTACCGAGCTTATGCCGTTTGTGCTGATTGAAAGTCAGCACCGGAGACGTCTCGGTCAGCCCGTAACCCGTGAGCACTGTCCAGCCGAGCCCCTCGAGGTTGCGGGCGAGCTTGCCGTCGAGCTGCGCGCCGCCGCAACCCAGCGTGCGGAGCTGCGCGCCGACCTTATCGTGGAGCGGCTTGAACAAGAGCTTGCCGACCTTGATCCCCGTTGCGCGCCGCAGACCGCGGCTCAACGCGAGCAGTAGGTGGAACAGGCGCTCCGCGCGCTTGCCCCGGCTCTTTACGCCACGCTCGACACCTTCCCAAATGGCCGTGCAAAGCCGCGGCACGGCGATGAGTGCCGTTGCCCCCGCTTCGGTGGCTGCGCGCGTGATTTCGGGGCCCGAGATACCGGACGGCAACACCACGCACGCGCCCGTGGCGAGCACGGTCAAGAGGCCCACCGTGAACGGGTAGACGTGATGAAACGGCAGCGGTACCAGCACGACGTCGGCTGCCTCGATGAGCTTGGCGTCGCGTAGGGCCGAGACGTTCGCGGCGAGATTGCCATGCGTCAACGGAACGGCCTTCGGCACGCCCGTCGTGCCCGACGTGTAGAGCAATGATGCGACGCGCGCCGCGTCGGGTGGCGGCGCACGGCGCGAAGAAGGCTTGAGGCTTCGCCACGAGCGCGCATCGGACTCGTCGCCGTCGAGCAGCAGGCACGGGATCTGGGCGCCGTCGACCGCTCGCTCGAGCGCGGCAGCATGGGCGGCGACCGTGAATGCAAGCTTCGCCCCGCTGTGCTTGAGAACCGCGACTGCGCGCTCGACGGTCGTCTGGTGGTCGAGTGGGACGGCCGTCGCGCCGCAGCCCACGATGCCAAAGTAAGCGGCCACCCATGCCGCGCTGTTCGGCGCCCACAAGAGCACCATGTCGCCGACGCCGAGGCCCCGCTCGAGCAGTCCGCTCGCGACGCGACGGCTCTCGTCGTGCAAGGCACCATAATCCTCGGTTGCACTGCCATGCGAGGCGAAAACCACGAAGGCGGCTTGGCCCCGCTTCGCCGCGAAAGAGTCCACGAGCTGTTCCAACGTCGTTAGCCGCGGCGAGGCTGTCATGAGCGGCCAGTCTACCGCAATGGAAAGCGCGGTGCGGGCTACGGGGCATGCCGATACGTACAAATCCGCATGGCGCCGCGACCTCGCCGAATTAGGCTGCCGTCATGAGCCGCTGCTCGACGGCTATATGCAGGGGCCTCGGGGTTCAGATCAGAAAGTCTCGAGTAAGGTCCTCCGAGATTTCCCAAAGTTTCGCGGCCATCGCGGTATCCCTTTGATGCTCGCTCGGTTCTTCGGGGTTACAGTCCACGAAATACTGGCCCGTGACGCCTCGAAGCCCGGGGTTTGTGGCGACATAAGCGCTCGTCGCGGCGCCCTGTTCGGGGGTCTTGAAGCGGAAGCCGCCGCCGCCGCCACCACCGCCACCGCCGGGACCGCCCGGCGTGAAATTGAGGTTGCGCATGATGTTCGTGGCGACGACGCCGGGGTGCAGCGAATTCGAGGTTGCGCTCGTTGCGGCGAGCAGCCGTGAGAGCTCGAGGGAGAACAGGCCGTTCGCGAGTTTCGAATGGCCGTAAGCCCGGTTGGCCCACCCTTCGCCCGAGAGGTTGTCGAACTGGATGCCGCCTTCGGGGACCTGCCGGTGCGACATGCTGCCGACGACCACGACACGACCCTCCGGTGCGGCCATGACGCGGTCGAGCAAACGATTCGTGAGCAGAAAATGGCCCAAATGATTGACGACAAACTGCATCTCGATGCCATTGACTTGCTTCAGCTCGTTCAAGAGCACGCCGGCGTTCAAGATCAGCATGTCGACCGGCGTCTCGAGCGCGCGAATCTCCTCGGCACAAGTCACAATCGAATCGAAGTCCGTGAGCTCGAGCACGACGGGAGTGGTCCGGCCTTCGACGCTGACGCACGCTTCGCGGCCTCGCTCGATCGTGCGCGCCGTGCCGATGACATGGGCGCCGCGTAGCGCGAGTGCGCGCATGGTCTCGTAACCGATCCCCGAGTTGCAGCCCGTGACGACGGCGGTTTTGCCGCTCAAGTCGATACCCTCGGTTACTTTGAGCGCGGTCGCCTCGGGTCCGAAGGAACTCCGCGGCACGGCTTGGGCCGACACGCGCGCGTAGGGGGCGGCGACGGCGAGCCACGCGGCGCCCCCGATGAATCGGCGACGGTCGAGCTGCAGTGACATAGGCTTTCCCCGGTCGGTTGTCTTAAGAGCATTCCTTACTTGAACTCGTACGGATCGCCGCGCCGCGCCGCGAAGGGCCGTCACCGGCAACGAGACTTTCGAGTGCTAGCGGCCCATCGATGCCTGTCGGCGCGCTTGTTCTGCCATTTGACGAGCCTGCTGCTGTTGGCGCATTTCCTCGAAATCTTGTCGCAGGATATCGTCCTTCGCCGCTTCTCTCGTTTCATATACCTCGCGCGTATAGCACCACTTGGACGCGATTCGCGAGCCGGTCGGTATTCGGCGCTCGCAAACCATGCCGTTGTCGAGCTCGCTGACGTCGAGCGTGGTTGCATCGAGCGGTGTGAGAGTCTTGGAGATACCAATGAGCTCGAGCGTCGGCACTTCCGCGACCTCGGGCGCCCTCGATGCGCATGCGAGAAGAGAGAGCGCCGACAAACACACTGAAAGCCTACGCCCATACAGCATGGTCATCTCCCTTGCTCGCGTCACTCAGCTCACCGCTGTCAGCCGACATCTTGCCTCGCGCTCAATTTTAGCCGGTTATGCGGTCGAGGAGCTCCCGAACAGAGTGCCGGTGACGAGCGCTCGTTGTTGCCAAAACGCTACAGACGCCGTCGAGGGTCGGGGCGCTCGAAGCTGCCCTATAGATTTCGGCGAGCCTAGCGTTGGGCATGATTTTCTAGGTGCGTGGGTTCGAGACTACAAATGGTTGCGTCGACGTTCTCACGGTGCTAGTCTCGGATGCGCTACGGCTCGGGACCAGTCTAGAAGGATGTCGACCATCTCATCTGGCTCCGCGCATCAACCACAACGCCTTTGGGGAGGAACTATGAAGGCTGCTACGAATGGTGCGGGCGTTCGCCCGCGTATCGGCGCGTTGCCACTGGCAATCGCCGCGGCACTTGGAAGTCTCTCATCCGTTGCACTGGCTCAAGACCAGGACGAAGAACAGCTGGAGGAGATCACGGTCACGGGCTCGCGCATTATCCGGAAGGACTTCACAGCCAATAGCCCGATCACGACTCTCGATGCAGCGACATTCGAAACCACGAGCACAATCGGCGTCGAGACCGTCCTGAACCAGTTGCCGCAGTTCGTTCCGGCCGTCACGCAGTTTACAACGACCGACGTGCAACAAACGGCCACCAACACGGTCGGCGCATCGACGGTCAGCCTGCGCGGTCTGGGCCCGAACCGGAACCTCGTGCTCCTCAACGGTCGGCGTGCAGTGCCGGTCGACGCGAGTATGGCCGTTGACACCAACACGATCCCGGCCGCAGCAATCGCCCGTGTTGAGGTGATTTCGGGCGGCGCCTCGGCCGTGTACGGCGCCGACGCGGTCGGCGGCGTGGTCAACTTCGTCCTCAAGGACGACTTCGAAGGCGCCACGGTCGATGTCAAGTACGGCGACTCCTTCGACGGCGGCAACCAGGAAATCACGATCTCGGCCCTCGTCGGGGCCAATGTGGCCGACGACCGCGGCAACGTCATGTTCGGCATCGAGCGTTCGAGCCGAACGCTGGTGCAACAGTGGGAGCGCGACTGGCGCGTCGAGAACATGGCAAACCCGAGCGCCCCAGCCACGGCGTTTTTCTGGGGCACGGATACCTGGATCAGCATCAATGCTTTCAATGCGGGTCCTCCGGGGAGCCTGCCGGCGCAGGCCGCCGTCGACGGCTTGTTCGACCAGGCCACGCCTGGCGGGATCCCGGCCAATGGAGGGGTCCCGAACAATGTCCGCATGCTCGTCAATCGGAACTCGGGCACTTTGTACACGGGGCTCATGGACGCCGCAGGCGCAAACGGCTCGTATCGGTACGAAGGCCCCTTCTCGGGGGACCCCGACGGCAATTTCCAGGGCTTGCCGTTTCGCGTGGTCCAGCCGAACGGCAACATCAAGGAGAATAACTTCTGGCAGTGGTCCTCGATTCCGCTCGAGCGGCTCTCGGCGTTCGCGAGCGGCGTTTTCGACGTCAGCGATAGCGTCAGGGTGACCACTCAGGCGCTGATCTCCCGCAACGAGACCAAGACGAGCCTCGGGCTCACGGCCGACAACATCACGTTCTGGGGTGCGACCATACCGTTCGGCAACGACCCCTACTTGGGCAACCCTGCCGGCGGTATTCCGAATCCGCTGAACCTTGATGGCACGACGAACGCCGCCTACCTGCCCGGCGGCCGGTTCGGCCTCAACTGCGAAGGGGCACCGTCCGCGGCCGAACCGTGGAACGACGGCCTACCCGGCTGCACGCAATCCGAGGCGTGGCCGGTGACGCCCGAAATCTGGGACCTGTACCGTCAGCGGGGAGCCGGTTTCGAGGACGCTAATCTTTGGGCCAACCGGCCGCCCGACTACTTGAGAGACGCGCTTGGCGTGGCGCGCTCGAGCACGAACACGACGACGACGATGCAGTTGTCGCTCGGGGCCGAGGGCGAGCTGCCGAGCGGCAACGATTTCTGGGACATCACGTTCTCGACCGGGCAGACGGACAATCTCGCCATCCAGCGAGGCTCGACGAGACTGAGCACGTACCGAGCGTTGATGGCGTCGCCGAATTACGGGCAAAACGCGATCTTCGATCCGAACCCTGAAATCGTCGGTTTCGCCGAGAGTATCGCGACCTGCACGTCGGGCTTGCCGATCATCGATACGCGCGCGGTGACCTCGGATTGCGCCGTGATGCTGTCGCCGGATCTCAAGAACAAGAGAGAGGTTACGCAGAGCATCCTCGAGGCCAATCTCGTCGGCGACCTCGCCGAGATGCCGGCCGGTGCTCTCCAGTATGCGCTCGGTGCGACCTATCGCGAGAACGGCTACTCGTTCGAGCCGGATAACTTGAGCCAGAACCAGAACTTCATCGACCCGATCGCGGGACTGTTCCCGAACGAAGACAGCTTCGGTGAGTTCGACGTCTCCGAGATCTATGGCGAGCTCTTGATCCCGCTCGCCTCGGGTAGCGCCGTCGGCGATTTCAACCTCGAGCTCGGCGGCCGTCTCTCGGATTGGAGCATGCCGCAAGTCGACCAAGTCACAACGTACAAGGCTCTGATCGACTGGAGCATGACACCGCGCTATCGGCTGCGCGGCGGGTACAATCGGGCGCTGCGCGCGCCGAACCTGGGTGAGCTGTACTCCGGGCGCACACAGATCTTCGGTGGCGTGCCCTCCGTGTTCGGCGATCAGTGTTCGGAGCTCAACGTGGCTGCACCGGTTGGAGTCGGGAATCCCAATATCTCCCAGGCGCAACGCGACCAATCTCGCGCAATCTGCGTCGCGAAGATGGGCACGCTCGGCGCGCAGACGTACTACATCGATAACGCGGCGTTCCAGCCGACCGTGGGAGGTGTCGGTATTCAGAACGGCACCGGCAACCCGAACTTGCGCGAGGAGGCGGCCGACACGTTCACCATCGGCATGGTCATGGACTTCCACGAGAACTGGACGCTCATAGTCGACTACTACTCGATCGAGATCGAGGACATGATCGCGATCGAGAGTGGGGACTCCGTGTACCAGCGCTGTCTCGGCATCGGTGAGAACTCGGCCGGGGATCCGAATACGCCTGCCTGTCAGCTCATCTTCAGGAATCCGAGCAGCGGTGCCGCGGCGAACATCGATTTGATCTACACGAACCTGGGTCTAGCGAAAATGGAGGGCATCGATTTTCAGGTCAACTGGTCGAGGATGTTGGCGAACGGCGGATTCAACATGAATATGGTCGCCAACTACGTCCTCGCGTCCGAGACGCGGGACCGACCGGACCTGTCAACGACCGACTGGGCAGGGACCGACGGCTGCTCGCTGCAGATTGAGTGCCAGGGCTATGATTACCGCGTGTTCACGACGTTTAACTACTTCCGCGGAGACTGGAACTTCTCGCTGAGACACCAATTCTGGCCGGCACTCGATGACGGTACCTGCATTACCGCACCCACCAGCCCCGGGTGCATTTACGGCGGTGTCCAGGAGGACTATCAGCTGTTCGCGGTGTCGGCGTCTTACACGTTCAACGACAAGTACACGCTGCGGTTCGGAATCGAGAACCTGCTCGACGAGGAGCCACCGTGCATAGACCCCAATCCGCTCAACGCGGCGTATCCGATCCCGTGCGTACGCGGCCAGGGCTTCGGCTTTGACGCTGCGACTTACGACCCGCTCGGGCGGCGCGGTTTCGTCAGCATGACGATGGATTTCTGATCTACGGGAATCTTGATACATCGGCGGCGGGCTTAAGCCCGCCGCTCTTTTTTGGCGGGTGCGACTAACTCGGCAAACGCTTCAGCGGGCTCGCTGGACCTGTATGTAGCCGTTGCCGTCCACGGCCGTGAGTCGAAGCGAACCGCCCCATCGGGTCGGATATATCCTGACCTTGAGCCCCGGCCGCAGTGGGTACCATTTGGGACGAACCTGTCGCCAGATCTGACCGTTGTCGAGCGTAATCAAGTAGCTGTTCGGTATCGTTTCACGCAAGTCCGTGATCGTGCCGAAGACTTCGTTCGAATCCGATCCATCGTCGTTAGCCGCTGCGCCGGCATCCGACACACCGGACGCATCGGCGCTCTCCGCACGAGTACGTGCCGACTGAGGCGCTGGCTCGCTGGGACGGTCTGCGGGTTCATTTGCTGCGGCGGGTTCGCGCTCCTCCAATACGGCATTAACCCGTGCTTCGTAGCAGGCGAATCGCTCTTCGGCCGACTCGAGATTCACGCATTCCCCGACATCAACGGTCAAATCGTCTGAGCTCTGCGCGAGGACCGCGTCCGCGGCGCCAAATCCGAGCGATAACGCCGCCACGCCGCAGTGGAATTTGAGTCCCGTGGCTATTCTGGTTCGTTCTGCCATCTCTCTTTCCCCTCTGCAAACCGGGATGGTGCTCGTCTTTGTGAGTCCCAAGCATACCCATCGGCGTTGCTTGTAGGCAATGCAACCTCGCTGCGCTCGGGTTCGTCTTTAGCGGGAGAGCAAGTATCATCTGCGCAATCGAACGAATACGCTGCTATGCCAGTTGACCTCTTTTTCCCTGTGCCGCTCCTCGTCCGCGACGTCGAGGCGGCGGTGCGCGACGCCATCCACACCAAGGTGTTGGCCTACCTCGAATCCGAGCGCGCAAAGCGAGACATCGCGCCCGCTCCCGAGGAGTCCGTGTCGACCTCCTACTACAGACCCGAAGCGTCGATCCTGGCCGACGCGGCGCTCGAGGAGCTCGAAGAAATCGTTATCGGCGCCGGTAATGCATTTCTCGAACAAACCCTGGGGCTGCCGCCGCGACGTCTGGAGATCGAACGCGCCTGGATCAACATCTTCAAGCCCGGAGCACAAGAGGCCCAGCACACGCATGACGGGAGCCTCCTGTCGTGCAGCTATTACGTCGAGGCGCCCGAGAATTGCGGGTGTATCGTGCTTCCCGACCCGATCGGCGAGCGGCGGAGCTATCGGGAGTTCACCAAGACCTCCGGAAAAAACTTACTCACGCGGCGCGAAATCGCCATCGAGCCGCAGCCGGGCCGGCTGGTCATGTTCGAGTCCTGGGTGCCGCATTTCGTCCAGTGCAATAAGAGCGACAATGTCAGAATTTCCATTGCCATGAATTTGCGCCAAGTCGCCGAACGGGCCGCGGCGGCTCCGACTACAAAAGACAACCCACCCGCTTCAGATCGATCCCTCGACGAGCATAAAGGCAGCGCGCCGGCCCCGCAGTCGGTGAGTTCTGCGGTGAGGCCTTTCCTGTTCAATGAGCTGTTCGACGTCCACACCAATCTCACCATCAACTTGAGGCCGATTGAGGGTACGATCCCGACGGTCGTGATCGACGATTTCCTGAAGCACCCGGAGCGGGTGCGGGAAGTCGTGGATAACGCCCCCGCGGCGAACTGGAAGCACGAGGAGGGTGGGCGGAATTTCCTCGATTACTACGATTGCCGGCTCCGCTTTCCGATTCGGTTTCCCAACAGCATGATTGCCGCCGCACAGCAGGCCATCGGCAAAGTCTATTCGCTCAAGACGCGACCTGCGGACGCGAGCGTCGACGTCAACTGGTTCATGCAGATCCACGAGAAACGGGGCGATTTTGCCGTTCCCCACAACGACATGACCGAGAAAGTGCGCCGCTCATTCACTTGCATCGTCTATCTCAACCGGCGCCACGAGTGTTCCGGCGGCACCGCGTTCTTCCGTTTCAAGAAATCGAGCTCGCTCGTGTTCGATGAAGCGTACGCTCGCGCCATTCAGCAAAATCCTCGGATTGCGGAAACAGGGCGGGACTACTGGCCGGACAAGGCCGAAGAGTTCTGGGAAAACGTGGGCGCGGTCGACATGGCACCGGGGCGCCTACTGATCTTTCCGTCCGAGTACTTTCACGCCGCCCATCACCCGCTTAACTCGTTCTACGAGTTTCCGCGATTGACGCTCGCGTTTTGGATGGTCTGTTGACCACAAAGGGGAGGTTGCATACCGCGGTCGCGAACGCGATCAGGTTCTTCGAGGGGTCGCGCGAGCCGTTCGCCTTGCTGTGGCTCGATGTGATGCACCGGCGCTTCGGAATCGAGGAGTTCGCCGCTGCCCTGCAACGCTTCGACCAAGTGCTGACCGAGCAACCGAAGCACTTGCGTCTTCTGCGCGTGCTTCGACGCATGGCCGATTACGACAACCCGCTTGAGATTGAGGACTTGGAGGCAGTGTCGCACCCGTCCGACCGGATCATCGTCTCCGCCCTCTATTGCGATCGACTGGGGTTGCCGCCCTCTTTCCCAGAGGTGCTTGCGAAAGCTGTGAAAGCGGGGACGTACTATCTACCGCACGTGTTACTGGCATGGTTCTGGATTCAAGAAAACGGCCATGAATTGGCACTGCCCGACGGGTTCGTCGATGATATGTACAGTGCCAACGCTGCGATAATCAACAACGACCCGAGGGTGGTGTCTGACCTCAAGCTCGAAGCCGCGGCGTTTCTCTACCTGGCGGGGCAGGGCGCGCTGGTCGACGATGTTTTCGTAGAGAGCGTCATAGTGACCCAGAATGACGATGGGGGCTGGGGGAAATCCCGCGATGGGCAGGGCGACTCGGACTGGCACGCCACGATCTTGGGGCTCTTGCTCTTGCTACATGTGAAATTCCCGGCCGACTCCGTCGAGATCGTCAACCACACATGAGGGGCGCCGACATGCCGCGATTCCAGAACGCGATCATCACACCGGGATTCGACACCGGTCCCGCATCGGGACTGCTCGTCAATCCGCAGGGCGCGTTCACGACCAACAATCTCCCGCTGCGGCGTTTGATCGGGTTTGCCTATGACCTGCAGGATTCGGAGATCGCCGGTCCCGAAACCCTCGATTCGAAGCGATATTCGATCACGGCGCAGGCGGAGGAGGTGCCTGCGCTGCCGGAAGAGATCGACGAGTTTCGTCTCATGGTCCGGGAATTGCTGGCTGAGCGATTCGGTCTCGAGTTCCATTGGGAGACTCAGCCGTCGAAGGCATTGGCACTGCTCCGGGGCGCTGACCCTCCCGGTTTGAAACGAGCGGCCGCGTCGGATCCGGGGCCGATCCTTAGGCTGCACGACGCGAGCTCGATCAGTGTCGGCAACGCCGCGCTGGAACCGCTATTCACGTCGTGGTTGTCGACACGATTCGGCAGACCGATTGTCAATCGAACCGGCTTGAGCGGGAACTACAACTTCGCCCTGAAGTGGGAATCCGAAGCTGCAAGCGACGAGCCGCTTAAGGAGGCGCTCCAAGCGCAACTCGGATTGACACTCGAAGCGATCGAAACCGACATCGAGCGGATGGTCGTCGATCGCGTGGACCGGCCGACCGACTTGGAGCCTGGACCTGTCGAGGTCGAGATCGACCTCGAGATATTCGACCGTTACGTTGGACACTACGCGTTCCCCGGTGCCTCGATCATGAGTGTCTCGCGTGACGGAGCGAAGCTTCTCTCACAGCTTACGGGACAGGGGCCCGTCGAGATTTTTCCGGCGAGCGAAACGGAGTTCTTTCCGAAAGCCCTTCCTGCGCGAGTCAAGTTCGTGGTAGATGACGACGGCAGAGCCACTGCGCTCGTGCTGCATCAGGGCGGTCGCGAGATTTATGCGCCGCGCATGGACGATGCCGACGCGTAAACATACGAGGCTCCGACAATCCAGCCCGATCCTGGTCATCGGCATGCACCGCTCCGGGACACGCCTGCTCGCCCAGGTACTGGAGAAACTTGGCGTCTTCATGGGTACCGACCAGCAAGCCGACTCCGAGTCGGTCACGTTCCTGCGTATTAATGAAGCGATCTATCATCAGTGCGGCGCATTCTGGTCCGAGCCCATGTCGGCGCACTTCGTGCTCGCCCAGCCGGAGCTTGTGGAGCCATTGGCCGCGAGGGCCCTCGAAGCACTCGACGCGCAGCTTACGATTTATGCGGCCAA
>Ga0209519_10001015_pt1 | contig 12174 bp, 20 predicted proteins | sample Rifsed13ft1_FD_184005 | JGI IMG/M metagenome (GOLD analysis project Ga0209519, IMG submission 184005) | Soil microbial communities from Rifle, Colorado, USA - sediment 13ft 1 (version 2) | ecosystem: Environmental > Terrestrial > Deep subsurface > Rock core/Sediment | place: Rifle, Colorado...
AAACATAATACATCCCACTATTAACATAAATATTCCTATCCCTTTCCCAAGAGGATCATCTTTACCTCCTATCTTCAATATCAACCAACCCATCACTACGAATAATAAAGGTACTAACCATTTCATGATTTAACCTCCTATTCTTCCGTTAACAGCACCATCAACAGTAGAAAAATGAGACCTGATTAATAAGGGATTGAAACTTAATTTATTCATTGATACCCTTCCCTTCTTTTTCAGAAATGTTTATAGACGAGAGAACTGGAGATATTGAAGAAGATTCAAATACTCTATCAGAGTATTCAAGAGCAATACTTTCTGCAGATGAAAAATTATTTGCTTTTACCGTAAATGTTACAGGATAAACTATTGTAACTTCATATAAATTCATTGTTTTACCACATATCCTTTCTTTTTGTGCGCTCCTGTTCGAGCGCACCAACCACCTTATTAAACTTATCTTCGGCTGGAAGCCGAAGATGATCAAACCTTTCCTCCAACATCCCCTGTTCTTCAGGGGATAATACATACCCCTGAGCGAGCTTCTGATGGAGCTCGTGACGAACGATCTCCTCTTCGGAGACCGTTTCAAAATATCTAATTTTGCTTTTTATCATACTTCTACACCTCCCTAAATTGAATAAATTTAAAGATGGCGGTCTTTTCGACCGTACCATCCGTCAATATTTTCTCTACCGCCTCGCGGCGGGAGGTAGATACTACTACTTTATACCCTAACTCTTTACACATATGAGTTAAAGTATAAAATAACGATTGTTCCCCCATTACATGGAGGATTACTTGAGAGGGGGATAACCCCTTAATATCAAGGATCTCTCCTATCTGATACATCATATCCATAGCTAACTTACTAATCCCCTCCTTGTCTAAGGAGGGGTCAACTTGCGGAAACGGCATATCTAATATATCCCCTTTTACCCCTTCTCTTTGTTCTATTGACCATTTCCCATATGGGTGGTTGCTGATATTAATAAACATATTTACACTTCCTTTCTTTATCCATAATATCCACCTAAACAATACAAACTTAGGTGGTCTTACCAAGATACATAACAGGATGCTTGCACACCGTATGCAAAACACCCTGTCATCCACAGACTTATCTTCCCCACGAACAGAAAAGGGCAGGTGGTAGATATCCTACCCGCCCACTCTCATCTTCCGTAGAAAAAGTAGAAAAATGAGACCTGATCAGTAAGGGATTGAAACTTTACGCCTTCTTTCTTTTTTTTTTTTTGAATTAAAAAGCCGAGGGCTAATGCCCTCGGCTAAATCAAGCCTAGAAACTAGGCTTGATTTTTCCAGGAGCCTTTTTAGGCTCCTGGAGGAGCTCACTCACGCGAGCTCCTCCGTACCGTCCAAACTGGACGGTGTAGAGTTTGAACTCTTCACCGTCCTTTATTGTAATCCACGGGGACGGGTTCCCCGTGTCCCTGGGACCAAGTCCGATCCCAGTCCAGACGCACGCATCTGGGCTGAGATCAAAGATCTCAGCCAGCTCTCCTGTAATAATTACAGGAGAGCTTACGCTCCCTTTCTCAGCATTAAATCTTTCTATTAGCTCGCCCAAAGGGCGAGCCAATAAACCCTTAGCGAGCCCGATAAGGCTCGCTTCTTTTTTCCCTTTAACTTCTATAAAGCTCATTTTTTTACCTCCTTTTGGCAGCAGCTAGATGCCTGCTGCCTTGGATATTGTAGGTGCACATGGGGCAGACAAGGAACTGAATTGTCAAGATACGCTGTTTGTCTTGACAATGTCTGCCCCATGTGCTTTGCTTTTTAAGGCAGCAGGCAGCTGCTGACTAAAAGAAAGAGGTAAAGAGATGAGGAGAAGTAAGGGGAAGAAAGAGGCATGAGACAGAGGGAAGCTAAAGAGGGGGGCTCGAGGAGGCGAGTTGATGGTGGCACCTCCCCTCCCTCTTTTAGGTGTTGTAGCTGGAGAGCAGAGGGGGTTTAGCCCCTCTGGTCGGGACACTATTATTACAACATCAAGGTTAGTGGGGGGGAATAGTATCCTCATGTATAGGCTATCAACTTATACTATAAGGTTAAGTTGGATAGGGAAGAGGGGCCGAAGGCCCCTGATGGGAGCACTAAGAGGTTCTTTAAGGGTTATATATGAGGCATAAAATAACTCCCTATATAAGCCTTGAAAGAAAACCCTGGATTAAAGCCATTTGTTTTTGAGAGATGAGTACCAATAAGGTGGTTTTTAAGAATGGCTCTACCATTGACTTGAGACTACCTCAGCTACAGGGAACGACATCTAAAGGACAGGCAAAAAATGGCTCTGCTACGTGGTCAAAAACTGGCGTGGCTATTGGATGTGGTTTTTCAAACGGATGTTGTATTATCAACGTTGGGCGCCGAAGGCGTAGTAGATAAGGGTAGGTTGGAATAGGAATAGACAAGGGGAGCCGAAGGCTTGAGGTAAGAGGAAGTAGGGAGGGGGGTGCGAAGCACCCCTGTTGGGAGGAAAAAGGGGAGCGGTAGAGCTAAACAAGCCTCTACCGCTCCGAAGACTACGAGTAATCCTCGTAGTCGTCTTCCAGGGGGCAGGCTATTACCCACCCCCAATCGTATGCACAATCAACGCATACGCCCATCTCCTGACAAGATGTCAGGAGACCTACTTCTCCACATACAGTGCAGAAGTCTATATCATCAACTTCCACCATAGAAGTTGATGATAATATTCTCATATTTCACCTCCTTTCTTTAGTTGTTTGTTGAGACGTGACTTAGATACCATATCCAGTCACATCTTATTAGGGCTCCATCATACAATCTGGGCAAATAAAGTGCCCAGATTGCTTTCAGGATACAACCCTTTATTACTTCAGGGTTGTATCCTAGATCACTAACCCATTCTGGGTTAGTGATAAACATCATTCGTGCGCTGTACTGACAGCGCACGAACTTAAACAAGTATTCCATTAATATCCCTCCTTTCTAATCTAGCAAGCTACCGCTTGCTGCATATATCAACAACAAACCCTGCTCCTCCTAATAGGAGGAGTACTACAAGCACTCCTCCCAACCATGGGAGCAGCACACAAGCTGCTCCCACCAACCCCACCCATAAGAGGGTGGTACCAATTAGGTTGTCCTTCTTTCGAAGGAACCAACCTAGTACTGCTATAAAAATACAAATTAACAACCTTAACATATTTACTCACCTCTCTTTCTCGTGACCATTATTTAACGAGGCGGTCACTACCTCGTAAGCTCAGTCCTAACTATCCCTCCTTTCGCGCGATGTACTCATCGTACATCGCGTTGATATCCTCGTCCGTAAGAACGAGGTCTTCCGACCAGGACTCATAGTCCTGGTCTACCTGCTGGAGGCAGCCCCAGCAAGGGGCTGCCTCCAGGTACAACTCATCAATCAGGTCCCTGATCATTTGCTCACCTCCTTTCGAAGGCGAACAGCTTCTGAAAGCTGCTCGCGATGATATCGCGAGCGTAACTCCCAGACATACTCTGGGAGCTTGTCCAAAAGCCCCCAGACTAACTCGGGTTCCCAACCCGAGTATCTCTTTTCGATCCAACTTTCAAAACTCATCATATAATACCTACTTTCTGCCGCTGTTAAGCGGCGTAATGTCACCCACTTGGTGGGTGCAAAAAAGGGGAAGGGAGAGCTTGTAAGCTCTCCCTTCCCCCCAACTTACTTTACTCAGAGACCTCGGCGTAGAATGCGCCGAGATCCTCCTTCCCCTTTATTACAACATTAACGCACTGGCCGAGGTTACTGTGAATGTAAAAACTCGTGCATTCAATCTTTTCAGCTGCGCACGCTGCGCAGCTGGACGGGTAGGCATAGCCTACCCATCCAGTGAACCCCGCGGGCGGGTTCTGACACCATTCCATGATGGCGTCGTAAAGCTCTCTACCTTTACAAATACTCATATTATACTCCTTTCATCTACAGCCTGCCTCACGGTCAGGTCTTACATAGACCTCATCATCGGTGTCGCAAGCCACCTCCCACCTACACCCCGTGGTTGGGGTTAAGCCCGCAACCATAGATTACTCTATGGTTGCGAACTCAGCGTTCAGTATCGCCCAACAATAGGCGACACAAATCCAAAGTTCAAATATCATATATTTCACCTCCTTTCAGCCACATAGTTCACAGGGGGGGGTGGGGCACCAAACGATAAATCCCCTGTGATATTATCTGCATTACCACCCACACACACATACACTCACCCTAACGGGGTTACCTGCTCGCACCACAAGCAAATAAATGAGCCTAGAACACATCGTAGGGGAAGGGGTGGGTACTGGAAGCTAGGGGTAATTACCCCTAGCTTTAAGAAGCCTTCTAAAATTTTTAGTGGAACCTTCTCTTATTTAGCTTTCGCCAGGGCTTTAACAGCTTTTATATCTAACAAGAGGTATATATCATGAATATTCCAAGAAATAGTAACCTTGCTTGAAAGATGGTGTTGTTATAACGGACAACTTATTCTCAATGAATCTATTGACGATGGTTTCCCCGAATTAACAAAAGAGATATGGATGTGCAGAGGAAACATTAGATTAGCTAAGATAGAGTATCCCCCAATATACAACAGGGAAGGTATTGCCTTCCCCCGTAACTTAAGTGGTGATCAAATACTGGCTTCGATCCAAAAGGTATATTACCCTAACAAGTTAGGGTGGGGAGATATAACAACTGATGTCCAAGGGAGTACACCTGATGATAGTACCAAACATTAGAAGTAATAAATATAATGATTTACCTAATAAGGTATCGCCGTTCCTAACGGCGGTGGATAAGGTATTTATTACCGAAGGTAGATTTGAAGTAGGTAGCATAAATAATCCTATTAGGCACATCTTTGATACCAGTAATGATGCTGTAGCTTACGCTGAGAAATTTCAACCAGGTACGATGACTATTCTAGATCGATGGACAAATAGTTCTTGGATAGTATAACCTATGTATGTATTATCATCTCAGATGGGCCTAAAACACATGAGTTAGAGGTGACAGGTATCTTAGACCAACTTGGAGTAACTTCTGCGCTATATGACCAATTAGAGCTGTTTCCTGAGGCATATACAGGAGACCACATCCTAGACGATTCGATGATCGGAAAATGGAAAGCAGAAAGAGGTATTAGATCTATACCCCTTAAGAAAGGATCTAGCAAACAAACTATTGCAGATAACATTACTGAGTTAAGCTGAGTTAATTAGATCAGGTAAAAGCAAAGTTCAAGCGGTAGCCATGGATAAAGCTGGTAAGGGTAATAAGCGTAAGCGGGAAGAACATATTCCTCAAGTTAATACCTCACCCATGGATTTATGGCATTCCTGATCACTTGACAAAAAGATCAATATATGTTATATATTAATTCTTTTATATAATATATATAACATCACTGTCAGTAATATTATAATACAGAGAACTACTAAAAGTAGTTCTCTTATAAGATATTACTGTATGTAATATTACATACAGAGATCTCTGTCAGTAATAAGCAATCCATTAAGGTTGCGGAAAAACCATATACAGTATATAATTAGTTAGCACCTAATAACCTATGGATCTAATGCATCAATTAAACGGAGATATTGTAATGCGAAGAAATTATCGTAAGCCAAATATAGAATCATTAGTTAAGAATAATAGGGAGCTTCCAGCTCCTCCTCCTGGATGGAAATTTCCTCGAGAGTGGAATTTAGATCAACGTAAGGTTGATGCTATAACAGTAGAACTTCAACAACGACGTAGTACTCATGGTATGTTTGCTAATGTACCCATGTTATGTAATGGCGAGCAATGTCCTTTTGCTCTTATATGTGGTGCGTGGCAGGCACAAGAGGCACACATAGGTGACAGGTGTGTGCCTGAGATAGCATTGGTTATGACCAATACAGATAGGTATCTCCGTGAGTTTGGTATAGATCCAAATAAGGACGACCACTTTGCCGACTTCACGTTAGTGAAGGAGTTAGTAGCTATAGAGGTTATGATCGAGCGATGCGAGAAGAGATTATCTCTTGAATATGAAGTAGTGGATGTTCCTGTTCTAGCTACGAAGAACAGTGAGGTTTACACTAAGAAAGAAGTTAATGCATCACTAGATATTCGCGATAAGCATATGCGCCGTAGACATGAAATCCTTAGGCTATTACAAGCTACGAGAGCTGATAAGAAGCAACTATCAGGTAATACAGGTGCTGAGGTAGCTGATCGGTTGCTTACCCTTGATGCTGAAGTTACTGATATTCGAAAGGATGATTAGGCATGCCTAATTTTGTTGGTAGTATATGGAATAATATGACGAGATATGCCCCTTCAGCTTATGCTGCTATCAAACAAGGAGCAGGGATGTTTGGTGCAGGATTTGGTGGTATGAGAAGTGGTTGGGCTGGTTCGCCTAGTCTTATGGGTAATCTTGCAAGTCCATCTTTTTTAGGTAGAGTTGGTGGTTCAATGAGTGGTTTTGGTGGTGGTATAGCTGAAGCATGGGGTGGGATGTCTACTGCTGGCAAAGTAGCAGGTGTAGGTATGGGCTTAGGTGGAGGTTGGATGGGAACTAATCTTATTGCTCGAGGATTAGGTGCTACCGTAGGTACCTTAGGAGACTTAGGTGGAGTAGCTTTTGGTGGTCCCGCAGAGAACTTTCAAAGAGGTAGGTCAAGAGGACCAATAGGATTATAGGGCTAAAATAACAAATGCCAAGTTTATTGGGTTCATTATTAAAAGGTGTATGGAGCACTACTAAGTTTGGGGCTCGTACAGGATGGGGTATTACTAGGGGTGTAACAGGAGCTGTGTTTAACAGGGGAACCCTACAAACAGGTATGGGTTTAGCTCAAGGAGCTTGGAGCTTAGGTAAATTTGCCCATAAGTATCAAGCACCTATTGGTTTTGGAATAGCAGCAGGAGCTTTTGCTTTTGGTGCTATGAACTATCCTAGTGTGGATCCTAAACAGTACGCCGAGGTGCGAGGACATTCTCCTATGCAACGTTTCCAAGCAAGTGCTCAAGGAGATCTTGTTTTTGGTTTAAATAAAACACCAGATGTTAATATATCTCCAATGGCGGCTGCTTATATGTTTCTTTAGAAGGTTATTTAGAGGATTCGATCTATGTCTTTAATTTCAAGTATAGCAAAGCATTTTAAAGCTAAATGGTTGCCAGCAACTGCTGTTGGTATTGGTGGGGTTATGGAGTATCGCTCTCACTTGGGAGAGCGTGATAAACCCGTTACAGCAGCTCTTAAAACAATAGGTTCCCAAGCCTTATGGTATCTTTACCCAGCCGCTATGACAGCAATTCACGCCGCTCCTTTCTTATCAGCTGCAGGCACAGCTATGGAAGCCAACAGGCGACAAGCTGCAGGCACTATGATGTTTGGTGCCCAAACCTTTGGACCTAGAGATGTATTAGATAATGCCTATTTGGCTACTAATAGAGCAAGAGCTCTTACAGCTATAAATCAATCTAAGCTAAATGCTCGTAATATTATCGGCCAAGAAGCCGCCCTTATGTCAGCAAGATATTCAGGAGCAGGTTCTATTGGTGGTGCTGGTTATAATTCTTTTTATGGAGCATCTTATTAATTTATATGGGTATAGATATAACTCGTTTTACTCCAGAACAACGCAGTAGGTATATAGAAGTTCTTAAGACCTTTCCTCTCTTCGCAAAAGAATTTTTCGATAAAACTCTTCGTGATTGGCAACAAACAGTTGTTGCAACAAATGCTAAACGTTTTGCGTTACGCGTAGCACGTCGTGGTGGTAAAACCGAATTAGTATGTATGATGGTTTTATGGTTATGTTTTACTAATGGTAAGGTCATAGATCCTACCCGCAAGCAACGATACAAAGTTATTGTGATGGCTCCACTAGAAACCCATCTTAATGATATTTATCAGAATATGCTAACACTCATAAATACCTCTAAAGATTTTCAAGAGAGTATAGAGAAGCCCGCTAAAGCACCTGCATTTTTGCGTTTTAAAAACGGTGCTGTTATACAATTCTTAACAGCAGGTACCAAGTCGGGAATGGCAGCCATGGGTATTCGTGGTAAGTGGGGTGATTTAATATGGGTAGAAGAAGCAGACTATTGTACGGATGATGACATGACATCAGCTTTAGCTATCTTGGGTCAATCAGATGACATTAGGTTTATAATGACATCTACTCCATCAGGTAAAAGAGGTATATACTACGAGACATGTGTTGATCCAGAACCCAGAGGCTTCAAATCATTTCACTATAATTGCTGGGAAGCAATACCAGATTGGAATGAAGAACGTGATAGGCAGATACGTATGCTCATTGGGCCAGTTAGGTATGAACATGAACAACTAGCTGATTTTGGTTCTGAATCATTTGCGGTATTTAAGAAAGAAAAAATAGATACTGCTAAAAATCGCGATACACCATGGTATACTCATTCTCCCAAATCTCATCCTAATTATGGGTATCTTATGTCTAAGCTTTATAGCAAAGAACATCCTATCGTAATAGGAGTAGATTGGGATAAGTATCATGCTGCTACTCAGATAGTTGTTGTGCAGTTTGAAAGATATGATGATAAAGACTATTATATGCGCGTAATAGCAAGACATGAAATACCAATAGGAGAATATACCCTACATAACGCTACTAAGAAAATAGTTATGCTTAATGATTTCTATCAACCAGATTATATCTATTGTGATCGTGGTTATGGAGAAGGTCAGATAGAAAACTTAAAAGTAGTTGGTTTGGAGAATCCAGAAACCAAACTTCACGATAAAGTAATTGGTGTACATTTTGGACAGTCAGTAGATATTCTAGATCCGCATACTAGGGTAAGATCATCAACGCCAATCAAACCACTAATGGTAAATAGATTAACTCAGATGTTTGATGACGAAGTACTTATACTAAGTCCTCATGATCACTTCATGACCCTAGAGTTAAACGAATATCGAGTTAAGCGTATGAGCCAAAATGGACAACCCATTTTCTCTTCTAAGAACGAACATGCCATAGACGCTCTTATGTTAGCAGTATATGGTATTACCGAACACTTTTTAAATATGGGCAAGGTAGAATCTTATGCTGAGATGCAGCCTATTAGCAATATCTTAAAGCGCGTACCTGAAAACAAAACCTCACCATTACAAAAACGCAACACCAATATAGATTATGAGCCCCCTCCGCCTGGGTTTATACCATCCAATCAGTATGGATTGCGAGGAGGGGGATTCGACAGCTTTAATCCTACAGTATCTAGATTTGGTGGTTCAGGTATAAGACGTAGAAGTTTTACGCGAGGTAGCTAATGAATGACTTTAAGAGTAATGATGAGGAATTATTAGGTTTTGCTCCTGATATTACATATCATCCACCACCAGCTATACGTGACGGTGAAACTTTAGGTGAGCGTGAGCAAGCAGCAGAATTACCTCTTGTATTTATTCCAACTGTTCAAGAGATTATTTACCTAAAGGATGCTGTTAAGGACACGGCTGGAATCTTAGATGAACAATTGAATGATATAGAATTATCTCTTGCTCACTTCTCAATTAATATATCTGAGTTAGATCTTACAGACGAAGATCTAACTTACCTACAAGGAATTAGTTCTCTAACCATACAAGACCTAAAGAATTATTATCTTACTAGAACACAACCACTATCTCAAACCATAGTAAATACTTTCCAAAAAGGGGCTTCTGACATTACAGGCAATATAGATGCTGAGATATATGCAGATCTATTTGGCATACGAAATATAGAACTATATGTATATGCAAATGCAGTAAGTGGAATCATTACTCTTTTACAAAGCGATCTATTAAGCAATACAAATGATTTAGATAGATACCATAGTACTCAATTACCTCCAGGCATAGCCGACTATGTAAACGTAATGCGCGATGGTATGGATAAGCTAGCTATAGCAATATCTAATTACATAGCCCTTCGTAAGAAGGCGGTAGTAAGACAACAGATTGCTAATATGACTACTCCTATATTACAATCAATTAAAGATAGTCCTAAGTCAATCTCAAGTTTTATACAAGGTATTAGTCAACTTATGGGTATAATCACATTAGCTAATGATATTAAGCGCTCAAGTGAACCAATAGGGGACAGCAATATTCAAAGAGTAGTTGGTACAGTAGGTAATCTAGAGATAGATCCTAAGATGGCTCTCGGGATATCTTTTTTGGGTGATAAGATAAAGAAACCTGGCGCATCTTTCTTAACAGACTTATTGAATTTAGCTCCACCTAACCAAGATTTTAATATGATGGCTTCTCAAATTACTTCATCAGCCAGAGTAGTACATCAATACCAAACAGAGAAAATGATAAATATGGCTAGGTTATTTGCTCTTAAAAATCAATTATTTGACAATCGCTATGATTTCCTGCATGATAAGGATAGTAAAAGATTAATGCATGGAGCTTTAGATTCTATTAATACTAAACTTAAGGGTTTAAAAAATAAAGATTTCAACATGTCTAATACAGTTAAAGACATATTATCTTCATTTGGCAATAAGTTATTTGGTGAACAAAAAAGAGTATTTCAGTCTAGTCCTTTTCCACGGCTTATGGATTAACTATCTAGAAACTACTTTAAAAGGAGTTACTATGACAATGTCAGCGCCATCACCTAACTCTCTACCATTCCTAAATACAATTTATGATGCAAATAAATTCTATGGCGACCTAAGAAGCCAAGTCAATAATCACATATTTGGACAAAACAATGCAATAGATGTTGTTCTACAGACCTTTAAAAGATATTTAGTTGGATTAAACGAACCCAACAAACCCATAGGTGCTTTTTTATTTGTTGGTCCTACAGGTTCAGGCAAGTCACAAACTGCAAAGGTATTAGCGGAACATGCATTTGGAAAAGAAGGACTTATTAAAATAGACTGTTCTGAATATGCTCAAGAATTTATGGCTACTAGATTAATAGGTGCTCCTCCTGGCTATATTGGACACGAAAATGGTTCAGTATTAATACGTATGATGCAACAACGTAAGGATAAGGGTACTATAATTCTCTTTGATGAAGTAGAAAAAGCACACCCTACTTTCTTTGATTTATTTCTTCAGATACTAGATGAAGCTGTTCTTACAGATGGTTCGGGCACCCAAGCAGACTTCTCTAAATCAATAATAATTATGACATCCAATATTGGCTCTAAAAACTATAGCAACAATCAAACACTTGGATTTAGAAACAATAATCGCATAGTTGATATAGAGAAATCAGTTAATAAAGAAATAAAGGCATTACTTAGACCAGAACTAATTAATAGACTAACAGCTATGCTTTATTTTAAACCATTAACTGAAGTGGAGATCAAACTTATATTAGGCAAGTATTTTAAAGAACTAAATAAAAAACTTCAACGACTAGAGATTAAACTAGAACCTAGTGATGAAGTTATAGAACATCTAATTAAAATAGGATTTAATCCAGAATATAATGCAAGAGAATTGTATCGAGTATTTACTAGATACATAATTAACCCTATGTCAGATATTATTCTGGCTGGAGATCTTAAAAGTGATAGTCTAGTATTAATAAAATTATCACCTTCAACCATAGGATCTTCTCCTAAATTGCTATTAAAACGGATAGGTTCATACCCATTATTAGATGATGGGGAAGAAGAGGTATAATCTTACATGGTTCCGAAAATTAAAAACATAAAGGACATTCTTTCAACCAATTCCAGTACACCATCACAATTAGAACAAGCTTATGCTAATCCAACTGCTTTTTTAGGCGGATTACAGCAAGCCTTCTTTTTAACAGCTAGAGGTCATGGTACGGGTAAGGGAACACGTACGGTAGTTGATCGCCCATTCTTAGATATGCGTCAGATAATGATGTCATACTATAATGACAGCTATGTCCGCCAGTCGGTTTCCAAATTTGTTAATCTTATGTTTAAGGCTGGTTGGAGTTTGAAGGGTAAGGATACCAAGATAGTTGACTACTTACGTATAAGATTGATGATGTTAGCTGATGCCACCAAAGAACCAACAGATATATTCCTACATCGTATAGCTAAAGACGTGGTATTGTATGGTAATGTATTTATAGTTAAACAACGAGCAGAATACTCAAGCATGCCTAAGCGCATTCCTATTTCAC
>Ga0209519_10001033_pt1 | contig 12114 bp, 16 predicted proteins | sample Rifsed13ft1_FD_184005 | JGI IMG/M metagenome (GOLD analysis project Ga0209519, IMG submission 184005) | Soil microbial communities from Rifle, Colorado, USA - sediment 13ft 1 (version 2) | ecosystem: Environmental > Terrestrial > Deep subsurface > Rock core/Sediment | place: Rifle, Colorado...
TGCATCGCACGGCCGGCAGCGTGCCATCACTCCTCCACGTCGTCCCGGTACGGGAGACGCACATCGGGTAAGCGCGGCTGCATGCCCTTCGGCCAGCGCTTGATGGGCTCAGCGGGGCCATCGCCCTGTAGGTAGCCAAGCTCTCGGGCTAGCTCGTCCAAGCGTTTCATCAGGCCGCCAAATCTCATGCGAGCGTCCTCCTCCATCGCTCTATTGTCTCCTCGACACAGCGCTCGTAGTAGAGCAGCCCCCGCCCGTTGCCTACCGTGTCCGCGAGGCCGCGCAGCACCACGCGGAGCGGAACGTCGCGGTCCATCCACCGGCGCAGTAGGTCCCACTCCGCGGGACTCATGATGCGCTCGGCGCCCCAGCGATCCTCCATGCAGCTCCACACGGTGCGGGCGTACTGGATGCGCTGCTCTGGGGTCACGGGCGAGTCTCCTGCTTCGCCACGCCGTCAAATGCGGTCTGGACCATGGTCGCGAAGCGCTCACGCTGTGCGTCCCAGGCGGCGTCCCAGGCGGCGTCCCCGGCGGCGGCCCAGGCGGCGGCCCTGGCGGCGTCCCAGGCGGCGTCCCCGGCGGCGGCCCAGGCGGCGGCCCAGGCGGCGTCCCCGGCGGCGGCCCAGGCGGCGGCCCAGGCGGCGGCCCTGGCGGCGGCCCAGGCGGCGTCCCTGGCGGCGGCCCAGGCGGCGGCCCAGGCGGCGGCCCTGGCGGCGTCCCAGGCGGCGTCCCTGGCGGCGGCCCAGGCGGCGTCCCAGGCGGCGTCCCTGATCTCCTGCCGGCCGGTTTCGAGGTACTCGCGCACCACCAGCGGCGCATCCCACAGGTGAACGACCTGGAGCGCGCACCACCGCGAAAAGTCGAGCAGGAGGGGGGTGGCGTCAATGCGTCTGATAATTCGCCGACGTGTGGCCACGAGCTTGTTGGTGTCGCGGAGAAGTTCCCCGTCGATCTCGACCTCGCATAGGGTAGAGCCCGCAGCATGGGTAAGCGCATCGAACGGATGCTCGCTCGCGTGCAGTCCGCTCTCACAGAGCGCGAGCGGCCCCTCGTGGACCAGCCATTCGCCGTCCACTGGCACGGGACGTCCGTCGTACAGTCTCGGTCCGACGAAATGCCAAGCGCGCATCATCAACCCCCCATCATCCAACTGAGCAGCACCCATGCCCCAAGGATCGCACCCCACAGGCCGGCCGAGAGCGCGACCCCTATGAGCATGCCAGCGCTCGGCCCGAGCTTCCGTTCCTCGGGTGTCTCCGCGCACCTGGGGCACAGGGCCTTCGGATCGAGCGCTCCGGCCGCGCAGTCGCACGAGTCGCACACGTCTTCGACGCACTCCGCGCACGACCACCAGCCGCGGTATTCCAGGCTGCGCGCGCCGCAGGTGTCGCAGAGCGAGGCAAAGCGGACGCTGCTCACTGGCCACATCCGAACACGGGGTGCTTCTCCAGCTTGGTCCACGCGGCATCAGCCTGCGCGGGCTCGATCAGCACCCCGCTGGCGGCGCCGGTCAATTCGCGGAGCAGGTCGCTGGCCGCGTCGTCGTCTCCCGTGATGCGCCGGCACTCGGCCGCGAGGGCCCGGGCATCTGTGCGCCCCCTCGTCCCGGGCGCGGGCACCTGTGCCTTATTGCTCATGGCCTCGGCGCCCTCGTCGGCGCCGGGCTCCGCGCTCGGGCCGCCGAATCCCTTTTTGCACCGGAAGCAGTAGTGACCGCCGTACTTGGAGGGGACGGTCGAGCCCGCCTTGCCGCAGCGCGGGCAGGACAGCTTCGGCCCGGTCGCAGGCGTGGAGCGCTTGCGCTCGGTCGCCTGCTCGGCCCCGGCGGCATCGTCGTCGTCCTCGGCCGCGATGCCCACCAGGGCGCAGATGGCGTACCGGCGCGCGTAGGTGATCGCGGACCCCATCTCCTGGGGGCGCTCGTAGACGCCGAGGGGATAGTGAGACTCGACCCACTGGCCCGAGCTGTGGATCAGACGCGTGATGAGCCAGGGGTGTCCGTCCATCCAGAGCAGCGGCTGCACGAGTGCCAAGGCATGCTTGCTGAGTGTCGGGCGGATCGCCTCGAGGACCGACGCCAGGTCCGCATAGGCGTAGGAGTACGTCCCCAGCTTGGCCATGCGGTCCTTGGTCACGGCGGGGAATTCGCCCTGAGCCTTGGCCAGGGCCGCGGCCAGCTCGCCAATCCCGTTGGGGTTGGCGGCTTGTGTTACCATCTCCATGAGATCCCTCCTTGGGGCGGGTCCGGGCCAGCCACCCGGAGCCCGCCCCGTTTTGTCAGTCGTCGGCTGGACCGTCGCCCTGGATCGCGGCCTCGCTCTCCAACGTGCCGCGCTCCCAGCGGATCTCCTCCTCGGTCAGGGGCGCATCGCATCGGAGCCACGGAAACGGGCCGTCGTGGTGTCTGCCGCACTCGTAGCACGTCGGGCTGCCAGGCTCGCGTGCGGGCAGGTCCGGACGGTCGGGGTCGTAGGGCTGGCGCAGGTACTCGGCCAGCGGGGCCAGATCGCCCGTGTAGCGGCTCATCGCGTCCTCCTCTTGCGTTGCGGGTACGTGCGCGGCCGGTCCCAGCGCGGGTCTTTGCACGCCGGGCAAACCGCGGGGCGGATGGTCTTGCGCGGGACCCACTCGTGGTTGCAGCGCTCGCAGTAGTACACGGGTAGATCCTGGCCTGCCGGCTCGTCGGGGGCTTGGCCGCTCACGGGTCCCGCCGGGGGAAGAGGACAGCCAGCGCCAGCGCCGCCGAGTGCTCGATCACGCCCAGGCCCGCCCGGTAGTGGTCCAGGTGGCCAGCCAAGCGCTCACGCTCTGGCACGGCCAGCAGCGGGTCCGCGAGCACGGCCTCGAGGGCCTCGACGATGAGTGCGGTTTCGGGCGTGCGGATCGGGGTCATCTAGTCCTCCTCGGGGCACTCGTCGTCGCACTCGGCGCACGGGCGGATGTTGCCGTGCGGGCACAGGGGCTCGACGCTCGGATCGAGCCCGGAGGTGATCTCGTCTCCGTATTCCTCATCGCCTGAGTAAATCATGCTCATACTATAAGGATATAGCATAATCCTGTCAAGGGGAAAACGCGAGGAATAGTCGTATATGACTCAACAGCTTACATCTGCGCCCACGTTACAGTGACGCAGGACAACGCGAGCCCGCGACAATGGACCGATGAGAGGGCGCCCATTCGAGCGCGGCAAGCCCCGCCCGGCCCGCGCTGGGCGGCGGAAGGGGACGCCGAACCGCGTCACCCGCGCGGTCAAGGACTTCATCTCCGCGGTGGTCGATGACGGCGAGGTGCAGGCCGCAGTGCGCCGCCGGCTCATCAAGGGCGACGTGAGCGGTTTCTTGGGCCTCGTGGCCCAGGCTCACGGCCGACCGAGCCAAGCCCTGGACATCACTGTCAAGCCGCCCCCGATGATCATCCTCCCGCCGGGGACCGACAAGCCGGACATCGAATGAGCCCGTACCCGGATGGCGCCGAGTGGACGCGCTGTGCGGTGTGTGATGCTGTACGCGTGGTGCGCTGGTGCTGGATCTGCCAAGCCTGGATCTGTGCGCCCTGCCGGCGCCGGCCGTGGGCTCGGATCAAGGCTGCGCTCAGCCGGTGGCGATGACTCTCCAGCTCCAGGTCGAGACGACCAGCGTCTGCCAGGCTGCGTGCGTGTGGTGTCCGTACCCGACCACCAAGCGCGCCAAGGGGTTCATGACGCTGGCGCTCTGGCGCAAGATCATTACCGAGGCGGCCGTGATGCCCGAGCGCTGGCATGAGCTCTGCCTCACGGGCCTGGGCGAGCCGCTCCTCGATCCGCACCTCGACACCCGGATCGCGTTCGCCCGCGAGCTGCTGCCCGAGTTGCCCATCGTGGTCTACACCAACGGCTCGTACCTCACTCCGGGGCGCTTCGAGCGCCTCGCCGCCGCGGGGCTCTCGGTCCTGTGCGTCTCGCTCAACGCCGTCCGCGCGGAGCAGCGCAAGCAGATCATGGCCCTCGAGGACTACGATGCTGTCCTGGGGTACATCGACTACGCTATCGCGATGGGGGAGCCCGAGGTCAAGGTCCAGGTGCGCGCCGTGGGCTCACCGGACACGTTCCCGCTACAGGACATGGACACGTTCTATCGGCGCTGGGGCGATGCGCGCCTCGGCGGGCACGGGCTCGTGACCATCGAAGGCAATTGGGCGGGGGACAACCGCACCGTGCGGCCATTCGCCCCGAACGAGGCGTGTCACCGGGCCCTGGGGCAGCTCTACGTGACGTGGGATGGGCGCGTGACGCCGTGCTGTTTCATACCCGATGCGGACGTCGTGTGCTTCGGGGATCTGCGGCGGCAGAGCCTGCGCGAGGTCTACGGGTCCGAGGAGTACGTGCGCTTCCGCCAGGATCACGCGGCGGACCAAGCGGACAAGCACGCCTTTTGTGCGCGCTGCACGAGGATCTAGGAATGCGCGTCCTCCTCCTCGGCGCCGGCTCGTCGCGCGACAAGCGCATCCGCATCCGTGAGGACGAGCCCCAGGACTGGTCCGACGATCAGATCGTGACCTTGGACTGCAACGGATCGCACCACCCGGACGTGGTATTCGACCTCGAGTCGGGACCGTGGCCGTTCGACTCCGACAGCTTCGACCGGGTCGACGCCTACGAGATCCTCGAGCACTTGGGGCAGCAGGGGGATCCGATCACGTTCTTCCGCGACTTCGGCCAGGCATGGCGCGTCCTGAAGGCAGGGGGGCACTTGTGCGCGACCGTGCCGCTCTGGTCCAGTATGTGGGCCTGGGGCGATCCGTCGCATAAGCGTGTCATCAACCGCGGCTCGCTCGTGTTCCTGTGCCAGCCGGAGTACCGGAAGCAGAAGGGGCACACGGCCATGTCGGACCTGCGGCATCTGTGGTTCCGCGACTTCGACATCATCGCGGCCGAGGAGACCGGCGAGAGCTTCGCGTTCGTGCTCCAGGCGGTGAAGCCTGCCCGTCTCTGAGGATCGCCGGATCGAGTGGGCCTCCGAAGCCCAGCGCTGGATCTACATGGCCGGCCCGAAACCGACGCTGCTCTACGGTGGGGTGAACAGCGCGAAGACGACGGGCGCGATCCTCAAGGTCGTGTACCTCGCGGAGACGTATCCCTGCTCACACATCGCGGTCGTGCGCAAGACGTACAAGCAGCTCAAGGCCACGACGATGCAGAGCTTTTTCCAGTTCGTCGACTCGCGCCACTACGCGCAGGGGGCGCGCAGCGACCAGGACGGATACCTGCGCCTCAACAACGGGACCGAGGTCTTTTTTCTTCACCTCGATGCCGAAAACTCGTTGACCATGCTCAGCGGCCTCGAGCTCAACGCGGCCTACGTAGACCAGGCCGAGGAGATCAGTGAGAAGGCATGGGACATCCTCGAGACCAGGGTCGGGCGCTGGCGGTATGCCCAGGTGCCGCCGGCCGAGATCGAATGGCACACGGCGAAGCACGGCACGCCGTGGCCGTACCGGATCGAAGGCCATCCGATGCCGCCGCCGTACCTCTTCGCCACCGCCTACGCTACGGACGAGATTCACTGGATCTACGAGCGGTTCGCGGAGGAGTCGCCCGCCTGGCGCGCGCATTGGCAGGGGCGGGGATATCAGGCTCGGCGCACGGAGAGCACGGACAACCGCTTCGCGCTCCAGGCCAACATCGACGTCCTGCTCAGCAAGGACGAGGCGTTTGTGCGCCGCTTCGTGCGCGGGCTGTGGGGCAACCCCGAGGGGCGGATCTTCAGGGTGGACCCGCTGTCGGTCCTCGAGCCCGTCCCGGCGCTCGTGGCCAAGATCCGGAACACCATGCTCCTGCACCGGTCGTTTGATCACGCGGACTCGGGGCGGACGTGCTGCCTGTGGGAGGGCACGGACGGGGAGGAGAACATCTACGTCTATCGTGAGTACACGGCCTCGGGGCCGGACCAGCTCGTATCCAAGCACCGGCAGGAGATCACGCGCCTGAGCGAGGGCGAGAGCTATAGATCCAACCTGGCGGACCCATCGATCTTCCATCGAACGCGCGGCATCCAGGGGCTCATGCATCAACGCCGGTGGAGCGTGGCGGACGAGTACATGGATACGCGTATCCTGACGCCGGACACCGTCATCCCGTGGGCTCCGGCCGAGAACGCGGAAGCGGTCACGCGCTCTCGCCTGCGCGAGTACCTGCACGTGGATTCGACTCACCGACACCCGATCACGGGTGAGCTGGGCTCCCCGCGGCTGTTCTTCTTGCGGCGCACGGAGGAGTATCCTGAGGGATGCGAGCGCGTGCTCATGGAGCTCAAAGGACAGCGGTTCACGCAGGTGGACGAAGTCAATGGTCGGCCTGTGTGGTCGGACGAACGGGATGAAACGGTGGCGGATGACTGCTACGACGCGCTCAAGTATCACGTCGTGTCCCGGCCCCCGGTGGCGTCGGCGCCGAAGATCGTAGGCCAGCGCCTGCGGAAAGCCCAGGTCGAGGGTCGGGAGATCCTGCTCCTTGACGCGTGGCCTGGAGTGGTGCGACCATCTGACACGGGTAAGCCTTCTCGCGCGGCCGAGAAACGCTACGCCGAGAAATACTAATGCCTCGGAAACCTCCGAAGGCGCCGGTCAAGACGCCATCGCTCCTCCCTCCCACGAAGACCGCGACGTCGGACGAATCCGACTTCTGTGAGCGCTGGTTCCAGCGCATCCGCCGCGCCGAAGTCATCAAGGCCGAGTGGGAGCGGAAGTTCGAGGTGGACCGCTCGCGCTCGTACTACGAGGGGTTCCAGCGCGCCTCCGGCGATGACGTAGACCGGCAGGGGGACAAGCGGTTCGTGCACAACCGCATCCTGGCCAGCCTCAAGGGCAAGGTGCCCGAGAGCTACTACTACTTCCCCTTCGCGCGCATCCAGGCCACGGCCGCGCGGGCAGACACCCCGGGCCAACAAGCGGACGAGCGCGCACAACTTCTGCAAGACACCGCGAACGCGATCATCCGGGAGCGCGACACGCACTTCCGCGAGGCAACGCTGCTCGCGTTCAAAGAGGCGCAGTGGGCCTTCGGCATGGTCGAGACCGGGTACTCGGCCGAGTACACGGAGAATCCCTACGCCGAGCGCCCGCCTCTGGTCGAGGACGAAGACGTCGAGCTGACAACAGCCGAGAAGCGCGCGGAACGCGAGGCGAAGGCGGCGAGCAAGGACGCGGCCAAGACGCAGGAAACATCTCCGGCCGAGGCCGCGCAGACCCCGCTCGCACTCGCCGATCCCGAGAAGATCATCACGACCGAGACGTTCTTCACGCGCTACATCCCCGCGCGCCAGTTCCTCGTGTCCGACGATTCGCACTCCGAGACGGAGCTGCAGGACTGGCTGGGGTATTGGGACTGGTTCCCCCTCGAGGACGTGAAACGCTCGGCCGCGTACAAGGGGACGGACGACCTCGAGGCGTCCGGCGAGGCAAGCGAAGCCCAGGACGAAGTGGCGCGAGCGCTGGCCGAGGCGGAAGACCAGAGCCCTCAGAATATGGTGAAGCTGTACCGGATCTGGGACCTCCGATCCAGGGTCCGATACGTGTTCGCGGGAGGCCACGACCGCGTGTTGCTCTCCAGGCCCTTCACCGAGGCCCCGCTCCATCCCCTGCGCTTCGAGATCATGCCCGGCAAATGGTATCCGAACCCGCCGATCTTCTCCCAGCTCGGTCCCCAGGACGACTACAACAACGCGCGGGAGTTTATTCGCCAGGTACGCAAGGCCACGGTTCCGCGCTGGACCTACGACGCCAACGCGTTCAAGAAAGACGAGCTGGAGAAGCTGGAGTCGGACGACTTCGCCATGCTCGCGGTCGAGAACCAGAACAGCCAGCCGATCGTCCCGGTTCCGCAGCCGTCGCTCTCCGGCGAGGCGGTACGCGAGCTTGCGCTCTCGGCACAGGAATTCACCGAGGCGAGCGGCTCGACCCCGGAACGCCGGCAGCAGCAGGTCTCCGATACCGCGACTGGCGCCGCCATCGCGGAGCGCAAGGCCCAAGTGCGCGATTCGTATGAACAGCAGCAGGTGGCCGAGTGGCTGGGGGAAGTGATCTACGGGTTGCTCCGGTGCGCCATAGACTACGCCACGCTCCCGCGCTGGATCTTGATCAATGCGGACCCGTACTCGGACCAGTTCGTCGCGTCTGCGGCCGAAGTCGCGGGCCTGTATCGCCAGATCACGGCGCCGGAGCTAATCGACGCGGACGCGCTCCTGCGGTGGGACGTGACCATCGACGTCGAGAGCATGAGCCCCGTGTCCGAGGCCGCGCAGGGACAGCGATGGATGCAAGCGCTCAACATGATGGGCAACCCCGCGATCGCGCGCGTGCTTGCGCTCAGCCCCGAAATGCTCAAGCGTACGCTGGACCTGCTTGGTGTCCGGTCCGCTCGGGACCAGGCCATGATCGGGGGCGCGCTCCAGAAGTTGATGGAGATCCAGATGCAGATGGCACAGCAGGCCCAGGCCCAGGAGAAAGGCGTGTCCCCACTTCCGGGTGAGCCCCGGCCTCCCGCGCCGGGCGCGGGGCCCGCGCCGCAGGCGATGAGCATGCCTCCCGGGATGCCGTCATGACGTGCGAGCGGTGTGGGGCCAAGGTGCAGGTCGGGGAGTGGCCATGGTGTCCGCACGAGCGCGGCCGATTTGGGTTCGAGCCGCTGACTCCGTACTTCGACCGGGACCTGGTGCGAGGCGGGGTGCAGATCAACAGCCGGAGCGAGCGCGCGGCGATCATGAAGCGGAATCGCGTGCGGTTCCGCGATTCCGCGGATGACTTCTGATGCCGCGGCCCAGCGGGCAGAACCACGGCGAGGCCGCGAAGTGGCTCGCGGAGAACGTCGACTCCTCTTACTCGCCCGCGCAGTGGGAAGCCTGGGTCGCGGAAGGCGGGTACGATCCGGCATGTCCAGACAGCGCGCCGTTCCGATCCGCACGCCAGGGCACCGGGGGCGCGTGCGTCGCCAAGCCCGTCGATTGTCCCGAGGGAATGTTCCTTCACGGGGAGACGTGCTACCCGGAGGGGACCGTCGCCCCTGGGGGGTTCACGGAGCAGGGCCGCGTCGGAGCCGGCGGCACGGCACCGGCGAAGGCTCCATCCCGCGCGCTCACCCTCCAAGACATGCTCGTCCAGATGTTCACGAACCGAAAGGGCGCGTTCGGGCTCCAGGGCGGGCGCGATCCATTCGCGTCTCCGTTCCAGGGCACGTTCGGGGTCGACCAGTACGGGCAGCCGCTGCCGCAGGCCCCTGACCTCACGATGCAGGAGCTGGCCGGCGGCGGGCTCGTGTGGGCGCCGCAGGGGACCGACCTCGGGGGCTTCACCGGGGCCGGAGCCCCTGGCATCGGAACACCAGCGGCGCCCGCAGCGCAATCGACCCCGGACGTAGGAAAGGGGCTTGGCGCGCAACGTCCCATCGTGGGCGCCCCGCGCCGCGGCGGTACGTTGCCCGGGTATGGGACCAACGTCGGCCTACAGCCCGGGGGACTGATGCCGCCGCAACGCCTCGAGGATCTGTTCGCCGTCCCTGGCCAGCGCGGCGTGCAGGAGCTGGCGCGGTGGTTCTGATGGTGCGCCGCTTGACATGCCGTGGTAGACTTGCCGTGGCTTCGGAAGCAGACACACCTCCGGCTCAGCGTTCTAAAGCCGGAAGTGCCCGGAGCTGGGTGCAGGGAGCGCCCAGCAAATGGATTCTACCACAACCCGCCAGACCGCAGAAGCCCTATCCGGCCGGCCGATCTGCGCACCCCTCCCGCAAGCGGACCGAGTCTCCCAACCGAAACAGCGTTCGACCGCGAAAGCGGGGCTTCCCGGGCACCGGGCCGGTAGTCGATCCGGCAATGCCTCGACGTCCCGGTCCACAAGCGACATCCACCGAACGCTGGTATAAGGCCGGGGCCTCGCAAGCCCCGAGGGCGGCGAAAGGGCCGACGACGGGTTACGTCGCAAGGGACGAGGTCCGCCCGGAATGAAATATTACGAGATCAGGCGCATCGCCATCGACAACTCCTCGTGGACGGCGCTCACGCCACCCATTGACTGCACGCAGGTCCGCGTCACCCTTGGCTCCGACCCGAACAATCTCAGGATCCGCACCGATGCCGCGGACTCGACCACGGAGAAGCTGATTGCGGCCGGCTTCGAGCTCACGGTGGCGGCGAACCCAGGCGCAGCCATCATCCCGTTCCAGGCCGGAGTGACGCTGTTCTGGATGCAGGCGCTCGCCGGGACCGGACCCGCGATTGTGGAGTTCGTCCGATGAGAGTCAACTTGGTGGGTGTGCCATCACTGGTGCACAGCCTGACGGAGATACTGCACGACCCAGTCAACCGGGGCGTGTTTCACGTCACCGCGCGGGACCCGCGCGTGTGCGTGGAGTTCGAGCCCGTGCATACCCAGGCCGTGGTGCTCTGCGGGGTACGGAGCAAGCTCTCGGACCTAGTGATGGATCACCTGGCACAGCTCAGCCCCGATCCGTTCATCGTGGACCGCAAGCGGCGCTCGGCCGACCTCACGGTAGGGGTCCCGGCCAGTGTGTCACCGGCGGTCGTGGAGACGGCGATCTACCGCGCGCTCCTCGATCTGCGGAGCCGGAACGGCGCCGCGGCGCTCGTGGCGTCGAAGATCGGTCGCCGCTGGTGGTGGCCGTTCCTACTGCTGTTCGCAGGCGTGGCCGAGCCCGCGCCGGCGCCGATCACGTACATGCTCAACCCCGGGGCGACCTCGGCGCGCTTTCACATGCCGCTTCTGTTTCAGCCCGCACCCGGCGGGCTCATCCCGCTACTGGTCAAGATCAGCGACGGGACGGATGCCGCGCTTGTCTCGGGGAGCGGATCGCTGCAAGTCACATGCGACAACTGTGGTGCGCCCCCGACGTTTGCGGACAACTCCGCCTTCACCTTCGGGACCACGGGCACCGGAAACGTCGGGTTCGTGGTGGACGATACCGCGACCAACACGGTGTCCGAGAATAGCGCCGCCGCGCCGCGGATGTCCGCCTCGAGGGTGGTGTATTTCAATCAGACGAACCAGGGCGGGACGGTGTTCGCGACCATCCGTGACCTCGCGGCGAACGATTCGCTGAACGTCGCCATCGTGGACGGCTCCGGAAACCAGATCACCACCTTCGGCGGCGGGGCGCAGTACACCGAGGCCGACACCGACACCACGATCACCGGCACGGCCGTCATGTGGGAGGACACGAGCGACACGCTACGCGCCGCATCGGCTGCGAATCCGCTCCCGGTCAACGTGGTCGCCGGCGGCGCCGGCGATGGAGCGATCCAGGACGGCGTGACCAGCTCCATCGAAGCCACCGTCTTCGACTACACGAACAGCAATCCGCTCTCGGTTCGGCTCACGGACACCAGCGGTGACTACGTAGGGGCCGGAGGCGGTACGCAGTACGACGAGGACACTGCCTCGGCCGACGCCGAGAAGCTCACGATGGCGGGCGTGATCCGGCAAGATACACCGGCCGGGACAACGAGCCTGGACGGGGACCGGACGCCGATGAAGAGCGATTCGGTCGGACGAGTCTGGGTCAACCCTTCGGGCGTCACGTCTCCGATCAGCGCGGCCTCGCTCCCGCTTCCGGCCGGGGCTGCTACCGCCGCGAACCAGCTCCCCGATGGGCACAATGTCACGGTGGACAACGCGGCCGGCGCCGCCGCCGTCAACATCCAGGACGGCGGGAACGTCATCACGGTGGATGGTACGGTCACCGCTACCGGTGCCGCGGCCGATGGGGCAGCGGTCAGCGGGAACCCCGTTCGCATCGGTGGCAAGGACGGCTCGGGCAACACCCAGGACGTCGCCACCGACACGGCCGGGGAGCTTCAGGTAGACGTCCTCACCATGCCTACCGTAACCGTCACGGATGGCGGTGGCGCGATGAACGTGATCGTGGATTCCGGGACGACGGTCGTCACCCAGGCCACGGCCACGAACCTCAATGCGGCAGTTGTCGGCACCGGCACGGCCGGGAGCCCCGCCGGGAACATCCTCACGGTGCAGGGTGTCGCCTCGATGACCAAGCTGCTCGTGACTCCCGACTCGGTGGCGCTGCCGGCGAACCAGTCGGTCAACCTTGCGCAAGTGGCTGGTACGACCA
>Ga0209519_10001040_pt1 | contig 12087 bp, 8 predicted proteins | sample Rifsed13ft1_FD_184005 | JGI IMG/M metagenome (GOLD analysis project Ga0209519, IMG submission 184005) | Soil microbial communities from Rifle, Colorado, USA - sediment 13ft 1 (version 2) | ecosystem: Environmental > Terrestrial > Deep subsurface > Rock core/Sediment | place: Rifle, Colorado...
GCGCCGATTAACGGCAAGGCGACAACATCGGCGCGCTGGCGTTGATCGTGATCGACAATCCGATGTGCCCGGGAACCGGACATCGTATTTGCAACGACTGCATGAAGGGGTGCATCTATCAGAAGACCGAGCCCGTCGATATTCCGCAGATCGAAACGAACGTCCTGACCGACGTGCTGTTCATGCCCTACGGGTTCGAAATCTACAGCTTGCTGACGCGCTGGAATCCTCTGAACGTACGCCGTCCCTATGCACTGCCGTATCACGGCACGAACGCGCTGGTCGTGGGCTTGGGTCCTTCCGGGTATACGCTCGCTCACTATCTTCTCAACGAAGGCTTCGGCGTCGTCGGCATCGACGCGTTGAAGATCGAGCCGTTGCCGGACGATCTCATCGGCGACGCCGAGCATCCCACAAAGCCGATCAAGGATTTTAGAAAGCTCTACGAGGACCTCGACAAACGGACGCTTGCCGGATTCGGCGGTGTCGCCGAGTACGGCATCACGGTCCGCTGGGACAAGAATTTCCTCAAAGTCATTTATCTCGTGCTCGCGCGGCGATCGAGCTTCCGATGCTATGGCGGCGTGCGTTTCGGCGGGACATTGACGATCGAGGAGGCGTGGCGGCTCGGTTTCCATCACATCGCGATCGCGACGGGCGCCGGGAAACCCACGATCATCGGCATCAAGAACAATTTGCTTCGCGGTATCCGCAAGGCGTCGGACTTTCTGATGGCGCTGCAGTTGACGGGCGCTGCCAAAGCCTCGTCCTTGGCGAATCTGCAAGTACGGCTGCCGGCGGGCGTCGTCGGCGGCGGATTGACAGCGATCGATACGGCCACCGAGCTCATGGCTTACTACCCGAAGCAGGTAGAGAAGGTCCTCATTCGCTACGAGCGCCTGTGCGTCGCCCGCGATGAGACGGAGCTGCGCAGCGACTTCGACGAGGAGGAATTGCGGATCCTCGACGAATTTCTTGCGCACGGTCGCGCTATCGTCAAGGAGCGGAGGCGAGGCGCGGCGAGCGGCGAAACACCCAACTTTCAGCCGCTCATCGATCGCTGGGGCGGCGTTACGCTTTTCTACCGCAAAGGCATCGATGAATCGCCCGCCTATCGGCAGAATCACGAAGAGATCGTCAAAGCCCTCGAAGAAGGCATCGGGCTTGCCGAAGGCATGGACCCGCATGCCGCCGTCGCCGACGAATACGGCCACCTGCGTGCGATGCGATTCGAGAAGCTCGCGAAATCCGACGAACGCTGGACCGGCACCGGCGAGGAAATCGAGGTGCCGTTGCGAAGCCTGTTCGTCGCCGCCGGGACCTCGCCGAACACGATCTACGAGCAGGAGCACCCGGGCACGTTCAAGACCGATGGAAAATTCTTTCAGCGTCACGAGCCGCGTTGGAACGGAGACGGATTAGATCTCGAGCCGATGCATGACACGCTGTGGCCCAAGATCGGCAGACCTGCGCCGCTCACGTCCTATCGCAAGGACGGCAAATACGTGAGCTTCTACGGCGACAACCATCCGGTCTACGCAGGCAACGTCGTCAAGGCCATGGCGAGCGCAAAAGACGGGTACCCTCGAGTCGTCAAGCTCCACGAAGGGGCGATCCGCGCGACCGATCCGAACCGGCAACCGAGTCGCGACGCCTCGCTGCGAGCGCTTTTTTTCCGGCTCGACGATCTCTTGGTCGCGACTGTCGTCGAGGTCAACCGGTTGACGCCGACGATCATCGAGGTCATTGCGCGAGCGCCGATGGCGGCGCAAGGCTTCGAGCCGGGGCGCTTCTATCGAGTTCAGAACTTCGAGAGCAACGCGCCCCGCATCGACGAAACGGTCCTTGCCACCGAGGGAATCGCCCTGACCGGGGCATGGGTCGACAAGGAAGAGGGGCTGATTTCACTGATCGCTCTCGAGATGGGGACCTCCTCGCGGCTCTGCGCCGAATGGCAGCCCGGCGATCGCATCAGCGTCATGGGGGCTACGGGTTCTCCGACAGAGATTCCGTCGGGTAAGACCGTGCTCTTGGCCGGCGGCGGCCTCGGCAACGCGGTGCTCTTCTCGATCGGCAAGGCGATGCGCGCGGCCGGGAACCGAGTGATCTACTTCGCGGGCTACCGCAAGGGCAGCGATCGATTCAAGGTCGAGGACGTCGAAGCGGCGTCGGACCTCGTCGTTTGGGCCGTGGATCCGGCGCCGGGAGCGACCCCGCTCGGCACGTCACGGCCGGACGATAGGAGCTGCATCGGCAACATTCTCGAGGCCATGGAGGCCTATGCACGAGGCGAGCTCGGCGCGCCCACGATCCCGTTGAGCGAAGTCGATCACTTGATCGCCATCGGATCCGATCGCATGATGGCGGCCGTCAAGGAGGCGCGACACGGACGGCTCAAGCCCTACTTGAAGCCGGGCCATACGGCGATCGGTTCAATCAACTCACCGATGCAATGCATGATGAAGGGCGTCTGTGCGCAATGCCTTTGCAAGCACATCGATCCCGAGAGCGGTCAGGAATACTTCGTATACTCCTGCTACAACCAGGACCAAGAGCTCGACCGTATCGATTTCGAGAATCTCAGCGCACGCCTGCGCCAGAACTCCGTGCAAGAGAAGATCTCCGACCGCTGGCTCGGTTTGCTGTTGGAGAGCCGCAGGACGTGATCGGTGAGCGCGAGCTCAGCCGACGTCATTCGAAATCGAACAAGTCCTCTTCCTCCGGGCGCGCCATGCCGTCCTCATGATGGCGCTCCCAGATCTGCGCCCAGGGCCGGCCAAAAGTATCCGGCAACGTATACTCGAAGGTCTGCCCGGGCACCGTCGGTGTAGCCTGGCCGTCGACCGGAAAGATCTGCGGCACGCACTCGATCATTGGAAACGGATCGCCTTCATCGAGGTCGCCGAGCTTGCTTAGATAGTGGACGATGCGAACCGGCTCGACGAATACTTCTTCGTCATACAACACGACCTCGTGTTTGAGCCCGACGAGCACTCCGTTCGTGTCCTCGCTCGGCGTGTAGATCTCGATCGATTGCAGTTTGTTGCTGAACTCGTGCGCGCCGTGTGATATCCAGCCCTGGATGTTCGACGTCCAGGTGATCAGCGCCTCGCCGTCCCAGAAACCTATGGTATCGCCGAGCCACTGTGGAACGTCGGGGCCGAGCCGCGGAACGACACCGTCTTCATCGAATTCGCGGCCGACGTGAATCTGCGTAATCAACGTCTTGGCCGCGATGCGCATCTCGAGAATCAGATCCGGCGTCATCACGATACCGACGTTGGCGCCACCGTACTGCGCGAAACGGCGCATGAATCCTTCCGGCCAGCAATACGCGCCAGGCCATTGCGGCGCGCTGTTGCCGGAATAGTGATACATCTGCTGCACGAAGCGCCGTTGATACTCGGGCGTCAGTAATGACAGATACGTCGGTATCTGCAGGACGGCGCCGTGGAACCACGTCGCGGTCTTCTCGCGCTCGCGCAAGTATCGGCCGTTCCAGTTCGGCAAGGTTGCTTGTGTATGGACCGTCGGACCACCGCGTGAGCGCGCCTCCTCGAGCAAAGCTGAATAGTGCGACTTCGCCGTCGCAAAACCGTAGGGGCTCACGATCTCGTCGCGCGGATAGTCGCGATCGCAATAACCCCATGCCGCCGACGCCGGGGGATCATCGCCGATCAGAGGAACTTCGTATGCGCCCCAGATCTGCTCGAGCCCGACGGGCGAGTTGCATCGGTAGTAACGCGGATCGAACCAGAGCGCCTGATCCTTGTAGAAATCTCTAGTCGTGAAGATATCGACCGGAAGCAGTTCCACACCGGGCGGCGTTGCGCCGTCACGGGCGGCGTACACGGGCATGTTGCCTTCGGGAATGCCGGCGCCGGTGTAGTATCCCTTGCCCTCCGAGCCGACGATCCTTTCTACGCGTATCGGGTCGGGCGCGCCTCGCCCGGCGCTCATCTGACCCCACGCCTGTGGCGTTGCGGCCAGGCAACTGGTGACGGCCGCCAGTCCGGCGATCAAGTGTCCGCGATAGCTCGGAATCGACATTTGATGCCCTCGACCGTGCTACAGCACGACGTCGCCTATGACGGGGTTGATCTCGTGCCTTCTCGATCGAAGACGCCAGCCATTAGCCGTCTTCACGTACTCGTCATGATAGATGCCCAGTTGACCGGCCACATCGTCCCTGTAGTACTTGCCCATGTTGGAAGGATAAATCGCGTACGACTTCCCACGCGCCCCTCCGGCCGTAGGCTCGATGACGAGGCTCTCCGCCAGATGAAGTATGTAAGAGCTCGGCGGCGTCTTGCGGGCTTCGCAATCCGGCCCACTGGCAAGCCCTATGAGCTCCTCGCGAGTGCTTCGGACCGTCGGCATGCCGTCGCCTCTGTCTATGATGTACTGCCCGCCATCGATGAAAAGTTCGGCGAAATCCCGCCCGCCATTGATGCAATAGTCGAGGGCGAAGTTGAGCCTGTTCACCAGCTGCTGAATCTCGATGTAGTCCATGGCGGTCAGCGCTGTACCTTGTTGTGCCCTGGCGTTGTCTCGCACGGGCGCCAAGACGACGAGACAGCCGCATACCGCTGCGGATACATGAAATACGCTCTTGCGCATCACTCACCCTCCCCGTCAAGACCAACGCGGATTCGGGAATAGACCGACATCTCAGCGCAACGTCTTGGCAACGCGAAAACCTAGGTAGTTGCGCCCTCTCAGAGTCGCAGAGTACGGTGCGCCGCGTCTGGCCGAGCGCTGCATGTACGGATTGCTGAGAAACGTGCCGCTGCGAAAAACGCGGTTGGCGCAGTTGCCTTCTTTGTTCGCGGAGCCATCCAAGGGCGCATGGGCCCGGTCGGCCTCGTAGCAATCTTCCGTCCACTCGAAGATATTGCCGTGCATATCGTAGAGGCCGAATGCGTTCGGTGGAAACGACGCCACGGGCGCCGTCTCATCCAACCAAATGTCGCGGCCCTCGGCCTTGCCGCCCAACTCGGGACCGTCGGCGCCGAAGTTTCCATAGTTGTGATCGAGCTCCGTTCCCCACGGAAACGCCGTGGTGGTACCCGCCCTTGCCGCGTATTCCCATTCGGCTTCCGAAGGCAAGCGATAGGCATCGTCCTCTCCCGTCTTGGCGTTGAGCCAGCCGACGAAAGCTTGCGCGTCGTACCAACTGACGCCGACAACCGGCCGGGTACCGCGGCCCCAGTCTCTGTAGTCGGGGTTTGGCTCACCGTTCTCACGTGTGCTAAGCGCCGTGTCGACGGCAATGCCGTCGCACCGGTCATCGCGCACACATGACTCCCATTGGTCCCATGTCACCGTGGTCCTCGACATCGCGAACGCGCGTGGAATCGATATTTGCTGCCGGGGCTCGTTTTCGCGGCGCAGCGGCTCGTCGGGCGGCGACCCCAGCGTGAAGTTGCCCGGCGGCAAGACGATCATCTCCGGGCAGTTTCGGCATTCTTTAAACGTTTGTCCCGGCCGCAACGTGCTGTCGGCCGCGTTCTCGATCTGGCCATTCGCCAATTGAACCGTGAGTAGCATGCTGATCGTCGATCCGATCAGGAATGGGTTCCGTGTTTGCTTCATGTCGCTTTCCCAGTGTGATGACCGGGCGCCGCCGTGTGTTGCGATCGCTGACCACGACCGGCGTTGCCGCGCGTCTTGCAGGAAATGAGCATCCCCATTTCGTGAGATCGCGTCAATCGATACCGGCGTGCACCCGCGGCGGCGCCGCCGTGTTTTCGCCTCGCGCCACGAAGCCGTCGCATGTTTCCGACCCGTCGTATACTTGCGTGCGAAGTGGCCGCGCCCGAAACTGCCGGCTTCAAAGCACTTGGGCGCGATGTTCGCGTTGCGCATGGGAGGGAATCATGACGAGGGGGATCTCGATGGCCGGCTGGCTGCTCGCCGTCGCTGTGATCGTTGCGCCGTCGACGTGGGCGCATCACTCGTTCGGCGCGGAATACGACGTCAACCAACCGGTTACACTGACCGGCGAGCTCACGAAGATCGAATGGACGAATCCGCATAGCCACATCTATCTCGACGTCAAAGACGACGACGGCAACGTCGTTAACTGGCAGCTCGAGGGCTATCCGCCGGTCGCGCTGCACAGAATGGGCTGGAAACGCGACGTCACGATGAAAGTCGGCGACAGGATCACGGTCTTCGCCTGGCGCGCGCGCGACGGCGGCCCCTGGGCGCATTCGCGGGAGATCACTCTGCCGAGCGGCGAGAAGATGATCTTCGGTCCACCGGCGGGCACGGGGGACGGCGGCAGCACTCCGGCCGTCGACGCCCGATGATGTACCGAACGCTCGCGGCGCTCGTCGTCGTCTTATCGGCTCCGGTTACGGCTCAAGCGCCGGAGGCTCCGGACTTGACGGAAGTGCCGCGCACGGCCGACGGCAGGCCCGATCTGACGGGTATCTGGCAAGGCGGCAGCACGCAGCCCGGCAAGTGGGAGGAAGCGAATACGGGCTTGGGCGTCGGCGGCACCGGGGGTGACCGGAACGCGCCGGTCGTCGGCTCGTCGAACGATCGGCCGGCCGGACGCGAGGGCGCGCCGTACCAAGACTGGGCCGCGGAAAAAGTGCTGGAGGCATTCAATCGCAGAGGCATCGACGATCCAACGAGCCGCTGCCTGCCGGCCGGCATACCGCGGAGCGTGATGCTCGGCCTTTTCCCGCAGCAGATCGTCCAGACAGCGACGCAGGTCGTGATCCTCTATGAGTACATGAGCACGTTCCGCGTGATCCCATTCGACGCGGAGCATCCCGACGATCTTCTGCCGAGCTACATGGGCAATTCGGTCGCGCATTGGGAGGGCGACATGCTCGTCGTCGACGTGATCGGCTTCAATGACAAGACTTGGCTCGCCGGCACGGGCACCTTCCATTCGGACGCGCTGCACATCGTCGAACGCTACACGCGTGTGAGCAAAGATCGAATCGACTACGAGGTCATGATGGAAGACACGAACGTCCTGACGAAGCCGTGGGTGCTGACATCGAGCCTCATGCTCCGCGAAGGCACTCGGCTTCAAGAGTACGTTTGCGCCGAGAACAACCTCGATCTCGATCGCTACGAGCAGCTTTTGAGGAATGGCGTCGACTTCACGAGGGAGTGAGGTAAACCCGACATCTCGCAGCGCCGCCGCTAGCGCGGTCAAGCACGCGGAGCGCGCCGACGGAACGTCCGCGGCGACGTTCCCGTGCGCTGCGAGAAGAAGCGCGTGAAGTAGGCTGGATCGTCGAAGCCTAACGCGTACGCGATCTCGCTCACCGAATTGCTCGTGTAGCACAGCTGGCGCTTGGCCTCGAGCAGGATGCGCGCGTGCACCATCTGCATCGGCGATTGTTCGGAGACGCTCAAGCACGCGTTGCGAAGCCGCGATGCCGAGACATTCAGCGCCGAAGCATAGTCGGCAAGCGATTTGTCTTTACGGAACTCGCTCTCGATGAGCTCCCGGAAGCGCGCGACGAGTTGGCGGTGCTTTCCTGCGGTTGCGTCCGCGGACTCGGCGAACGAGTGCGAAAGCCGCACAACGTTCGCGAGAATGACTTCGAGCAATCCCTCGAGCGCGAGCATGCGCGCGGGCGCCGAGCGAGCGAATTCTCGCGCGAGCATCGTGAAGCTCTGCTCGAGGTCGGTGGCGCGCAGCGCGTGATCCTGGAATTCGAGCGTTGCCGGGTTCTTGAAGAGCCCGCGGATGTCGGGCTCGCGGCGCGCAATTTCGCGCGGTAGGTCGTCGCTCATCGACACGACGAAGCCCTGAGTGCCGGGCTCGAACTCGAAGCCATGCACCGTGCCTGCCGGCACTATGACCAACGCCGGCGGACGATAGGGGGCGACGTCGCTTTCGGCGAACGCCACGCCGCGGCCGCGCACCGCGAAGACCAGCTGATGGAGCGCGCGGTGCACGTGCGGGTTGATCTTCCAGTGATGCCGCACGCTTCGGGACGCGATCGTCTCGACGTGCAGCGTCCGCTCGTTGAGCTCGCGCGGCGCCTCGCCGTAGAGGAAAAAGCTTGGAATCCGTCCGATGGGCGCTGCCGTTGCCACGCTCGCATCCCCCTGTCGCATCGGTGCAACGAACGACAATAGTAACCCGAAGCGAGAAAAGTCCAAGTGTCTGGCGGCTTCCTCCATGTTCTCGATCGAGAGCGCCCTTCAGAGTGTGGCTCAAGAACGCCGCGGCGCCGCATGGCGACGCGGTTGCGCATGGATATAAACAAGGAGAATGGACATGCCCTTGGAGCTGCCACTACCGTTGTCAGGTCCGCATCGATCGAGTGTTCTCAAGTACGGGGTATTCTGCGTCGGCGCGCTTGCAGCCGCCGTCTCCCTCGAGCTGGCGGCGCAACCCCGGACGAGCGCCGGGGGAACCCTCGAGGAGATCACCGTTACGGCACGCAGGGTCGAGGAGAATCTTCAGGACACGCCGCTCGCGGTATCCGTGTTCAGCGGTGATGCTCTCGTCGAGCGCCAGGTCTTCGAGACCACGGAGCTCGACCAGCTCGTGCCCAATCTACAGTTCGCCGACAATGCGCCGCTCGCCGGAAACAACTCGTCCTCGCAGGTGTTCATTCGCGGGATCGGGCAGACGGATCCGACCTCGACGGTCGACCCCGGCGTCGGTTTGTACATGGACGACGTCTATATCGGCAGCGCCGTGGGCGCGACGATGGGTCTGCGCGATATCGCCTCGATCCAGGCGCTGCGCGGACCGCAAGGAACGCTGTTCGGACGCAATACGATCGGCGGGGCGATCTTGATCACGACCGTCGATCCCGCCGACGAGCGCGGCGGTACGGTGCGCGGCACTTTCGGCTCCGACAGCCTCATCGACGGCTTCGCCGCATTCGACGCGCCGATCTCCGATGACTTGAAGTCGCGGTTCTCGATTGGGATGCGCCAGCAAGACGGCTACGTGACGCGCACCGACGGCACGGACCTCGGCGACACGGACGTGCAAGTCGCGACGGCAAAGCTCACCTGGACGCCCGGCGATAATGTGACCGCGCGTTTCGCGCTCGACTACACGAAGGCGGACGAGAACGGCTCGCCGCTCGTCTTCGCCGTCATCAACGAAGGCGCGACTTTTCCGCGCGTCGCAAGCCTCGATGCCGGCTGCCCGGGCCTGACCGACGGCGCCGTGCCGCCGCCGGGCCTGCCCGACCAGCCGACGGTGCCCATGATCCAGGACGACCGGTGCGCCAACGACCTCCAGAGCCGCGGTCCTTACGCGAACAACGGTACGTACGCGCTTACGAGCGAGCTCGAGAACACGGGCATCTCGGCGAACATCTCGGTCGACTTGAGCGACACGTGGGTGCTCAAGTCCATAAGTTCCGCGCGCAACCTCGACTGGGCGGGCAACCGCGACGCCGATAACACGCCGCTGCCGATCCTGCACACGCTCTACGACGTTGACGCCTCGCAATGGAGCCAGGAGCTCCAGCTCACGATGCAGACGGATGCGCTGACCGGCGTCGTCGGCGTCTACTACTTCCAGCAGGACTCGGAAGACATCGTCACCGTCGAGCTCAACCCGCCGCCCCCGGGCATCCAACGCGACAGTGACAACAACATCGTGGACAACGACAGCTGGGCGGTGTTCACGCAGTGGACTTACACGATCAACGAGCGGCTCGACGTGACGTTCGGCGGCCGCTACACCGAGGAGACGAAGCGCTCGTACCCGGATCAGTTCGATTTTGCGAATCCCACGGTCAAGCAGGTGCCCGTGCAGTGGTACCAGGACACGTTCAGCGATTTCACGCCCTCGGCGTCACTGGCCTACCGTTGGTCCGAGCAAGGCATGGGGTACGTGAGCTACTCGGAAGGCTTCAAGGGCGGCGGCTGGAACAGCCATTTCAACGCGCCGCTCACGCCCGCGCAGCAGGCGGCGCTGCACCCGTTCAAGCCCGAGTATGCCGAGACGGTCGAGGTCGGCTTCAAGCTCGATCTTGCCGGCAACACGTTCCGGTTGAACGGCGCCGTGTTCAGCTCGGATTACACGGACATGCAGGTGACGTACCGCGGTCCGGCGCCGGCCGGGGTCGCGCCATTTCTGACCAACGCCGGCAAGGCCGGCATCGACGGCGCCGAGCTCGAGGCGACCTGGGCGCCGAACGAAGCGTGGATGATCGAGGCGAGCTTCGGCTACCTCGACGCGACGATCGACGAGCTCGACAATATTCCGGCCGCGATTTTGCCGGCTGGGCTCGTCGAGGGCAACGCGCTGCCGTTCGCGCCCGATCAGCAGGCGCACATCGGTCTCAGTTACGACGCGCGTCCCGGGAATCTCGTCTTGACGCCGCGTATCGACATCTCGCATACGGGAGAGATGTTCTTCGACGCGACGAATACGCCGGAAATCGCGCAGCTCGACGACGTCACCGTCGTAAACGCCTCGCTCATGCTCGCTCCGTCCGCGGGCAACTGGCGGCTCACGGTCGGCGTGAACAATGCGACCGACGAGCTCTACCCGGTCGGCGGCAACTCGTCGCTGTCGACGGGCGCCGGTTACGCGGAGATCGCGTACGCGCGAGCACGCGAATACTTTGCGACCTTCAGCTACGATTTCTGACATGCTGAGTGGCTTAAGACCAGTCTCGCTCCTCGCTCGAGTTTTCGTCGGCATCGCCATAGCCGCGTCCGCGGCGCAAGGACAAACGCCGATCACGAGCTGCGATTTGGGCGGCATCGGCGCGACGGAGCTTCAGGCCGCCGGGCCGCCGGTCAGCATTTCCTCCGTCTCCTCCGAAACCGCGGGAACGGTTCCGTACTGCCTAGTCAAGGTTCTCGTGCCGCAAGCGATCAACATTTGGGTCGGGCTGCCGATGGACGGCGCCTGGAACGGCCGCTGGCAATCGGTCGGGGGCGGCGTCTACGTGGGTTCCGTCGTCGCGCCGAACCAGGCGCTCGCCGCCGGGTACGCCGCGGCGAGCACGGACACGGGGCACACCGGCGGGCGGCCGGGGCTTCAGTTCGCGGCGGCCGACGGCAGTTTTGGCATGCTCGAGCCGGGGAAGCCGAACACAGAGCTACAGATCGACTTCGCCTACCGATCCGAGCACCTCATGGCCGTGATCGGGAAGCAGCTGGTCGAGGCCTTCTACGGCCGCGCGCCCGAATATTCGTATTGGAACGGCTGCTCCACGGGCGGCCGCCAAGGCCTGCGGATGGCGCAGGACTATCCCGACGACTACGACGGCATCCTCGCCGGCGCACCGGCGATTCATTGGGATCGTTTCCAAGCCGCGATGCTCTGGCACCCGATCGTGCAGTTGCACGACAACGGCGGCCCGATCGGCGGCGGCGCGCCCGACGTGCTCGTCGCAAAAGAGAGGCTTGCGACGGCGAAGGCAGTCGCCGCGTGCGACACGCAGGACGGCGTCATGGACGGCGTGCTCGCGGATCCGCGCGCGTGCGAGTACCGCGCGTCGGAGGACCCCACGATCACGTCCGCCGAGTGCGCGCCGTCGAGCGCGACGTGCCTGACACCTACGGAAGCGTCGGCCATCGACAAGATGTGGCAAGGGCCGGTGGCCTGCTCGGGGCGTGCCGGCGGAGGCAGCTGTCGCGTGCCGGACGTCGCGGCCCGAAACCTCGACGGCCGGGGCAACAAGCGGCTCTGGTATGGCAACACGCGGGGCACGGACCTGACCGCGCTCGGCGGCGCCATGCCGTTCCCGGTCGCGATCGAGCAGCCGAGATATTGGGTGTACTTCGACCCTGCGTGGGATTGGCGCGGGCTTGATTATTCGAATTACCTCATGTTCTTCAAGGACACGGTTGCGCAAGTGGGACCGCTGATGGCGTCCGACAACCCGAATCTCGCGGCGTTTCGCGATCGCGGCGGAAAGCTCGTGCTCTGGCATGGTTGGGTGGACCAGCTCATCGTCCCCGAAGGCACAATCGACTACTACGATCGCGTCGCGCGCGAGCAGGGCGGCGGCTACGGCGGCACGCAGGAGTTCGCGCGCCTGTTCATGGCGCCCGGCGTCGCGCACTGCGCCGGCGGCGATGGTCCGCAGCCGCAGGGCTTGTTCCAGGCCGTCATCCACTGGG
>Ga0209519_10001043_pt1 | contig 12078 bp, 13 predicted proteins | sample Rifsed13ft1_FD_184005 | JGI IMG/M metagenome (GOLD analysis project Ga0209519, IMG submission 184005) | Soil microbial communities from Rifle, Colorado, USA - sediment 13ft 1 (version 2) | ecosystem: Environmental > Terrestrial > Deep subsurface > Rock core/Sediment | place: Rifle, Colorado...
AAGTTATGGTATCATTAAAAAGCATGACGGTGATATTGCGGTCATGAGCACGGTCGGAAAGGGTACGACATTCATTGTGAGGCTGCCGATAAGTATAGCGCTCAGATGACAGGGTGAGCGGCTAAGAAGTCGGAAAGATGAAAAGTTGAGGGGCGTAAAGGGAATAGTATGGATAAATTCAGAGCACTTGTCGTCGACGATGAAGCAAGCGTATGCGAGGCCGTAAAGGCGATCCTTGAAACCCAGGGGATCGAGGTCGTTACCACAACGAGCAGCGTGGCCGCCGTCGAAGACATCCGGAAGAACACCTACGACCTCATCATATCGGACCTCAAAATGCCCCAGATGGACGGGCTCGAATTCTACGACCACGTAAAGGAAATATCTCCGGACAGCGTCTTTATCATCATCACCGCGTTCGGCACCATCCCTTCGGCAGTCGATGCCATCAAGAAAGGGATGTACGACTATGTCCCGAAGCCCTTCACGCCTGATGAAGTCAGGATCCCGGTCCGCAGGGCGCTCGAAAAGAAGAGGCTCGAGCGCGAGAATATGGCGCTCCGGACGCAGATCGAGGCGCGCTACTCGTTCCGGAGCATCATCGGCAACAGCCCCGAGATGCACGAGGTCTTTCGGGTCATGCGGCATGCGGCGTCAAGCGAGAGCAGCGTGCTCATCACGGGAGAAAGCGGGACCGGGAAGGAACTCGTGGCGCGTGCGATCCACAGCAACAGCGTGAGGGCGAGAAGAAAGTTCGTCACCGTCAACTGCGGTGCGATCCCGGAAGGCCTCATCGAGTCGGAACTCTTCGGCCACGCCAGGGGCTCGTTCACCGGCGCGGTCGCCGACAAGAGAGGGCTGCTGGAAGAGGCTGATAAAGGGTCGCTCTTCCTTGACGAGATCGGCGAGCTTTCACCTTCCCTCCAGGTAAAGCTCCTGCGCGTATTACAGGACGGTGATTTTCTCCGTGTCGGCGACGCCCAGCCCCGGCGGGTCAGTGTGCGCGTCATCGCGGCAACGAACAAGGACCTCAAGAAAGCGATCGCGGAGAAAAGCTTCAGGGAAGACCTGTTCTACCGGCTGAACGTGATCCCCATAGAACTGCCGCCTCTCCGCAGGCGAAAAGAGGATGTCCCGCTCCTCATCAATCATTTTATCGAAAAACACCGGACAAAAGCGGCCGAAAAAAATATCAGCGGCATATCCAAGGAAGCGATGCAGGCATTGATCAATTATCACTTCCCGGGAAACGTGAGAGAGCTTGAAAATTCCATCGAATACGCGGTGGCTTTTACCTCGGGCCCCGTCATCCAGCGGGATGACCTGCCGAAATATATCCTGGAAGACAAGAAACTGGGACTCGATGCCCAAAAGATACCCATCATGCCGCTCAAAGGCGCAAAGGCCCAGTTCGAACGGGGGATCATCATCGCCGCCCTCATCGAATCAGGAGGCAATATATCGGAAGCCTCGCGCCTTCTCAATATCCACCGCCAGAACCTCCAGCAGAAAATACGTCTCCTCGGGATCGACCTTTCTTCCATTTCCGCCGCACATTAGCGCCGTGGCTCGATACCTGAATCAATAAGGACCCTGACCGCATCTCCAGGTTATTCATCCTCTTTTCCGTAACTCCCGCAGTAATAATTTGCATGGCCTTATGCAGTTAAAATACTGCGTGGTAGCCGATAACGAATTGAAATTAAATCATAATTATTTTGGCATACATCCTGCTATATAACAAATCAAATTGCATTCAAAATCCAAAGGAGGATTTACCATGAAGATATTAGTCGCATATGATGGAACGCTGCAGTCAAAGGAAGCTCTGGTGTACGGTATGGAAAAGGCCCGGGAAAAGAACGGCGAGCTGCTGGTCCTTAACGTGTTCAATACGGACATGTTCATTGATTATGACGCGACCCCGAACGCAGAAACCATGGCTCGCGCGGAGTCGTCACGTTTTGTAGAACAGGCAAGGAGTATCATCCGCGAAAAGGGTAAGGGTTTAAAGACAAGCCTGGTGCTGGGAGAGGGCAATCCTGAAGAAGAAGTGATCAGCTATGCGAAGGCCGAAAATGTGGACATCATGCTCTGTCCCCCGAAATATAAGAACATCATCAGGAAGTATAAGAAGATATTGAGCAGAGAGGCCCGCGAGACCAGCGAATCAGAGGTCTTTGATGCGGCAAAGAAGTTGAAACTTTCGGTCTTAGCGGTACCGGCCGGATCAAAAGCGGCATAAAAAACAAGGACCCGCTGCTTCGTCTACAGGCGGAGCAGCGGGCTTCAGCAAAGCGGGAGAACTGAAATGGAACATACTTTTACTCTGCAATGGGGAAATGTGGTGGCGCTTCAAATGCTATTCGTCGCTGCCTTGCTTTTTCCGGGCATCGAGGGAAGAGGGGCCGCTTTCCGTGACTTTGTCGGGACCGTGGCTTCCTACGTCGTGAGTTTTGCCCCCATGGCCATTCTTATCTATCTTCTCTATGCAGTATCACGATTCAACTGAGACAGGAAGCGTCCTACTTGAACTTTGACATGTCGATCTCGCAGAATTGCTTGGACGTTTCGACCGTCTCTCCGTTTCTCCTTCTCGACTTCCACGACTTATACGCTGCCAACCCTTTCAGAAGAGATCGGGGAACGCACAGAGACGGGTCCTGAAAAAAGAAAAAAGACATGATCATTATCTGAATCAGCAGTATATTTCTCAAACCGATGAGCAGATCGTTATGCATTATTCCACCCTCCGTGTTTTATAAGGCTTATGAAACCGGCTGGATGACCGGGTATTGAAGCTCCTGCCCTTCAGTTTTCATTATCTCTGTCAACGCATCGTCGTATTCCCCTGCCTCGGCAAATGTTATCGCAACCCAGAGAGCCTCCAATTTTTTAAGAAACATGGCATCCTCCTAAATTTAAAAAATACCGGTTAAAATCAACATTACTTTTATAAGAGCAATGAATATGCCATATTAAAACACGCTGATATATATGCATAAAATATGCATATTGTTTTCATGGTGCAATTATATGGGGCGCTTTTTTGCAAACATATTTAGCTTTGGCTTAACAACACAGACAAATCATGTTTTTATGGTGCAATAAATATTTGCATGTTTAATTTATTGTTGCATGAATCTTTGTCCATCTAAGGGACCGCCTCCGCAGTAAATACTTGCATACTTTCTTGCAGTAAAATTACTGCATTATGTCTATTAATTATTTGAAAAAATACATAAATTTATCTGGCATACATAATGCTTATATAATCGTGAAGCAAATAAACGTAGGGAGGTATCAATAATGAAAATCCTGGCTGCATATGACGGTACCCTTCAGTCAAAGGTTGCCTTGGAATATGGGCTTCAAAAAGTTCGGGAAAAGGGCGGTGAGGTCCTGGTCCTTCATGTGTTCCAGAGCAGCCTCTTTGTTGATTATGATGCAGGCCCCAGGGCATTGGAAACCGCCCGGGGCGAGTCTCGGCGACATCTCGAAGAAGCGAAAAAAATCATCGAGAAATCAGGCAGCGGCGTCCAGGTGCGCATCATATCGGAAGAGGGCGATCCCGAAGAAATAATAGTGCGATATGCCGCGGATGAACATGTCGACCTGGTCCTTATAACACCGCGTTACAAGGCCATAACCAAAACAGCAACATCCCCCGTTTACATCATCCCCGGCACCATACTTGTCCCCGTGGATAACACGGATGGCCCGCTCGCAACCATGGACCACATCATAGGGGAGGCGAAAGCAACGGGATCTCAGGTTATGATCCTGGGCCTCGTTCCCATTCACCTCTATAGCACGGGGGAAAAGAAGGAGCTTGATAAGCTGAAAAAAGAAACCATTGCGAAGGCAAGAAGACTCCAGGCAGCATTGACCGCGCAGGGAATACGGGCCTCAGAAATGATCCGCTCCGGCTACCCTGACGAGGAAATATTGAAAGCTGCCGATGAATCTTCTGTTTCGATGATCATCCTCCCGACCGGCGGAACGACCCCCTCAGAATTGAGCAAGGCAGCGGCCGTTATCCTCGATGAACCCGAAAGGCTCAAAAGACCGGTAATCCTGCTTCCCGTAACCGGGGCGGCGTAACAAGCCGCTCTGTGCAGCTGCTCAACAATATTCTGACACCCTCCCCGGTTCCGGCCGATTATCAGAAAGACTATCTTCCGTTGAAAGAACTCGGGCTCATCCTGAGCGCCTGGCCGTTGGCGGGGTGGAAATCCTTTTTTTCTTAAAAGCACGCGCAGATAATCGTCCGTTTTTGCTTGACTTATTTATCATTTCGACTATAATACGCGTCTGTCAATAAATACCGGTTAAGGAGTATGTACGATGTCGGAAACAACAGCGCAAAAAAGCAATCTCAAGCAGAAGCGGCTCCAGGGCTTCAGAAAAAGAATGAGCACGGCGGGCGGCAGGAAGGCGATCAACCGCCGGAGGGCAAAAGGAAGAAAGCGTCTCGCGGTGTAGTGTCGCGCGGGATATCTGAAAATGCCGTACCGATACCGCAAAAACGAACGGCTCAAAAAAAATACGGAGTTTGTTTCGACCATGAAAGGGAAAAGGCTGTCTGTTGACGGTCTTTCTCTTTTTTATGCCCCGAACGACGCGGGTCGTTTCAGAGTCGGGATATCAGTAAGCAAAAAGCTGACGGCGTCCGCAGTAAAGAGGAACCGGCTGAAACGGCAGCTCCGTGACTGCATCGGGAGGGCGCTCAAAGACCGGGCGCTGGGCTACGATCTGGTATTCGTGGCACGGCAGGGGCTGTGCGATATCAGCTTTGAACGGATCTTGAAGACCGTTGAGACGGCCCTCCGTAAATCCTCTCTTCCCGTGCAAAAACCAGAAGGCACAAAACAGTGAAACCCTTGTTCCTCTATATCATTCGCCTCTATCGGCGGTACGTATCACCAATGCTCCCGCCGACCTGCAGGTTCGTCCCGACCTGTTCAGAATATGCGCTCGAAGCGTTCAAAAAAAAGAGCGCCTTCACAGCCGCGTGGATGACGATCGTGCGGATCTTAAAATGTCATCCTTTTCATCCCGGCGGATATGACCCGGTGAACCCCGATAGAGAACATCGTTCTCTCACAAGTATAGGCGACTCACCAGCTCCAAGGAATACGATACACCGCCGACAGGACCCGATAGAAATTCACCGGCATCACGCTATGAATTGCAACCATGATTAAAGCCAATAGTGCGACATTTCCAACGGGTCAGGTATCGGAGTCTTTCTTTAACGGAGTACAATAAATTCGGAGGACTCATGGAAACACGAAGATTCATTCTGGCCCTTTCTCTCTCTCTGATGGTATTCCTGGTCTACGTCCGCTTCTTCGGGCCGAAGCCGCCTCAACAGCCGACAGCGACCGCGCCGTCCCATGAAACGGTGCAACAAAAAACATCGCCCGTTCAGCCGAAACGGGAAGCGGCGATCGTAAAGTTCCTGCCGACAGCAAAAGGCAGGGACATTACGGTGGAGACCGAGCTGGTAAGAGCGGTCATCAATACATCCGGCGGGGTCATCAAAAGCTGGGAGCTCAAGAAGCACAGGGAAGCCAGCAAGGAAAATGTCGGCATAGGCGCCCTGTACAACAAGATAATGGGCGGGAAAAAGGAAGAGAGGCCGAAAAAAGAGCTGGGGAACGTGCAGCTCGTCCCATCGTACGAGGGAGTTGACGCCCGGGAGATGGTCCGCCCGCTGGCGCTCACGCCGTACGAGAAGGCGCTTGCTCCCCTCTCCGTCGCTGAATACCGTGCCGACCGCGACAAGATCGTGCTCGGCAGGGACCGCCAGAGTGAAACGCTCGTTCTTACCTACACCGGGCCTCGCGGCATTTTCATAGAAAAACGGCTGACCTTTTATCCGGATAAGTACACGGTCGATGTGGCCATCAACACGCGAGGGCTTGACGGTTATGCCCTGTCACTCGGCACGGATGCCGGGATATCCGACAAGGTGAGCAGTGACGCAAGCGGGCGGGTCGGCACCGTTGCCTTGATCAACGGCAACTTCGCCGCGGAAAAGCTCGACAAGATCAAGGGCGAGGCTCAGCACTCCGGCACCATAGAGTGGTTCGGCCAGGAAGACAAGTATTTTACCGCCACGATCCTGGGCGGAGGCCAGGGGATCGTCACCGTTGCAAAAACGCCGGCCCCGAAAAAAGAAGCGGGCGACCTGCTCACCAGCGAGCTGATCGTGAAGGAAAAACCGAAAGCCCGTGCGTATACCCTGTATGCGGGCCCCAAGAGCTTCGATATCCTTAAGTCCTACGGCCACGGCATGGAGCAGATGGTCGATTACGGGTGGTTCGGCATCCTCGCCAAACCCATGTTCTGGCTCCTCCAGCAGTTCTTCGCCGTCACGCGAAATTACGGCATCGCTATCATCCTCCTGACGATCGTCGTGAGGATACTCCTGTTCTACCCCTCGCTCAAGAGCGCCATGTCCATGGAAGAGATGAAGTCTCTTCAGCCCGAGATCCTTGCGCTCAAGGAAAAGTACAAAAAAGACCCTGCGCGAATGAACCAGGAGACGATGAAGCTCTATAAAGAAAAAAAGGTCAACCCCCTCGGCGGCTGCCTGCCGATGCTCATGCAATTCCCTTTCTTTATTGCGCTGTACAACGTCCTGTCCGTGTCCATCGAGCTCCGTCAGGCCTCTTTCATCCCGTTCTGGATCAAAGACCTTTCGGTCCATGATCCGTTCTACATCCTGCCGGTCCTCATGGGATTGAGCATGATCCTTACCATGAAGTTGACATCGACGACGGCGGACCCGTCCCAGGCAAAGATGATGATGTACATGAATGTTGCATTCATATTCCTCTTTGCCTGGCTGCCGGCAGGACTGCTCCTCTACATCACCCTGAGCAACGTGCTTTCCATCGTGCAGCAGCTTTATGTGAAAAAAATAATCGCTGCCTCGGGCAAATAACGTGCGGCACCATACCCGTCTGCAATCTGCGCTCCCTGCCCCCCCCCTCCTCGGAGGGGCGGCTCTTATCTTCGTGATCTTCTGTCTCTTCGCCCTTCCAACGTCCGCACGGGCCGATATGCTTTCGCTCGAAGAGGGCCAGGGCTTTCACCGCTCCGGCAGGACCCAGGCGCTGTTTCTGCGCTACCAGTGGGAAGCGGCTCTCCTGTTCAGTCAGGAAGGGTTCTGGGAGGTGGATTTCGGCGCATGGAACGGGCTGAACGGGGTGGAGACCGTCGGCTTTGCGCGGGGGCTGCGGTTTCGCTGGCGGGAAAATAACTACTTCAGCGCCCAGGCGGGCCTCCATTACATCACACGTCGGACGGAGAACCTCGGAACACCGCTTCAGTTCGGGGCGCGTTTGGCATTCGGCCGCACCATGGGGGTCTACGATCTCTCGATCGGCTACGTTCACTTTTCAAACGGGAAATATTTCTTCGGGTGGGAAGGGCCGAACAACGGGGAAAACTTCGCCACGATCCAGGTGGGACGGAAATTCTAAGCAATTGTTATTGCGGAAGCAGAGAAAAGAGCCGCCAGTTCCGGCCGTCACCTTTTGGTCCCCCTCACCACCACGAACGAACCCTTGCCGTATCCTTCCGCAACAGGTTCACGTTCCTCGATCTCCTGAAGCGGCTTGAAGAGCGTCTGCCTGAATGTGAAATCCGAAAAGCCGGCTTTCTTCATATATGGCAGGATATCATCAACCGAATAGAACGTGGCGTCCTGGTAGAACGCGCTCTGTTCTTTTTTTGACTGGTAGAGCTTTCCGAGCGGGCTGTCCCGGTCGACAAAACCGATGATGAAAAAACCGCCCGGCTTGAGGATCCGGCAGGCCTCGCTGAATGCCGCGTCCCTATCATCAAGAAAGCAGACCGTCGTGACCATGAGGGCGAAATCAAACTCTTGATCCTGAAACGGCAGTTTTTCGGCAACGCCTCTGATGACGTCAACGCCCCTCTTTTTGGCCAACGCTCCCATGGCCGGGGACGGTTCGATCCCAATGGAAATGCCGAGGGGCGCGGCAAAGCGGCCCGTGCCCACACCGATCTCGACTCCCCTTCCCCGCTCCGGCAGCAGCTCCCTGATCGCATGGATCTCAGACACATAAGCAAGAGGATGGTCCATGAACCACTGCTCATACTGGTTCACGTGTTGTTCGAAGGCATTTACACCGGGCATAGGCGTTTTTTCCTTTACTCCGCAAGAGCATCTTTTTTCTCAGCCTGCCGGTCCATGCTCAGAAAAACCTCCACGACCTTCGGGTCGAACTGGGTGCCCGCGAACGAGCGGATGTGCTCCCGCACCTTGTCCTCAGACCAGGCAGTGTGGTACCGTCGTTCCGAGTTGAGCGCGTCCCACGCGTCGGCAAGAGAGAATATGCGCGCCGCCAGCGGGATCTGTTCGCCCTTCAGCCCGCGCGGATATCCGGTGCCGTCCCACCGTTCGTGGTGGCAATAGGGGATATCAAGGGCGGGCCGCAGATAGGCGATCGGCGAGAGGAGCTCGAAGGCATACTGGGGATGCCGGCGCATGATCTCCCACTCCTCCTGCGTGAGCGGGCCCGTCTTGAGGAGGATGCTGTCGGGGATGCTCATCTTGCCGATGTCGTGCAGGAGCGCACCGCGTCGCACGTGCACCAGCTCTTCCTCGTTCATATCCAAAGTACGGGCAATGCGCAGGGTCATCTCGGCGGCCCGCTGGGTGTGGCCCTCGGTCTCCTTGTCGCGCAACTCGAGGGCGCGCGCCCATCCTTCAATGGTCGTGTCGTATGCCAGGACAAGCTCGGCATTGGAATGCTGAAGATTATTGAACAGCTCCGCATTGTCGATGGCTATTGCCGCCTGCGCCGCAAGGGCCTCAAGAAAGTCCCGCCATTCTTCATTGAGGGCAAGCGGTGAACGATGCATGATCTCGAGCACTCCTTTTACCTGACCTTTTGCCATGAGAGGGACAACATAGTAGGCAAGGAAGCCCTCTCCTTCCAGGAGCGGCGCGCGGAGAAAACCGGTTGAAGTATCGAGGAGGTCCGGAATGCCGATGCTCCGATGTTCGAGTGCCGCGATACCGGCGATGCCTTCACCGAGCCGAAGACGGGAATGCTGGATCGCCTCGCCGTGAAATCCGCGCTGGGCGCCGTATTCAAGCGTCTGGGTTCGGGGGTTCAGGAGCAGTATGTCGGCGGCGTCCACGTTCATTTCCGAGATAACGAGATCGAGAAATTCCCTCATCGTAACGCGCAGGTCCAGGCTCGAGGTAATGATCAGGTCGATCGCGTGCAGCGCGCTCAGGCGCTGGAGACGGGACTGTGCCTGCTCCTCCGCCAGTTTGCGCGCCGTAATGTCTTCACCCGAGCTCAGGGTCGCGACAATGGCTCCCTCTTCATCCCGCAGAAGGGTATTGTGCCAGGCGATCATCCTCTCTTCTCCGGTCCTCGTCATCACCGGACTTTCAAAATACGCGGCCGACTCCGTCTCGCCCCTCATAAGCTTGTCGAAGACCGAACGCGCCTCGGAGCGTGTCCTTGCCGGCATGTAGGTATCGAACCAGTTCTTCCCGGTGATCTCTTCCTCATCGTATCCCAGGATCTCGCTCCCTCTCTTATTGATGAGGCTGACCCTTTGATCTGCGCCGATCACCATGAGCATGACGCCGGCGACGTCAAGGTAGCGCTGCGCCCGGCTCTTCTCGCGCTCCAGGGCGTCCCCGGCGCGCTTGCGTTCGGTAATGTCCCTGAAGATGCTCTGGACGAGCCTTCTGCCGCCCACGCTGACGACACTGATGCTTACTTCCACGGGAATGGTCCGGCCATCCCTGTGCGAAACGCACAGGTCGCTCGAGATCAACCTCCCGCCCTGAAGCGCCTCCGCAAAGACCTTCCCGCATTGTTCGGAATCTTCTTTCGGATGGAGGTCCGCGTGGTGCCTCCCGATGATCTCTTTTACCGGCAAGCCGAAGAGCTCTTCCGCCTTTTTGTTCGCATCGAGCACGAGCCCGGTTTCGGCGTCAAAGACAAAAATAGCATCGTTCGCCGTCTCGATGAGCGTGCGGTACTTTTCTTCTGACGCCTTCAGTTCTCTCTCCACCCCCCCGCGGACCAGGAGCTCGCGTCGCACCATGAAAGAGAGGAGAAGCGCGCTCGCAATGACGAACGTCCAGCCCTTGTATGTTTGAAGCTCGCTCAGGATGTGCGGATCGCTCACCAGCGCCTCGAGAATGCGGTCGGACACGGCGACCCATATCCCGCCGAAGAGGGTGTAGAGCAGAACGATTCGGAGCGTTACCTGGATACCTGAAGTTTTCATTTTGATGACCGGTTCCAATCAGAAAGGACTGCAGTCTGTTTCGTTTTTCTATAAGAGCGTGCCACGTACAAAAAAAGGCCCCCGCAGAGCGGGGCTTCACAGGAGCAGGGAAGTCAGCTTTCGACGATCGTTCGTACCTCGAATTGAGGCGGGTCCTGAATGGTCTTTTTCACGGCGCACTGCTCCGCGACCTTGACCAGGGCGGAATGGTACTTCTCCGGGAACTCCGGCGGAACATGGATGTCGATCAGAATTTTGCTGAGTTTCGATTTTCCCTCCGCCGTTGTCGCATACTCAAGCCGCTGGGAAAGAGAGATCGCGTCAGTCGGAATTTTCCGCTCCTGGCAGAAGCTCAACACGTAAATTCCTGCGCAGGTCCCTATGGATGCGAGAAAGAGCGCGTACGGGCTCGGCGCAGTATCATCGCCGCCCAGCTTCTTCGGCTGGTCCGTCGGTATGACCATTCCGTTCATGTCGGCATTCACCTTTTTGCCGCCGGGAAATGTAATTTTTATATCCATGCCGATCTCCCTCCCTCGTGGGAATTATGTTCCATTATACGCCGAAGCCTGAAACGATGTCCAATAAATATGTATTGTCAAACGGAAAAGAGGCCCGAGGCGGCATAGCGGCTGGCAATGTGCAGGGGAAAGGCTTCAGAAAGAACCTCGCGGTGCGTCCGGAGCGCAATGTCGGGGCTGTTGTTCTGTTCCGACAGATGCGCCAGGCATGCCCATTTCAAGCCGTCCCCCGCCGCCCGGAGAAGCTCGGCGGCCTCCCTGTTCGAGATATGCCCTCCGGGGCCTTTGATGCGCCGCTTGAGAAAAGGAGGATACGGCCCGTTCGTAAGCATCTCCGGATCGTAATTGCTCTCGATAAACACGGCGTCAAGGGAAGCGACAACGCGGCCAAGGCCTTCGAAAACATGGCCGAGGTCCGTCAGGATGCCGAGCCGCTTGCCGGCCGCGTTCACAACGAACGCGGCGCCGTCTTCGCCATCGTGCGGCGTGGGAATCGTTTCCACGGAAACATCGCCGAAGCGGAGCGTCCCGCCTGACCGGAAGTGCAGAACGTTCGTGAAACAACCGAGTGAGCAGGCCGACTCCGCAGCGGAGAGCGTTTTCGGCGTGACATAGACAGGAATGCCGTACTTTCGCTGGAACACGCCCGCGCACCGGATGTGGTCCGCGTGGTCATGCGAAATGATGAGGGCGTCTACCTGCCGGATATCGCGGCCATGGGCCGCGAGCCGCTTCTCCGCCTGAATGCCGCTGATCCCGGCGTCGAACAGCAACCGTACGCCGTCCGCTTCAACATAGATACAGTTGCCGTTACTGCCTGACTGAAGTGAGATCGCGATCATGCCGTCCCCGGTTTCGATGAGAAGATTGCTCGTGAAAAACTTCTTTCCGCGCACTACTTTAACAAGCATCGGCACACTTGTCAAGGACTGAACGGATTTGCGCGCATATTCCTGTTGAGATTTTTTCGTGCTCTCTTGCGAAACCTGCTTCAGAATGAACTGTGCAAGTCGCTTTTTTCCGCAAAACCAAGGCGGTTTTTTTCTGTTCCGGGAAACGGCCGGGCAACCCTTCCTATGGGGCATTTTACCAGGAAATGGGTGATTTCACCCACTCACGATGTTCACTTTATTTTCTCAACGGAAACAGATCCCTCTGATGCAACCAGTCATCATTTTTGCCGGCTTATAACGCTTTGAAATATTTAATGTAGAACGCTGTGCCTTCGCGTCTCTAAAAGCCACCAATAAACTGGCAT
>Ga0209519_10001049_pt1 | contig 12047 bp, 9 predicted proteins | sample Rifsed13ft1_FD_184005 | JGI IMG/M metagenome (GOLD analysis project Ga0209519, IMG submission 184005) | Soil microbial communities from Rifle, Colorado, USA - sediment 13ft 1 (version 2) | ecosystem: Environmental > Terrestrial > Deep subsurface > Rock core/Sediment | place: Rifle, Colorado...
CAACCTCAATCTCCACGAGCAACGTTTCCTGGCACTGGCCCGAGCCCTGTCCGGCCGTCCCAAGCTGCTCCTGCTCGACGAAGTGATGGCCGGGCTCAACGAGACCGAACTGGCGTCCTCGATCGAGATGGTGCGAACCATCCGGGAGCAGTTCGGGGTGACCGTGGTTTGGGTCGAGCATGTGATGCAGGCGGTCATGCAGCTGGCTGAGCGAGTTGTTGTCCTCGACTTCGGTCGGGTGCTGGCCGAGGGGCCCGCCGACGTGGTGATGCGGGACCAAGCGGTCATCGAGGCCTACTTGGGGGCGGGGGCGGGATGATGCTCGAGGTGAGTGGGCTCGCTGCCGGCTACCAGGGCGCCGATGTGATCCGGGACGTCGACTTCCACGTCGACTCCGGTGAGGCGGTGATGATCATCGGGTCGAACGGTGCCGGGAAGACGACTTTGTTCCGATCGGTGCTCGGGCTACTGGCACCTTCCTCGGGCGCGGTCCGATTCGAAGGCTCGGATATCGTCGGGATGCCGGCACAACGCATCGCCCGTCTCGGAGTCAGCTTCGTTCCCGCCGAGCGGCACCTCTTCCCGAGGATGACCGTACAGGAGAACCTCGCGCTCGGGGCCTACCCCGACCGACCGGACACAGAGACCATGACCCTGGTCATGGATCTCTTTCCTCGTCTCGCCGAGCGGCGTCGTCAACACGCCGGCACGATGAGCGGGGGCGAGCAGCAGATGCTGGCGATGGGTCGTGCCCTGATGGCAAAGCCTCGTCTTCTGGTTCTCGACGAGCCCACCACCGGGCTGGCCCCCAAGCTCGCCGCAGAGGCCTACCAGGCCCTGCGGGTGCTCCGTGGCCGAGGGTTGACCGTGCTCGTCGCCGAACAGCAGGTACCGCTGGCGATGGCGTTCAGCGACCGAGGCTATGTGCTGGAGAACGGGATGATCGAGCTGGAGGGGACCTCCGAAGCGCTGTCGATGAACCCGGAAGTCAGACGTTCCTACCTGGGTGTGACGTGATCGCCAGCGTCCTCGACGGGATCGTCCTCGGGCTTCAGTTCGGTCTGCTGGCCGCCGGGCTCACCCTGGTGTACGGGCTGGGCGGCGTGCTCAACCTGGCCTACGGGCAGATGGCGGTCATTTCCGCAATGGCCACCCTCTTCGCCATCAACGCCGAAGTGCCCATCCTGCCCGCAGTTGGAATCGGTTTGGCGGTCGGTGTCGTGCTCGGGCTGATATTCGACCAGACCATCCTCCGCCCCATATACCGCCTCCAGGGCGAGGCCCGGGTACTGCTCAGTCTGCTCCTCACCCTCGGCGTCGCCTTCATCGTCGACGGATACCTCACCTGGCGCTATCCCACGGAGGGGCTCACTCTGCGCATCGGAGGGGGACCGATCGAGATCCTCGGGGTCCCCATGCGGAGGGGCAGCATCGTGGCCTCGGCCATAACACTGGTAGCTCTCGGCGCACTCTTCGCCTTCTTCCGGGGAACCACCTTGGGTCGGGCGGTCCGCTCGGTGATCGAGGACGAGGAGGGGGCGCGGCTGGTCGGGATCGACCCCCAACGCATGCTCCGTATCATCCTCGCCCTCAGCGGTCTCCTCGCCGCCCTGGTGGCGGTGACCCAGTCGATGGTGCGGCCGGTCACCGTGTCGGCTGGGTTCGGCATCACCGTCTTTGCCCTGATCGTCACCGTGGTGGGGGGGCTGGGGAGTGTCACCGGGGCCATGCTCGCCGGGATCATCCTCGGGATCGTCAGCAGCATCGCCGCATCGTCCATCGGGACGTTCCTGTCACTGATCATCTTGCTCGGTGCGGCAGCGGTGACCATCCTCATCCGACCGTCCGGGCTCTTGGGGGTGCGGGAATGACCGAGCGGTTCACCGAAGCGACCGGCACCGCGCTGATTGGTGGCACCGAGGAGCGTGCGTCGCGATCGCTGCGCGCGCTGTCGTTGCCTGTCGCGCTGATCGGAGCGGTCCTCGCACTCGCCCCCCTCTGGCTCGGAGACTCCCGGGTCCAGATGGGAGTGGCTGTGATCGGGCTCACCTTTGCCTGCTATGCCATCGGCTTCAACCTGATCTTTGGCAGCACCGGTCAACTCTTCCTCTGTGTCGGTGCGTTGGCCGGTCTCGGCGGTTACGGGGGCGCAATCCTTGCCGACACGGTGGGGCTGCCCATCATCGTGAGCATCGTCGTGGCAACCCTGGTCGCCAGTCTGGTCGGCGGCCTGTTGAGCTGGATCGCAGTGCGGCGCTCGCTCGGCGTCATCTTCACCGGGATAATCACCCTGATCTTCGCCCTCGCTTTCGAGAACCTCCTGCTCGGGCTGGGCGGTGTGTCCGGAGGCGAGTCGGGCTTTCCCATCTCTTCAGGGGCAGACAGCTTCCTTCGACGCCAGATCCCCCCCTACTACGTGATGCTGGGATTGATGCTGGTGTTCCTGTTGGCACATGGGCTGCTGCGCCGCTCCCATGTCGGCTGGGCCTTTCGCGCCCTGCGTGACGATGAGGTTGCGGCGGAGCTGGCCGGTGTGGACGTGGCGCGTTATCGGGTCTATGCCGCGCTGATCGGGGCTGCCATGCTGGGGATGGCCGGGGCGACCTATGCCTTCACCGAAGGCCGGATCAGCCCCACCACTTTTGGATTCGCCCAGGTCGATGTGGTCGTGCTGGTGATGCTCGCCTTCGGCGGCATCGGGACGCTGTTCGGGCCGATCCTGGGAGCGATCACCTTCACCGCCCTGGACGAGGTCTTGATCGAGCTCGGCCAGCTCCGGGTTCTGGTCTACGGGATCCTCGTCATCGTATTGTTCCTGTGGATCCCGCGCGGCGTCATCCCGACCCTGCAAGGCTTGTTGCGGCGTCGGAGAGCAAGCTGAGCCCACAGCGAGGGACCACGATGCGCTCGAACCTCGACATCGCTCATCTCGGATACGTGGAGCTGTTCACGCCTCTCTTCGACGAGAGCCTGGGCTTCTTCACCGACGTGTTGTCCATGGACGCCGTCGATTCCGGCGACGGCACCGCCTATCTCCGCACCTGGGACGACTACGAGCGCTTCAGCCTGAAGCTGAGCGCCAGGGCCGAGCCCGGGATCGGCCGGGTCGGCGTCCGCGCCGTCGACGAGGCTGCGCTGCAACGTCGCGCCGAAGCGATCGAGTCGACCGGCCTGGGCCGGGGATGGGTCGATGGCCAGCCAGGAAGGGGAGCGACCTATGCGTTCGCCGATCCCGATGGGCACGAATGGGACCTCTACTTCGAGTCGGAGAGATACACGGCGACTGACGAGGCCAGGCCCGCCCTCAAGAACCAGGCTCAGCGCCGTCCCAGTCACGGAATCGGGGTGCGCCGGCTGGACCATGTCAATTTCCTGGCGGCCGACGTCGAGGCCAGCCGAGACTTCGTCGTGTCGGTCCTGGGGGCTCTGCCGACGGAGCAGATACAGCTCGACAATGGTGACATCGCAGGGATCTGGATGACCTTCTCCAACAAGGGCTACGACGTGGTCTACACCAACGACTGGACCAAGACACCGGGAAGACTCCATCACGTGGCCTTTGCAGTGGATCAGCGCGAGGACATCCTGCGCGGAGCGGACCTGTACCTCGAGCACGGCGTGTTCATCGAGACCGGACCGCACAAGCACGCCATACAGCAGACCTTCTTCCTCTATGTCTGGGAGCCGGGAGGTAACAGGATCGAGACCGTCAACGCAGGCGCACGTCTGGTTCTCGCCCCCGACTGGGAGCTCATCACCTGGACGGAAGCCGACCGGGCCAAAGGCCAGGCATGGGGACTGAAGACGATCGAGTCGTTTCACACTCACGGGACTCCTCCCGTCGCCCAGTGGGTACAGTCGGCGCCGGACCCACCACAAGGAGACGACGATGAGTGATCGCCCCCCGTTTCGAGCCGACCACGTGGGGAGCTTCCTGCGGCCGGAGTCGGTGATCGACGCTCGGGCTCGGCGTGCCGGGGGGGAGATCGGCCCCGAAGAGCTGAGGAAGGTCGAGGACGATGCCATCGCCGCGGTGGTGAGACAACAGGAAGACGTCGGCCTTCGGGGGATCACCGACGGCGAGTTCCGTCGCTACATGTTCCACGTCGACTTCCTGGAGCAGCTGGAGGGTGTGGCCGTGATCGAAGGCGACTTCCTGGCCAGGTTCCACCGCACCGACGGGACCGAGATCGAGTTCTCGCCACCGACGATGCACGTCGAGGCCCCGATCCGCCATGTTCGGTCCATCCAGGGCGCCGACTACGACTACCTCGCCTCTCAGGTCACCAAGACCCCAAAGGTCTCCATCCCGGCCCCGTCGATGCTGCACTTCCGGGGCGGGCGTCAGGGGATCAGCCAGGAGGTCTATCCCGATCTCGAGCAGTTCTTCGACGATCTCACCGCCGCCTATCGGGAGGAGATCGCCGATCTCGCCTCGCGGGGCGCCCGATACGTGCAGATGGACGACACCAACCTGGCCTATCTCTGCGACCCCGAGGTGCGAGAGCGGACTGCGGCGCGAGGTGACGACCCCGACGAGCTGACCCGGCTCTACAGCCGTCTGGTCAACGACTCCTTCGAGGGCCGGCCCGACGACATGGTGGCCGCGATCCATCTGTGCCGGGGAAACTTCCAGAGCGCGTGGGTCACTCAGGGCGGGTACGAGCCGGTGGCGGAGATCCTGTTCAACGAGATGAACGTCGACGCCTTCTTCCTCGAGTACGACGACGAGCGGTCAGGCGACTTCGCCCCACTCCGCTTCGTGCCCGAGAGCAAGATGGTGGTGCTCGGCCTGATGAGCTCGAAACAGGCCGAGGTGGAGGACGCCGACGAGGTGAAGAAGCGGATCGACGAGGCGGCCGAGTACATCCCCCTGGACCAGCTGGCATTGAGCCATCAGTGCGGGTTCTCGTCCACGGCGCACGGCAACCTGCTGGGCCACGACGACCAATGGCGCAAACTGGCCCGGACCGTCGAGGTCGCTCACGACGTATGGGGATATTGAGAGACACCGCCGGAACCCATTGAAACTGACTGACCGGTCGGTCTAAGATCGGTATGTGATCGACTTCCAGACCGAGCCCGATCGCTATCGGCACTGGCGGCTCCGGGTCGACGGGCCGGTGGCTCATCTCGACATGGATGTCGATCCCTCGGCCGGTCTGCACGAGGGCTACGAGATGAAGCTCAACTCGTACGACCTCGGAGTCGACATCGAGCTCGCCGACGCAGTGCAGCGTCTCCGCTTCGAGCACCCCGAGGTTGGGGCGGTCGTGATCGGATCACTCAACGACCGGGTCTTCTGCGCCGGGGCCAACATCGGGATGCTGGCCGTCTCCGCGCATCCGCTAAAAGTCAACTTCTGCAAATTCACCAACGAGACCCGAAACGCGATCGAGGATGCCACGGCCAACTCGGGTCAGCGCTATCTGGCCGCGTTGAGGGGCAATGCGGCCGGGGGAGGGTACGAGCTGGCCCTGGCCGCCGACCACATCATGCTGGTCGACGACGGGAGCTCCTCGGTAGCCCTGCCCGAGGTCCCGCTGCTCGGTGTCCTCCCCGGGACCGGCGGGCTCACCCGTCTGGTGGACAAACGCCATGTCCGAAGAGATCGGGCCGATGTCTTCTGCACCGTCGAGGAGGGGATCAAGGGAAGGCGCGCCCTGGAGTGGCGTCTCGTCGACGAGTTGGTCCCCTCGTCTTCCTTCGAAGATACGGTCCGACGCCGGGCCTTGGAGATGGCATCCGACGGTGATCGGCCCTCCGGCGCCTCGGGAGTGACGCTGACCCCGATCCAACGCGAGATCGGCGAGGATCGAATCACATACAGCACGCTCGTGGTGGAGATCGACCGGCCCGGAGGGATCGCCACCTTCGTCATCGCCGGCCCGAGTGGGCCGCCGCCGGCCGACCCGGTGGGCGCCGGGGCCGAGTTCTGGCCTCTGGCGCTGGCTCGTGAGCTCGACGACGCCATCCTCCATCAGCGGGTGAACGAGCTGGAGCTCGGAACCGTGATCATCCGCAGCCAGGGCGACTTCGGCCTGGTCGAGGGTTACGACCGGCTCCTGGTCGAGTCGGGCGGCGATTGGTTCCTGCGCGAAGTCGCCCTCTACTGGAAGCGGCTCCTCAAGCGGCTGGAGATGACATCGCGGACCCTGCTCAGCCTGGTGGAGCCGGCGAGCTGCTTCGTGGGCTTCCTCACCGAGCTCGTCCTCGCCGCCGACCGCAGCTACATGCTCGACGGGCCGTGGACGGGCGAAGGCGACCTGGCCGGGATCATGCTCACCCGCTCCTCGACGGGGCTGCTCCCCATGGCCAACGGGCTCACGCGGTTGGAGACCCGGTTCTGGGGCGACGACTCCGGGCTCAAGGCCGCAATGAGTGCGGTTGGGCACCGTCTCGATGCCCGCGAGGCGCTCGAGGCGGGGCTCGTGACCGATGTCATGGACGACATCGACTGGGACGATGAGCTCCGCGTGATGATCGAGGAGAGGGTCTCGTTCTCCCCGGACGGTCTCACCGGCATGGAGGCCAATCTTCGCTTCCCCGGGCCGGAGACGATGGAGACCAAGATCTTCGGTCGGCTCACCGCCTGGCAGAACTGGGTGTTCCAACGCCCCAACGCCTCGGGCGAGACCGGTGCGCTGCGGCGTTATGGCACCGGGATCAGACCTGAGTACGACAGGAGGAGGGTGTGATGACCGCCGAAAACGTCGATTACGACCTGCTCATCCCCAACAACGTCGGCCTCGCCGAGGACCCGAAACTGCGTCGCGCCCTGGAGCAATGGCACCCCGGGTACATCGACTGGTGGATGTCGATGGGCCCCGAGGGGTTCCAGATGGCAGACGTGTGGTTGCGAACCGCGATCAGCGTCGAAAAGGAGGGCTGGGCCAAGTTCGACTACGTGAAGATGCCCGAGTACCGCTGGGGGATCCTCCTCGCGCCCGAGGTAGAAGGACGCACCATCCCCTGCGGCGAGCACGTGGGCGAGCCGGTTTGGACCGAGGTCCCCGGACCGTATCGGGCCATGCTGAGGCGTCTCATCGTCATCCAGGGCGACACCGAGCCCGCCTCCGTCGAGCAGCAGCGTCACCTGGGCTCGACCGCGCCTTCGGTCTACGACATGCGAAACCTGTTCCAGGTGAACGTGGAGGAGGGTCGTCACCTGTGGGCGATGGTCTACCTGCTCCAGAAGTACTTCGGCCGGGACGGGCGGGAGGAGGCCCAGGAGTTGCTGCAACGGCAGTCGGGCAGCGACGAGAAGCCACGCATGCTGGGAGCGTTCAACGAGTCCACTCCCGATTGGCTGTCCTTCTTCATGTTCACCTACTTCACCGATCGTGACGGGAAGATGCAGCTGGAGGCGTTGGCACAGTCCGGGTTCGACCCGCTCTCCCGGACCTGCCGGTTCATGCTGGCCGAGGAGGCGCATCACATGTTCGTCGGATATACGGGGGTGAAGCGGATCGTGGAGCGGACCGCCCAGGCCATGGTGGAAGGCGGTGTCGATGACCCGTATGACACCGACGCAGTGCGCCGGCTCGGCGTCATCGACCTTCCTGCCATCCAACGCAAGACCAACCTCCACTTCTCGCTGACCCTCGACCTGTTCGGGTCGGAGGAGTCGACCAACGCCGCCAACTTCTTCAATGCCGGGATCAAGGGCCGATTCCACGAAGACCGGCTCGAAGACGACCATCGGCTGGTCGACGACAACTATCCGGTCACGAAGTTGGTGGATGGAGAGCTGCGTCAGGTGGAGGTCCCCGCCCTCAATGCGCTCAACGCCCGGCTCCGGGACGACTTCATCGAGGACTGCCAGGGCGGTATCTCGCGTTGGAACAACGAGCTCTCGGCACGCGGCATCGACTTTCTCATCGAGCTGCCGAACGTCGCCTTCAACCGGAACATCGGCGAGTTCGCCGGCATCTCGGTCTCGCCGGACGGGCGTCTTGTCGCCGAGGGGGACTTCGAGGCGAAAAAGGGCAAGTGGCTACCCACCTCCGACGATCAGGCTTATATCGAGAGCCTGATGCAGCCGCAGCTGGAGCCGGGGGAGTTCGCGGGGTGGATAGCGCATCCAGCCCGGGGCATCCAGGGCAAGCCCACCGACTTCGAGTACGTGAAGCTGCCATGATCCAAGGCGTCTCGGCGCGGACCAGGGCGCAGGATCGACGGGCGATGATGATCCGGGCCGCCTACAAGGTGATGGCCCGAGACGGCGTCCACCGCGTCCCACTCCAGCTGATCGCCACCGAGGCCGGTGTGTCCAAGGGCCTCCTCCTCTATCACTTCCAGACCAAGGACGGTCTTGTCCTCTCCTCGCTCGAATGGGTCCTCGAGGCGACAGAGAGGCGGATCCGGCAGCGTCTCGCCGAGTCCGGGGATCCGGCCGGCGCCATGTCCGACGTGATCGACGCCATCTGGGTGAGCCCCGAGGCCAACCGCGACTTCTTCCGGTTCTATCTCGACGGGGTAGAGCACCAGGCTCGGTCCCCCGAGTTCGACGAGTTCGCCGACAAGGGCCGGTCGATAATGAACAGCTTCTACCGCGAGCTGATCGTGGCCGGGGTTGAGAGGGGGGTGTTGCGGGTTGAGGACCCGACGGTGGCAGCCATACAGATGAGGGCGGTGATCGAGGGAATGTTCTTGCAGTGGCTGCAGACCACCGACTGGCGGGCCAACCACAGCCGCTACAAGGAGCATTGCCGCCAAGCCCTGCTCAGGGTCCTCGGTGCAACCTCGAGCTGAGTCGAAGTGACCCACGTCGATCCCCACATCTTCGTGATCTTCGGCGGCACCGGGGACCTGGCCGAGCGCAAGCTGATTCCGTCTCTGTATCGCCTCATCGCCGGCGAGGAGGTGGGTGAACGTTGTGTCGTGCTCGGTGTGTCGCGCAAGGATCTCGGCGACGAGCGCTATCGCGAGTGGACCCGGCAGGCTCTGGCTGCGGCCGGGTCCGGTCTCGACGAGACCAGGGTCTGGTGCGACCGGAACGTGTTCCACCATGCCCTCGGCGAAGGCTTGGACGGCTACCGGTCCCTTCGTCGCCGGATAGAGGCCATCGAGAGCGAGCGCGGGCTGCCCGGGAACCGCGTCTTTTACATGGCGATCCCGCCGAGCATCTTCGGCGCCACCATCGAGGGGCTCGGCGGTGCCGGGCTCACCACCGGGGAAGGATGGGCCCGGGTGGTGGTGGAGAAGCCGTTCGGCACCGACCTGGAGACTGCCCGGGAGCTGAACCATCTGCTCAGGTCGCACTTCGACGAGTCGCAGATCTATCGCATCGATCACTACCTGGGCAAGGCAACGGTGCAGAACCTGCTCACCTTCCGCTTCACCAACCCGATGTTCGAGCGTCTGTGGAACCGCGATCGGGTCGCCCGTGTCGACATCACAGTGGCCGAGTCGCTTGGCATCGGAGGGCGGGCGCGTTTCTACGACCACGCCGGTGTGGTTCGGGACATGGTGCAGAACCACCTGACCCAGCTATTGGCACTGGTGGCGATGGAGCCACCAAACGTCTTCGATGCCGACCGGATCAGGGACGAGAAGGTGAAGGTCATCGACGCAGTGGCCCCGGTCGAGCCCGATGACGTGATTCTCGGGCAGTACGGGGCGGGTCAGGTCGACGGCTCGCCAGTGCCGGGGTATCACGACGAGGAAGGGGTGGACCCGGGATCGAGCACGCCGACCTTCGCCGGCATCCGGCTCTATGTCGATACCTGGCGCTGGCAGGGGATCCCGTTCCTGCTCCGAACCGGCAAGCGGCTGCCCGAGCGGTCCACCAGGATCACCGTGACCTTTCGCGAGCCGGCCATGTGCGTGTTCCACGGGCGGCGTGACGACTGCGTCCACGAGCCCGACGTCTTGCTCATAATCCTCGAGCCGGACGAGGGGTTCTCGCTCCGATTCAACGTGAAGTCCCCCCATGAGGACACCACCATCGACACCCAGTCGCTTCACTTCCGCTATTCCGACGTCTACGAGGAGCTGCGCGACGCCTACCAGACCCTGATCCTGGACATCCTCGAGGGCGACCAGACCCTGTTCGTTAGAGCCGACGAGGTGGAAGCCTCCTGGCGGATATGGGATCCGGTGCTCGGATCAGAGCCGTCGATGGTCGGCTACCAGGCCGGGACCTGGGGGCCGCCGGAGATGAACCAGGGAGTCCCGCTTGGCGGCGAGCTCTGGATGCGTCGCGCCGGGGCCGGGGCTGGATCCGACCCCGGCTAGTCAGCGCCTACCGTTCGCCCGTGTCCGAGAATCAGGCGATGGTGGCCATCGAGCCCTGGCTGCGCCCCGCCGCCGACGTGGCCGGTGACCTGGGGGCCGACGTCGAGCAAGGCCTGACATCCGAGGAGGCGGCGGCACGTCTGGAGCGCCACGGGCCGAATCAACTCGACTCGGCCACACCCGTGCCTCGATGGCGAAAGCTCCTCGCCCATTTCAATGATCCTCTCATCTACCTCCTTCTCGGCGCCGTCGTGATTTCCTTGGCGGCCTGGGCGCTGGAAGGGCGGGAGGAGATCCCCTTCGAGGCGATCGTCATTGCCGCGATCGTCGTTCTCAACGCCGTGCTCGGGTACGTGCAGGAGGCTCGTGCCGAGCAGGCGGTGGCCGCTTTGCAGCGAATGGCTGCGGCCAGCGCCGGCGTGCTGCGCGATGGTCGGGAACAGGAGGTGCCCGCCATCGAAGTCGTGCCCGGGGACATCCTCGTCCTCGCCGAGGGCGACGCGATCGCGGCCGACGCCCGTCTGGTGCAAGCTGCCTCGTTGATGGTGGCCGAGGCGCCACTCACCGGTGAGAGCGAGGCGGTGACCAAGCAAGTGGCCCCGCTGGAGTCCCCGGCCGGAATCGGCGACCGGGTGAACATGGTCTTCGACGGGACCGCGGTGACCCGAGGTCGAGGCCGGGCGGTGGTGACGGCCACCGGGATGAGCACCGAGATGGGCAACATCGCCCGACTGCTCGAGCACACCGAAGAGGAACGCACCCCGCTCCAGCGCGAGGTCGACCGGGTGGGGCGGGCCCTGGGGATCGCCGTCATCGTGATCGCCGCCGTGGTGATGGGGGCCATCCTCTTCACGTCGGAGATCACCCAGCCCTCCGACCTGGTCGACGTCCTCCTGGTCGGGGTGTCCCTTGCCGTGGCGGCGGTGCCCGAAGGGCTGCCCGCCATCCTCTCGGTGGTGCTGGCGCTGGGAGTCCAGCGCATGGCACGGAAGAAGGCCATCGTCAAGCGGCTCTCCTCGGTGGAGACCCTGGGGTCGGCCTCGGTGGTCTGCTCGGACAAGACCGGGACTCTGACCAAGAGCGAGATGACGATCGTGACCGCGGTGACCCCTTCGGGTCAGGTCGAGGTCACCGGGAGCGGCTACCGCCCCGAGGGGAAGCTGTTGGCCGACGGCCGCGAGGTCGACGACGAGACACTGGTCGACGAGGTCCGTTACCTCTTCGCCGGGGGCAGTCTCCCCAACGACGCGGTCCTCGAGGACGAAGGCGGCGAGTGGAAGGTGCAGGGTGACCCGACCGAGGCGGCCTTTCTGGTGGCCGAGGCCAAGCTGGGCATGACCGAGGCCCGGCGAGCGCGCTTCGAGCGGGTCGGGGAGATCCCGTTCACCTCGGAGCGGAAGTTGATGTCGACCTTCGAGAGCGACACCGAGCGCGAAGGACGGATCGACCTCGTCACCAAGGGGGCCCCCGACGTGCTGCTCAGCCGCTGCACCCACGAACGGGTGGCCGGCGAGGTGCGACCCCTCGCCGAGGCTCGCCGCCGCGAGGTTCTCGCCGTGGTGGACCGTCTCGCCGACCAGGCGCTGCGGACGCTGGCCGTGGCCTACCGCCCCCTCCCCGATAGGGAACGACCGGCCGAGGACGAGTCGATGGAGAGCGAGCTCGTCTACCTGGGAGTGGTCGGGATCATCGACCCGCCCCGCCCGGAGGCGAAGACCGCGATCGAGGAGGCCAAACGGGCAGGAGTGCGCGTCATCATGATCACCGGCGACCACCCGCGCACCGCCAGCCGCATCGCCGGGGAGCTG
>Ga0209519_10001053_pt1 | contig 12043 bp, 13 predicted proteins | sample Rifsed13ft1_FD_184005 | JGI IMG/M metagenome (GOLD analysis project Ga0209519, IMG submission 184005) | Soil microbial communities from Rifle, Colorado, USA - sediment 13ft 1 (version 2) | ecosystem: Environmental > Terrestrial > Deep subsurface > Rock core/Sediment | place: Rifle, Colorado...
TTAGTTTGCACCTCAGTACCGAGAGCATCAACCGTATACAACGTGACGCAATCAATTTCATTGCCGACCTAATGTTGGATGATGAATCCAGGTTAAGACGGCGCCTGGATGATGAATCCCGGCTAAGACGGCGCCTCAGAAGGCGTTCTTCTGAAAACCCTGTCTAATTTCAGTCAGTCCCCCAATTGCATCTAACGCCTAGTAATGTTGCGTGGGCAAAAATGCGCTTGCGAGCGCAAAATGAGCGCTCGCGTGGGAGTTTCTACTCGGTTTCACCGAGTACGAAACATCCAGTGGGGTAATCAGGTTTGGTGAGGTTCCGAGACTTCGAGCAGGTCGGGTTTTGCTTTCAGGTATTGGAAGATCCAGGTTGGCATGGAGAAATAGGCGTAAGGTTTTAGGTTCATTTCGCTCTTGGGATACAGGATGCCTTGCGTGGCTCAGCGCAAATGCGGCGCTAACCGAGCCACGCGTTGGAGTTCCTACTCGGCTGGCCTCCGAGCACGGAACGTCCCGCTTTTTACTTGGGGTCTCGGTTATCCAGCAACCCTGGGTTTTGTTTTAGGGTTTGGAAAACCCAGGTGGGAATGGAAAAATATGAATAAGGCTTCGGGTTCATCTCGCTCTTGGGGTAGAAGATCCCGGAACCGGACGCCAGGAGGCCGATGTTCAGCAGGTGGCTCACGTAGTCCGAGGGGAAATCCAGCGGCACGTCGATGGTGCGGTCTTCGGCGATGAAACGCTGCAGCGCGGCTTTTTCCTCCGCGTCCAACGAGCGCAGGTAGCGGCGCTGCACGCCGCGCTCGAGCGCGAAAGCCAGGCGATTGATGAGGGGGATGATAACCAGGAAGGCAGAAAGAACGATAGCAACGCGCGTTAGCGGCTGCTGCCAGAAAGCGGGGATGAATGGCTTATACGACGAATCAATGTACTGGGCGCCGAGGACGGCGAGGGCGATCATCAAAATGAGGGAGAAATACCGGAACCCAAAGACCTGCCTGACCCTGGAGAAAAACTTATACAGGCGGGGCAGGAAGGCCTTCACAAATAAGCTTGGGCTCGCCCGCCAGGGTCCGCCCAACTTGCGTTGGGCAATTGAGGAGGCAGCAGGCGAGCCCAAGGAAATCATAATATGAAACGGCCGAATCTCCGAAGGGTGATATCATGCGCCAGCCAAGCGCATCGGCATTCCGCTTCGCCGGAGGAACAATGAATACACATCGCCTGATCCGCACCACGCTATTCCCTTTGCTTGCCGCCGCCTTCCTTTTGGCGGCGTGCACGCTGCCCACCCGCGAGCCCGAGGTGCTGTCTCCCGTGGACGTGGGCGACGCGCCGACCCTGGAGCCGGATGCGGAACGCGATCCCTGCCTCGACGGAACTTGGACCATGCATACGGCCGAGCTGGACCTCTTTGTCGCCTCCATGGTCCCGATCCCCAATATGCGTGTAGTTGGGGGAAGTCTGTCCATGTCGTTCGCCGATGGGATGTATGAATATTCCGGCCTGATGACCTTGCAGATCGAGTTGGACATGTCCGAAGGACAATATCTGCAAGGTGATGGGATATTTAGCAGCGGCGGAGCGTATGCCACCGAAGCGCGCACCGAGCGCGATTTCCCGGTGTTCGATTTCCTGATCCTCGACCTGACCGTGTCTGAATCCGAAGTCATGGTTTGGCGCGCTTATAAAAATGGGGAAGAGGAAACGGCCGCGGGTATCGGGCCAAACTTCACCATCGTTCCACCCGGCGAAGCCCCTTACCGTTGCACCGAGTCCAGGCTGGAGATCGATAGCCAGGGCGCAAGCGGTCCGGTGACGATGTTTTTCGAGCGCTAGAGGGATGAGCGTGCGAGGCGAGTACGCAACGTCCAGGTTACATGTAGCCCACTGGCTGGTTACCGGGGTCGGCTCCAAGGTTGCTTAGGTCGACCATGCTGAAGCCACCTACAAGAAGATGGGCGCCCGCCGCCAGCAGGCGGAAGAGGAAGTAAAGCGCGTGCCCAAAGGGGCAAAGAAGAAATAACGGAGCTTGACCGGCTCAGTAAAAAAAGCAGAGGCGGCAAAAGACCGCCTCGCGCCCTGCTGCCGAAGCAACAGGGGGGATGGATGCATTTTATATCATCGAAACATTTAAGGTCAATTGTTTCGGATTAAGAGCAGCCAACGTCGACACCAGGTTGGGGAAAAGAAAGGTGGATACTTGACTCAGCCTTGTTTCTGGTATAGGATGTTGGTTAATTCATTGAATTAATTAAGTTATGCCTACTCATCCCCCTGGCAATCGAGAACTAATTCGGGCGATCAACCGCTCCAATGTGCTCAATTGCATCAAAACCAACGGTCCAATCTCACGTATCGAGATCGCCCGCATCGCGGGGCTAAGTGCAGCTACAGTGTCTGGGATAACTGCCGAGCTGATCGAGAGTGGTCTGATCTTCGAAAAAGAAGCCGGCGATTCGCTGGGCGGCCGCAGGCCCATTCCTTTGGCGCTCAACCCAAGGGGAGGATACGTTATCGGATTCAAATTGGCAGAAGATCACATTACAGGTGTCCTCACCGACCTTAATGCAAAAGTCATAGCAAATCACACTTTCCATTTGTCAGCCCGTTCCCTCGATTCCGTGATCCTGGCGCTTGCAGAAGGAGTCGAAACCCTCTTAAAAGACGGCCAGCTCCACAAAGATCAATTGTTTGGGGTAGGGGTTGGGCTGGCGGGCATCATTGATGCCCAAAAGGGTTTCCTCCGCTACTCCCCTTATTTTGGATGGAGAAATGTGGCGCTGCGAGATATGCTCCAGACGCGGCTGGGCGTTTCTGTCACGGTGGACAATGATGTCAACACATTGACCCTAACCGAGCAATTATTCGGAATGGGGCAGGGAGCGGACAATTTCTTGACGGTCACCATCGGGCGCGGGGTTGGACTGGGCATGGTGATCAACGGCCAGATCTATCGTGGCGCGCGGGGAGGCGGCGGGGAGTTCGGGCACACCGTGATCGATCCCCAGGGTCCGCTTTGCGCCTGCGGAAAACATGGATGCCTGGAAGCCCACGTGGCCGACCCCGGATTACTGCGCGCAGCCAGAGAAAAACTGGGCGTCCCAAAATTGACCATGGATGAACTGTTGGGCCGCGCCCAGGCGGGCGATGAAAAGGCAATGGCCATCTTCTCTTTCGCCGGCGAGATCCTGGCGAGAGGCATTGCGAACCTGATCAATGTGCTCAGCCCGCAACTGATCATACTTAGCGGGGAAGGAGTGCGTGCGGGAGACTTGCTTTTCGATCCGATGCGAAAAGCACTCAATGACTACATCATGCCGGGACTGGCAGAAGACAGCGAAGTTCGTATCGACACCTGGGACGATAACGCCTGGGCCCGGGGGGCGGCCGGCCTTGTCCTGGGTGAATTGTTCAAATCCCCTATTTATGGGGTGTCCGTTGTCTCGGCTGTGTAAGCAGGAAAAATTTTTGGCCATGTTATTTCAGTCAGTGAAAAAAGTCGGCAGGAGGTGCATTTGGACTGCGGTAATGCCATCCAACAATCTGAAATTCGAATTCACTAACCATTGGAGGAAGAAGATGAAACACAGATCGACATTAACTGTTTTTGGGCTTCTGCTGGCGCTTTCGCTTGTTTTGGCGGCATGCGCGCCAGCAGCCCCGACGGCAGCGCCGGCCACTGAAGCGCCGGCTGCTGAAGAACCTGCTGCTGAAGAGCCAGTCACCATCTCTTATTGGCACACGATGAGCGATGCCGAGACGGCGCAGCTGGACGAGGTGATCGCGGCTTTTGAAGCCGCCAACCCCGGCATCACAGTGGAACCCACCCGCTATGCCTACGACGACTTCAAACCTGCATTGCTAACGGGCCTGGCCGGCGGCGAAGCCCCGGATACGGCGCGCATGGACATTGCCTGGGTTTCTGAGTTTGCCAACCAAAGCGCCCTGCTGCAGCTGGATGGCACCATGCCAGACTTTGATGCCATAGCGGCGGGAACCTTCCCTGGCCCACTCTCAACGAACTTCTGGGAAGGCCACTACTATGGTTTGCCGCAAAATACAAACACCCAGATCCTGCTTTGGAACGGTGAGATGTTCGCTGCGGCAGGTGTGGATGGCGCTCCCGCCACGATGGATGAGTTCGCTGCGGATGCCTGCGCCCTCTCCGACCCGAGCATAGAGCAATATGGTTATGCATTGGGCGGCACTTACTTCTGGGCGCCTGCGCCGGTCTTTTATGCCATGGGCGGCAAGATCGTCGACGATGGTATCACCACCGCCACCGGCTATACCAATGGAGCGGAGAGCGTGGCCGCCTTCACCCTGCTGGATAATCTCTACGACCAGGGCTGCATTTCTCCCAACTTGCTGGGCGGGGGCATCGGCACCGCGGATGGACATGCCAGCGGCAAATACGCCATGATCATCGACGGCCCCTGGATGGTGGACATCTACGCGGGAACGTACCCGGACTTCACGATCAACTTTGCGCCGATCCCCACCGGCCCGGATGGAACCACCAGTTCCGTAGTGGGTGGAGAAGATGTGGTGATCTTCTATGACAGCCAGCAACCGGATGCGGCGATGACATGGGCGGCTTACCTGTTGAGTGAAGAGGCCCAACTGATGATGGCCCAGGTAGGTGTGATCCCCACGCTATCCAGCCTGGTTGGCAACCCCGATCTGCCATCCTATTTCGACGTCTTCATGGCGCAACTAGAAACCGCTCAGGCGCGCGTGCCGCACCCCGCCTGGAGCGATATGGATGGGGCGATCAACAATGCATTCCAGCGTATGCTGCGCAATGAGCAGACCCCTCAGGAAGCGCTGGATCAAGCGGCTGATGAGATCAACGCGCTTCTAAATCAATAGAACCCGAATCGCACCTGATGAACCCCACCCATCCCCTCAGGATGGGTGGGGTTATCTTCGATAATTCAAGCTTAGAATACTTTTGCAAATTTAAATCGATGCGCGCCAGCCTGCGTTCCCAGTTTAGTGATCTTGCCCCGGCGCTACTGTTCATCCTGCCCGGGTTAGCCCTGCTTGCCACTTTCATTATCATTCCCATGCTCTACTCTTTGCGCATCAGTTTCTATGACTGGAACATCATTCGCCCAGAATTATCCGAGTGGGAAGGCTTGCAGAATTACATTCAAGCCTTGCAAGACCCCATATTTCGCCGGGCGGTAATCAACACATTGGCCTACACATTGGTCACTGTCCCCGCCCAGATGATCTTGGGACTGATCGTTGCCATCTTACTCAACCAACAAATACGGGGCAAGGCAGGCTTTCGAGTCATCTATTACCTCCCCGTGATTACCTCCTGGGTGATCGTAAGTTTGCTATTTGAATATATGTTCAGCGGACAGGCCGGCTTGGTGAATTATGTGCTCCACGACCTTCTGCACATAACACGCGAAAACATCCGCTGGCTTGCGGACCCCATCCTGACCTTTGTCCCCATCGATCTGCTGGGAATTTGGAAGGGCGTAGGTTGGACGGCGATCATTTACTTGGCCGGCCTGCAAGGCATTCCCCAGCACCTGTACGAAGCTGCCGAAGTGGATGGGGCGACTCCGTTTCAGCGTTTCCGCTACGTGACTCTGCCACTTCTGCGCCCCACGTTGGTGTTCCTGCTTGTATTCCTCACCATTGGCGGCCTGAATGCTTACACCTCCAACCTGCTGATCACCAATGGCGGCGACCCGCTCGACCTGACCCATTTTGTCCTGACGTTGATGTATGAAGCCACTTTTACGCGCCTGGATTTTGGCATGGGCGCGGCCATCAGCTATCTGCTCACCATTTTTGTTTTCCTGATCAGTATTTTCCAGATCCGGCTGTTGCGCATGCGCACGGAACTCTAGCATGGGATCCCATTCACATCGCGTCTCCTCGCGTTGGCTTACCTATGGCCTGCTCTTCCTGGGCGCGGCCTTTGTGGCTATCCCCTTCTGGTACATGCTGGTGACCTCCCTGAAGCCTCAATCCTACATCTTCGAGATCCCACCGAAATTATGGCCGGAGCAGGCGACGCTTGACAACTATACATCCGCATTGGGCCGGGAAAATTTCGCCATCTATTTCCTTAATAGTTTATTCGTTGCGGTTGCCGCCACGGGTTCCACCATGCTTATTTCTTCCTTACTGGCTTACGCTTTTGCCCGGTTGAAATTTCCCGGGAAGGAAATTCTCTTCTATTTGTTCCTGTTGGGAACCATGATCCCACCGGTCATGCTGATCATCCCTCAATTCATCATCGCGAAAACCATCACGGCGGCGACCGGCGGGGTTTTAAGATTGCTGGACTCCTTGTTGGGGTTGATCGTGGTTTATGTGACCATGAACCTTTCCATGCAGACCTTTTTGTTGCGCGGCTTTTTCGAAGGCATCCCGCGCGATCTGGAAGACGCCGCGTTCATTGACGGCGCCAGCCGCTGGATGATCTTCCGAAAGATCATCCTGCCGCTCTCGAGGCCGGGATTGGCCGTGGTGGCCATTTCCACCTTCCTCTACAGCTGGGAAGAGTTTCCCTGGGCGCATGTGGCGATCAAGGAAACGACTCGGCGAACTTTGCCGATCGCCATCGCCCTTTATCAGTCAGCGCACCTTACGCAGTGGGGCCAGGTGTTTGCCGCGTCGATCGTGGCCCTGGTTCCGGTGGTGATAGTTTTCGTGATCTTCCAACGTTACTTCATCCGCGGGATCGCCACCACGGGACTTAAAGGCTGAGAAGATGAAACTGGTGGATTTTTATCCGTCCCTGGGTTCATTCCGCCGCGGCGAATCTGTGCAGTTAATTTTTGAGCTGACTGCCGAAGAGCCCGGCCAGGCAAGTATCCACCTGAGCATCACTCATCTGGCGGAACCTGCGGCCGAATTCGACATCCCAATTTCCGTCAGACCAGGCAGCCAGGAGATCTCATTCGACTGGCAACCCTCAGAAGACTCGCCACGCGGCTTTGGGGCCAGCGCTTATCTGGCCCGCTTGCCAACCGAACGAGGCGAGACAATGTGGACAGCTTTTGACGTGTTGGACAACTGGACCGATTACCCACGCTATGGCTTCTTATGCGATTTTGGCCCGGATCGCAAGGATATTGAGCAAGTGCTGGACAAGCTGCTGAAATACCATATCAATGGACTTCAATTCTATGATTGGCAATATCGCCACGACCAACTATTCCCCTCTCAACCTGAATATTCCGACCCACTAGGTCGGCCCTCCTCCCTGGGGACGATCGAAGCATTCATCGGGGCCGCACACCAACGCCACATGGCCGCCATGCCCTATTTGGCAATTTATGCCGCTTCCAAGGATTTTGCACAAAGTCATGCCTCCTGGGCTTTATACAACGAGAAGGGTTCCCCTTATTTCTTTGAAGATTTTCTTGGCTTGATGGATCCTTCTGCAGGAAGCCCCTGGAGCCTGCATCTCCTGGATCAATGCAGACAGATAACCGAGAAGCTGCGTTTTGACGGCTTCCACGTGGATCAATACGGAGAACCAAGATCCGGTTTCACCAGCAGTGGATCGAGCGTGAACCTGCCAGACGCTTTCGTGGGTTTTGTAAATGCCCTTAAAGCCCGGCACCCCGATGAAGCCGTCACCTTTAATGCGGTCAAAAATTGGCCCATAGAATCCCTGGCCCGCGCATCGCTGGATTTCCTTTACATTGAACTGTGGCCTTCGACTCCATCCTACCGGGACGTCGTTCGGGTCATTTCCGAAGCCAGGTCCAAATCGGGTGGCAAACCGGTGGTGATCGCTATCTATCTGCCTGCGGATCGACCTAACAACATTCGCCTGGCGGATGCATTGATACTGTCCAGTGGGGCCACGCGGATTGAATTAGGTGAGAACGAACGCTTGCTGGCGGATGCATACTTCCCCAAACACGAAGCCGTTGGCGATGATCTGAGGAGAACGCTTCGCGCTTACTGCGATTTTGCCGTCCGGTACGGCGAATTGATCGGCCCGCGGGCTGAAGATCTGGCGAGCCTGGAGCCGATCCTGCCCGATGGTATTTGGAGTGTGTCAAGGAGAACCGATCGCCGCATCGCGATCAACTTAGTCAACATGCGCGGACTGGGGGACGCTGGTTGGGGAGAACAGCACCCGTCCCCGGACCCCCTAAAAGAATTTATGGTCCGCGTTCCATTGAGGGAAGGAATTCGGCAGGTTCATTACGCCAGCCCGGATGGCAGCGACCCGTCCATGATCCCGGCATCCTGGCGATCCGATGGCCAATCAGTGGAGATTGAAATCCCACAGCTTGAATTCTGGAGCTTGATCCTCATCGAGACTATTTCAGGATAAACCTGCTTATGAATGATCTAATGCAACGAAGCATCGAAATCATTTTGGAGAATCAGCACCCATCGGGCGCTTACATCGCCAGCCCGAATTTCCCCAATTACCGTTACTGCTGGTTTCGGGATGGCGCGTTTACGGCTTATGCCATGGATCTGGTGGGGGAGCAGCAGAGCGCCGCTCGGTTTCATGCCTGGGTGGCCAATATCGTCAATCATCGGCGAGATTTGATCGCCAATGCAATAAACAAAAGCACACAACGAAAACCCCTTGAGGCGGGCGAGATATTGGATACGCGCTATGCGGTGGACGGTAAAGCGGCAGAAGAGGACTGGCCAAATTTCCAGCTGGACGGTTTCGGCACCTGGTTGTGGGCGCTAAAAGAACACCAGGGCCTTACCCAGAGCCAACTGCCTGCCAACTGGCTGGAAGCCGCCCACCTGGTGGCCGATTATTTGGCCGCCCTGTGGCGTTTACCCTGCTTCGACAGCTGGGAGGAATTCCCCGATGTGCAACATACCTATACCCTTTCCGCGATCTATAGCGGTTTGCAAGCTTATTCTTCCCTTTCATCAACGGATCGCGACCCAATATTGAAAGAGATTTCCGCCCGGATCCTGACTGCCGGAGTCAGCAACGGACATTTCACAAAATCCCTGGGATCCAATGGCCTGGACGCAAACCTGCTCGGCCTCACTTTGCCTTATGCGGTGGTTGCGCCGGATGATCGTCGCATGCGGGCCACAGTTTCGGCGATTGAAGCCGAACTGCGCCCTCCAGAGGGAGGCTTGCGCCGGTATGCCAGCGATAGCTACTACGGCGGCGGCGACTGGATCCTGCTGACCGCCTGGTTGGGCTGGTACTACGCAAAGATCGGAGAACGCGCAAAAGCCGAAGAGGCTTTGTATTGGGTGGAAGCGCAAGCAGATGCGGATGGCCAGTTGCCAGAGCAGGTGCCGTCGAGTTTAGTCTCGCTCGATTATTATCACGAGTGGACCGATCGTTGGGGGCCGATCGCCAAACCGCTGCTTTGGTCGCACGCCATGTACATCATTCTCAAACGGAATCTATAAATCCAATCCCTTCGCTTCTATCATCAAGTGGGATGGGTGTCGTAGCCGCGTCGCACCTTTTTTCGCTAAGGAGTAGGGAATCGGAAAGAGATTGAAAGCCAGGTGGGAAAGGAATTTTACGCGGGGCAATCGTAAGTGAAAAGAGAGCGAACAAGGGATGATACGGTTACACACTAGCAATACATATGCTGAGTGTGTATAACATATAACTATGGAAAACAAAGAAAAGCTTCATCGCATTCAGGTCTTGCTGGACGAGACCCAGCAGTCCTACCTGGCGCGCGTATCCAAAAAGAGCGGCAAAAGCGTTTCCGCGCTGCTGCGCGAGCTTGTGAGCGAAAAAATGCTGGCGGCGAAAGAAGGCCGCCTGCGCCGCGCCGCGGCGGAGCTGCGCGCTCCGTACAAAGCCGACTCTGACCTGACCGCCTTCACCGATTTGGATAGCGAAGACTGGTATGCGTAGAGGGGAGATCTGGTTGGTGAATCTCGACCCCACCATCGGGTCGGAGATCCGTGGCGCAAAAACCGAGCCTAGAAAACGCCCGGCGGTCATCGTGAGCCGAGATTCCATCGGCATACTGCCGCTCAAGATCGTCGTCCCCATCACCGGCTGGCGCCCGGAATTTGCAGGCGCCCCGTGGTTGGTGCCGCTGGAGCGGAACCCGCGCGTCGGCCTCGTTAAGAAATCCGCCGCGGACACCTTTCAGGTGCGGTCGGTATCCGAGCAGCGCCTAGTGGAGAAACTAGGCGAACTTGGCGCCGATGACCTCGAGCGAATCGACGAGGGCTTGGCGCTGGCGCTGCACTTGGATTGATGGAACAAGTTGTGTGCGGGTGTTCGCATGCGATGACGGGGGTTGCTTCGGTCGCAAAAGAGGCTCCCGCGCAATTCGGCCTGGGATAAACCCAGGCCTAATTTGACGATGTTTCCCCTTTCCCTTATAATATCGCCCGCTCTGCCCCGGCAGAAAGATCGGGGCTTTTTTATTCAGAAAGCGATTAATGGATTAACCGATTAATTGATTTTGGATAACCGTCTAATTGACAGAGGACTATAAGTACATGCGTTACGCAATCATTCAAACCGGTGGAAAACAATACCGGGCGGTCGAAGGTGAGGCCATCGAGGTCGAGAAACTCGACGCCGAGGTCGGTAAGAAAGTCGAACTGGCCGACGTCATGTTGGTGGCCGACGGCGATACGGTGATGGTGGGTACGCCCACCGTGGCCGACGCCAAGGTGGCGGCGACCGTGGTGGCCCAGGGCAAAGGTGAGAAGATCACCGTCTTCAAGTACAAGCCCAAGATCCGCTATCGGGTAAAGACCGGGCACCGCCAGCGGCTCACCCGCCTGCAGATCGACAGCATCGACGTGAAGGGGTTGGCGAAGAGCGAGAAGAAAGCAGAGGGAGCAGGGGAGCTTGCGTCGAAAAAAGCACCGACGCGTGGGAGCAGGGGAGCAAAAGCTAAAGCTACAGCGAAGGCCAAAGCTCCGACTGCAAAGAAACCAGCCGCGAAAAAACCGGCTAAAGCCTCGACTCCAAAAAAGGCGAAGCCAAAAGCGAAGAAGAAGTAGTTTTTCGATTAACCGATTAACGGATTAACCGATTGAACTTAAGGAACTAAGTAACTAAGAAACTAGAGGAACCATGGCACACAAAAAAGGCGGCGGTTCCAGCCGCAACGGAAGAGACAGCCATGCCCAACGTTTGGGCGTGAAAATTTATGGCGGCGAGATCGTGCGCTCCGGGCATATCCTGGTGCGCCAGCGCGGCACCAAGATCCGCCCGGGCCGCAACGTGGGGCTGGGCAAAGACCACACCATCTTCGCCACTGTGGATGGCCAGGTGATCTACGAGACCATCGCCGGCGGGCAAAAACGCGTCAGCGTGGAGCCAAGGTAAGCTTTGCTTACCGCAGTTGCGAGGAGGAACTTTGGTTCCGACGAAGCAACCCCGCGATTGATTGCAAATCGAATTTGAAACTCGAACTTTGAAAATTGACATTCGAAATTGGTTGTGAATTTTAGGTGAAATTATGAAAGCACAAATACATCCAAAATATTATCCGGAGGCCAAGGTGACCTGCGCGTGCGGGAACACCTGGACTACCGGTTCGACCAAACCTGAGATCCGCGTGGACATTTGCTCCAATTGCCACCCGTTCTACACCGGCGTACAGCGCATCGTGGACACCGAAGGCCAGGTCGACCGCTTCTACAAGCGGCTCGAAGTTCGCACGCAATTCAAGCAGGCCGAGGAATCCAAGGCGGCCGCCAAAGTTTCCCCGGAGCGACCGCTGGCCGAGCTGGACCTGACTAAGCGCACCGTGGAGGCGTTCAAGAAAGCCGGCATCCAGACCGCCGGCCAGTTCATCGAGAAGTTGGCCGAGGGTGACGACGCCGTGCTGGCGATCGAAGGCGTGGGAACGAAGGCGTTGGCCGACACCAAGAAGGCGCTGAAGCGCCTGGGCTATGAGCTGCCCGCAAGCGAACCCGCTGCGGAAGCTGAGAAGGCTACAAGCTAAGATCCATTGCTTGAATCCTTGGAGAATCGTGCCCGGCAAAGCCGGGTAGATTCTCTCGCGTTGCGAAGCAAACACAGCGCACCCGCAAGGTGCGCTTTTTGTACGTTACGAACCCCATCCCG
>Ga0209519_10001057_pt1 | contig 12029 bp, 9 predicted proteins | sample Rifsed13ft1_FD_184005 | JGI IMG/M metagenome (GOLD analysis project Ga0209519, IMG submission 184005) | Soil microbial communities from Rifle, Colorado, USA - sediment 13ft 1 (version 2) | ecosystem: Environmental > Terrestrial > Deep subsurface > Rock core/Sediment | place: Rifle, Colorado...
GGCGCCGTAGAACCAGTTGGCGACGTAGATGTGCTTGACCCGGCGCTTGGCGATGGTGCCGAAGAACAGCCAGCCGTAGGCCACCCAGACGATCGTGATCAGGATGTCGATCGGCCATTCCAGTTCGGCGTACTCCTTGCCCTGGGTCAGCCCCATCGGCAGGGTGATCGCCGCGGCCACGATCACCGCCTGCCAGCCCCAGAACACGAACGAGGCCAGCTTGTCGGAGATCAGCCGCACGTGGCAGGTGCGCTGCACGATGTGCAGGCTGGTGGCGAACAGCGCGCTGCCGCCGAACGCGAAGATCACCGCGTTGGTGTGCAGCGGCCGCAGGCGGCCATAGCTGAGCCAGGCGGTGTCGAAGTTCAATGCCGGCCAGTACAGCTGCGCCGCGATCAGCGCGCCGACGGCCATGCCGACGATGCCCCAGATCACCGTGGCGATGGTGAACTGCAGCACCACCTGGTTGTTGTAGAAACCGCGGCTGGCGTTCTCGGCGGGGCTGCCGCGGCGATCGGGCACAGGGTCGTTCATGCCGCGGGGGGCGGCAGCGGGGACGTCGTAGGCGGTCATGGAATGGCCCGGATTTCGTTACCGCACATTGTCCGGAGACAGGCGATTTCGCGACTTGATCTCGATCAAGCGCTGCCTGCGGCCGGGAGGGCGCGGTCCGGTGCTTTCAGCGCCCAGCCGGGCAGGCGCGGTGCGGGGGTACGCCCGGCGACGAGGCGCGTGCGCCAGTCGCCAGGCGCCGGTCTTCAGGCCGGCCCTGCCTGCGCCAGGTGCTTGCGCCGGATGAACTCGCTGTGCGGGACACCGAGCAGGTCGGCCACGCGGCGCACCAGCAACTCCTCGTGCTTGTCCAGGCTCGAGTCGGCGAACGCCACCCGCCACAGCCATTCGACCAGTTCGGCGCGATCTTCGGCTGACAGCGAGGTCCGCAGCCCGCGGGTGAAGTCGTACAGCGACGCCGCTTCGTGCCTGGCCTTGTGGGCCTGGTCCAGCAACGCGTCCAGTTCGGCCGCGTCCATCGCGAAGGCGGTGCGCATCGCCTGGTGGATGATCTCCAGTTCGGCCTCACCGACGCCCTCGTCGGTCAGCGCCATCTCCAGCAGCAGCGCGGCGGCGGCGCGGGGCAGCGAATGCGGGTCGGCCGCGGGCTCGTGCCGGTTGACGATGCTCTTGAGGTTGTTGAACCAGTCGGTCATGTATTGTGTGGATCCGGATCAGGTGTTGAAAAGCTGGGGCCCGGAGCGCTGGTTCGCAACCCTCGGGAGCGGTCGGGCCCGGTTGGGCGCGCCGAAGCGGCGCACGGCGTTCGTTGTTGCGGCACCCGACGCCGGCCCTGGCGCAAGCCGGTCGCGCGCTCGACGATTGTCGTGGCGACCCATTCCCCATGCTGCCGCATACTGGCAGTTCGCCCCGCACGTGCCCGGAGTCCCGCATGCGTCATGCCGTCCTCGTTTCCCTCTTTCTGGCGGGCACCGCGCTGCCGCTGGCTGCTGCCGAACTGCCCGGAGGCGGCATCCAGGCCGAAAACGTCGCCGCGCACCTGCGCACGCTGGCATCGGACGAGTTCGAAGGGCGTGCGCCGGCGACGGCGGGCGAGGAAAAGACCGTCGCCTACCTCGTGGAGCAGTTCCGGAAAGCCGGGCTGCGGCCGGGCGGCGACGAAGGCGGCTGGACCCAGGCGGTCGAAATGGACCGGTCCACGATCGATGGCGACGTCGCCCTGGCGATCTCCAGCGGCGGGAAAGCGCGCGTGCTGGAGCAGGGCGAGGACGCCGTGGTGCAGACGCTGCATCCGGGTGGCCGCGTGCACCTGGAGAACGCGCCGATGGTGTTCGTCGGCTACGGCATCGTCGCGCCCGAACTTGGCTGGAACGACTACGCCGGCCTGGACCTCAAGGGCAAGGTGGCGGTGGTGCTGGTCAACGACCCCGACTTCGAGACCCCGCAGCCCGGCCTGTTCGGCGGTCGCGCGCTGACCTATTACGGCCGTTGGACCTACAAATACGAGGAGGCCGCGCGCCAGGGTGCGAGCGGCGTGCTGCTGGTGCACGAGACCGCGCCGGCCTCCTACGGCTGGACGACGGTGCGCAACTCGGGCGTCAGCCCGCTGTTCGACATCGTGCGCGCCGATGCCGCGCGCGTGCACGTGCCGCTGCGCGGCTGGATGCAGCGCGAGCTGGCGGTGGCCTTGTTCGAGGATGCCGGCCTGGATTTCGAGGCCGCCAAGCGGCAGGCGCAGCAAAAGGGCTTCCGGGCGATCGCACTGCCGGACACCACATTGACGGTGGATTTCGCCACCAAGCGCGAGCGCGTCCGCAGCCGCAACGTGCTCGGGGTGCTGCCCGGCAGCACGCGCGCGGACGAGACCGTCATCGTCTCCGGCCACTGGGACGGCTACGGGGTCGGGCTGCCCGATGCCTCGGGCGACAGCATCTACAACGCCGCGGTCGACAACGCCACGGCGATTGCCTCGATGATCGAGCTCGCCCGCGTGTTCAGCGCCGGCGCGCCGTTGCAGCGTTCGCTGCTGTTCCTGGCGACCACCTCGGAGGAAAAGAACCTGCTCGGCGCGATGCATTACGCCGCATACCCGGCGCGTCCGCTCGCCACCACTGCGGCGGTGCTGAACATGGAAATGTGGAGCCCCGACGGCCCGACGCGCGACATCGCCAGCTGGGGCGACGGCAAGGTGTCGTTGCAGCAGGACCTCGCGCGCGCGGCGGCGGTGGATGGCCGTGCCTGGTCGCCGGACCCGGACCTCTCGGTCGGGCTGTTCTACCGCGCCGACCATTTCGCGTTCGCCAAGGCCGGAGTGCCAGGCCTCACGGTGGGGCCCGGCATGGATCAGCTCGACGGGGGCAAGGCGGGCGGCGATGCTGCGCGCGCCGACTACTTCGCCAAGCGTTATCACCAGCCGGGTGACGACTTCTCCGACGCCTGGGACATGCGCGGGCCGGTGGCGGACATCACCACCATGTACCACCTGATCCACGGCATCGCCGATTCAGGCCAGTGGCCCACCTGGAACGCGGATTCGGAATTCCGCGCCGAGCGCGAGAAGAGCGCAGCGGCGCGGGCGGTGGAAGCCGGGGTCGACTAGCGCAGCGCGTCTGCCTACAGCAGGGGTCTTGCCGGGCCGGGCGTGGGCGGTCAGTGCAGCCGGACGCCGATCGCGTTCACGAACGCGTCGTCCCAAGGTGGCGATGCAACCAGTGGCGGCTCATCGGACGACGGCCGTGGCGCGCGCAGGCCGCCGAGTACCCGCAGCATTGCTTCAAACGCCTGCGCGAGCCGCGCGAACAGCTCGGCGTAGCCGGCGCGCGCGACCACCGCGACCTCGCCGTAGGCCGCTTGCCCCAGTGCGGCGTAGTAACTTGGCTGCACATTCCGGCGTTCGGCAAGCCGGGGGAACAGGCCGGCGATCAGCAGGCAGCGGTCGCCGACATCGCGCATGGCGTCGGCGCGGTCGCGTCCCGCAAGCTCCTGTCCAGCGAGCCAGTCGAGCGCGAGGATCCGCTTGCCAAGCACCGCATCGCCCTGGTGCCTTTGCAGCAGGAACACCAGGTAGCTCTCGATCGTCTCGGGGAGGCTGGTGCGGACGCGAGCCTCGCCATCGCGCACCAGGTCATACCAGAGTTGCAGCGGTACTCCGAGCTGCAGTGATTCCTCGCCCATGGACGTGTCCCCCGATGAGAGCCATGAAGCTCGCTTCGAGAATAGGCACAGCCGTGGTGGCGAATCGAAGCAATCGGTCACAGACCCGCTTTCCGCCGGTCGACTCGCGCCGCTGAAATCAGCAGCCGTGCACACTGCGCCCCGCGATCGCTTTCAGGACATCACGCAGTTGCGACCCTGGTCCTTCGCACGGTACAGCGCGGCGTCGGCATCCTTGAGCGACTCACGCAGGTCGGCGGACGCTCGCGTGGTGGCCAGGCCGATGCTGATGGTGGTGCGCACATCGGGATACTCGCGCAGCAACAGGCGTTCCATTTCGCTGCGCACGCGCTCGGCGACGACGCCGGCGTCGGTCGTCGTGGTGCCGGGCAGCAGCACCACGAACTCGTCGCCGCCAAGCCGGCCGGCACGGTCCTGCGGTCGCAGCGTCCTGCGCAGCATGTCGGCGACCGCACGCAGGACATCGTCGCCCGCGGCATGGCCGTACTTGTCGTTCACTTGCTTGAAGTCGTCGATGTCGATCAGCAGCAGGCAGGCAGTGGGCCGGTCGGTTGTGCGTTCCTGCAGCAGCTGTTGCGCTTCCTCTTCCCAGTCGCCGCGCCCGGACAGGCCGGTGAGGGTGTCGATGCGACGCAGGCGGTCCAGTTCGAGGTTCTGTGCGTAGACCCTGCGGATCAGCCGGTAGCTGCGGAGGCTCACGGCAATGGTGTGGATCAGCAGTACCGGCAGGCAGGCCAGCAACACCGGCATGCTGGTGGCCGGCCGGAAAGCGAAGCCGGTCATCACGGCCGTGGCGAGTACCGCCAGCAGCAGTCCGGGCATCGAACGCAGCCACAACCGGTGGATACCCGTGCTGATCTTGTCCACCGTGGTCAGGGTGATGATCAGGGTGCTCGGCAGCAGATTGAACTGCATCAGCGGCACCCACGCGCCGGCGATGGCCGAGTCGATCAGCAGGTTGCGGATTTCGGCGCGGTAGGGGTCGGCGCTGCGCACCGCCATCTGATACGCCAGGTGTGGCCACAGCAGCGCTGAACCCACCAGGCATCCCCAGAGGAGAACAGGCGCGTTCAGTTCGTAGAGCACGGCCGCCATTGCCAGGCCGCCCAGGGCCATGCCCAGAACCCTCAACGGGTAGGTGCGACGAGGCAATCGTAAAAGTTCCTGCCTCGACTTCCCCGTCATTGCCATTCCGACCCCCGGAAAACTGCGGCTTTGAGTGTACTCAATCGGGCGGTTGCGGATATCCACCGGCCGTTTCACCAGGACGCCAAGGGACGCGCAACCGTTGGCGCCGTCGCCCGACAGCGCCCCCGGCGCCGAAGGTTCGGGTGCGCACGCGGCGCTGCGGAACGAACAGGCGGATAATCGCCATGGCGGCCATTACCTGGACAGCAATGATCAACAACGACGTACTGCGCAGCATCCGCTACATGCTCGATCTCAGCGACGGCATGGTGGTGGACATCATCAAGCTGGCCGATCCGGAGTATCCGATCGAGAAATCGCAGGTGCAGGCCTTCCTGAAGAAGGACGACGAGGAGGGCTACCTTGAGTGCAACGACGTGGTGCTCGCCCATTTCCTCGATGGGCTGGTGTTCCACTACCGCGGCCGGAACCCGGACCTGCCGGCGCGACCGGTGGCACGGCGCATCAACAACAACGTGGTACTGAAGAAGCTGCGCGTCGCGTTCGAGCTGAAAGACGCCGACATGCACCGGATCTTCGAGGAAGCCGGCTTCCCGGTGTCCAAGCCCGAGTTGTCCGCGCTGTTCCGCCAGGCAGAACACAAGAACTTCCGCCTGTGCGGCGACCAGATGCTGCGCAATTTCCTCAAGGGACTGACGCTGCGAGTGCGGGGCGGGTAGTGCGCAGCACACCCTTGCCTCCTGTCTTGGGGGTGTAATCGGATGCGCACGCAGCCGCCATCGGCGACCCGCCAGTGTTTGCGCTGGCTACACGGTTCGTTGTCGACCAGAGCAGCCGCTGGGGCGATGAATGCGCCAAGCAGCAGCCTGGATGACATTGGACAACGCCGCCACCTTTTCGTGACTTGCCGGACATCACCGACGCGCAAACCGTTGCTCGTTGCCGTGGCCGTGCTGCTCGCGGCATGTTCGGCGTCGGAACCTGGACAGGCCGGCGCCGCGGACCCTGGGATCGCGGCTCCCAATGCTGTCTCTGCCGATTCCGGCGACGCGGTTGCGCGACCCATGGCGCCTGCGGCGCCATCGCAGCCACCCGTGCCCGTTGAGGTGAAGCTGGCACTCGATGGGGAAGGGTTGCGCAGCTTCGCCGTCAGTAACGGATCTTCGCGGTTGATTGGATTCGGCACCAGACAGGACGAGGCGATACGCCTGCTGGAAGCCGTGATGGGTATGCCGGCGAGCGAGCGTGGCGAGAACATCGACTGTGCGGCGCCCTATGCGACCTGGCCCAATGGCCTCACGGCGTGGTTCGCCCGCAGCGAGTTCGCCGGGTGGTCGGTGGATTCGGTGGCCTCGACGGTGACAACGGCAGGTTCGCTCAAGGTGGGCTCGACCCGGGAACAGCTCGAGTCGGCCTACGACGCCCGGATCGCGCCGTCGACCCTGGGTACGCAGTTCAGCGCCGGCGGCATCTCCGGGCTGCTCGATTCGCCGGATGCCGGGGCGCGGATCACCGATCTATGGGCCGGGACCACCTGCATTGCTCGATAAGCCTGGTCGGGAGGCGATTGCGGGGCAGCGCTTGCGATATGCTGCGGCAGCCAGGGGGGCGCTGATAGACCGGCAGGACCAGCAGATGCGCGCGCCAGAGGGCGCTGCCTCCGCGGAATGCCAGCCCCGGTCTTGGCGAGTTGCACTGTTTCCTGCCCTGAACTGACCAGCTCCGGAGGCGGCGTGCCTCCCCCGGGGCGTTGATGGACGGGAGCAATCAGTGCATCCGCAGACAATGCCGGCCGACGTGCACGCCATACTGGCGGCCGCCCAGGACAGGGTCGCCCGGCTCCGCGCGATCGGACAGGCAGGCACCTAGATGAGCATCGACCTTGCGAGACTCAAGCCCGACAGTAATTTCTACAAGGCCCTGGTGGAATCCACCAAGGCCATCCCCTGGTCGATCGACTGGGCGACGAAGAAATTCACCTACATCGGGCCGCAGATCGAGGCGCTTCTCGGATGGACCCCGGACAGCTGGGTGAGCGTGGAGGACTGGGCTGCGCGGATGCACCCCGAGGACCAGGCGCGGGTTGTCGGCTTCTGCGTGGCGCGGTCGCAGGAAGGGGCGGACCACGAAGCGGACTATCGCGCGCTGGCCAGCAACGGCGAGTACGTGTGGATACGCGACGTGGTCCACGTGGTGCGCGACGACCAGGGCAATGTGAGTGCGCTGGCCGGATTCATGTTCGATATCCGCGAACGCAAGCGGAGCGAGGAGAAGCTGGCAGAGCTGCAGAAGACCCTCGAGGAGTTGTCGTACAAGGACGGACTGACGGGCGTGGCCAACCGCCGCATGTTCGACCAGGTCATGGAGAGGGAGTGGGCCACGGCCCGGCGCTACCAGAAGCCGTTGTCGCTGATTCTGCTGGATATCGATTACTTCAAGCAGTACAACGACCATTACGGCCACCTGCAGGGCGACCAGTGCCTGCGCCTGGTCGCGCAGGCGCTGCTCAAGGTGTCCACGCGCAAGCGCGATTTCCTCGGGCGCTTCGGTGGCGAGGAGTTCATCCTGATCCTGCCCGATACCGACGCGATGTCCGCAGCCGCGGTCGCGGAACGATGCCGTCAGCTGATTTTGGACCAGGCCATCACCCATGAAGGGTCGAGCGTTACCGGAACCCTGACCATCAGCGCCGGTGTGGCCACGATCGTGCCGTGCGAGAACGGAGATCGCGTGCAATTCCTCGAAGCGGTGGACAAGCGGCTCTACCAGGCCAAACTCAAGGGAAGGAACCGTGTGGTCGGCGGCTCCCCGCACCTGGAAAGCGACAGGGGCCTCGAGCGGGATCGGACAGCCGGGTGATGAGCGTGGTGCGCAGGCGTGGGTATTGCAGGGGATAACGGTCGCTTGAAAGTTTCCGCGGTCAACCCTTTGACCAGCCTGGTCGGGCGCGTGGCGCTGGGCGTGGCGCTCGGCCTCGGCCTGCTTGTCGCCTGCGTGGGTGCATTGGCCCTGCACGTACTGGCCGATCGCGACCGCGAGCAGTTCATCGCCCAATCGCTGGCCACGACCCGGGCGGTGGGGATGTTTGCGGATGCGACCTCCGATTCGGTCGCACTGCGGTCGCTGTTGTCACGACTGGTGAGCGAGGGCCAGGTCGCGGGCGCCGAGGTGCTTGCGGCTGGCACCCTCGTCTCCTCCGAGTCAGGGATGGGGCTGGGAGCCGATACGAGGTTCCGCACGATGGTGGCGACCACGGCCGGCGAAGGCGGGGTGCTGGTCCTGGAGTTCGACGAGGCGCCCACGGTCGGACGGATCGCCGCGCTGCGGCGCGCGGTGATACTGGCGGCATCGGTGGTGCTGCTGCTGGGCGTGGCCGCTTCGGCCTGGTTCGCGTCCGCACTGAGCGGTTCGCTGCGCGGGGTGGCGGAGTTGGCGCGCCGGCTGGCACGCAACGAGGTCACCGCAGGCAATTGGGGATCGAACTGGATCGGCGAGATCCGCGCGCTCGAGATCGCGCTGTACGAGATGCGCGGGGAGGTCGAGCACGCCACCCGATCGATGGCCGAGCAGCAATCGATCCTCGACTCGACCCTGACCGGAATCCTGACCATCTCCAGTGACGGACTGATCCAGTCCGCCAATTTCGCCGTCACCGAGATCACCGGCTACGCCCAGGCCGCCCTGCAGGGCAACATGTTCCATCGCCTGGTGGTCGATCACGACCGGCCGGCGTTCAATTCGCTGCTGGCCCGCGCCGAGGGCCAGAGCATCCAGGAGCTGCACCTGCGGCATCGCCAGGGGCACACCATCACCGCGCGCATCGGCTTCAGCAGGGTCGTGATCCATGGCGAGCAGTTTTTCACGCTCGCCCTGCAGAACATGACCGACCCGCGCGAGTTGGCGACCACCCAGTATTGGGGTTCCAGCGACCTGATGACGGGCCTGCCGAACCGGTCGGCGCTGATGAAGTACCTGGCGTCGTCGGTGGCGTTCAGTCAACGCAACGGCACGCTCGGGGCGGTGTTGTTCATCGACTTCGACCGGTTCAAGGACATCAACGACACCCTCGGCCACGCGGCGGGAGACCTGTTCCTGCAGGCGGCCGCGGACCGCTTCAGGGAGAACCTGCGCGCCCAGGACTTCATCGCGCGCTTCGCCGGCGACGAGTTCACCGTGGTGCTCAATGGCCTGGCGCACCGGGACGATGCCTCGGTGATCGCGCACACGCTGCAGCGGGCATTCGCCAGGCCGCTGCAGGTGGGAAGCGTCGAGACGTTCGCGGCGATGAGCATCGGCATCTGCCTGTTTCCCGAACACGGAGCCTCGGTGGAGACGCTGCTGCACTGCGCCGATGTGGCGATGTACAGCGCCAAGAAGGGCGGGGGCGACGGCTGCGCGGTATTCAGCGAGGACGACAAGAGCGCGCGCGTGCGCAAGCTGCAGTTGGAGACGCAGCTGCGCCGGGCGCTGGAGAAGGGCGAGTTCCATCTCGAGTACCAGCCGATCTTCGATCTCAAGACCATGCTGATCGCGCGCTTCGAGGCATTGTTGCGATGGCAGAACCCGCAGTTCGGCAAGGTCTCGCCCGATGAGTTCATCCCCTTGTGCGAGACCAACGGGTTGATCGTCGACATCGGCGAATGGGTGCTGGCAACCGGCTTCCGCCAGGTGTGCGAATGGCAGGACACCTACGGCGTTTCCACCGGGATCTCGGTCAACCTCTCGCCCCGCCAGCTCGCCACCAAGAACGTCGTGGAGCGGCTGGCGCGCTGCGTGGACCTGGGTCGCGCCGGCCGGCCCGCGGTGGACCTGGAAATCACCGAGAGCGGCATCATCGATATCGGTCCGCGCAGCATCGCGCTGATGAACGAACTGCGCGCCGCCGGGTTCTCCCTGTCGATCGACGATTTCGGCACCGGCTACTCGTCCCTGGCCTACCTCAGCCAGTTCCCGGTCGAGTGCCTGAAGATCGACCGGTCCTTCACCCTCGCTCTTGGGGGAGAGAATGATTCCCACGGCATCGTCGAGGCGGTCATCGCCATGGGGCGCAGCCTCGGGATGAAGGTCGTGGCCGAAGGCGTCGAGACCTCGGCACAGCTGGTCGCGCTGCGTGAGCTGGGATGCACCTACGGCCAGGGGTTCCTGATGGGACGCCCTGTGTCGGTGGAGGCAGCCGGAGCGCTGCTGGCGGTGCAGGGCGCGGGATTGCTCGCGTGGCGCGATATCTCGCCGCTGCCAGCCCGATAGCCGCGACCAACGGCACCGCGCGTCAGGTCTTGCCGGCGAACGCCTGTGCCACGCACCGCCGGTACCGCTGCTCCACGCGCGTGGCAAACCACTGCGTGGTGAGCTTGCGGGTGAATTTCGGACTGTGCAGGTCGATGTCGGGCATCACCGCACGCGGCAGGGGGCGGCGCTCCATGCGCTCGGCGAGCGCGAAAACGCGTTCGTGCAGGTCGGTACGTTCGAACTCGTAGCGGTCGCCCTGATCCAGCGCCCGGCGGATCGCCGCATCGCTCATGCCGATCTGTCCCCCCAGCGAACGCACCGCGGACTCGGTCGCGCCGATACGGTCGCCCACGTTGCCATGCAGGACCAGGTCGCCATCCAGCGCGAGCGGAACTCCCGAGGCCGCCGTGACCGCGGCCTGGAAGGCGGCGTTGCGGCTGGCGTACCAGCCGGCGTTGAAGTCGGCGTAGCGGTACAGGTGCCGCGTGTAGGAGGACGGGTAGTCCAGCAGATGGGCGATGCCGAAGTACATCCCGCCGCGCCGGGTGAACACCTCGTCGCGGATGGACCCGGTGGTGGCGTAGGGATAGGGGTGATTGCGGGCGTGTTGCTGGGCAAAGGCGATGCTCACCTGCATCGGGCCGCCCGTGCGCACCGGGTTGGCGCCACCCAGCAGCCGCTGGCCCATCGGCACCTTCGCGATGAGGTCCTCGAAGATGCCGCTCATCTCCTTTTCGGTGCGAACGGCGGCAATCCGTTCGCCGTAGCTCCTGCCGTCGGGCGATTTGATCAGCAGCGCAGCGCGCACCAGCAGCTGCGGGATCCTGCGCTCGGCGGCGCGGCGGTCGAGCTCGGCGCGGGCGATCCTCGCCAGGCCCGGCACCACCGGGTCGGCGGTGAACGTGGACTCCTGCTCGGTTACCGCGAGCGCGGCGCACAGGTTCTCGGTGCTCGGAGGAACGTCCAGCAGCTGGAACGCCGATTGGATATCGGTGGCCCAGCCTTCCCGGTCCCGGGTCTCGCGTGGCAGCAATTGCACGAGCTGCGCGCGCACGTCGGCGGGGTGTCGCGCCGCCGCTTCGTCGCGCGGTTGGGTGACGCAACCAGCCAGCAGCGCAACCAGGACACAGGCGAGCGACGCGGGCCGGAGCCTCGCCCGAGTGGGAGCATGGACCTGCACACAAGCATCGCCGGCGCGCGCGGACCCACGCCTGTCGGCGCCCATCAGAACCATTCCAGCAGCGAAATGCCGAGGCCGACGGACCAGGTGCGGTGGTCGTAATCGACCAGGCTTTCACCATAGCCATCGAATACCTGCACATGGCCGCGCAGCGTGGCATTGAGCGGAAACCCCCAGTCCAACTGCATGGCCCCGCGCGAGTCGTCGCCGCCGCGCAGCGAATGGCGCGCCATCAGCGCGAACTCGTGTCCGTTGAGCTGGTGGATCAGGGTGGCATCGCCGCGGCCGACGTAGTTCTCGATGCCGGGGTTCTCGTCCTGGCTGTCGGCGATGCGCCACCAGGGCCGCAGCATCAATGCCCAGTTGTCCCTGTCCAGGCCTACGTTCACCATCACCCGGTTCCAACTGCGCGACAGCGGATCGTCGCGGCCGTTGGACTGGTGGTTGATCCCGGCAGCGAGCATGCGTCCGCGCCAACCGCCCAGTGAATAGCTGTTGCGGAAGACCAGCAGCACTTCGGGCTCGTAGTTGGACTCGCGGAACGGGCGGGACTCCTCTGCGCTGTAGGCCTGCCAGCGCGAACTCTGCGTGTAACCCATCCACACGTCGCCGTTGTCGCCGAACAGGTTCTCGACCGCCTTGGTCTTGAAGCTGAGCTGGAACTTGGCCTCCACGCTGCGCAGCGATTGCGGCTCGGCCGGGGTGTCCGGACGCGACGGTCGTGGAAGTTCATTGCGGTTGGCCGTCCAGAACGCCGGCAGCAGGTAGACCGGCTTGTACGCCC
>Ga0209519_10001062_pt1 | contig 12009 bp, 10 predicted proteins | sample Rifsed13ft1_FD_184005 | JGI IMG/M metagenome (GOLD analysis project Ga0209519, IMG submission 184005) | Soil microbial communities from Rifle, Colorado, USA - sediment 13ft 1 (version 2) | ecosystem: Environmental > Terrestrial > Deep subsurface > Rock core/Sediment | place: Rifle, Colorado...
CCCGTGTTCGGATGGACGGACACTTCGATACCGTTAATAGTGGCTGTGCGGATACGGGAGATTGGAGAGCGCAAAGCATAGGGGCACAACCGCCTAGCCGCCACCCGAGTGGGGGTCTATATTCGCGCGTTTAGGGCAGATTGACGCCGGGGAGAATCGCCGTGAATCGCTGCGGCTTTTGCGGCCGTGAAAACGATGATCAGTCCCGGTTCTGCATAGACTGCGGAAAGCCGATCGTGGCCGGGGGCGCGCGGGTCATCTCGGTCGCGGCGCTCCGCAAGCCGTCGGCCGCGGTCGAGCGGGACGATCAGCCCCGTGCGTCGAAGAAGAAGGGGATTCCGCCCACGCGAATCTCGAGCTCCGCGCAGCCGAAGGGAGGCGCCTTGAAGCAGTGCCCCGGATGCGGTGCGATGATGGACCCCGGGCTGCCGTTCTGTCCGCAGTGCGGGGTGCGAGTGGGGCCGGCGCCCTCGCCCACGCCGACGTGCGGGAGCTGCGGCTCGCCGGTCAAGCTTGGCGTGGACAAGTTCTGCGCCAAGTGCGGCGCCCGCGTGCCGACCTCGGTGGAGTCGCCGCCCGCGCCCAAGGAGGGCACGGCCGTCTTCACCGCGAAAGGGACCGGCACGGGGCCCAAGCTCTCGGTGCTCAACGAGTCCGGCGAGGTGGTGCAGTCCATCACGATGGACCACGGCGAGGCGAGCTTCGGTCGCAACGACGCCGACTATCGCTTCCCCAACGACGTCTTTCTGAGCCCCGTGCACGCGCAGCTCTCGATGCGCGAGGGGCAGCTCTTCGTGCGCGACCTCGGCTCGCGCAACGGCACCTGGCTCTTCATTGACGCGCCCTACCGCCTGCAGGACGGCGACACGATTCTCGTCGGCTCGCAGCTCCTCCGCTTCCGGCGGCTCGGCTATCCGGGCCCCCACCCACCGGAAGCGGACCAGACGCGCCGGCTCGGCTCGTTCACGCCGAGCGCGGACGTGGCGATGCTCGCGCAGCTCCGGGCCGACGGGAGCGCGCGCGACACGATGCACCTCTCGCCCGGGCGGAGCGTCAAGATCGGACGCGACCACGGCGACTGGGTGTTCCCGTACGACAAGACGATGAGCGGCAAGCACGCCGAGGTCCGGAGCGAGGACCTCGAGTTCATCGTGCTCGACGACGGGAGCCGGAACGGGATCGCCGTCGCGGTGCGCGGCGAGAAGCCGGTGAAGGCGGGGCAACGCGTGCTCATCGGCGATCAGACGCTGCGCGTGGAGAGTCTGTGAGCGAACAGAAAGTCTGCCCGACGTGCGGCACCGAGTATCCGCTCTCCGAGCGGTTCTGTCCGCGTGACGGCACCGCACTCCGCAGCTCGAACCCTCAGGCCGACCTCGTCGGCTCGATCGTCGCCGAACGCTATCACATCCTGAAGAAACTGGGCGAGGGCGGGATGGGCTCGGTGTATCTCGCCGAGCACGTGAAGATGGGGCGGAAGGCGGCGCTGAAGGTGATGAATCCCGGTATGGCGCAGGATCCCGACGCGATCGCGCGGTTCAACCGCGAGGCCGCGAACGCGAGCCGGCTCAACCACCCGAACATCTGCGGCATCTACGACTTCGGCGAGACGCCCGACGGGATGATCTATCTCGCGATGGAGTTCATCGAGGGCGCGTCGCTCACGAGCCTGATCGAGAAGAGTGGTGCGCTCCCCGCGCCGCGCGCGGCCGGCATCATCCATCAGGCCGCCGACGCGCTGCAGGTGGCGCACGACTACGGCATCGTGCACCGCGACCTGAAGCCCGACAACATCATGGTCGCGAAGGGACGCGACGGCAGCGACAACGTGAAAGTGGTGGACTTCGGGATCGCCAAGGCGAGCAGCAGCGACGCGCAGAAGGTGACGAAGACCGGGCTCGTGGTGGGGACGCCCGAGTACATGTCGCCCGAGCAGTTGGCCGGGGACAAGCTGGATGGGCGGAGCGACATCTACTCGCTCGGGCTGGTGGCGTTCAACTGCCTGACGGGGACGCTGCCGTTCCCGAGCAACTCGGTGCAGGAGGCGATGATCATGCGCCTCACGGACCAGCCGAAGACGCTCGCGGAGATGAAGCCGGAGGTGGAGTGGCCGGCCGAGCTGCAGGCGGTGATGGACAAGGCGCTGGCGCGCGATGCCGCCGAGCGCTACCAGAGCGCGGCGCAGTTCGGGCGTGACATCGCGAAGGCGGTGGAGAACATGCCGCAGGCGGTGGCCGCGGGGGCGGCGACGCAGGTGATGGGGGCGACGCCGGCGGCGGGCGCGAAGACGGTGGCCGCGCCAGCAGCGGCGGGGGTGGTGCCCAGGACGCGCGTGGCGACGAGTCCGGCGGATGCCGGTGCGGCCGTCGCGCCGGCGGCCGCCAAGTCGAAGATGCCGATGCTGGTGGGGATCGCGGCCGTGGTGGTGGCCGGTGTGGGGTACGGTGTGATGAAGATGATGAGTGCGGGTGGCGCGGCCGCGCCGACGAGCACGGCGACGCAGCCGCCGGCGGCGGAGTCGGCGAAGGCGGCGCCTGCTCTCAAGACGCCGGCCGATCCGCAGTTGATGGCGAAGGGGCCGAAGCAGCCGCCTGACGCGGGGCGTGGTCGAGCGAGTGGGGCAGCCCCTGCCACGGACCCGACGCCCGGCGGCGCTCCGATGCCCGCAGATCCCACTGCGGCGCTGAGCCGTCTTGAAGTCATTCTCTCCGCCGATGGCGCCACCGAAGCCCAGGCCGACGCGGCGTTCAAAGAAGTGGCACCGATCATCAGCGGCGCCCGAGGGGAGGTGCTCGGACGTGCATACTTCGTTCAGATGCTGGGTCACATCGTGGCGAAGGACTCTCCCGCGAGAATCTGCGCGGCCGCGAAGAGCGCCGAGCAGTATCTCAAGGCCGATGATGGGCGACGAGATGTTGCGAAAGCCGCGAAGGACGAAGCTCAATGCAAGTGATCGGGCTCACGAATGGTGCATCGAGACTGTTTGAGCATCCCCGCCCCGAGAGTTACTGTCATACCCGTTGACTCTGTCCACGAACCATTTACCTGCCTGACCCGGTCCTCGTGAGCGGCAACTCCTCCTCCCGCGGCGACGTCCTCGTCCACGTCTTCGGCAAGACCGACGTGGGGCGGACGCGCGAGCACAACGAGGACTCGTTCGTCGTCGCGGATCTCACGACGATGAACGCCACGCTCCAGCCCGAAGTGCGCTCGCACCAGCCGGGTGAGCGCGGGACCCTTTTCATGGTCGCCGACGGGATGGGCGGCGCTGCCGCCGGCGAGATAGCGAGCCAGATGGCCACAGAGGTCGTGCTCGACGAGCTCGACGCCCGCTGGCGACAGGCGCACAGCACCGACCCCGAGATCTTCGCGCGCGCGCTCAAGGCCGCGTGCGAGACCGCGAACGCGCGCATCCACAAGTACGCAATGGAGCATCCGGAGAATCGCGGGATGGGCACCACCGCGACCATCGCCGGCTTCCTCGGCGACACGCTCTACCTCGCGCAGGTCGGCGACAGCCGCGGCTACATCCTCCGGAACGGCGTCGCGCAGCAGATCACGAAGGACCAGTCGCTGATGCAGAAGCTCGTCGAGGCGGGCGAGCTGACCGCGGAGGAAGCCGAGGTCAGCGAACGGCGCAACATCATCCTGCAGGCGCTGGGCCCCGAGGCGGTCGTGAAGGTGGATCTCACCACGCAGCAGGTGCGTCGCGGCGACATCCTCGTGCTCTGCAGCGACGGCCTCTCCGGCCAGGTGCGCGCGAACGAGATCGCGCGGATCATCAACGAGGAGCCGGACCTCGTGGCCGCGTGCCGGGCGCTCATTGACCTCGCGAACGAGAACGGCGGGCCCGACAACATCACCGTCGTCACCGCGAGATTCGAGGGGGAGGGGCTCGCGGCGCCGTCGGACGGCGAGGATCCCGCGCACCAGGTGTACACGAGCCAGTCGGAGCAGCGGACCACCCAGCCGGTGGTTGCGTCGTCCATCCCCGCGATGACGCCGGAGGAGGAGCTGGCCTTCTCGGACGCGCCGACGCTGGAGACGGAGCCGGTGAATCCGGGACGCGTGCTCGCGGCCTCGGGCGCGGCGTCGAACGCGGCGCTGGCCGGAGCGCCCGCCGACTCCGCGCCCCCATTCGCTCGGAACACGACGCCCGACTTCCTCGCGGCCACCGGGCGCGGCCGCGTCTCCGGCCGCGCGCTGCGGCTCATCTTCGGCACGATCGCCGTCGTGATCGCCGCGATCCTCCTCCTCAAGTTCCTGCGCAAGTAATGCGCGTCGAGTTGCGCATCACGAGCGGGTCGCGCGACGGCCAGCGCGAGCTGTTCGAGAAGTCGGTGGTCACCATCGGGCGCCATCCGATGAACGACTTCCGGTTCCACCCGGAACTCGATCCCGACGTCTCGTCGCGGCACGCGGAGCTGCGCGTCGTCGAGTCGAGGGTGACGATCCACGATCTCAACAGCACGAACGGCACGTTCGTGAATGGCCGGCGCGTCGCGGGCGAGCGTGCGCTCGCCGATGGCGACCTGATCGCGTTCGGCGCCGAAGGACCGAAGGTCGAGGTGCACCTGGTCTCGAGCCTGGCGGAGCCGGCGGCCACGCGGTTCGGAAAGGCGTCGCCGCCCGGCGGTCAGGCACCGGTGGGCGCGGGCGCGGCGGGTGGCGCGCCGCGGGGCGCGGCGGGCGCGGCCGTGCCGCCCCGGCGCGACACGACCGCGCGGATCGCGGAGGCCGTCGCGGCGCAGACCGGGAAGCTGCGCACGATGGTGATCGCCCTGGGCGTCGTCGTGGTCATCGGCGTGGGCGGCACATGGTGGTGGGGCGAGCGCGCCACGGCGCGCGCGCAGGCGCAGATTGACGCGCTCCTCCGGCGCAACGACTCGCTGAGCCTGACGCTCGCGCGAACGATGAGCTCGTTGAAGGGACAGGTCGCGGGGCTCGACGCGGCCCTCGCCATGTCCAAGTCGGAAGGCGACCGGCTCCGCGCGCAGATGCGCGCCGAACTCGAGAAGGGCGGCAACGCCGACGTGGAGACGATCTCCGCCCAGCTCTCGGCGGCGGAGGGACGCTCGCGGTCATTGCTCTCCGCCGCCAGCGTGAACTACCGGCAGATCTTCGCACAAAACAGCCCGGCGATGGTGTTCATCGCGGTGGATTTCGGCGATGGCGACTTCGTGAGCGGCTCCGGGTTCAACGTGTCGCCCTCCGGGCTCGTCGTGACGAACAGGCACGTGGTGCAGGACGCGCAGGGACGCGCGGCGCGCCGGGTGATGGTGGCGTTCGACAACACCACGGCCGCGTGGAAGCCGGCGCACGTGATCAAGGTCAGCCCCACCGACGAGCTCGCCTTCATCAAGATCGACGAACCGGGCCGATATGCCGTGGTGCTGGGAATCCAGCGGAACGCCGGCGTGGAGGTGGGCGCGCCGGCGGCGATCATCGGCTACCCCCTCGGGACCGGGACCGCGGGCATGGGCGGCGACATCAACAAGCTGCGCCCCACGGCGACGCTCGGCGTCGCCACCGTCAGCAAGGTGCTCGAGGGGACGCTACAGCTCGATGCGTACGCGGCGGAAGGGTCGAGCGGAAGCCCGATCTTCGACCAGAACGGACTCGTGATCGGCGTGCTGTACGGCGGGGCGAAGGAGAGCGGCGGGCGGATCGTCTACGCGGTGCCGAGCGCGCGGCTCGCGGCACAGATGCCGAGCGAGGGCGCGGGAGTGGTGCGCTAGGGAGGGACCGTCGTCAGGGCATGGTTCCTCTCCGGGTGCGTCGAAATGCCGGTGTCTCTCGCACGCAGGCCAAGAGATGTGGGCCGGGCTCGGATCTGTTGCACGCGGCTGTCCTCTGGCAGTGCCGGGGCGGTGTGCCCGGTGGACGCGTTGGAGGGCGTGGTGTCGGCGCCGGAAGACTCCCCGCCGGCTGCTCTCGACTCCACTGGCGCTAGGCTGACCAGCCCCGCCAGCCTATCCCGGGGCCGCGTCGTGGACGGGCGTCTCGTGAAGACCTCGTGGCGTCACGACTTGCGGCGGTGAACGCGCGGCGCGAACGTGGGGATAGGTGGGCGGCGGTACGCAGTGATTGCTCGGCCAGAGCATCATTCCCCGCTGTCCAATTCTTGTTACACAGCGACAATCGTTGCAGATGGCGCTATCCCCAATCACCTCCTATGAGCGCTCGCATCAGTCAAACGGTTGAAGTCCTCGAAGAGATGTGGCACTGGCAGGCTATCCTTGGAAAGTTCCGAGAGCGCGCCGTTCCTGTCGTCGCCAAGCGGCACGGCGTCAACGCCAACACGGTTCACGACAAGCTGGTCCGCCAACTCGCACCGCAGGTGAAAAACGCCCCGGATTTCGACAGGCTCGTAGCCCGCTGGCTCGGCGGCGATCCGAAGCCACTTCGCAGCGCACTACTCGCTCACGCAGTGGGTGTTGCCGATCGCCAGCGAATCGAGGCCTTCTTTCGGGATCACAGCCACGCTGCGTAACTAGCGGCTGAAGCTGTCGCCGCGTACTCTGTCGGAAGCCGCTCCTCGCTTCGCTCGCTGCGGCAATTGTTTTCAACGCGGCGCAGCTTTCCGCAATTCGTTACACGGCCAAGCTGGAGGCTATCTGGTGACGAGGAGGCCACAGAAGAGGCGACCCTATCCTCGTACCCTCTTGACCTTCGTCCTGACTCAGGGCGGGCTCCGCCGAGTGAAGAACCTGCTCGTCGTCTACGACCATGCAGTGAAGACCCATCCGGACGACCCTTCCGCGCCTGCCTCGGACGTGCTTCGGGCTGCCGTAGTCCTGCTGCATGCGACATTAGAGGAGTTCGTCCGCTACGTTGCCGGGAGCGCTCTGCCAATCGTTGGCCAAGACGCGCTCAACGATATCCCGCTTGTTGGAGCCGAGCGCAAGGCCACTCGAGTCGGTCTCGGAGCATGGGCGATCCATCGTGGAAAACAGGTCGACCAAGTTCTTGCTGAGTCCGTTCGCGCTCACCTCGTCGAGAAATCGTTCAGCTCCCTTGCGAGTGTCCTCTCGACTCTCCAGGCATCCGGTATCCCGACTCGTAGATTGAGAATCAGACGAGCTACGCTCGACCGTCTGATCAGGCGGCGTCACCAGATCGTTCACGAAGCCGACGTCCTCCGAGGAGGATCACTCGGAGCCCGGCCCCCACGGGCGTTGTCACGAAGCCAGCTCACGCGCTGGCTTCACGCCGTCGAACGGTTCATCAATGACGTCGACAGACTCTGGACGGTGGGCAGATGATCCCCCATGGCCGCTGTGTAACCACGAATTGCAGCTGCCGCGGTGCGTCAGGGCCTCAAAGCTTGCGCGCGCCGTCCACGTGAACGAGCGTCAACGGGCGTGGCCGCCGGGCCGCGCAGCTGAATTCGAACGCGTTATCCGCACGGTCAGGCAGAACTACAATCCCTGGGGGAACTGCGATGACGGTGCGCGGTTCACGTGCTGCGCGATTCAGAAGCGCTGAACGGCCGCGCGATGGCTCGTGCCGGTAGGCCCGTGCCGTTGACCGAAGACCTCGCTGCCGAAGTGGCCCGTTCCGTCACGGCCGAAGCCGCCGGCGTATAACCCCGAATTGGAGCTGCCGCCGCTCGGGCAAGCATGAAGTGGTTGCGCGTTCAGCTCCGGCGCGGCAGCATCAAGGCGTGCGCCCGCCGTCGGGGCGCAGCTCAATTCTGATGCGTTATACGGCCAGAGAGGGAAGACTGATACGGACTTCCCCCACGAACACCTTAAGAGGAGGACCCGATGCGCAGACTCATGATCGTCTTCAGCGAAGTTGCGGCACGGGGCGTTGGGGTGGGCAGGAGTTGGCTCCTCGGAGAGGGCTCAAAGGGAGTGACGCGAGGGAGACGCGCCGGGCTTCTTCTTCTGTGCATCTCGGGCGCCAGCTGTACGGATACGGTAACACTTCTTCCCGGGGAGCCCGCAGCCAGTGCCTCGGCCGCTGCTGTGCCGGGACCCTCAGGGCAGTTCGAGTGGCTCACACAGTTTGGGTCTGGACTAAATGACTTCGGCTGGGACGTCCGAGCCGACGAACTTGGCACCGTCTACGGGTCGGGAGGAGTGTTCGGCGCCCTGCTCGGGCAGGAACACCACGGTGGCATCGATGCCTTCGTGCGCAAGTACGACACCGAGGGCCGCGATCTTTGGACGCGCCAGTTTGGCGCGGACCTCTACGATCACGCGTATTCCGTCCTCCCCTTTGGCGCAGCAGTGTACGTCGGTGGCCCGACCCGCAGCGGCTTATTCCTTGAAAGCAACCTCGGCGTCGTGGACGCGTTTCTGGGCAAGCTTGACGCCGCGACGGGTGTGATACTGTGGGGCCGTCAGTTCGGAACGAAAGGTCCGGACGAACTCGTGCGCCTCTTCGTCGACAACACCGGCGTTTACGCAGCCGGATCCGTAACCGGAGCCCTGCCCGGAATGACGCACATGGGGGGCGCGGATGCCTTTCTACGGAAGTACGAATCGGATGGCAACGAAGTGTGGACGCACCAGTTTGGCACAGCGGTCGGAGACGTGGCGTTCGGCGTTTCGGGTGACGCCTCGGGACTGTACCTCGCCGGCAGAGTCGGCGGACCGCTGCCCGGGCAAACACACGCGGGAGGACCGGACGCATTCGTTCGGAAGTATGACCCGAGCGGCAACGAGATATGGACCGTTCAGTTCGGAACGGCAGCCATAGACTTCGCGCTTGACGTGGCCGCAGATCCGACCGGGCTCTACGCCGTCGGAAGGACGGACGGAGCGCTCCCGGGACAGAGCCACGCGGGCGGCCCCGATGCCTTTGTCGCCAGGTTCGACCGCGGTAGCGGGGACGTTCTCTGGGTACGGCAGTTCGGAACGCCGGCCTTCGACGTCGCACGGGGGATCTCCATCCGTGACGGCTTGGTGTACGTGTCCGGCGTCACGCAGGGAGCCCTCCCCGGGCAGGTCCATGCAGGTGGAGCAGACGTCTTCGTACGGGCATACTCCGCCGGCGGCGATGAACTCTGGACCTGGCAGTTCGGATCGGAACTCGACGACGACAACTGGAGTAACTCTGCCGGGCCTTCGGGTCTCTACATCACGGGGACCACAGGAGGCAGCCTCTTGGGCTCCGTGAGTTTGGGCGGTAGCGACGTCTTCATCGGAAGGATCGGCCCGACCCGGGCAGGGTGCATGATGCGCGGTTGGGAAGCGTTCGGATTCCGAAATCAGGGTGAGTGCATTCGCTACGTCGAGACAGGTAAGGAACCGTAACATGACCAGCTAATGTTCTTTCCTGTATGCCGTATAACGAGCCGCTGCACCTGACGGTCGCCTGCGGCGCCCGCAGGTGAGCGGCGAGGCGTTAGGCATCCTCGTCGACACTGCCTGGAATAGATGACATCCCCGTCGAACTTTTCGCAGCGCTATGGCCTCGCGCGAGTGCGGCCGATGCAGTTGTCCGAGATGGACGACGAGCTACGAAACGGACTCTGGAACGTCATTCATTTCACCTTCTTCGCCCCTCGCCTCCAAGTCGGCCAGGGCGGTCACTATGTGTGCGACGCCACACTTCGGCGGTTCATTCTGAAGCTCGCTAGCGAAGTAGTGAAGGTGCGCGTTGACGCGCTGCCCATCTATTGGGCCGGCCAGCTTGAGCCGGTGCGCGACCACTTCAACCACGTGCCGTGGAATCAGGTCTACGAGTTCGTCGAGTTTGTAGCGAACAACCCGGATCGCGACGACGTCGCCCGCATGGCCGTCTTCCTGCAGGAATGCAACCGAGTGCTGGAGCGTGAACTGTCTGGGTATCGATTCGTCGGCAAGCAGCTGGTTCGGATCACAGATTCAAGCGAGCTCGAAGCAATTGAGGCGGCTAGGAGTCAGCCAACGCGCTTGGCTAGTGTGCAGATGCATCTCGACACCGCGATGCGGCACATGTCAGATCGCGAAAGGCCGGACTATCGGAATTCGATCAAGGAATCGATTTGTGCCATCGAGGGGTTTTGTAGCCTTCTGGCCGGCCAGGAGAAGGCCGATCTTGATTCTGCGCTGCGTAAGCTTGAAGCCACTCTGACGCTTCACCCGGCGCTGAAGAAAGCATTCAAGCAGCTGTACGGCTATTCAAGCGATTCGAGTGGCATCCGCCATGCTTTGCTGGATGAGACCACGCTTGAGTTTGAAGATGCCAAGTTCATGCTCGTGGCATGCGCTGCGTTCATTAACTATATGTCCGCGCTAGCCGCGCGGGCCAAGGTGACGCTTGCCGACGCGTAACCCGAGCGCTGTTCGCCCGGGATGCCTAACCAAGCGGCTGAAGCTGTCGCCGCGTGCAGGAGCACCAATGAGTTGCGCCTTCAAGCTCAGTTCGGCAGCATCGATGGGTGCGCCCGCATTCCGCGGCGCAGCTTAGCCGCAATTCGTTAGACCGCGAAGAACGAGCCGAAGAGTCGTAAATGGGAATTGCAGAGCTGCTCTCAACCGCGCTACAGTGGCTCGTCGCGCGCAGGAGCCAACAAGTGGTTGTAACGAGGGTCGTCGGCCCGCTCGGCGAGGACCTCGTTGGTGCGCTCGATCTGTATGAGCGCCGCCTGCCGGAGAACGAACGCGATTCTATCGACAATATCGTTCGGTGGCAGGCTGAGTTCGAGGCCGGTGTGAAAGACAACCGGACGAAGTTCGACGACTACCTTCTTATAGCGAAGTGCGGAGGACAAGTCTGCGGTCTGTTGTATGCGCAGTACTATCATCGCACGCGGCTTCTTCTCGTCTCCTATCTGATCAGCGATGATCGTATTCCCCAAAAGCACAGGATCGTGCCCGCAATTCGGAAAAAGCTGGCAACTATCCTGAAGACTGAGTTGGCGGCTTGCGCGGGAATCGTCTTTGAACTGGAGCATCCTGACTTTAGCAAGCGACCGCGTCGATGTCGCGGCCGTCAGCGGCTGTTCACGGCTCTTGCTCTTGAAATGGGCATGGTCGTCAAGCGCCTAGGCATCGACTACAAGCAGCCTCGCCTCTCACTCTGGGATCCATCGTACTCCGAGGAGCCGCAAGTGCTTATGTACGCTCGGAGGCGAGCACCTGCGCTCGATGATTCCATCCCGAAAGGAGAGGTGGTCCACATCCTTGATACCCTCTATAACAGCTGGTACGGCGACTGCTACGAGGATAACACGGAACGAGACAGCGAGTATCGCGCCTATCTTCGAAGCCTCTTTCAAAACACAGTTTCCCAAATGCCCGATCGCGTTCCACTGATGTAGCGTTCCCTCGTGGATGCCATGTCGAGTAAAACGGTCCACGGCACTACAAATTCGGAGCGCGGTCTAACCTGCGCTGGAGCTGACGAGCGAGCTTCGGAGTGCGCCCGCTGCGCGGGCGCTTCTATAATTAGTTCGCTCGCAACTCAGCTTGAGGCGTTAGACAGACACCCCGACGCTCGACCACCTTGACCGACGACGCCTCCGCTCCCTACTCGACCCGTATGCGCGTCACCATGGCGCTGGCACGCGGAATTGGCGCTGCCCGCGGCGACGCTGATTTGACTCCGGTCCACGTGGCACTTGCTCTTCTGCGCGAGGGTGAGAACTCGGCCGTTTCAGCGCTCTATCATGCGGGCGTTCCGCTCAACAAGCTGCGGCGCGAACTCGAGATTGGTCTTGGCGAGCGAGGTTCACCGCGTCCTGAAGAGGTTGCCCTGCCCCTCACAAACGGGGAGCGTGAGCTAGTAGCCGAGGCGCGCACTCAGTCGCGGCTTCGCGGCGATGAACATCTCGGGCCGCACCATTTGCTCCTTGCGGTCTTGCGTGACGCCGCAAGTCCTGCTGCGCAAATCTTCTTCCGCCACGGCTTCACGCATGAGTCCGCCCTGGTGCACCTCAGGGCGGTCATCGTCGAACACGATCACCCGCACGACCATTCCAGCCATGCCGCTTGATCTCAAGTTTGTAGTGCAACACTGAGGGTCAGACGACATAGCACTCCTCCGGGGTTCGATAACCCAGGCGTTTGCGCGGGC
>Ga0209519_10001065_pt1 | contig 11993 bp, 10 predicted proteins | sample Rifsed13ft1_FD_184005 | JGI IMG/M metagenome (GOLD analysis project Ga0209519, IMG submission 184005) | Soil microbial communities from Rifle, Colorado, USA - sediment 13ft 1 (version 2) | ecosystem: Environmental > Terrestrial > Deep subsurface > Rock core/Sediment | place: Rifle, Colorado...
CGCGGGGCCGGTGGAGTTGCTCGAGAGTGTCGGGCTCCACCCTCGTCACCGCAGTCTTCTCGTCGATGAGGCCCTCGCGCACCATGCCCACGGCCATCCTGACCGCCGCTGCAGCCGTTCGCTTTCCTGCCCTGGTCTGGAGGATGTAGAGCGTGTCCTTCTCGATGGTGAACTCGATGTCGCACATGTCCCGGTAGTGGGCCTCGAGCCCGTCCATGATCTCGATTAGCTGGCGGTGACACTGCGGATGGAGCTCGGCCAGTTGGTCGAGAGTCAGGGTGTTGCGGGTCCCGGAAACGACATCCTCGCCTTGGGCGCGGGGCAGATAGTCGCCGTAGATGATCCTCTCGCCGGTGCTCGGGTCTCGGGTGAAGCAGACGCCGGTTCCCGAGTCGTCGCCCAGGTCACCGAAGACCATCATCTGCACATTGGCCGCGGTGCCCAGGTCGTCGGGGATGGCATTGATCCGCCGATACTCGATGGCCCTCTTTGTGTTCCAGGACAGGAACACTGCGGTGACCGCGCCTCGCAGCTGTTGCATCGGGTCCTCGGGAAGCTGACCGGGACGTTCCCGTTCGACGATCTCGCGGAACCGCCCGGTGGCCGCCTCCAGGTCCTCGGAGGTCAGCTCTGAGTCGTCCGTTACACCACGAGCGGCACGGAGCTCGGTCAACACCTCCTGGAAGAGACTCTCGTCGACACCCAAGACCACGTCGCCGTACATCTGAACGAACCGCCGGTAGGCATCCCAGCCGAAGTGAGAGTCGCCCGACCAGTCGATCATCGCCTTGACCACGTCGTCGTTGATCCCCAGGTTGAGGACGGTGTCCATCATCCCCGGCATCGAGAACTTGGCGCCTGACCGGACCGAGAGCAAGAGGGGCACCGGACCCGACCCGAAGGTGCGGCCGGTCGACTGCTCCAGACGGGCAACGGCGGCATCCACCTCCGGCCACAGATCCTCCGGGATGGCCCCGGCGACCATGGCCGCCCGGCAGACGTCGGTGGTGATGGTGAACCCCGGTGGCACCGGCAATCCGAGCGAGGTCATTCGTGCCAGACCGGCCCCTTTGCCACCGAGCAAGTCCCGGTCCGACCCGGCGGTGGCCGAGAAGTCGTAGAGATGCGGCAATCGTTCGTCTCCTAGATCAACAGATGAGTAGAAGCTACCGATCGCGCACCGGTTCCCGACAGGGCCGATTGCGAAAGATCGTCAGGTCTTTCGCCCCTTGAGGCATCACAGCCCAGGCGTCAGTCGGAGAAAAGTTGCTCCAGGGCGGGCTGGTCCTGGGTGGCGAGGGCATGTTCGGCTTGGAGCGACTCCAGGTCTCGGTAGATCGTGGCGACCGCCTGGATTCTGCCCCCCTTGCGGTATCCGACGATGACGTCGCGGGCAGCCGGATCGCCGCGGACGATTTCTTCGTCCCATTCCTTGGCATGACCGGTGACGTTGATCGGGACGTCGTAGTGCTGGCTCCAGAAGAACGGTGGGTCCATGAAGGGAAGATCCGCGCCCAGCATGTTCCGGGCCGCGGCCTGACCCTGTCGTTGCGCCAGGACCCAGTGCTCGATCCGGACCGGCCCTGCATTCTGATCGGGGTAGAAGGCGACGTCGCCTGCGGCCCAGATGCTCGGGTCGGTGGTGCGGAGACGTTCGTCGACCACGATCCCGTCGTCGACTTCGATGCCCGCTTCCTTCGCCAGATCGGTGCGTGGCGTCACACCGACGCCGATCACGACCAGGTCGGCGGGGAGGGTCCCCCCGCCGTCGAGCTCGACCCGGTCGGGCCCGATCTCCGAAACGGTCTGCCCGAGCCGAAAGAAAACACCATGCTCCTCGTGCAGGGTCTGGACGAATCCCCCCAGCTTCGCGCCGATCACCGGGACCAGCGGTACCTCCTCGGGGGCGACGACCGTGACCCCGACTTCCCGTTGCCGGAGCGAAGCCGCCACCTCGAGACCGATGAACCCGGCTCCGATAACCACGGCGTGGCCGGTGCCGTCGAGGGCGGCGATGATGGAGCGGCTGTCCTCGAGGGTGCGCAGGTAGTGGACATGGGCTTGATCCGACCCGGGTATGGGGAGACGTCTCGGCTCGGCGCCCGGCGCCAGGAGCAGAGCCCCGTATGCCAGCTCGGCCCCGTGGTCGAGAGACACTGTCATCGCCTCCCTGTCGATGGCCGTGACCTTCTTGCCGGTTATCAGCTCGATGTCATGGTTCTCGTAGTAGTCGGGGGAGCGAAGCGGCATCCACTCCTCCGGAGCGGTCCCGGCCAGATAGTCCTTGGAGACGTTGGGCCGGTCGATCGGCGCCTCCTCACCGATGAGCGTGATCGGATTGTCATAGCCGAGACGGCGCAGGGTTTCGGCTGCGGCGGACCCGGCAGCCCCGGAGCCAACTATCACCACCGATTTGGGATTTGCCGCCGGAGTGCGCTCCGGGACGTGGGCGTCGACCGGGCCGGTCACATAGACCCGGCCGTCACGCTCGGAGGTCTCGTATACCCGGATCGGGTTGAGGGCGGGGGCACCGACCGCCTCACCGGTGGCGAGGTCGAAGATGGCGTGGTGCCATGGGCATCGGACCTGTCCTCCGACGCAGAGGCCGTCACCGAGCGGGCCGCCGTAATGGGTGCAACTCCCGGCCACGGCGCGCAGACCGTCGGGAGTGCGGACCACGATGACCTGTTTCCCGTCGACCTGACCCTTGGCCGGAGTCTGATCGCCTATGTCCTCCACCGGGATGCCCTCGTTGAGCAGGTCCGGCCCGGTGACATCTGCTTCGGCGGCCATGTCGTCCTTTCGCTGTCGATTCTTTGAACCATAGCGCTCACTTTTAGAAGACGGCCAGGGTCAATCCGCGGCCAGGTAGACCAGACCCAGGCCGCCGGTAGTGCTGAGAGTCAACGTGTTGTCCTGGACCTCGGCGGTGAATCCGTCGCTCAGGACCGTGACCACCAAGGCGTCCTGGTCGGTCAACTCGGACGGGCAGTTGCCCTCTGCCTCCAGCCCGCTGACCGAGACCCCAGTCCCGGTGACGACGTAGCTGCCGTTGAGGCTGCGGCATCCGGTCGAGCCCAGCAGCGATCCGTCGCTGAACATCTCCAATGTGGCTCTATCTCCAGCGACGCTGGACATCGAGTCGCCCTGAACGAGGCCGTCCAGGACCCACACCGTGGCGGTGAGCCCGGCGTCGGGCACCGGTGGGAGGGGGACGAAGACCAGCTCCACACCCTCCCCGCTGAGGTTGAGATCTCCCTCGCCCGTTGAGAAGCGGTCGACCCGAGCGAGTCCTTCCAGATAGGCGCGCTCCGATTCCATGATCTCCGCGGGCACACATCCCATCTCGGTGTGGGTCAGGTCGGAGAAGCTGATCCGGTCGTCCGAGACGACGTATTCGCCGCTGTAGCTGTTGCAGGCGGACGTCCCGCCCGCCCCTTCATCGGTGAGGGACAAGGTGATGGGATGTCCCTCGACGATGGGAACCGGCCCCTCGTCGATCCTGCCCGACTGCAGCTCCCAGACCACGCCGGTGGGGTCTCCGGCCGGGCTCGACGGCTCGGCGCAGGCGGCGAGGAGGGTGAGCAGCACGACGACCGCGCTCCACCGGCTCACGGCCATCGCGTCAAGCTGCCTCCTCGTCCACTTCGAAGATCAGCTCCACCCCGTCGCCGGACAACGTGAGCGAATTATCGGTGGCGGCGAAGGTCTCGACCATGGAGAGCGCTGCCAGAAACGCGGCTTCGGAGTCCATGACCTCGTCAGGGATGCACGCCATCTCGGTCTGGATGACCTGGGCGAAGCTCACCTCTCCGCCGGAGATCGAGTAACCAGCGGAGTAATGGTTGCACGCCGACGTCCCGCCCGCTCCGTCGTCGTCGAAGACGAGGGTGATGGGATGAGTCTCGAGAACCGGGACCGCGCCTTCGTTGAGAGTGCCTGACTCCAGTCTCCATGCGGTGTCGGTGGGGTCGGTCGCCGCCTGCTCCGACGGCTCGGCACAGGCGAGGAGGACGAGGGAGAGCACGGCGGCGGTCGAGGTCGCTCTTCTCATGTTGCTTGGACGGTGGGGGACGCCGATCGGTTCCTCAGAGCAACGCCCCGGCGGCCAGGACGAGACCGGTCCAGAGATGGAGCCGGGCCGTCATCTTCAAGGCGCGGATCAGGGCGGGGCCGTCGCTCTTGCGGTAGACGATGCGCACGGGACCCATGGCATAGGGGGCGATGAGAGCGGCGAACATGGTGGGGAAGGGAGTCCAGCCGGCCACTGCGAAGAGGGCTATGAGCAGGAAAGCGGCATAGACGAGGACGGCGAAGAGGGCCCGTGTCTTCTCGCGGCCGATCATCACCGCCAGCGTCCGCTTTCGTGCCGCCCGATCGGTGTCGAGGTCCCGATAGTTGTTCACCACGAGGATGGCCGTGACCAGCAGCCCGACCGGGACGGAGAGAAGCCAGGCCGACCTTGGCGCGGTCATGTCGTGGACATACCTGCTACCCACCGTGGCCACCATTCCGAAGAAGACGAACACGAAGACCTCGCCCAGCCCGCGATACCCGTAGGGGACCGGCCCGCCGACGTAGCCGAGCATGGCGATGAGCGAAACCGCCCCGATGACCAGGATCAGGGGCCCGGCGACGATGGTGAGGGCGATACCGGCTACGGCCGCGACGGCGACTGCGATCACCACGCCGACCCACATCTGCCGTGGTGTGAGGTGTCCCAGCGCGACCATCCTCGGCGGGCCGAGCCGTCCCTCCTCATCGGCCCCTCTCCTCGCATCCGAGACGTCATTGGCGAAGTTTGCCGCGACCTGAATGGCGAGGGTGGCGACCAGGGTGAAGACGAAGGCGTCCCAGCGGAAGACGCCCTCCGAGGCGGCCAGGGCCGAACCGACCACGACCGGCACCACCGCTGCGGGCAGGGTGTGGACCCGGGCTGCGATCCGCCAGGCTTCGACGGTGGTCACCGGCTCAGAAGTGCCAGGGGTACCGCCCGAAGTCGGGGTCCCGTTTCTCGAGGAACGCGTCTCTGCCCTCCTGGGCCTCGTCGGTCATGTACCCGAGCCGGGTCGCCTCACCGGCAAAGATCTGTTGGCCCACCAGGCCGTCGTCGATCAGGTTGAACGCGAACTTGAGCATGCGCTGGGCGGTCGGGCTCTTCCCCGTGATCTCGGTACCCCACTCCAGCGCCACCTTCTCCAAGTCGGCGTGGGGGACGACCGCGTTGACCATCCCCATCTCATGGGCCTCCTGTGCCGAGTACTCCCGGCCCAGGAAGAAGATCTCCCGGGCCCGTTTCTGGCCGATCTGCCGGGCCAGGTAGGCCGACCCGTAACCGGCGTCGTAGGAGGCGACATCGGCATCGGTCTGTTTGAAGATAGCGTGCTCCTCGGAGGCCAGGGTCAGGTCGCAGACGACATGCAGGGAGTGGCCGCCGCCCACTGCCCATCCGGGGACGACCGCGATCACCACCTTGGGCATGAAGCGAATCAATCTCTGCACCTCGAGGATGTGGAGACGTCCGACCCGGCCTTGGTCCACGTCCCCGGCCTCATTGCCTTTGGCGTACTTGTAGCCGTCCCGGCCCCTGATCCTCTGGTCTCCGCCCGAGCAGAACGCCCACACCCCGTCCTTGGGGGAGGGCCCGTTCCCGGTGAGCAAAACACAGCCCACGCTCGTGCTCTGCCGGGCGTGGTCCAGTGCGGCGAACAACTCGTCGACGGTGTGGGGGCGGAAGGCGTTTCGCACCTCGGGTCGGGAGAACGCGATTCGGACCACACCGTGATCGATCGCCTTGTGATAGGTGATGTCGGTGAAGTCGAACCCTGGGACAGAGTCCCAAGCCGACTCTTCGAATATCGCAGAGACCACGGAAGGTGAGGATAAGGGGCAGAATCAGTCTGTGAAGATTCGTGGCGACTACAGGTGCGGAAACCTTCACGGAAGGACGTCTCCGTGCTGGATTGGCTGAAGCGGCACCCTACCCACCGGGTCTTCATCGAGACGCCGGAAGGACGGTGGTCGTTCGGGGAGATGGTGGCCGAGGTCGAGGCAAGGCACGTGTCAGGGACCGAACTCGTGCGTCCATGGCCCTATTTCTCCTCGGTGGTCGATCTCCTCGCCGTCATGGCCAAAGGCTCGGCGGTCATCGTCTTCGACGAGACTCCGGACCGGGGATCGGTCGATCCCGCCGGTGCCGCATCGGTGGTCTTCACCTCAGGGAGCACGGGCCGGCCCAAGGGAGCGCGTCTCACGCTCGACAACTGGTCGGCCGCTGCCCGGGCGTCGATGGCGCATCTCGGACACGGCGAGGGCGACGTCTGGCTCCTGGCCATGCCGCTGCATCACGTCGCCGGGTTGTCCATCATCGTCAGGTCGGCCTATGCCGGTGGGTCGGTGCGAATGCTGCCCGGGTTCGACCCGACTTCCTTTGCTCGACAGCTGCGGGGCGGGGTCACGATGGTGTCGGTGGTGCCCACCATGTTGTCCCGGCTCCTCGAGATCGAGCCGGGCCCCTACCAGGGCTTGAAGGGAATGCTGGTCGGGGGCGGCCCCATCCCGGCCGGGCTTCTGGAGAGGGCCGCCGCCGCCGGGCTCCCGGTGCTGCCCACCTACGGTTTGACCGAGACCTGCGGACAGGTCGCCACGCTGCGGCCGGGATCGGCCGTAGACAACAAGGCACACCCTCTCCCCGGTGTCGAGCTCCGCATCGAGCCCGATGGGAGGATCGCAGTGAGGGGCCCGATGGTCTCACCGGGCTACGTCGGTGAGCCCGACCGCGTTCCGGGGGATTGGTTCGTGAGCGGAGACCTGGGAAGACTCGACGACGACGGCGCCCTGCGGGTGACCGGCAGGGCCGACACCGTGATCGTGAGCGGAGGCGAGAACATCGATCCCGCTGTGGTGGAAGAGACCTTGTCGCGGGTCCACGGGGTCGAGGCCTCCCTCGTCCTCGGATTGCCCAGCGAGGAGTGGGGGATGGAAGTGGTCTGCCTCTACGTCGGTGAGGCGAGCCCCACACGCATCGAGAGCTATCTCCGTGACCGGCTCGCCCGGTTCATGATCCCCAAGAGGTGGCTTCGGGTCGAGGCGCTGCCCCAGACTCCGCTGGGAAAGCCGGATCGGGTAGCGGCCGCAGACTTCTTCAGCTGATTCTCAGCCCGATCAGCACGCCGTCATGGAAAGGGAAGGCCGCCGCCTCGAAGTCGGGGTCGGCGGCGATGTGCCGGTTGAACGCGTCGGACCCGTGCCCCTGGTCGATCCACCCAGCACCGGTCCCGTACACGTTGTCGGCGATTACCAGGCCACCGACTGGGATCAGAGGGCGGGCAATGCGGAAGTAGTCGGTGTACTCGGACTTGATCGCATCCAGGAAGAGAACGTCGACATTTCCCGGCTCCAACTCCTCGACGAGTGTGGTCAGTACCTCGATCCCGGCGCCCCGTCTCTGCTCCACCCGATCGGCGACGCCGGCCCGCTCGAATTGACCGGCAGCGAAGTCGGCATGTTTCGGCTCGTATTCGATGGTGATGAGCCGTCCCTCGGGGCGGAGCCCCCGGGCGATCCAGATCCCGGAGTAACCGGCCAGCGTGCCCACCTCCACCGCCAGCAGGCCCCGTGTCATCGACGTGAGGATCTTGAGCAGCCGGCCCACATCCGCTTCGACCGAGATTGGGGGGAGGCCCGCGGCGACCGCTTCCTCCATCAGCCCGGCCAGGTGCTCGTCCTGGGCACCAAACACTTCGGCGGAGTAGTCGTTGATGTAGTCCCAGGTCTCGGGGGTTATCTCCATGGCGGGACCCTATAGGCTCGGAATCCCGTGGGTGGGATCGGGTGAGGAGGTCATCGGTCTGCGAACCGACGTTGTAGATGGTCGGCCCAGGTGACCTTGCCCACCGCCCGCTCCGGGTTGGTGTGCAAACCCTGGCGAAACGCCCGCGACACCCGCCCGGGCCTGGGATACCTGAGCAGGGGCCGCTCCTTCCCCTTGGCCGTCATGTAGGTGCGGGCCAGATGCTCGATACCCAGAATCTCGGGCCCGGCCAGATCGGGAGCTCTCCCCTGGGGCCGGGCCTCGACCAGCCCTGCCACCTCGTCGGCTACCTCGCGCAGGTCGATCGGCTGATACACATGACCCATCGGGACACGAGCGATCGGGAAACGGGTCATTCGCTCGAGGCGATGTGCGATGAGATCGTGGAACTGGGTGGCTCGCACGATGGTGTGGAGACCGCCTGCCCCTTCGATCAGCTTCTCGACGGCGTACTTGGCCTTGTAGTAGGGCAGGGGGTGGCGGTCGACCCCGACGATGGACATGTAGACGAGGTGTCGGTCGCCTATCTGCCCCAACAGCCGTTGCGTCCCGGAGACGTCGACCTCCCAGGCATGGAGCGGGTCGGAGGCGAGGTGCAAGACGCATTCCGCGTCGGCAATGGCCTGGGCAACACCTTCACCGCTGCCGAGATCGACTCGTGAGCCCCGCATCCCAGGATCAGACCCGGCTCGGGCCGATCGCCCGGCAATGTTGATGGTGTGACCCCTCTCACTCAGAGCGGAAGCGACCACAGAGCCGAGGAGACCAGTCCCGCCGAAAATCGTGACATTCACGACACGGAGATTACGACAGCCCGGAGGCGGTCAGGCGGCGCGCATGTCCTCGATCGACTCGAGGTCGGAGGCCAGTTGGACCAGGGACTCGGCCACCAGCTCACGCACCTCCGGCTCGGGGAGCCCGGTCATCCTGGAGATGGTGACGAATGCCGCCGGCGCCCCTTCAGCCAGGCCATAGCGGAGCTCGAGGGCGCGCCGGTGGAGCTCGGGCAGACGAGCCAGGCTCTCCTGGAGTGCCTCCGACACGATTCGCTGCTCGGTCTCCGTGACCGGGTCGGACGCCTCGGCATCGGCGATGAAGTCGCCGAGGAGGGCCCCGTCATCGCCGACCGGCGTCTCCAGGGCGACAGTGGTGGCCACCGAGAGCGCCTTCTCCACCTCGCGGTGGGGGATTCCGGTCACTTCGGCGATCTCGTCGACCGTGGCCGCGCGATCGTGCTTGGTGCGAATGTCCTCGGCGGCGGAGCGAACCACTGGCAGGATGTCGAAGAGCGCGGCTGGGATCCGGATCGAATCGCTGTGCTCGGCTCGCGCCCGCTGCAAGGCCTGGCGAATCCACCACGTGGCGTAGGTGGAGAACTTGAACCCCTTGCGCCAGTCGAACTTCTCGACGGCGCGGATCAAACCCAGGTTGCCTTCCTGGATCAAGTCGAGCATGTCCACCTTGCTCCCGGCGTAGAGCCTTGCGTTGGACACGACGAGGCGGAGGTTGGCTTCGACGAACTTTTGCCGGGCACGTTCGCCCGCCTTGACCGCGCGCTCGAGGCGCGTCCGCTCACCCGGATCGTCGACTCCGGTCACGAGACGGCCACGTGCCTCGGCGCCGGCCTCCATGGCCTGGGCGAGGCGAACTTCGTCCTCGGCACTGAGCAACTCGTGCTCACCGATCCCCGCCAGATATTGGCTGAGGGCGTCGCTGTTCAGGCGACCGCTCTCATCGATGAGCGCCGAGCGCCCCCGATTGCTGGTGTTTCGCTGATTTGGCACAATTAACCGAACATTCGTTCGCAGCCGGACATTCCGCAAATCGACCTGGTGCTTTGCCAATGCGCTGTTTGGTCGATCGGCACCCGCGACCGGGCGGCGGGAGAGCACCGGAAGCACCCTAACGGTTGGCTGACGGAGGGTTGGCGCGGTGACATCGCTGCCGCCACCGTCAATCAGGGGTCGGGCGGCGACGGCTTCTCTTCAGCTCGCTCCGCGCCTTCTTTGCGGACAGACGTCGCTCTCTGGCCCGTCTCGTTGGTTTCGTCTTCCGTCGCTGCTTGGGCTCGACCAGGGCCTGCTCCAGCATCTCGGTGAGCCGGTCCCGGGCTATCTCCCGGTTCCGCCATTGAGATCGGGTGTCAGATGCAGTGACCTCGACCCGAGGCCCCAAGCGCCGGCTCAGCGTGTCCCGCACGTCGTCGGGCAGTGAGGAGGCGTCTACCTGGAAGCGCAGCGTGACCGCGGTCTCACTCCGATTGGCGTGCTGGCCCCCAGGGCCGCCCGACGTCTCGAATCGCTCCTCGATCTCCGATTCGGGGATCAGCCATGGCCCGACGGTGATTCCCTCCCCGATCACGCCTCGTCGTAGTACTCGGTGCCGAGATGAGTGATCAGGTCCTCTCCCATCATGTGTCTCAAGTTGTTCTTCAACTTGGTCAGCTGTATGAACAGGTCGTTCTCCGCGTAGAGACCGGGAGCCGCCTGAGGGCTCTTGAAGTAGAAGGACAGCCACTCCTGGATCCCGGTCCGCCCGGATCGGGCGGCCAGATCCATGAACAGGGCGAGATCGAGGACGATCGGTGCCGCCAGGATCGAGTCCTTGCAGAGGAAGTCGATCTTGATCTGCATCGGGTAGCCGAGCCAACCGAAGATGTCGATGTTGTCCCAGCCTTCTTTGTCGTCGCCACGAGGCGGGTAGTAGTTGATCCGCACCTTGTGATAGAGGTCGCCGTAGAGCTCGGGATAGACCTCGGGCTGGAGGATCTGCTCCAAAACCCCCAGTTTTGAGACCTCCTTCGACCTGAAGCTGTCCGGGTCGTCGAGGACCTCGCCGTCGCGGTTGCCGAGGATATTGGTGGAGAACCAGCCCTTGACCCCGAGCATCCTCGCCTTCAGCCCCGGCGCCACCATCGTCTTCATCAGGGTCTGCCCGGTCTTGAAGTCCTTGCCGCAGATCGGCACCCCTTCCTGCGCGGCGAGTTCCAGCATCGCCGGAAGGTCGACGGTCAGGTTCGGGGCGCCGTTTGCGAAGGGGACCTTCATCCTCAAAGCGGCGTATGCATAGATCTGCGACGGGGTGATGCTCGGGTCGTTGTCCTTCAATCCCTGCTCGAATGTGTCCAGATCGGCGTGGACCTCGGATGGCTCCTCGTACGCCTCGGTCGACCCGCACCACACCATCACCAGGCGGTCGACCCCCTTCTCCCCGCGGAAGCGGTCGATGTCGCCCATCAGGGCTTCGGCCAGATCCATATGGGTGGCCTCCTCCTTGACCTGGTCCACTCCTTCCAGGTTCTTCACCCAGCGATGGGAGAACACGGCCGGGTACGGTCTGACCATCCGCAACTCGTCGCCGATCCCCTCGATGTCCCTGGGATCGAGGACCCCGGCTTTCATCGCCGAGGTGTAGGCATCGTCGGAGTAGGGGTCCCATCCGCCGAAGTCGAGATCGTCGAGAGAGGCAAGGGGGACGAAGTCCCTGATCAGTGGGTTGCGGCCTTCGGTCCTCTTCCCGAGGCGAATGTGTGACATCTGGCTGAGGGACCCGTAGGGGACGGCGTAGCCCTTGCGGGCTGCGAGGACTCCGGCGACGAATGTCGTCGAGACTGCACCCATTCCGGGAGTGAGGATCCCGAGCTTCCCGGTGGCCGGGGCGGGTGGTTGATGAGCAGACATGGAACCTCCTCCGGTCAACGATAGGGGAGAGGTACTCGGGACCGGAACCCCCCTCGTAGGCTGCCGGGATGGATCGCGCTCCGGATTCGATCGGGCCCACCGTCGACGTGGCACTCCTGGCCGATGCAGTCCAGGCGGTGAGAGGCAAGCTGTTCGTGCTTGGTGGGGGCTGGGACACCTTGTGGGTGCGGACGTTCCCGGCCCGTCACCCCAGCATGGCCATCGGGCTCCGTCTCCGGGTCCCCTCTTCCTGGGGAGCCGACACGTTGAAGCTCTCGGTGGAATTGCAGGATGCAGACGGGGCGCCGCTGCTGCCCCAACCACTCTCCCACCAGGTCAGGCTGCCCAACCAGGCCCAGCCGTCGGCCACCGACTTCGGGGTGATCCGGTCGTTCACATTCAACAATCTCCTCTTCGGCCGGGAAGGCTCCTATTCGTTCGTGATCTCGGTGGACGACGAGCCGGTGTCTCGGCTCCGCTTCAGCGTCAGGGCCCGGCCC
>Ga0209519_10001068_pt1 | contig 11978 bp, 13 predicted proteins | sample Rifsed13ft1_FD_184005 | JGI IMG/M metagenome (GOLD analysis project Ga0209519, IMG submission 184005) | Soil microbial communities from Rifle, Colorado, USA - sediment 13ft 1 (version 2) | ecosystem: Environmental > Terrestrial > Deep subsurface > Rock core/Sediment | place: Rifle, Colorado...
CCTGGTGGTTGATATGCTACAATTCAAATACACCATAATGGTGTTTTTTTGTGCTGGGCTGATATTAGTATGAAACAAAAATTTTCTAAAATAACCCAATTTTTATTCAGACAAAAAAAACTCACTTTATTAATAATTGTTATTCTTGTAATAGCCGGTTATTTTATACGACGCACTTATTTTCCTTCAACCAGCGGGATTGAATCAACGAAAGTAGAAAAGGGAGTGGTACGGGAAGAACTAATTCTTTCCGGCGAAATTAAAGCAGAAGAGCATGCAAATTTATCATTCCTGACCCCAGGGAGTTTGGATTATGTCGGTGTGACTGAAGGTCAAGAAGTAAAAAAAGGTCACGTTTTAGCAAAACTCGATACTGCGATACTCTATCAAACTTATCTTTCGGCTGAAGCTGACCTTAGGCGCTATGGTGCATCGCGCGATAAAACCTATGACGATGTTCAGGGCCACGCAAAAGATGAAACCTTTGCCCAGAAAGAAACAAGAACGATTGCAGAGACAAATCGCGACAAGGCGTATAGAGCTTATGTTGCCGCCCAAGAGAACTTAGCTAACGCTTCACTTCGTGCCCCCTTTGATGGAGTCATTACTTCGATTACACATCCTTATACGGGAGTAAATACGAGTTTGACAGAATCTCAAATAGAAATAGTCAATCCGGAAACTCTCTACTTTGAGGTGAGTGCAGATCAGACCGAGGTTACGGATTTAAAAATGGGACAAAAGGTAAATGTAGTTCTTGATTCGTTTGCTTCCGAGGAGCTTCAGGGTGAGATTGCCTACATCGGCTATACCCCTAAAATCGGAGAAGTTGGTACAGCCTACAGGGTTAAAGTAAAAATGGTAAGTCAAACTGACACTGAAAAAATTCGGATAGGTATGAGCGGCGATTCAAAATTTGTTCTTTCAGAAACAGGCGACGTTTTATACGTTCCGCCTAAATTCATTAAAACTGATGTTAAAGGGAAATATGTAAAAAAGCATCGGAAAAATAATAAAATTTATGTGGAAGTTGGAGTAGAAGGCGAAGATAGGGTGGAGATAAAAGGTGATATTAAAGAAGGCGATCTTGTGTATGATTAAGCTAGAAAACGTATGCAAATCTTACTTTCTTGGAGAAGAAGAGGTTAAAGCAGTAGATTCTGTAAGCCTTCAGATAAAAGAAAAAGAATTTATCGGAATTCAGGGATCTTCGGGCAGCGGGAAATCGACATTGATGTACCTTATCGGCCTTTTAGAAACTCCTACTTCTGGGAAAATTATTCTCGAAGGCAAAGACGTATCCAAGTTATCAGACGACGATCTTTCAAAAATAAGAAACCGAAAAGTAGGATTTGTCTTTCAGTCATTCAATCTAATAAATCGTTTTACAGTTTTTGAAAACGTCTTGCTTCCAACTAAATATGCGAAATCCGGGCTGGATTTTGATCCGGTAAAAAGCGCTGAAGAACTTTTAAAAAGGTTCGGAATATATGACCGGCGGAATTTCTTTCCAAATAAAATATCGGGTGGACAACAGCAAAGAGTTTCTATAGCCCGTGCTCTTATTATGAAACCCAAGATAATACTTGCCGATGAACCGACGGGTAATTTAGACAGCAAAACAGGAGACGAAATCATTAATATTTTGGAAGATTTGAACAAAGATTTGGGGGTAACGGTGATTATCGTGACTCACGAGAGTGAAATTGCGAAAAAAACCAAAAGAAAAATTTATATTAAGGACGGTCGTCTGGCGGAGAAATATTTGTAAATTTTTAATTTGCAATTTTGAATTTCTAATGAATTTTTAATTAGATAATTCAGTAAATTGAAATCAAATAAAAGTTAAGAATTAAAAAAAATAAAATTATTAAAATGAAAATTCAAAACGGTTATATTCACCTTGCCAAATCTGCTCTTGAAGATTTTAGAAGAAACAAAGTACGCACATTTTTGACTTCGCTGGGAATAATGATTGGAGTTCTTTCCGTGGTTTTGTTGATTTCATTAGGGTTAGGACTCAAAAATTATTTAAAACAACAGTTTGAGAGTTTGGGTGCGAATCTGATAATTATATTTCCGGGAAACATTTCATCAAGCGAGGAGGGAGGTGGTCTAGCGAATTTTGGTGCGGGGTTTGCGGGAGGAGCTAATTTTGACGAAAGAGATTATGAGAGCTTGAAAAGATCTGTTGAAGCGGATTATGTTGTTCCGCTTTTCATGAAAAGTAGTGTAGTTGAAAGCAATGGTAAAAGGAAATTAGGTTATTTAATGGGATCGAATGAGGAGTCTTTTAAAATTCTTAATTTGGAAATTCTTGCCGGTGATTTTTTTCTGAAAGGGGATGTTTCCGCAAGGGCCAAAAAAGCCGTGCTGGGTTATAATTTGGCCGATGCCTTATACGAAAAACCAGAAGATGCAATCGGAAAAACCATAAGGGTTGCAGATCAAAGATTTAAAGTAATAGGTGTTTATAAGAAAAAGGGAGACAGGGAACAGGATGGTGCAGCGGTAGTTCCATATCGGAGTACGTTCGGTACTTTAAATCCCGATAAAACATTTTTTACGATTTATCTTGGAACCATAAATGAGGATAAAGTGGAGTCAATAAAAATTCAAGCGAAAGAAGTGCTCCTCAAAAGGTATAAGGCGGATGATTTTACTGTTACCGAGCAGTCTGAACTTTTATCAACGGTTAATCAAATATTCAACATTGTAAACGGAGTATTAGTTGCCATCGGTTCGATTTCGTTAATCGTAGGGGGTATCGGAATAATGAATATTATGTATGCAACTGTCACTGAAAGGACAAAAGAGGTTGGTATTAGGCGTGCGGTAGGTGCGACCCAAAAAGATATTTTAAAGCAATTTCTGACAGAAGCAGTAATGCTTTCGGTTTTTGGAGGACTTTTAGGATTAATTCTTTCATCATTAATCGTTTTGGGCATACGTGTATTTTTTCCGGCGTCAATAAATCTTTTTTCTGTTGTCATCACTTTGGTTATTTCTTCAGGCATAGGAATATTTTTCGGAGTTTTTCCTGCACGACGTGCCGCTAAGCTTTCCCCGATTGAGGCGATAAGATATGAATAAAATCCAAAGTGGAGGTGTGATAGTATAAAACGAAATCTGGTATGTCATTCTCTTTTAAGATGAAAAACTCCGCGTATAATTCGGAAAGAATGTCATGAAAAAAATTGCAATTTGTGGAAGTATGTTTTTCTACAATAAAATGGTAAGTCTTCGGGCACAACTTGAAGCCCTCGGTTTTGCAGTTGATATACCTACATCTTTTGAGGAAATGGGTTTAATAAAATATGACAGATACACGCAAGAAGAGGGAAGGAAGTTGAAACTGGAGCATAATTTAATAGAAGGCTATTACAAAAAAATATGCGCGTCCGAAGGAATTTTAGTAGCCAACTATAAGAAAAAAGGGATCGAAGGTTACGTTGGGGGGAATACCTTGTTAGAGATTGGTTTTGCGTATGTAAATAGACGGGATATTTTTATGGTAAACACCACTCCTGACATACAATATAAGGCTGAAATAGAAGCTATGAAACCTATTGTGGTTGGTGAGGAAATCAAGAAAATAAAAAATTACTATAGAAATCTTCCTAAAGTTTTTGTGAGCTCGAAAAATCAAATTAAACTTGACTCGGTTTGCTTCGGTTTTAGGAAAATCGGTAAGACATTTGATGTAAATGGGTTTAAAACTAAGTCGGGTGTTGCCGAGCAGCCAACGTCTATTGAAGAAACTTACCTCGGAGCAAAAAACAGGTTAGAGGATTTAAGAAAGAAAGTGAAAGGTAAAAAATATTCCTATTTAGTATCTATTGAAAGCGGGTTAGCAACACTTCTTTCAAATCATAATTACTTTGGATTTAGTGTTTGCGTTATTGTAAACACCAAGGGATTAGAAAAATTAAGCATAACTACAGAATTAGAAATTCCAAAAAGTATGACAAGCCTTGTTCCGAATCCCTACCCCGACTTAGGTGTTTTAGTTCAGGAAAAATATGGATCAAGGATTAAGGATCCTTATTTTTATATTACTAAGGGTAAGGTTTCAAGAGTAGATTTGCTTACTCAATCGGTAGCAAACACTGCCTCTTTGTTTAAATAACGGCTTAACGAGGGTTAAATAAGCTTCCACTTGTTATTTCAAATGATAATCTGCTAGGATTGAAACTATATGGAAAAGATAGTTATTGTCATGGCTGCGTGGAACGAGGCAGAGAACATTAAGAAAATGATTGATACTTTATTTGACGAAGTTTTCCCCAAAATCGGTGCGGAAGTGCACCTTTTGGTTGCCGATAATCACTCGACCGACGGAATGACCCAGATTGTTGAGGAAGAGATGAAAAAGCGAAACAATCTTCATATTGTTCAGCAAACAAAAACAGGTTTAGGATATGCGTACGTAGACGGTTTTAAGTATGCAGTGGAAAAACTCGGCGCGGATGCAGTAATGGAGATGGATGCCGATGGCCAACATCCTCCGGAGTTCGTAAAACCCATGGTTGAAGCATATCTGTCTGGCGCGGAATATGTCATCGGATCAAGGTACATTCCCGGAGGATCTATTCCGAAAGAGTGGGCGTTTTTCAGAAAGTTTGTAAGCTATTTTGGGAATTTATACATTAGGCTGGTTTTACTTAAACCTTCGATTCACGATTTGACAACAGGATTCCGTCTTACTAGAGTGAAGGGTGTTTTGGATAAGATCAATCTCGATAATTTAATGGAGAAGGAAAGATTTGCTTATAAAGTCGATTTACTCTATCAAAGTATCAAAAATTCAAAAAAGACGGTTGAAGTACCCCTTGAATTTAAACCGCGAACAACCGACAAATCGAAATTTAATATAACGGAGACATTAGCTACTCTTAAAGTTGCAACTATATTAGGTGTTAAGGATAAACAAAGATTTATTAAATTCGGGACGGTTGGGTTTATCGGTTATATTGTTAATGCAATCGGTCTTGAAGTATTCGCAAAGTTGACTTTTCCCGAATGGGCTATATGGGCAGCAGCAACAGAACTTGCGATTATCAGCAACTTTATCTTAAATAATATTTGGACTTTTAAGGCAGAAAAAATTACAGGACTTACTCAATTATTAAGAAAATTTTTACAGTTTAACGGGACCAGCGTTGGGGCTTTGATAATTCAGGCGGTTTTCGGCACTCTCGGTGTTTTAGTCTTTGGCCCCGGCGCAAGACAGTTAATATTACCGTTTATCATACTGTTTTTGGTGTTACCGTATAACTACTTTATGTATAACGCGGTTATCTGGAAGACTTGGAAACTTCCTTTCCTCGAAAAGATTAAAAGTAAATCCTCAAATTGAGAGTTTTTGATAGATTATTAAAAGTATGATTTTTTCAAGGAATATTTTAGGTAAAATGATCGAAATGGGTGTAAGTTCGGAAGAAAGAGAAAAAGAATTTGAGAGATTTATAGTAGCCCAATATTTAAGATACACTTCGGTTGACGAAGTATTCCGTAAAAATAATTATGATCTGCCGATATCCTACCCTGGTGTTCATCGACTTCTTGATCGCTGGGGAATCATTAAGGCTGCCGGTCCGAATTCAAAATTATCGGAAGCCATTTGTTTTTTGACATGCCTTTCAGACCGAAAAATTCCTCTGGAGCGACTTTATAAGAATATGCCCCCTAGCTTTAAGACTTCAATGGCTACAATGCACAGGATTATGCATAACGTAAAAAAGGGTGTTGTAAGAAGAGCTGGTACTGCTTTAATTGTTACACCGCACGATAGCCCGGATTCGTTTTTGGTCGGTAATGATATTTCCACTCCCAGAATCGAGTTCGGTAAACCATATGGCTCTGTTTCCGTACCCATGACATTTTCTAAGCGAAGAGAACCGGTTAAAGAGTCGATATTAAGGATACTTCAGCAGGAAGTTTTTACGGAAAATGTTCTTAGCGGACGAACTCCGTTTGAGGTTATACCTCAAAACCCCGAACCTTTTATGTATCTTGATATTGCCGATGTCAGAGTGGGAGTATATAATATCCGGCTTCCGAAGGAGCTTTCCGATACACAGGCATTTTCAAGTTATAAACTCGAGAATTTCCGTTACATAAACTTTTCAGAAGTACAGGACAATCCCGAACAAAACTACAGGTCAGGAATTACCGAAATGGCGACGGGATACAATAATTATCTGCAGAAAGATGCGCATGGATTTTCGTCTAAGCCGGTCTTTGAAATATCACTCCTGAATCAGCAATTAGCACTGCTCCCGCTGTACTCTCAATGACAAGGTCTTCATTATTAGTTGGCACCCGATTGACTTCTGGGAAAAATTTTGGGCGTGCAGGTTCATGAAATAGGCTTACCGAACCATCGAGGTGTATCTTTCCAGTTAGGTTATATCTTTCTTTGTAGATAGTTTGCATCCTCCAATGTCTCGGTACTTCGGACATAAGATACATAGTAAACGAATTTTACTTGCACTAACTATCAAGAATTAGAGAAGAGGACCCCAATCGGAGATGGGCATCACATTTTGGGAGATATAGGTTATTGAGAAAAGATATATAGGTATGATAAGTACCATCATGACCAGTTTAAATTCCTTTTTTAAGATCGTGTCAGAAAAAGCAATAAATAAAAACGGAACTATTGGAAGCGAGTATCTTATTAAATCCCTGTGAGACACAAAAAGGGTGGAGGCAAAAAATATTGCAGTAAACCAAGCGATTTCGAATTCTTTCATTTTAATTAATTTCAATATCCCCAAAATACCAAAAAGGTATACAAATATGATTTCTTCTAGCCAGTAAGTCCCGACCCAGGGTTGGCTGTAATTAAAAATTTGAAAAGGCGGAAAAAAAAGATGAATATTGTCCCCAGAATGAAAATAAGCAAAAAAATCATTTAATCTTACTTTGTATAAAACAAAAACAAGGATAAGTGACGAGGGTATTAGGAGTATTGATAGCAAGGCCTTGATATTCACGACCTGTTTCCATTTTGAAAACGTTGCCGTTGCCGCATATTTTAAGTTCGGTAATAAAAGTATCATTAAATAAGCAATAAAAAGCAGAATTCCTGGGGACTTGGTCAGTTGGGCAATAACACCCCAAACTCCGGCCCTGAAATATTTTTTCTTTCTAAAATAAAAGACAGATGCAATAATGGCAGCTACAAAAAGAGGTTCGGGAGATCCTACCGATCTGACTATTAACCATCGGGCTGGAAGTAGCGCAAAAACGGTTGTAATCCAGACAATACCCTTTTTGTCAACGAACTCGGAGACAATTCTTGAGAAGAAATATAAAGCCAATATTGAGGACAATAAGGTAATGCCAAGCATTGCATACGGAAAACCGGTATATTTGCCGATTAATCTAATAAGGACTGGATAAAGAGGGAGATGAGCAGCATAATAACCTGAGGGAAGTCCGAATTCGAAGTTATTAATCTCTGCGGGGTCATATAAACTTTTGGCAACTGCGATAAAAAGCGGTCCGTCGTAGTTTGCAACAATTGTTGCCATACCGCCCTTCGACAATGGGATTCCCCAAATACTTGGTAGTCTAAAAAAGAACGGAAACCAGATAAAAAGAGTGGGGATTAGCGATATGAGAATGATTGCGGCTAAATTCTTAAAATTTTTGCCCATGTAGCCAAATAATATACCGTTTAGTTGTGTGAGACAAGCTTACTTGAGCCGATGGAAGTGTCAGCTTCATTTGTGCTAGACTTCAAATGTTAGATATATGGCTTATTTACTTAAAGAACTATCGGTTTTTTTCCCGGTATATAACTTAGAAGCCCAGATTAAGGACACACTTGTTAATGCACTTGAGACGATTCCTAATTTGGCTGAAAAATACGAAATTATCGTAGTCAACGACGGGAGTTATGATAGAACGGGCGAAATCCTATCCGAAATTGCTAAGAAAAATACAAATATACGAATAATTACCCACAAAAATAATCGCGGGTATGGAGGGGCATTAAAATCAGGGTTTTATGGTTCCAAATATGAATGGATTGCGTTTACCGATGCCGACGGACAGTTTGACATTTCCGAACTTCCTAACTTGATTAATTTACAGAAGCGAACCAAGGCAGATTTGGTTGTCGGATACTATATGAAAAGAGCCGTTAAGTTTTACAGAAAAGTAAACACTTGGCTTTGGCAGCTTGTTGTGAGAATACTTTTCGGATTAAACGTAAAGGATATTGATTGCGGTTTTAAGTTAATTTCAAAAAAGGTACTCTCCGGAATTGACCCACTGGAGTCGGAAAGGGGAGCCTTTGTTTCGAGCGAATTTTTAATTAAGGCGCAAAAAGCAGGATTTAAGATAGTGGAAATAGGAGTCCATCATTATCCCAGAACCGAAGGAAGGGGAACCGGAGCGGATTTAAATGTAATAATCAGGAGCTTTATTGACCTTTTCAAATTATGGAAAAAACTCAGATGAAGATATGTTATCGTACCTTAGTAAATTGATTAATAAGATAAGGCTTTGGATTAAAGATAATCCCAGAGAGGCTTTTTTGATTTTTATAATTCTTCTTATTGGAGCTTCTTTCAGGCTTTATAGGATCGGTGAGTATATGATTTTTTTGGGCGATGAGGGGAGAGATGCAATTGTCGTGAGGCGTCTTTTGGTGAATTTTGATCCGATACTTATTGGACCTGGAACTTCTATAGGCAACATGTACCTGGGGCCTTTGTATTACTATATGATCGCTCCGGCACTTTTACTCGCTAATTTTTCACCGGTGGGGCCGTCGGTTTTGGTAACCCTTTTTGGAATTGCAACTATATTTTTGGTTTGGATGATGGGACGCGAGTGGTTTGGAAATACCGCCGGAATGATAGCCTCGTTTTTTTATTCGATAGCGCCAGTAGTTATTACTTTTTCAAAGTCTTCCTGGAACCCTAATATAATGCCTTTTTTTGCTCTGATATCCATATATTCGATTTGGAGAGTTTGGCAATACAAAGAATTTAAGTGGCTTTTTGCACTTGGAGTATTTTTCGCAATTATTCTTCAATCGCATTATTTAGGTCTGCTTTTAGCTCCCACACTTGGACTATTCTGGGTTTTAACTTATTTAAAAAATAGAAAATCAAGTTCTGAAATTAAGAATTTTACAAAATATTCCATATTGGGTATCGGAACTTTTGCTATTCTTATGTCTCCGTTGGTAATTTTTGATGCCCGGCACGAATGGCGCAATTTCGGGGCGATAAAATTATTTTTCTTAGAGAGACAAACGACTGTGTCAGCGCGTCCCTGGAGCGGAATTTCAAAAATACCTGAATTGATCGACCAGGTAAATTTATCTCTCCTTAGTTCACAAAACGCGGATATATCCTGGATTTACACTTATCTTTTTTACCCAGGATTTATTGTATTATTCTTATTTATTCTTTTGAAAAGTACCCGGAAGATTTCCCCGGATAAGAAATCTTGGTTAAATATTTTTAAAAAACTAGATTCAAAATACGTGGCCTCTTACTTTTTACTCGTTGCATGGCTTGGCGTATCTTTTGTAGGCTTATCTTTGTACAAACAACACATATACGACCACTACTATGGTTTTTTCTTTCCGGCACCCTTTTTATTGGCCGGAGCAGTGAGTCAATATGTAGTTAAAAACTCCAGCCGGTTGGTTAAAATAACACTAGCTGTATTTTTGATATATGCAGTCTATATAAATTTATCCAATAGCCCAATAAAATACTCACCGAATAGACAAATGCAGAGGGCGGTTGGTGTTGCCAGGGAAATCCAAAAACAGGCAAACGGTGAGAAATTTAATCTCGCAGTACTGGCTGAGCGAAATTATGAAGACGGATACCAATATTTTTTGGAAAAATGGGGTGAGCCGGTTTACGATATTGACCCCTTAAAACTCGAGGAAACTTTGGCAAGTCAACTTTTTGTCGTTTGCGAAATGCCGAAGGAAAAATGCGATCCAACCCATAGCCCAAAAGCAGAAGTAGCAAATTTCGGCTGGAGCAAGATTGAAGAAGAATGGGAAGTTAACGGAGTAACTGTCTATAAATTAATCCACGCGCAATGAAATTTAAAGAAACAACTTCAAAATATCAAACTTTACATTCTCATACTATAGTATCTGATGGATTAATGTCCTACAAGGAAGTTTTGGAAGTTTGTGAATCTAACAATATTGGTGTAGTTGCATTTACTGATCATGACAGTGTCCCGAAAGAGTCACGGGTAAAGGAGTTAGTTGATAGGAAAAATAATAAGACTAAGTGGATAATCGGAATTGAAATTTCTGCTGATAAACCGGATGATTTTGATAAAAAATTTACTCCTCATATTGTCGGTTTGTTTGTGAATCCTTATGACGCAAATCTTCTCAAGCATTGTAAATTAGCTCAAGAAGCAAGAAAAGAAAGAATGAGCCGTATTGTAAAAAATCTAAATAAAATAGGTTTTATAGTGACTGAGAAAGATTGTTTAGCAGCTTCTAAAGGTGAAGCAGTTGGTAGTCCGCACATTGTTCAGGCGATTAAATCTAAAAAGGAGAATATTATTTTAATAGAGAAACTAAGAGTTCAAATGAAAAGAGACGCTAAGGATAACAAAATATTAAAAGAGAAATACGATAAAATGATTAAAAGAGGTGTGGATCAATATCCATATGTTCTGTTTTTAAGTAGTGATTCATATATTCAAGGAATATATGTTAATTACCTTTATCGAATTGATTTGGATACAAGCGTCAAACTGATTAGAGACGCAGGAGGTCTGGCATTCTTTGCCCATTGGTTCACAGAAATTGAAGATTGCGATGCATATTTGATGGAGAAATTATTAAAAGAAAACCGTATTGACGGCGCCGAAACTATTTACGGATTTTATGACAATATTAAAAAAGATTTTATAAAACAAAGAGAAATACTACAGTCTTTAATTAAAAAATATAATAGACTGGAAAGCGGTGGAGTAGACGCACATAATAAAAACCAAATAGAAGATTTTGCCAAAGACGAATGGTATGCTGGACTGACTATCGGAATGACAGAAAGAATATTATCCAGCGGTAAGGTTGATAAGAAATGGAGCTCTTTATGATTTATTATTTTCCTTATGATCAAGCTGTAGAAAAAAACAGATGTTTCCAAAAAATATGCCAAAAAAAATCAGAAAATTTAAATTTGAAAAATTGGCCAGAGATGAAATAGTGCAGGGGATTATCGGAGCCGGTAATAAACCCACACTCCGTACGTTGATGACCGACGAGTATATAGAAGAGCTTAAGAAAAAGATTCTGGAAGAAGCAATGGAGCTAAATAAAGCAAAAGAAAAGGAGGAGATTTTGGAGGAATTGGCAGACATAGAGGAAGTTACCGAAAATATTCTCAGAGCATTCGGGTTGAGAAAATACGAAATCCTGAAAATCCAGCGAAAGAAAAATGCCAAAAGAGGGTCGTTCAAGAAAAGACATTACGTGGAAAAAGTCGAAGTGGAAGATGGGAATGAATGGCTCGACTATTATCTTTCAAACCCCGATAAATATCCTGAAATTAAATAATTTAGCCTCTCTGGTTATCTTCGGTCGATTTAGTGGTAAAATTTTAGCGTGAAGTCTAAGTTTGCAGGTCTGCAAAAAAAATTTACTAATTGGCGAAAAAGTTTTGGTGTGGAAATAAATTCTCATCTGGCTTTGTACATTATATTGGTATTTATATTTATCACCGCCTTTTTTGTCAGAGTTTATAGGGTCGGGGATTTGATGTGGTTTTATTACGATCAAGGCAGGGACGCACTCAGGATTTGGGAATTTTGGCATCAGGGAAAACCATTTTTGGTTGGACCAGTCACCGGTTTGGCCGGAATATTTTTGGGACCATTCTATTATTATTTGATAGCCCCCTTTTATTTATTGGGGGGAGGGAATCCAGTATACCCGGCGGTATTTTTAGCATTTCTTTCGACAA
>Ga0209519_10001070_pt1 | contig 11943 bp, 10 predicted proteins | sample Rifsed13ft1_FD_184005 | JGI IMG/M metagenome (GOLD analysis project Ga0209519, IMG submission 184005) | Soil microbial communities from Rifle, Colorado, USA - sediment 13ft 1 (version 2) | ecosystem: Environmental > Terrestrial > Deep subsurface > Rock core/Sediment | place: Rifle, Colorado...
CCCATAATTCCCGATCCTGAATCCCTAATTCTTCTCTTAGTGCCTTGGTGCCTTAGTGGCTGAAAGTTACTCAATTTTTATGACGAAATCCTCTATTACTGGATTTGAAAGAAGTTTTTTACACATCTCTTCTACTCGTTCTCTTACTTTCTGCTCGCTTTCGTCTTTCACTGTTAGCTCTATTAATTTGCCGATTCGGGTTTCTTGTACCTCAAGATAACCAAGGTTATGGAGTGCCCCAAGAACCGTTTTCCCCTGTGGATCGAGAACCACTGCCTTTAATTTTACTTCAACCTTAACTCTAAACACTCTCATCATCTAATACCGTTTTCATCTTGAAATATGCCATAAATAATGAGATTGCCACGCCACCTTTTTATTACCATTTCTCCCACACTGCGGGAGAAATACTGCAGGTGGCTCGCAATGACAATTATACAAAGTTATTCGGTCAACATTTGCCTCCTAGGATTTCAATAAGTCTTTCGAGTTCATCCTTTGAATAATACTCTATTTCAATCTTTCCTTCGCCGCCTTTATCTATAATTTTAACCTGGGTACCAAGGGCTTTTTTGAGTTCATCTGTTAGGTGTTTGATAAAGGGGTCAACATCATGGGGCTTGATTGATGCTTGCTTATCCCCTAATAATTTCTGAACAAGCTTTTCAGTTTTTCTTACGGAGAGTTTCTCTTTTCTAATAGCTTCAAGAACCTCTTTCATTTTATTTGGAGATTCTAAGCCCAGGAGTGCTCTGGCATGACCTGCAGTAATTTCGCCTTTAATTAGAGCCTCTCTAACCTCCTCAGGAAGCTTGAGAAGTCTGAGTTGATTTGTTATAGTAGACCGCTCTTTTCCGATTCTTTTTGATATCTCCTCATGAGTGAGGCCAAAATCTTCAATGAGTTGGTCGTAAGCAGTAGCCTCTTCTATGGGGTTTAGATCCTCTCTTTGAAGGTTTTCAACAAGTGCTAACTCTAGGGCCTCTCTGTCAGATGCATCCTTTATTATTACTGGGACTTTAGTAAGGCCAACTCTTTGTGCAGCTCTCCACCTTCTTTCACCGACAATGATTTCATAGGCATTCATGTTCTTTCTCACAACAATAGGCTGTATAATCCCCTTTTCTTGTATTGACACCGCTAGCTCGTTTATGGCTTCTTCATCAAAATCCTTTCTTGGTTGATATGTGTTTGGTCTTATCTCATCAATGCCCAAGATCACATAACCCTGCCCAACTTTTTCAGTAGGAATAAGAGCATCAAGCCCCTTACCTAAGACGCTCTTTTTCAAAGTAATTGTCCTCCATTCCTTTCTATAATCTCTTTAGCAAGAGAAATGTAACTCATAGCTCCCATCGATTTTTCATCGTATAAAATTATGGGTTTTCCATGGCTAGGTGATTCAGCGAGCCTAACGTTTCTGGGAATTATAGTCTTAAAAACCTGGTCTTTAAAAAAGTCTCTTACTTCGTTTGCTACCATGTGGCAGAGTTTGTTTCTCGAATCAAATATTGTAAGCAAATAACCTTCAACCTCAAGCTCTGGGTTTAATCTCTGCTTGATGAGTGAAAGTGTACGTTTTAGTTGTCCAAGCCCTTCCATTGCATAGTATTCACACTGAACTGGTATAAGAACGGAATGGGCGGCTGTTAATGCGTTTACTGTTAGAAGGCTAAGCGAAGGTGGGCAGTCAATTAGTATGAAATCGTATTCATCAACTATCGGCTTTATTGCTTCTTTTAACCTCCCCTCCCTTCCTTCAAGGTTTATAAGCTCAATTTCTGCTCCTGTGAGGTCAGGATTTGATGGTGAGACTCTGAGGTAACCTTTTATACCTTCATGTTGCACTTCTATAATTGTCTCTTTTATATTTACATCACCGATTATAGCATGGTATATACTCTTTTCAATTTTTTCTTTGTCTATTCCGATACCACTTGTTGCATTACCCTGTGGGTCAAAATCAATAAGAAGTGTCCTCCTATGTGTGGACGCAAGTGATGCTGCGAGATTCACTGCAGTTGTTGTTTTTCCTACTCCGCCTTTCTGGTTAGCTACAGATATTATTTTTCCCATTACCTATGACCTTGATGATAAACCCTCTAAATATTTACGTCAACCTTTAATCGGGAGTTTCATATAATGAGTTCATAGAAGGATTTGTCATCTTATTTTTTTAGATTATGCATTCAAGTTTATCATAACTATAAGAAAAAAATTAAAGCTAAAAAGAAAAAGTATTGCATCGTTTCAAATAAAAATTTATAATTTAAGTGAGTAAACAAACCCTCAACCCTGAAGGGTCTTTGTCAAGGGAGATATTGGGTGTTGGGGTGGAGATAGAAGGAGGTAGAAAACGTAAGATAAATTTTTTATTTTACGTTTTTCTCTCGCGTGGTAATTATAGGAATTAAGTAGATTTTGTTTATTTACTAATAAGCTGATTTACTACGGAGGTAACATCACAATGAGGGAAGGAAGAAAGCTTTCATCTATTATAAGAGATAAGTTACATCCTGAGAAATTTCAGGAACTTCATTGGGAGGGAAGTTTTGACGACTACCTAGAAATGGTTCATAGGAATCCGAAGGTTGCCCGTACTGCTTTTCAAAGGCTCTATGACATGATTCTTTCTTTTGGTATGGGAGAATACACGGAGTTTAGACAGAAGGTGATTCACTACAAAATCTTTGACGATCCGATTTCACACGGTAAAGATGCGATCTTTGGACTTGATAAGTATTTGATGAAGCTTGTTGATGTGATTAAAGCGGCTGCACGTGGCTACGGCCCGGAAAGAAGGATCATCCTACTTCATGGACCAGTTGGAAGTTCAAAGAGTACGCTTGTGAGGCTTTTTAAAAAGGGACTCGAAGATTACTCAATGACCCCGGATGGGGCTATATATTCTTTTTATTGGCAGATGGTAAATGAGGATGACTCTATAGAAAAGGTTAATTGTCCGATGCACGAAGATCCACTAAGGCTTATCCCTGAGGGTGTTAGAGGCAGCATTTTAACTGAAGTAAATCACGGAAGAAGCGAGGAGGAATTTATAAGGGTAGAAGGAGACCTCTGCCCTGTATGTAGGTTTTACTACAATGCGCTTATGGATAAATATAAAGGTGATTGGGAAAGGATCATTTCTAATGTGAGGGTGAAAAAGCTTACTCTCTCAGAAAAGGATAGGGTTGGTATCGGAACCTTCCAGCCAAAAGATGAGAAGAATCAGGACTCAACTGAACTGACCGGGGACATTAATTATAGAAAGATCGCTCTATATGGTTCTGACTCGGATCCAAGGGCTTTTAATTTTGATGGAGAACTAAATGTTGCAAATCGTGGTATCGTTGAGTTTATCGAGGTTTTAAAACTCGATGTCGCATTTCTTTACGATCTTCTTGGTGCAACTCAGGAGCACAAGATTAAGCCAAAGAAATTTTCCCAGGTAGATATAGATGAGGTAATAATTGGGCACACTAATGAACCTGAATACAAAAAGCTTCTAAATAACGAATACATGGAGGCTTTGAGAGACCGTACAATAAAGATTGATGTTCCTTATATAACTAAGCTCTCAGATGAGATAAAGATTTATCAAAGGGATTTTAATTCTGAGAGAATAAAGGGAAAACATATTGCGCCGCATACGCTTGAGATTGCTTCTATGTGGACTGTACTCACCCGCCTTGAAGAACCTAAAAAGGCCGGAATCACGCTTATGCAAAAACTTAAACTCTACGACGGGAAGCTGATTCCCGGTTTTACTGAAGACACAATAAGGGAACTAAAAAAGGAATCTGAACGAGAAGGGATGGAGGGGATATCACCAAGATATATTCAGGATAAGATCTCAAAAGCGCTAGTAAGCGATGTAAGTAGGAAGTGTGTAAATCCATTCATGGTTATAAGTGAGATCGAAGGCGGTCTTGTTCATCACTCTCTTATATCAAGTGAGGCTCAGAGAAGAAGATTTAAAGAGCTTCTTACTTTAGTGAGACAGGAGTATGAGGAAATAATTAAAAATGAGGTACAGCGCGCTATTGCCGCTGATGAAGAAGCAATTGCAAGGCTCTCTGGAAACTATATTGACAATGTAAAGGCCTATATAAGAAAGGAGAAGATTAAGAATCCGTTCACGGGCGAAGACGAGGAACCAGAGGAGAGGCTTATGCGTTCAATTGAAGATAAGATAGACATTCCTGAGTCGAGAAAGGATGATTTTAGAAGAGAGGTAATGAACTACATTGCCGCACTGGCCCTTGAAGGAAAGAGGTTTGACTATAAATCTAACGAAAGACTTAGGCGAGCGCTGGAGCTCAAGCTATTTGAGGACCAAAAGGACTCGATTAAGCTGACAAGTCTTGTGACTAATGTTATTGATAAAGCAACGCAGGAAAAGATTGATATTGTAAAGAGTAGGTTAATACGAGACTATGGATACTGTGAATCCTGTTCGTCGGATGTTCTCACATATGTAGCAAGCATATTTGCACGAGGGGATATAAAAGAACATAGAGAGCATAGGAGATAGATTAGAAAAGCAAATTCCAAATAACAAATCTCAAATCCAAATTTTTTGCAATTTGGGCTTTGAACGTGTTTGTGATTTGATGCTTGAGATTTAGAATTTGTTTGCAATATGGAGGCATAAGTGTCTCTAAGAATTGAACAGGACTGGGGACGATTTAGAGAAATCGTAAGAGGGAAAATTAAACAGAATCTTAGAAGGTACATTGTACGATCCGAGCTAATCGGGAAGAAGGGAAAGGACCTTGTTAGTATACCTGTACCACAGATTGAGATTCCTCATTTTGTTCATGCCCTTGAGAGATCGGGAGGCGTAGGCCAGGGTGACGGAGACTTAGGAACACCTGTTGGAATAGGCGAGCATGAAGGAGATAGACATGCTGGTAATCAACCAGGTGAGCACATACTTGAGGTTGAGATTACACTTGAGGAGCTCGCAAGAATTTTAGGAGAGGAGCTTGAGCTTCCTAACATAGAGCCGCGTGGTAAAAAGAATATCAAATCTTTTTCGGGAAAATACTCGGATATTCACACAGCCGGCCCTGAATCCCTGAGGCACGCTAAACGTACCTTCAAGGAGGCGCTAAAACGCCAGATTATCTCTGGTTCTTATGATAATGTAGATCCTGTAATTATCCCGGTCACGGAAGATAAACGTTACAAGGCTAGAGAACCTGTAGAGCAGCCTGCTTTTAATACTGTCGTCATTTATATGATGGATGTTAGCGGTTCTATGGGATCGGAGCAGAAGGAAATCGTAAGGGTAGAATCATTTTGGATAGATAGTTGGCTTAGATATCAATATAAGGATATCGAGACAAAATATATTGTGCACGATGCCGTAGCACGCGAGGTTGACCGTGATACATTTTTCCGCGTCAGGGAAAGCGGCGGTACTATAATTTCCTCTGCATATAAGCTTTTTCGGAAAATAATAGATGAGCGTTATCCTCATGAGGAGTGGAACGTTTATGCCTTTCACTTCTCTGACGGCGACAACTGGTCTCGTGACGATACTCATGAGTGTATTGAAATACTGGAGGAAAGCCTTCTTCCCTGGATTAATCTTTTCTGCTATGGGCAGGTTGAAAGCCCATATGGAAGCGGTCAGTTCTATTATGATTTGGAGGATCATCTTGGAGAGAAAGAAAACCTTGTGCTATCTAAAACCCCAAACAAGGATGCAGTGTATGACTCGATAAAGAAGTTTCTTGCAAAGGGTAGGTAATGGCTTCTACAGATCTTAAACAGCATATAGAGGAAATAGAAAAGCGTGCGCATGAGTACGAGCTTGATTTTTTTGATGTGGTCTTTGAGGTGATTGATTTTGAAGAGATGAATATGCTTGCCTCATACAGCGGTTTCCCTGTGAGGTATACTCACTGGCGCTTCGGAATGGAGTATGAAAAGATTTCAAAAAGCTACTCCTACGGCCTCCATAAGATATATGAAATGGTAATAAATAATGATCCAGCTTATGCCTACCTGCTTAAGGGTAACACGGATATTGACCAGAAGCTCGTAATAGCCCATGTCTACGCTCATTCTGATTTTTTTAAGAATAACTTTTGGTTCTCAGTTACCAATAGGAAAATGCTTAATGAAATGGCCAACCACGCTGTAAAAATAAGTCGGTATATTGATAAATATGGCTACGAGGAGGTTGAGGGGTTTGTAGATATTTGCCTTTCAATCGAAGACCTTATTGATATTCACTCACCCTTTATAAAACGTCAGTTTGCTGTTAAGAGCTTTCTTGAAGAGGACGAGGATGGAAGAAAACCAATCTCTAAACTCAGGAGTCCAAACGAATATTTAGAAGATTATATCAATCCTCCTGATTTTATAGAATGGCAGAGGAAGAAGTCGGAGGATGAGAAAATTAAAAAGAAGAAATTCCCCGAGTCTCCCAAACGAGATGTGCTTTTGTTTCTCGTAGAAAATGCAGAACTCGAAGAATGGCAAAGGGATGTGCTCTCTATGATTCGAGAGGAAAGCTACTACTATGCCCCACAGATGCAGACAAGGATCATGAATGAAGGATGGGCAGCATACTGGCATTCAAAGATTTTGACTGAGAAGATCGTTACTGATACCGAAATCATAGATTATGCAGACCATCATGCAGGAACACTTGCAGGTAGAGCTGGTTCGATTAACCCATATAAGCTTGGAATGGAGCTTTTTAGAGACATCGAGGATAGATGGAACAAAGGAAAGTTTGGAAAAGAGTACGAGGAGTGCAATGACATTGAGGCGAAAAGAAAATGGGAAGTGAAGCTTGGGCTTGGGAGAGATAAGATATTCGAGGTAAGAAGGCTTTATAATGACGTGACTTTTATTGACGAATTTCTTACAGAGGATTTCTGCAGAGAACATAAGCTTTTTACCTACGCTTATAATAGGTCTACTAATATGTATGAGATTGAAAGCCGAGATTTCAAAAAGATAAAAGAAAAACTCCTTTTTCTCCTTACAAACTGCGGTAGACCAATAATAGAGGTTATAGATGGAAACTATATGAATCGAGGTGAGCTTTATCTTGCTCATAAGCACGAAGGAGTGGAATTAAAACTTGACTGGGCAAAGGATGTTTTAAAGCATATGTTTAAACTCTGGAGACGTCCTGTTCACCTTGAGACAGTTATAGATGGGAAAGTAAGGGTATTTACTGCCGACGGGGGAAAGAAGGGAAAAGAGGTAGAGATTGAGTCTTTTTTGGTTAGATAAATTTACTCAATATTCTGCGCTTGCTCCCTCATCTTTTCAATTTCGGAACGGAGCTCTACAATAAGGTGTGAAATCTCGGCATCCTTAGATTTTGCCGATATTGTCCCTGCTTCTCTATTCATTTCTTGTAGGAGAAAATCAAGCTCTCTGCCAATTGAGCCATCTTTATTAAAAGTCTCTTTAAATTTATTTATATGGGCTTTAAGTCTCACGGTTTCTTCAGTGATGTCACTTCTATCAGCTAAAATAGCAACCTCTTGATAAAGCCTGGTCTCATCAATCTCTATCTCATTTAGGAGTTCCTTTATACGCCCTCTTAGTTTTTCTGCGAGCTCTTTAGTGAAGTTTTCCCTTTTTGCTTCGATCTTCCCTGTTAGCCTTTCAGCTATTAGTGTCCTCTGTTTCAAATCCTTTTCAAGCTTCTTACCCTCATGTTTTCTCATTTCATCTAGTTTTTTTAACGCCTCTCTAAGGGCTTTTTCAATATCATCATGATGCTCTTTACTAAGAGCCTTTTTTTCTTCGAAAGAGAAAAATTCTTTGACCATCAGTATATGTTCAATCTTTATTTTTTCTTTTATACCCAATTCTTTTTTTAACCTTTCAAGTGTACTGCGAAATTCCTTGGCAAGTTTCGTATTTATGACGGGGGATTTATTCTTTAATCCCTCAGCCACAATCGTAATTCTTACTTTTCCACGTGACATAAATTCTTTTGCAATCTCAATAAGGCTAGGTTCGAAAGAGGATATTGCTTCGGGCAGTTGAAAATTAATATCCAAAAACCTGTGGTTTTCTGACCTTGCTTCAACGCTGACCTTACCGAAATCAGTTTCAACTCCACCCCTTCCAAACCCTGTCATGCTTTTCATGTATTTATTCCTTTAGCCACAGAGAACACAGAGTATTATAGAGTGAAGAAAAAAATTTTACCTATTTTAATATTTTCTCTGTGCCTGTATTTTATTCTACGAGGTTCATTCGTTTCTATTTGCCTAAATTGGCATAGCCGATATACCTAACCCTCAACCACGCATTTTCGTGGCTGAATGTTCACCTTACCACCTTTCCCAGGTCAATAATATATATCTCTCTTAACGTCTTCATTAATCTTTTTATTTCTTCACTTCTATAATCTGGGTATGTCCAATCAAGTGACTGATATTCTTTATTTCTATATACAAGTGTTAGATCTGCATACACTCCTTTTCCCAAATAAGGTCGGTGATAGTATCCTTTACCTGTCGCAAGAATCAAGTGCTCTTGAGCAATATAGCCGGGGTCAATATTTATATTTCTTCTATTTTGAACGGAGTATATTTTTTCAAGGTTGTTTGTAAAAATTTTTATCTCTACTAATTCATCGCGCTTGATGAGTCTCTTAAAACTTAGGAACCTTCTTGATAGTCCCTTTCCCATCTCCTCTTCGTAATAAAAGGTAAAGTCGAAGTTATATTGTTCGCTGATAAAATCAATCTCCTCAAATTTCTCCTCAAGTTTTTTTATACAATCATCGATTGGAGCGTCTTCACTATAAATAAGCCCTATTAAAAGCCTTACAGGCTTCGGCTCAAGAAGCTCACTCATAACTAATATAAGCATTTGTAGGAACTGGAGTTTGTCAAGCTATGGTATAGAGTCGCATAGAAGATGAAATATAGATTGGTGGTTGTTGCTTTAACAACAAACCCTATACATCAAGTCTAAACCTTTTGTTTTAAGATAACAATTTCGTGCCCTTCGAGTGGTACCCTAACAGCGTTCCTTTTTCCCCTCTTCTCTACTGTTAGGTGCTTTTCTTGGGGAAGAAGGTTCACTAGTTTTTGTCCTTCGGGGATCAGATTGGTATCAACAGTTAAAAAATCGTTCCTTTGATTTGTATCTAAGTTCATGGCGATAAGTATCTCAGTGCTGTCCAGTATTCTTGAATAAGCAAGCGTGCACTTGCCATCTAGAGGATGTCCGAAGTCTAATCCGTTTCCCGAAATCTCCCGAAAATACTGCCTACCATAGCGAAGTGCGGATTCACGCTGTCTAATCACTGCTATTTGGGCTATGTTTTGGTATATAGGATGTGTTGGATTAAAAAAGTGATGTCTTTTAGTGTCAAATGCTCCCCAGCCACCGCCGAACATGCATTCCCTAACATGGCTATCATGGTCTCCTCCTCCATCGAACCCTTGCTCAGTTCCATAATAAATACACGGCACCCCCTGACTCGTAAGTAGATATCCGATCGCAAGGACGGTCTGCTCTGGGAAGGGATTACCATGCATAAAACGCCTATAGGGTCTCGACATCTGGTCATGGTTGTCCACAAATGTGACAAAGTACTGGCCCGCTGCTCCAAAATCTGTATATAGCGTCTTAAAGCGATCGTAACGCTCTCGTAGATTTGAAGGACTGACAAAACCTTTGATTGTCTCTTCCAAGATAAAATACAGGGGGAAATCAAGACAGGCATCAAGTGAAGGGAAGCGCTCGTTAGTACCTTCAACGCGGCTATTCCTCCCGATATAGCGCTGCAATGTCAAGTCATCTGCAACGACCTCGCCAAATATAAAGAAATTGTGTTTGCCAATACTTTTGGCGTATTCTCGTATTGCATTACAGAAGAGGGCGGTAGTGCAATCTTCCATGTGTTTTACTGTGTCCACGCGGAACCCATCTACATCTGCTATGGCGATCCAGTGCTTATAGATATCAATCAAGGTGTTCAAAACATTTGGTTGTGTGATATCTAGCTCTTTCAAGCTAAGAAAGTCTCCGTCAATAGACTCATCCGGGTCACTCCAGTTCCTGATCTGTCCTCTTCTCTTATAATTTTCAGGGTTTCTGAGTTCTTCTGGCCACACAGCATCATCTTCATGAAATCCAGAAGGCTGAATGACCTTCCTCCAGAAACCAAAGTCAAAAGGTACGGGCGCCTCTTTCCAATAATAATAGGGGCGATCACCGGGGTAGGCCCAGTTGTCTCCTGTATGATTGATGATGATATCTAGAATGACATACATATCCTTTGCGTGGACCTGTCTAACTAGTTCTTGGAGGTCCTCCTTAGTACCAAATCTTTTGTCTACTTCTAGGAAATCCTGAATACCGTATCCATGGTAGGTATCTTTTCTCTCTTGTCGGTTTTTGAATATAGGACTTAACCATATTGCGTTAGCGCCAAGTCCTTTAATATAATCCAGTCGGCCGATGATACCTTTGAGATTCCCTCCTTGGAAAAGCTTTCCCTGCTCCATATCTCGCCCTTTTGGAGTTGAGAAAGGGTCATAAGCGGGAATGTTCTCCTGATTATTATCGAATCTATCTACTAGAAGAAAATAGATGAACACATCCCGCCAGTCACGAGGGGAAGGAAAGACATCTCCTTTTGGTGTGAAATCCAACTGCCTTATGGATTTTATCATGTTCACCAAGTCTTGAATCTATCTCTCATATTAGGTGTTAAAAACAATCTCCTTTTTTTATACTAAATTTTAATACTATATTCAAGTATAAAGACAATATTCTTGTTAGTCTTAGCAATTTTCCAAAATTGATTATCATTAGCAAAAAGTTTCTATGTGGTCGTGTGGTCGTAAAGGTATAAAATATCCGAGCAGAAAAAAGTGAAAGTTAATAGATTCAAAAAAGATCTTATAAAGAAGTTTTCTTGAAATTCTTACTTTTCACACTTATCCTATTTCTCAGCTTGAGAATATTAAGGAGCATGAAACCAGTGAGATTGATTTCTTTTTTAACATTTCTAATGACATTTTCAGCATGTAGCGGTGTGTCTACAACCTCGAATCCACCCCCTACTCCTAAAATTTCCCCTTCCCAGGTTGTGAGTGATTACCTTGAAGCATTAAAAATAAGGGATCTTGGAAAAACGTATGAGTTTATCTCAAGCGTACATGCGGCTAACCTTGATATAGAAAGCTACAAGACAAATATGAAGCAATTTCTTGACAAATTCAGTTGGAATTTACTCAATTATCAAATTTTAGGGGTTCAAATACTAGGCGACCATGCTCTTGTGGTTGCTGAACTCGAAGTGCAATTTAAACCAATAAATACGGAGAAAGAGACCCAGAAAAAGACATCTGTTCAATATGGGCTTATTGTAGTAGATGATAAATGGAAGATTTCACAAGATAATTGTATATCGAACTGTGAATCAATAGAGGGCTTCACTGGACAAGGTTTGAAACAATAACCTCACCTGGCTTAGGAATTTCAAATGATTAAAGTAGCAATTACGGGTGTTGCCGGCAGAATGGGCGGAAGGATACTTTCACTTCTTCAAGAAGAAGATGGTATCAAGATCGTAGGAGCAACTGAAAAAGAAGGTCATTCTTCCATAGGAAAAGATATTGGAAATCTTGCAGGAGGAGTGAAAATAGGGGTTCAAGTATCGGATAGGATAGAGGTTGCTGCTACTAATGCAGATGCCATAATCGATTTTACGACAGCTGCCGGAACTCTTTCAAATGCTTTTTATGCATCAAAAAAAGGAAAGGCAATGGTAGTAGGAACTACTGGTTTTTTAGAAGAGGAAAGAAAGAGATTTGAGAAATTGGCCAAGGGATTTGCCTGTATTGTATCGCCTAATATGAGTATTGGTGTGAATGTGATGTTTGAGGTGTCAAGAATTATAGCTAAGTATCTTGGGACAGAGTTCGATGTTGAAAT
>Ga0209519_10001072_pt1 | contig 11930 bp, 10 predicted proteins | sample Rifsed13ft1_FD_184005 | JGI IMG/M metagenome (GOLD analysis project Ga0209519, IMG submission 184005) | Soil microbial communities from Rifle, Colorado, USA - sediment 13ft 1 (version 2) | ecosystem: Environmental > Terrestrial > Deep subsurface > Rock core/Sediment | place: Rifle, Colorado...
TCTTCAATCCAGCCTAATATGGAGCATATTATCTTTTAACCTTGCTCTGAATACTCAAGTACTATAGTACTCTACTCCTTTACTATTGTTTCTTTATATTGTAACCGCCCTCCTAGGTAGCTATACTCAGGGCCTATCACCTATACGGGGGAATCATGCAGATGCGGTTAGTAACTTAAAGCAGTGCAAAAGGGATAATTCTTAAGCACCTACCTGCAATTTAGCGTTGATGGGTTCTAGCAGGGCAAAGTACGCTATCGCCTCTCTGCTGATGCTGACGATAATCACTGCCAGCATCTTCGCATCGGATATTACACAGAGTATTAACATAATCACAAGCACTGCACCAAAGCCTAGCCAGAACCAGACGACTCCAATTCCAGCACCAGTCTTCCCAGAAGTTTCACAGCCCGCAAAATCCGTAAACGTTGATCTTAAGGAGCTAAGGAGCACCTATAGACCTCCAAAAGCGTCAATCAAAGTCGGCATAGTAGTTTACGGCTCTGACTCTGATCCAATAGCAAGAACTATTCGAAGCGTGCTGAACCAGTGGGCCTCTGAGATAAACCAGAATGGAGGCATATTTCTCAACAGTCAGCAAACGAAGATACCCGTACAAGTTGTAATTTACCAAGATTCAGAGTTTGAGGATCTTGGCAGGAACTATTATGAAACATTAGCGCTGCAGGACAAAGTCGACATGGCGATAGTTATTGGAGCTCCTTCACCGGCCAGCCAGGCAATACAGGTGTTTGATGAAAACGAGGTATTCCATATAGCTCTATCAAACATCCAAACCGATGCAATGTTCAAAGCAAACAATTATACCGTGCTGCTAGGAGGAGGCACGTCAAACAGCGTGGGAGCTGATTTCGGCAGGTTTGCGAAGAGTTTAGACATCAAGTCAGCTGCGATAATCAGGCTGAACGACTTCTACTATGGAAACGTGTCCTCAACAATAAAGCGTTCCCTGCAGCTGGAAAGAATACCTGTAATAATCGATGATTCAAACACGCTTTCTGCATCGTTCTTTACCAATGCCATACAGAACATAAGGCAGAGCAGGCCCGACGCAGTTGTAATACTCGCTCCACCCTCAATCGAATTAAGGTTCCTCTCGACATTAAGGCAAAGCTTAGCTTCCATACCTTTAGTATTCACTGATCTTGCTGCGCAGTCGCCAGGAAGGGTAAGTACTATGGGAAGGGACGCTGACGGCTTGGTCGGCTACTCCTCTTGGGTACCCGGCTCAGAATTCAGGAGAAGAAACGTAAATGTTGGCCCCAGCAACGAAGAACTGATCAAAATTTCAAGCGTCTATGGCAACTCGCCGCAAGCGGCCCAAGTATATGCGGCTGCCAAGATTCTTCAGAAAATAGTAGAGGAGGCTGGCAGTGTCAACGCTAAGGAGATGCGAACTGTAGCACTGAAGTATCAAGGCTCCATGACGGCTCTTGGGCCGTTTTTTGTTGGTGCAGATGGTTTGATGTACAGCAACGCACAGATAATAGCGCAAGTTCGCAGGGCAAGCGACGGCAGTGTATCATACGAAGTTATGTGGCCTTCAGAATACAAGACCTCCGGTGCTTTGTACCCTATCCCGAACAGGTTCAGCAGGCCCTAAATTTCAGGCCCTATCTTCCTGTACTTCCCAGCGTAGAAGAGCATCGGATCAGACCCTTCTTTGTACCCTAGTTTCTCTACCTGCCCAACAAATATTTCATGATCTCCAGCATTGTGTATGGCAACTACCCTGCAGTCCATGAATGCTATGGCATCCTGAAGAACTGCGGCGCCTGTAACCTCTCTCCTGATCTTAAAATTTTGAAATCTTATGGGCTTCAGTTCGGGCCTTGAAAAGTTGACTGAAACCTGCTTTTGACTGTCGGTAAGTATGTTCACCGCAAATACTTTGCTCTTCTTCATCAATTCGTAGGATTCTGCCTTCTTGTCGCAGCATACTAGTACTAGAGGAGGATCTAAAGAGACAGAAGTAAAAGCGTTGACCGTCATGCCATGATCGGTCTTGCCGTCTAAAGTCGTTACTATGGTGACCCCTGTAGCAAAGCGGCCAAGCGTCCTGCGGAATTCCATAGGATCTATCGGCATATCATTAATGTCTAAAATATGGTGCTTAAGAGCTAGCTGCTCGTATATGGTATGTAGCTGAACCTTCGAGCCATCTTGGCGAACCTGTGGCTCTTCTTCTTGGCCTTATGCGACCCCGCATACAGTGCAGGCGAGTATTTTTTGTACTCCCAATAATCTTCAAAGTCGTCAATGGCATAAGCTGTTTCGCATCTTGCAACGAAAAAGTCGTGGTCGCCTGTCTTTACAATTTCTAAAACAGTGCATTCTATTACGGCTACCGCTCCTTTGACGGCTTTGCCTTTTATCTTCCTTGCCTTCTCCAGCGATACCCCTGCAATTGAGAGTTTGTCCTTTCTGTCTTTCGCTGAAATGTCTCCAGAAACAGCAGCTGCTTTTGCCATGTCACTATTTACAATGTTTAGGGTGAAACAGCCTGACTTCTTTACCAGTGTATATGTGAAACTTTTTGGGTTTATGGCAACGCCAAAAAGAGCAGGTTCGAAGGAGAGCGAGCAGTACGATATTACTGGCATTATATCAGCATCATCGTTGAAACTTGCGCTTAGCAGTGCGACGACATTTGGGTAGAAGAGCCTGTAAGCCTTTGCTGTGCTGATCTCCTTGCGTTTCATCATCTCTGTTGTTATTCTGGATATCTAAAAGTTTGGCTGGATAGCACCCTGCATGTGCCCATACTCTCATGTGGTAGTTGTGCATTTGTTGCATCAGCAATAGCTCGTCAATGGAAAGATTGGACAGGTGCCTAAATTATTGTGCTTGGGCGTGTTAGGTGACCCACGCACGCATGACTCCCTCGTATAGGGGGGTACATTGGCCCCGAAGTATAGCTACTGGGAGGGCTTGTAATAAGAAGCGACAATAGTAAAGGAGTAGAGCACTATGTAATAGAGTACTCAACTCGCACAAACTACAGCTTGATCTTCGATTTTGTAGCTGAAACTACTTCCTCTGCGAGCCTCTTAAATGGAATGTCCATCTTCTTAGCGAGTTTCCTGAGTTCCTCGTACTCTGGCTTCACGGCAATAATCTGGCCTTTCATATTCCTTGAAACCTTTACGGAAATGGAGACCCTTTTGCCCTTTAATTGAACTGGTACTGTGATAACTTCCCTATTCGCTATATGCCTTGATGAGGTTGTTATTCTAACGCCGAGAGTACCAGTTTCCATCATGAGTTTCTCAGCAATCTCCTCTGCCTTCGCAGCATCGGCAATTACTCTGACAAGATAGCCTGGACGTCCCTTCTTCGCTATGGTCGGTATTATGGAAACATCTTTTGCCCCTGCATCGATCAATGTTTCAGAGGCATAAGCCAGATGCTCACCAGTAATGTCGTCAAGGTTAGTTTCGAGTATCGCAATTTCTTCTAACGGAAGGTGAGAGTAGGGCTCGCCGAGAGTGAGTCTCAGAACATTTGGAATATCAAAATCCTTTGTTCCTGCTCCCAGACCAACGCTAAGAGGCTTCATGGCGGGATAGAACTTTACGTTTTCATCTGCAAGGTTTGCTAACATGGCTACACCTGTGGGTGTTGCAATCTCCGCTTCTACGGGCCCTCCAACTATGGCAAGTTTGTGTTGCCTGGCAATCTCAAGAACTGCAGGTCCCGGATTGGGAACTCTTCCATGCGAAAATGAGAATGTACCTCCGCCTACGGCAATAGGTGTTGCAAACACCTTCGTATTTGCAAAAATGCCTAGATCGTCAAGAGCATAAGCTACACCGAGAATATCTACAAGGGTGTCAATGGAGCCAGCTTCATGGAGGTGAACTTTGCTTGCCTTTTCATCGTGAAGTCTTCCTTCTGCATCGGCGAGTGTCTTCAGTGATTTTGCGGCAAAATTCTTCGCTTCCTTTGAAAGCGATAATGATGACAGAGTGTCTTGGAGTGCACTGATCATTTCATCCGCTCTTCTTTCATGCACAGTTTCTAAAGCTTCAACGGAAACGTGCTTGGCCTTAAAGCCATGTTTGACAACATTTTTGACTGAAATTTCCAGCCTCCTGCAGCCCCTTAAATGTTCTTTTGCAGAGAGCATTGCATCAACAGTTGCCTTCTGATTCGCCCCTAGGTCTATTGCTGCGGCTACGAGCATGTCACCGGCTATCCCTGCAACCGATGAATCAATGACCAGAACCCTTGACTGCACGTTATTGGCTAAAAGGAAAGGATATCAAAATAGATTGCGGGTTGGGGTATGATCTACAACTGAATTGTAAGAGAATTACCTAGCAAATAAAGACCTAAAAATCAAAATTATGTTTCTTTTCCTTTCTATAAGCCTTCTAACAGTATATGCTAACCATTTTCTACCATATGGGATATAATTTGCAACGATAAAACCTTCCTGTACGAGCCTGCTCTTCAAATTCTCTCTCACACCCATCAGCATCTGAAATTCAAAATTCCTTTTGTATTGTTTTGAGAGCACCTTAGCCTCTTCTATTAGGCTGCTGTCATGCGTTGCAATTGCAAAATTGTTTCCCTTTTCAAATAACAATTTCATGAGCTCCTCATAGTTCTCCCCTATTTGCTCGTGATGCCCAACCATAACATCATTACTTTCTCTGTAAGCTCCCTTGCAAAGCCTAACCTTGCCATCAATTGCCAACAAACTTTCCAGATCCTTTTCGCTTCTCTTCAGATACGCCTGAAGTGCAATACCAACATTACCATATCTACTCTTCAATGTTTTGTATAGATCCAATGTTTCCTCCGTGTATTGGGAGCTTTCCATATCTATCCACACGAAAATCTTCAACTTCTGCGCTGCGTCGAGAAGTCTGATGAAATTTTCTTCGCAGAGCTTCCTGTCTATGCTAATGCCTACTTGACTCGGCTTTACCGATATTGATGCCAGTACTTTGTCCTCTGCTATTGCATCAAGAATCTGCAAATATTCGATAACAGCCCTTTCAGTCATCAGAATGCTCTCAGCATGCTCTCCAAGCAAATTTATGATGCCCTGAACTCCAATCTTGTTTGATTTCTTAGCCCTTTCAATTGCCTGCTCTAACGTGTCGCCTGCAATCCACTTACTAGCAAATCTCTTCAGAATCTTTTCAGGCCTCGACTCGTCGCCGTTGAGCATTATTGCATATATGCCGTCTTTGCTAAATAAATGGCCCAAGTTTCAGCAATAAAATTTTTATTGTATGCCAAAGAAATGCCTCTGGAGTCATTCAAAGAACAGAGCGATCTTATTTGGAAAAGTGGAAGACGCTTAGGCACAACGGGGTTGTATTTCCAGAATATGTTGCTAGAGGACTCCCCATAACTATCAAAGGGAAGAGGTTTTCCCTAAATCCAGAACAGGAGGAAATGGCCTATGCATGGGCAAAGAAGCTCAGCACGCCTTACGTTCAAGATCCTGTATTTGTGAATAACTTCCTCAAGGACTTTCTGCAGGTTCTCCCTCCAGAATTTGCCAATGCCAAGATGGAGGAGATAGACTACTCTGAAATAGTGAAGTATCAGGAAGAGGAGAAGATCAGGAACACGCAGCCAGAGGTGAAGAAGCAGCTAGCAGCAGCTAGGAAGGAGAAGAGGCTTGCTCAAAAAGAAAAATTCGGCTATGCGGAGATGGATAGCGTGAAGACAGAAGTTGCGAATTACATGGTCGAGCCTGCGAGCATATTCATGGGAAGAGGGCAACATCCTTTCAGAGGGAAGTGGAAGGCAGGGGCAAAGCCAGAAAACGTCACACTGAATTTAGATGAGAATGCACCAATACCTCCTTGCCCTGTACCCGGAAGAAAGTGGGGCCAGATTATACACGACAGAAACTCTACGTGGATTGCAAGGTGGATCGACAAGCTAACAGAGAAGGAGAAGTACGTTTGGCTATCTGATGTGTCTCCAATCAGGCAGAGCAGGGACAAGGCCAAGTACGACAAGGCAAAGGATCTTGAAAAGACGATAGAGAGGGTAAGGAAGCACATCTCCAAAGGAATGGAATCAAAAGATCCAAAGGAACGCAAGATAGCGGTGGTCTGCTACCTGATTGACAAATTGGCAATGAGGGTTGGGGACGAAAAGGACGAAGACGAAGCCGATACTGTAGGAGCTACCACCTTAAGGGTCGAGCACATCAAGACTACTGGCAAAGCGATAGAGTTCGATTTTCTAGGAAAGGACAGCGTAAGGTGGCAAAAGACGCTTGAAGTTGACTCGGATAAGAGGATGCTTGAGAATTTGAGGGAGTTTTGTGCAGGGAAAAATCCTTCTGACTTGATATTTGATGGCATAACTTCTGATGCCGTTAATCGCTTCCTTGGCAGCTGCTATGAAGGACTTACTGCAAAGGTCTTCAGAACGTTCCACGCTACGAACATAGTAAAGGGCTATCTAATATCGCTAAACGGAAAGATAACTCCAGAGGCTTCAAGTGAAAAGAAGCTCTACTATGCCAGACACGCCAATTTACAGGCAGCCATAAAGTGCAATCATAAAAGAACGCCTCCGAAGAACTGGGAGCAAGCTCTACAGAAGAAGGAGGAACGCCTGAAAACTCTTGAATCGCAAACAGGGAAGACCGAGAAAGCTGAGGAGAGGAGGAAGGAGAGCATGGAAAAGCTGAAACTCAATTTAGAAATCGCAAAGCAGACAAGGGATTACAATCTCAATACTTCTTTAAGGAACTATATCGACCCTAGAATATACAAATCTTGGGCTGACAGCGTCGGGCTCGACTGGAAGGTTCTTTACACCAAAACTTTGCAGAGGAAGTTCGAGTGGGTCAACCGCTCAAGGCTGGAATGGGGCTCCCAATAGAATCCAAATATATCAACACCTTTCTAAACAGCGTTAAAAGTTGGAGTATTCGTAAAGCCTAACTACGATCCTGCAAAGCTTGTCTTTGACAGGAGGGCTACCAAGATCAACACTGCAAATTTACCTTTGATGCTTAGCCTTCCAGACAGGAGCACGATTGAACAACAAAATAAACAAAAAAAGGTTTTACATATAGTCTCCTGAACCATCGGGAGAGGCAAATGATCAAAGTCAGCGACGCTATGGTGAAGAAGGTTCTCACAATAGATAGCGATGAGAGCATAGAAGAAGCAATCAAGATTATGGGCAAGAAGCATGTAGGAAGCCTAATAGTGACGAAGAAGGGTAAGCCGGTTGCACTGTTTACGGAAAGAGACTTGTTGACAAGGGTTCTCGGGAAGGGAGTTTCGACAAAAAAGAAAGTCGGCAAATATTCCTCCTCTCCTCTAACCGTGATCAGTCCAGAAATGGATCTTAAGGATGCTGCTAGAGCCATGGCTCAGCTCAAAATAAGAAGGTTGCCGGTTTTGAAAAATGGAAAGCTTGTTGGGGTAATAACTTCTGCTGACATTGTGAAGGCGATTGCGGAGGCTCCGCTTTCGATTTAGAGTTGATCGCTATGTCAGAGCAGGAAAGAAGGCAGAGAAGGGCAGAAAACAGATGCGTTGAATGCGGAAGAATGATTGATCCTTCAGAAAGAGACTGGAGGAAGTGCTACATGTGTGGAGACCCGATATGCATAGAGCACTCTTACTACATCAAGGCTAAGGTCAAAGGATTGTACGATTACTACTATGATACAGTAAGGGTCTGCAAGAGGGACAAGATCTAAGGGTCTCGCCTGATGGCCGAGAACTCGGAAATTTACGAATCTGCAATAAAACAGCTTGAAGATGTAGCAAAAATTCTCAAGCTCGACGAAGAGCTTGTGGAGTTCTTAAAATATCCCCGGAAGGTAATCCAAGTGGCAGTCCCCGTCAAGATGGACAATGGAAAGATCAGAGTCTTTACTGGCTACAGGGTTCAGCACAACTTTGCAAGAGGGCCTTACAAGGGAGGAATCAGGTATCATCCAGACGTTTCTCTTGACGATGTCAAGGCTCTTGCGATGCTGATGACATGGAAATGTGCAGTGTTAAACATACCTTTTGGAGGGGCTAAAGGAGGAGTTGCATGTCCGATCAAGGAGTTTTCTATTGGTGAAAAAGAGCGGTTGACGAGGAGGTTCACGGCTATGCTTGCAGATGATATAGGGCCTGACAAGGACATCCCCGCTCCCGACATGTACACAGATGCGCAAACTATGGCCTGGATTATGGATACCTATAGCACTCTCAAAGGGTATATGGCTCCTGCAGTTGTTACAGGGAAACCTCTTGAATGCGGAGGTTCTCCCGGTAGAAATGCTGCTACTGGCTACAGCGTTGCAATTTGTGCTGTCGAAGCTCTTAAGCATGGCAGGATAAAATTGACAGGCTCTACTGTTGCTGTGCAGGGCTTTGGAAATGTTGGTTATCATGCTGCTGCAATAATGTCGACCCTTGGCTCGAAGGTTGTTGCTGTCAGTGATTCAAAAGGAGGGATTTACTCTAGCGATGGGCTTGACATTGAGGCAGTTTCTAAATACAAAGAGGATGCTGGTTCTGTTCAGGGTTTTAAAGGATCAAAGGCGATAACGAATGAAGAACTGCTTGCTCTGAAATGTGATGCCCTGCTTCCTTGTGCGATGGAAAATCAGCTTACCAGGAAAAATGCTTCCAATGTCAAAGCGAGCATAATCAGCGAAGGTGCCAATAGTCCGACGACTCCCGGTGCTGATGCTATTCTCGACAAGAACAATATCTTCGTAGTTCCCGACATACTTGCCAATGCTGGAGGAGTCACAGTGAGTTATTACGAATGGGTGCAGAACCAGCAGAGAGAGGGCTGGACTGAAAGGGACATACACGAGAAACTCGAGCAGAAGATGGTTGCAGCCTTTAACGATGTTCTGGAGATTTCAAAGAAGTATAATGTCAACATGAGGAAGGGTGCGTACATACTTGCAGTTGGCAGGGTTGCAGATGCGATGAAGAAACTAGGCCTGTTCCCCTGATAACAACATATTAATCCAGAATTTTATGGCGTTCACGTAAAGGTCTTCAGATGTCCCAAGAGAACTGGCATAGCAAAACAGCAGAGGAAACTCTCAAAATTCTAAACGCTGACAAGGATCTAGGACTATCTGAAGAAGAGGCAAAATCACGTTTAGCGACTTACGGAGCAAACGAGCTAGTTGCACAGAAGAAAACCTCTGCAGTCCAAATCTTTGTCAAGCAATTCAAGAATCTGCTACTAGCGATACTGCTTGGCGCAACGGTAATCTCTGCAGCACTCGGGGAAACCGTCGATGCCATTGTTATTGGCATAATCGTAGTATTCGTCGTAATTTTGGGCTTTGTCCAAGAATACAGGGCGGAATCGACGCTCGACGCTCTGAAGAAGATGCTGAGCCCTACATGCACCGTAATAAGAGATGGCAAGCAGAAGGAAGTTGCCGTTAAAGAAATCGTACCTGGAGATATAATTGTCCTTGAAGCTGGAGATAAAATCCCTGCCGATTCCCGAATTATCGAATCAGCAAACCTGCAGGTCAATGAAGCCCCTCTAACAGGAGAATCCGTTCCCGTAAGCAAAACTGCGGAAGCTCTTGCAGAAGGCGCTCTGCTGGCAGACAGGACGAACATGGTATTTTCTGGAACTACCATAACGTACGGAAGAGGAAGGGCTGTAGTTACAGCGTCAGGAATGCGGACGGAGTTCGGCAAGATTGCAAAGGAGGTTACGGAGGTTAGCGCTGAAGACACTCCTCTTGAAAGGAGGATGAGCGAGATCGGCAGGAAATTGGGGATGCTTGCTCTCGTAGTAATACTTGTGATTGCCGTAGTCGAAGTTGGGGAAGAGTACCTTACAATTGGAGCAATAAGGCTAGACTTTTTCTTCAAAGTCCTGCTCTTTGGAATTTCTCTCGCCGTGGCATCGGTTCCAGAAGCCCTTCCAGCTATAGTGACTGGAAGTTTAGCCATAGGCATGTACATCATGGCAAAGAAAAATGCATTGATCAGAAAGATGCCCGCCGTAGAAACTTTAGGCTCGACGCAGATAATCTGTTCAGACAAGACGGGGACACTAACAAAAGGAGAGATGACGGTAAGGGAAGTCTTCGCTTCTGGGAAGACGTTCCTTGTAAGCGGTGCAGGATACGAACCTAAAGGCGATATTGTCAGTGCCGGGAAGCAGATTGCAAAGGATGCAGAGCTGGAGAATCTAGCAATAGCGTCGATCCTCTGCAACGACTCGAAACTTCAGCAGGAGGGAGCAAAGTGGACTGTTACGGGAGACCCTACGGAGGGGGCGCTTGTCGTGCTTGCAGAAAAGATGAATTTGGATGCTGAAAAAATCAGAGCAGAAAACCCGCGAACTACAGAAGTTCCCTTCAGCTCGGAAAGGAAGAGGATGACTACGGTTCATGACAGCAAGAATTCCAAAATAGCTTACATGAAGGGCGCTCCAGAAGTAATCCTCTCTCTGTGCAGTTTTATTTCGGAAAAAGGGAAGGCTAAGAAGCTGAGCCAAGAGGACAGGAAGCGTATAGTTGCTGTCAATGACGAGATGGCGAGCAAGGCTCTAAGGGTTCTTGCCATAGCAGAAAGGAAAATACAAGACGTGGATGCTGGGCCTGAAAAATTAGAGAAAGAATTCACTTTTCTGGGCTTGGTAGGGATGATAGACCCTCCGAGAATCGAAGCCACGCAAGCTGTGCAGATGGCAAGCCAAGTTGGAATGAAGACCGTGATGATTACTGGAGACCACAAGATTACTGCGATGGCGATAGCCAAGGAGATGGGCATCTACAAAGAAGGCGATCTTGTCTTAACGGGCGAGGAGCTTTCAAAGATCGATGATGCAGATTTTGAAAAATCAATAGAAAAAATCAGCACCTACGCAAGGGTTTCTCCATCTGACAAGCTGCGAATTGTTGAAATGTGGAAGAAGAAGGGCAGGGTTGTCGCCATGACAGGCGACGGAGTCAACGATGCACCTGCATTGAAAAAATCTGATATTGGGATTGCAATGGGCATTAGTGGGACTGATGTCACAAGGGAAGCTGCTGATATGGTTCTTGCAGATGACAACTTTGCAACTATCATCAAGGCAATCGAACTTGGAAGGTGGATTTATGATAATATCAAGAAGTATCTTGCTTACCTTCTTCAAGCTAATCTTGTCGAAATAGTTGTCATGAGCCTTGGGGCCCTTGTATTCTTGAGGCTCTTTGGCTATACTGGCGAGGCCTCTCTTCCATTGTTGCCAGTGCACATACTTTACATCAATTTGGCAACTGATGGCCTTCCTGCACTGGCTCTGGGTTTCAGTCCTCCCGATCCTGATTTGATGAGGAGACCTCCAAGACCGAAGAACGAACCTGTCTTCACAAAAGAAATCAAACTGTTCTTGCTAAGGGCGATAATAATAGAGACTCCTATTCTGCTTGCAGGGTTCATAAGCGCTCTTCCTGACGGACTAGATCAAGCAAGGACAAGATTGTTCCTGATGTTCGTCGCCGTCGAACTGGTTTTGGCACTAAATTGTAGGTCGTTGAGATTTACAGTCTTCAAGGTAAGGCCGCACAAATGGCTAGTTTTGTCTGTGGTATGGGAAATTGTGCTTATCGGAATACTTCTCAGCATACCGTTTACTAGGGAGGCGATGCATGTCCTTATTCCTACTATGGCTGACATTTTGTGGGTAGCTGCAGGAGCATCGATAACATTCGCAAGCGTGGAAGTTATGAAGCACCTTATTCCTATTGGGAAGAATTCTGCTTAAATAGGCTGAATTTGTGTGAATTGCAAGGATGATTTCTGAAGAAATCAAGGCCAAAATAGTCAGGCGCTACAACGAGAATCCTCATGGCTGGCAAGTATTCACTGCTAGGGACGCAAGAGGGCATATCGATACTGTATTTGTTCAAGGCGAAGATGTCTTTGTAATCAAGGAAGAAG
>Ga0209519_10001073_pt1 | contig 11930 bp, 13 predicted proteins | sample Rifsed13ft1_FD_184005 | JGI IMG/M metagenome (GOLD analysis project Ga0209519, IMG submission 184005) | Soil microbial communities from Rifle, Colorado, USA - sediment 13ft 1 (version 2) | ecosystem: Environmental > Terrestrial > Deep subsurface > Rock core/Sediment | place: Rifle, Colorado...
CTTCGTGCTGGTGAGTTTCTCGGGCGAGAAGCTCGCGGGCGAAGGCGGCCGCCATTCCGAGTGGCCGATCCACTCCGAGATCCTGAAGCGACGCCCCGACGTGCAGGTGGTCGCGCATACGCACCCGCTTCACGCCTCCGTGCTCTCCGGCGCCAGCGAGGCGCTGCTGCCCTATACGCTCGATGCCGACTACTTCGTCGAGCTGCCGCGCCATGCGGACGAGGTAGCGCTCGTCACCACCGCCGCCGAGGGATCGGCGCTCGCGCAGTCGCTCGGTCCGCACTTCGCGGTCCTCATGGCGAACCACGGCGTGACCTTCTGCGGCAACTCGATCGAGCACGCGACCTGCGTCGGCGTCTTCCTCGAGAAAGCCTGCAAGGCGCATCTGCTCGGGAAGGCGGCGGGCCTGCAGCCCAACCCCCTCGGCACGAAAGTGCGCGCGAAACGCCACGCGCAAATCATGACCCCTGCGCATATAGAGCACTCGTGGGACTACTTCTGCCGCATGCTCGATGGCTGAGGTGCTCGTCGTAGGCGGCGGCATCGGCGGACTTTCGCTCGCGCGCGAGCTATCGCTGCGCGGCCTGCGCGCGACCGTGCTGGAGAAGGCGCCGCAGCTCAACCCGGTCGGGGCCGGGATCATCATGAATCCCAACGCCATGCGCGTGCTGGAGCGCAACGGTCTCGCCGAGTCGGTGCGTGCCGATTCGTGGCCTTATCTCTGCCGGGAGACCTGCGACCAGCACGGCCGCATGCTCGCCATGCGCGACTACCGGCCTTTATACGACGCCGGAAAGCTGGCGCGCGGCGCGCTCGTTCACCGGGCGCATCTGCTCGACGTCCTGCTGCGCAGCGTTCCGGCGGACAGCGTGCGCTTCGGGGTCATCGTCAGCGATATCGAAGTCGCCGCCGACGGCGTGCGTGTGCGCACGGCTCGCGGCGAGACCTTCAAGGCCGACATCCTGGTCGGCGCCGACGGCATCCATTCGCAAGTGCGCGGCCGTGTATTCGGCAGTTTCGCGCCCGTCTACATGGGTTACCGTTCGCACCGCATGGTCGTGGAGAATACCGGCGTCGCGCATTTCACCGAATTCCTCGGCCACGGGCGGCGCATCGGCCTCGTGCCCATCTCCGGGAAGCGGCTCTATGTCTGGACCACGTTCAACTCGCCGCATGACAGCCCGCCCAGCCTCGAGCGCGTCACCGATTTCCGTACGCTGTTCGGCGAATTCACCGACGCGCGCATCGCACGGGTGTTCTCGCAGCTGCGATCGATGGAAGGCGTGATCCTCACCGCGATAGAGGAGCTTAGGCTGGAGCGCTGGGTGCAGGGCAGGACCGCGCTGCTCGGCGATGCGGTGCACGCCCTGACGCCGAACATCGGCCAGGGTGCCGGCATGGCGATGGAGGACGCCGCGCTGCTTGCCGAGGAGCTCGCGACGGCGCCGACCGCGGAGGACGCTCTTGCAGCCTATGCGAGACGCAGGCAGCCGCGCGTGGACACCGTGATGCGCGTTTCCCGCGAAGTAGGCGCCGACGGCCAGCGCTCGAGCGTGCTCGCCTGCTGGCTCAGGAACCGTCGCATCCGGCGGCAGGGCCGCAACGTCGACAAGGCGCTCGCCGATCTCGAGCGACTGCTCGCCTATCCAAACTGAGGAGGAGCACATGGGCAAGATCCGTCATATCGCGATCACTGCCGAGGACCCATTCGCCACCGCGGAGGTGTTCAAGCACGCCTTTGGGCTGGAAGAGATAGGCCGCGGCGACAGCGACCTGGCGCGCGAGGTATACCTCACCGACGGCTACATCAACCTGGCGATCGTCTGCTGGAAGCGCACCAAGGAAAACCCGAACCCCTATCCCGAGGGCTACGGGCTGGACCACTTCGGGCTGCAGGTCGAAGACCTGGAGGGCGCGGCAGCGCGCGCGCGGCAGGCGGGCGCGACGCCGCAGCCGCCGCCGAAGGTGGACCTCTCGAAGCTCGGCGGCCGCATCTTCTTCGAGAAGAAGTACACGCTCGCCGGGGTGAAGTTCGATCTTTCGGCGCACGGCTGGCCGGTCGCACCGGAGAACACGTGAGGCCGGTGGCGCTCGAAGCGGCCGGGCTGTCGAAAGGCTACGCGCGCAGCGGCAAGCGCCTGGAAGTGGTCAACGTCGAGCGCCTGACGGTGCGCGAGGGCGAGTTCATTACCGTCATCGGCCCGAGCGGCTGCGGCAAGAGCACGCTGCTCCACATGATGGGCGGGTTCATTCCCTTCGACGGCGGCACGATCCAGGTGCACGGGCAAAGCGTCAGCGGGCCGGGCCCGGACCGCGGCATGATGTTCCAGGAATTCGCGCTCTTCCCCTGGAAGACGGTTGCGGGCAACGTGGCCTGGGGGTTGGAGACCCAAGGCATGCCGCGCGCCGAGATCGACGTTGTCGTAAGAAAGTACCTCGACATGATGGGGCTGTGGGACTTCAGGCATCACTTCCCGTCGGAGCTCTCGGGCGGCATGAAGCAACGCGTGGCGCTCGCCCGCGTGCTCGCGTTCGACCCGAAGGTGCTGCTCATGGACGAGCCGTTCGGCGCGCTCGACGCGCAAACGCGCGAGGTGATGCAAGCCGAGCTCACGCTTCTTTGGGAGCGCACCGGCAAGACCGTCGTATTCGTGACGCATGACATCGAGGAGGCCGTCTACCTCGGCGACCGTGTGGTGGTCCTCACCGCACGTCCCGCGCGGGTCAAGGAGGAGGTCGAAATCGCGCTGCCGCGGCCGCGGGATCTCGACATCAAGAAGTCAGCGCAGTGCCACCAGTACCGCAATTACATCTGGGACTTGATCCGTAGCGAAGGCGCTTATCGCGGCAGGTAGCTCTGGTCGACGAGCGCGTCCACGTTGACCGGCTTCTCCAGCCAATTCAGCTTTTCGCGCATGAAGGTCGACAGCTTCTTCAGGCTCTCCACGTTCACCCGGGCGTTGGGATCGCGCTTCCAATCGGCGTTCTTCAGGTAGATCTCGAGCGGCGTGCGCACGAATCCGGCCTTGTGCAGGTCGCGCTTCGCCTGCGCGGTATTGGCGAGGTAGTACTTGGTTACCGCGACGTAATCGGCGAGGAAGGCGCGCACCGCTTCGGGATTGCTCTTGAGGAATTTCTCGCCGAACCACAGGTCGAGCAGCTCGTGGTCGTAGCCCACCGCGTCGACCGCGGTGAAGAGCTTCCTCAGGCCGCCCTTGGCCGCCTCGGCGGAATAGAAAGGCTCGACGAACGTGCCGGCGCTCACTTTGCCGGTGCGCACCGCGTCGCCCATCGCCGGGAAGCCGAGCGGGACGACCTTCGTGTCCTTGTCGGGCTGCAGTCCCGCGTTGAGTAGCCCGGCGCGAGCCCAGAGATCGGTTGCAGTCTTGATGCCGACCACGCCGACCGTGCCGCCCTTCAGGTCTTTTACCGAGCGCACCGGCCCGTCATCTTTCGTCATGTAAGTCGTGCTGAACCACTCCTTGCCCGCGGCCTCCATGCACACGCTCGCCACGACCTTGATATCGAGCCCCTGCTCGTTGGCGAAGATCACCGAGAGGCCGGGCGCCGTGCCGGCGTCGATCTCGCCGGCAAGATACGCCTGGAATCGCTGCGGGTTGGCCTGAAAAAGGATCTGCTTCAGCTGGTATCTCTTGCCCTGGTTGGGCGTCAGGTCCGGACGCGCGCTCATGAGCCAGACCTGCTCCTCGGCGGCGAAGCCGCGACCGAAGCGGATGAGCGGCGGCTCGGCCGCATCCGCGCTGATCTGCAAGGCGATGGAAACACAGGCGAGCAGCAGGCAAGCGATTCTCTTCACGACGCCTCCTCAAACGTAGTAAGTATCGAGCCTGTCCCAGTATACCAACCGGTTGCGCAGGAACACGAGCGCCCGGTCGAGCGCGAGACCGAGCAGCGAAATCACGATCACCACGGCGAGCATGCGGTCGGTCTTGAGCGAAGACAGCGAGTAGATGACGAGATAGCCCAGGCCGTCGGCGGAGCTGATCATCTCGGTGATCACTACGACGATCATGGCGACCGGAAGCGCGACGCGGCAGCCCGCGAAGATGAACGGCACCGTGGCCGGGATGACTACGCGGCGCAGAATGGCGGCGCGCGAGGCGCCCATGTTCTGCGCCGACCAGATAAGCACACGGTTGACGTCCCGGGCGCCGTGGCAGGTCACGATCACGATGGGATAGAGGCACTCGAGGAAGATGAGCGCCACCTTCGACAGGCTGCCGATGCCGAATACGAAGATGAAGATCGGAAAGAGCGCGAGCTTCGGCACCGCGTAGGTCCCCGAGAACAGCGGTTCGAGCAGGCCGGCAATCAGCGAAGAGCGGCCCATCAGCATGCCGAGCAGCACGCCGGCCACCGCCGCCAGCGCAAAGCCGCCGAGCGCCCGATAGAGCGATACCCACGCCTCCATCAGCCGCTCGGGCTGGACGAGAAACAGGCCGAACTCGTACGCGATCTTCGCGAGCGAGGGAAAGAGCAGCGGATTCCAAAGGCCGCTGCGTGAGGCGATCTCCCATGCCGCCAGCACGCCGGCAATGAGGAGCAGCGGCCTGAGAGCCCTCACTCGGCGACCTCCTGCCAGCGCAGCACCCGGTGGCGCGCGGCGCGCAGCAGCCGATCGCCGGCGTAGCCGAGAATCGCGATGGTGACGAGCGAGACATACATGAGATCGAAGCGCAGGCTGCTTTCAGCCTCCTGGATGAGATGTCCGAGGCCCGAGCGCGAATTGATCATCTCGGTGGCGAACATCACGATGAACGAGAGCGCGAGAGACACGCGCAGCCCGGCGAAGATGAGCGGTAGCGCGCTAGGCACGACGATGCTGCGGAAAATGCGCCAGCGGCCGGCGCCCATGTTCTGTCCCGACCAAACGAGGATCGCGGGCGTCACCTTTGCCCCGTAGTAGGCGTTGATGAAGGTCGGGTAGAAGCAGGCGAGCGCGATGATCAGGATCTTGGACATGTCGCCGATACCGAACCACAGCATGAACAGCGGCAGCATTACGATCTTCGGTACCGGGTAGGTGAGGAAGATGACCGGGCTGAGGGTCTCGTCGAAGCCTCGCGACACGCCGGCGGCGAGGCCGAAGCCCACGCCGAGCGCCGACCCGATAGCGAAGCCGGGCAGCGCGCGCATGAGGCTCGTCCCGGCGTGCACGTAGAGTTCCTGCGAACCGAGCGCGGCGAAGAAATCAGTGACGATCTGCAGCGGGCTGAGGATGTAGGAGGGCATTCCCCACATCCACAGCAGCTGCCATGCGACCAGGAGCGCGGCGAGCAGCCCGGCTTTCGCCAGGGAAGCTACACCCACACCTGGAGCACGTAGTCGTAGGCCGCCTGCGCGTTGGTCATGTCCACGCGCTGCAGCTTGATGCGGTAGCCGTACGGCACCTTCGTCAAGTCGTGGCGGTACGAGCCCGCGAAGTGGCGCACGTCGTCGCGCCGCAACTCCATCATGTGAAAGCGGGAGCGGACCACCACGTCGCCGTTCGGGCTCGCTTTCTCGATCACGACGTTGGAAACGACGTGATTCGTGCCCCACAGAGGGCGCTGGGACCACGCGTCCGGATGCAGCACGCGCTTCATGCGAACCGCCATCAAGTTCTTGTCTTCCGCGAAGATCGACGGCACGCCATCCCAGTGCTTGTGCGCCGGGTCAGCCGGCATCCAGTAGACGCCGTCGTCCGTGAAAAGGTCGATCCACGCCTGCCACTGCTTGGTGTCGAGGAGCTCCGATTGCTGGTACAGGAACTGCTCGACGGCGTGCTGCAGCTCGGGGCTGTTCACTTCCCATTCCCCATGTATCGCGCCCAGGCTTTCATCTGGTTGCGCATCGGGGCCTCGGAGGTGCCGCAGCTCGGTGCGGTCTCCACCACGCCGTTTTTCTCGACGTCGCGTCCAAAGTGGCGCGCGAAGCTCACCCAGTCGCCGCCTTCGGAGGCCAGGCCCTGGTGGCATTTCCAGAAGTTCTCCAGATCGTCGGCGTTCACGAGCGTCGCAGGCGAGTTGACCAGGTTGTAGTAGGCGAGCGAGCGGCGGTAGATCGCTTCGGGCGCGCCCTTGAGGCGGAAGTGCCAGATTTCGGTCAGCGTGCGGTCCACGCCGAGCGGCCGTACCGCGCGCAGCTGCTGCAGCGGCGACTGCACCGAGAGGCCGGGATAGATGAGCACGTGGTGGATATTGACCGCCAGGATCTCTTCCGTGCGTTTCTTGCCGTACGCCTTTTCCATCACCGCTTCATAGGCGAGCGTGTCGGGGTCTTTCGGGCGCAGCCCCATGTAGCCGGTGAGGATGCAGTGCCCGTACGGGTAGTTGAGCGTCTGGAAGTTGTCCCACTTGTCGATCGTCACCGTCGCAAACGCCGAGAGCATGTGGTACGAGAGCGGCGCGTGGCCGGTCTTCTTCTCGATCTCCTTCTCCACCTCGTGCGCGGCGCGGCCGGTCGACTGGTGCGTGACCGAGGGATGCAGCGCGTCGAGCTGGTTCTCGAGGAAGATCTTCCAGTTCGATTTCTGGATGACGCGGAAGCAGTTGGGCACGATCTCGACCTCGCCTTCGGGCGCGCGGTCGCACATGTCGTCGAACGCGATCCTCGATTCGCCGAGGAATTCCTTGAGCGTGGGGCCGTCCTTGGCGAGGCTGGCGAACACGAAGCCGCGATAGTTCTCGACGCGCGCCGCGCGCTTCATGCTGCAGTCGGGATGCTCCTTGCCGTACGGCGTGCCGGCGTAGCCCGATTCCATCATCGGGATGCTGCGCAGCCGTCCGTCGTGCTGGAACGTCCACGAGTGGTAGGAGCAGCGGAAGAACTCGCCCGCGTTGCCGTAGCGGTCGCCGACCATCAGGTTGCCGCGGTGCGGGCAGCGGTTGTAGAGCACGTGCACTTTGCCGTCGTTGCCGCGCACCATCACCATCGGCTGGCGGCCGATCTGCACCGCGTAGTAGTCGCCCGCCTTGGGCACCTGGCTTTCGTGCCCGCAATAGATCCACACGCGCTCGTGGATGCGCTGCATCTCGAGCTCGAAGATCCCGGGGTCGGTGTAGACCTCGCGCCGGACGCGGTCCGGCTCGACGAACTTGGAAAGGTCGGCGATGCGTTCCTGCAGCATGGATCGTCCGGTCGTGAATTTGACCGGACGATTCTAACCGCTGCCCTGCGCTACCAGTAAAGCCTTCCGGTCCGCCCGATGATGGTGAGGTCGATCATCTTGGAGCCGGTGCGGCTCGTCGGTGTGTAGCTCACCACGAAGTCGCCCAGGTCGTAGTCCTTCATCGTATTGAGCGCAGCGATGATCTTCGCGCGCGTGGGGGCGGGTCCCGCGCGCCGCAGCGCCTCCACGACGATCTTCGCGCCCATGAACCCTTCGAGGCTGTAGAAGGAGAACGGCTTGTCCGCCGCCAGTTGGCTCATGAACCGGTGGTATTCGCGCACTACGGCGAGGCGCTTGTTCCCCGGATAGGGAATCGCCTGTGAAATCACGACGCCGTGCGCGTTCTCCAGCCCGGCCACCTTGACGAAGCCGAACGAGTCGGCCGGCGACAGCGCGTAGAGCTGCGCCGTGCCGCTGGGCGTCTGGCGGAACTGCTTGACGAAATTGAACGCGCCGGCGCCGGCGGCGATGATGATCACCGCATCGGGATTCGCGCCGGACAGTTTTTGCGCCGCAGCAACGATGCCCGGCTCCATCTTGCCCGGTGCGGTCTCGAAGCTCGCCGTCCCCACGATATTCACGCCCAGCTTCTTGGCGCTTTCCTCCGCATGCTTGAACACCCCGGGACCGAAGGCTTGCTGGTAGTACACGAGCGCGACGCGCTTCTTCTCGGTCGAGATCGTCTCCCTGAGGAGGCTTTCCGCCTCGTCGTTGTAGCCCGGGCGCATGGGGTAGAAGTTTTGCGTATTCATCGGCCCGATCGGCGCGATCATCGCGATGCCCTTTTCCACCATGACATTGCGCTTCATGAGCTCCACCAGGCCCGCGGTATTGAGGAAGCCCGCGAGCGCGAGGATGTTCGGGTCGGCGATCAGCTCCGCGGCCGCGGCGACCATCTTGTCCGCAACCACGCCGTCGTCCTTGTTGACGAGCTTCACCTTGCGGCCATGAATACCGCCCGCGCGGTTCACCTGCTCGAAATAAATCGTGTACCCGAGCACCAGGTTGGTCGAGTTTTCCCGCGACGTCGGGTTCGTCGTCGAGGCGACGTTGCCGATGAGTATGTCGCCGGCGGCGCGCGCCGGCATCGACGCCAGCGCAAGTAGGACCGCAAGCAATGCCATGCGGACGATCAAGCTCACAGTACCCCCTTTTGTTCTTAGCCGTTTCCCACACAGATTTTTGCACGCGCGCCAAGGGTCGCGAAGGCAAAACTGCAACTTCAAGTGGTAATGGGTCTCACTTCCGAAGCGAACAGCTCCAGCGAGCGCATGGCGTGCTGGGGCGCGATGTCGCCGAAGGAGAAGACGCACAGCAGGTAGTTGATCCCCGTGGCGCGTATCAGCGCGGCCAGCTTCTCCGCCACGGTGCGCGGCGTGCCGGCGATGAGCGGATGGGCCGAGTCCTCCGAATAGGGCTCGGTGTTGTGCACGTCGGGCCGGCCGAGCTTGCGGGTGAGATGGTGGATGTGCGCGTTCCAGGTGCGGTGCGCCTCCAGGCCGAGCCTCTCGGCCTCGGCATCGGTCTCGGCGATCACCAGGTGCTGCGTTTTCGCGAGGAAAGGCGAGGCGACGTGCGCATTGTGCCGCCCGGGATCGTTGCGGTGCCGCTCCCACAGCTCGCGGTACTCATCGAAGTGCGGCTTGCAGTCGGCGAGCTTGCCGAGGAACGCCGTGTGATAGCCATGGCGCGCGGTGAACTGGATCGATTCGCGGTTCGAGCTCGGGAACCATAGCGGCGGGTACGGGCGCTGCACGGGCTTCACGTGCAGCTCGGCGTCGCGGTAGCTGTAGTACTTGCCGTCGTAGGTGAGGGTTTCGCCTTCACATGCTTTGAAAAAGATCTCGAGCGTCTCGCGGTACTTCTCGCGCGATTCGTCGGTGCTCTTCAGACCGAAGATCTGCGACTCGATGGGCGACACGCCGCGGCCGACGCCGAGCTCGAGCCGCCCGCCCGAGAGCTGGTCGAGCATGCACACCTCGTTGTAGAAGCGGTAAGGGTTGTACCAGGGGAGGCAAAACGTGAGCGCTCCGGCGCGCAGACGCCGCGTGCGCTGGAACATCGCGGACAGCAGCACTGCGGGGGAGCCGTCTACCGACAGCGGCGTGCCCTGGTGCTCGGCCATGAAGAAGCCGTGAAAGCCTGCGCGCTCGGCGGCCGCGGCGAGCGCCAGCTTGTGCTCGTAAACCTCGCGCGGCGCGCGTTGCGAGGCTTCGACCCAGTCGAATATCCCGTATTGCATTCACACTCCCAGGTAGCGGTGCCAAAGCTTGCGGTCGGCGTCGAGCTCGGCCGAGGTCCCTTGCCAGGCGACGCGCCCGCGCTCGATGATGGTGTGGCGGTCGGCGAGCTGCACCAGGCGCTCGATGTACTTGTCGATTACCAGGATGGTCTGCCCGGCGGCGCGCAGGCGTGCGAGGCATTTCCAGATTTCCTCGCGCAGCAGGGGCGCGAGGCCCTCGGTTGCCTCGTCGAGGATCAGGAGGTAGGGGTTGGTGACGAGCGCGCGGCCGATCGCCAGCATCTGCTGCTCGCCGCCGGAAAGCTCGTTCCCCATGTTCTCGGCGCGCTCGGCGAGGCGCGGAAAGAAGTCGAGCACCTTCTCCGGCGTCCAGGGGTCGGCGCGCCCGCAGCGGTTGTCGGCGAACGCCACCAGGTTCTCGCGCACCGAAAGGTTCGGAAAGATGTGCCGGCCCTCGGGCACCAGCGCCATGCCGGCGCGCGCAATGCGGTCTGCGCTCTGGCGCTCGATGCGCCGGCCGCGAAAGGTGATCGTGCCGGCGCGCGCGCGGGTGAGCCCCATGATGGAGCGTATCGTGGTCGTCTTGCCCATGCCGTTGCGCCCGAGCAGCGTGACCGCCTCTCCTTCGTTGATGGAGAACGAGAGCCCGAACAGCACCTGGCTCGTTCCATACGCGGTCTCCAGCTCTCGCACCTCAAGCAGCAAGCCCGTCTCCCAGGTACGCCCTTCTCACCTGCATGTCCGCGCGGATCGTTTCCGGCGCTCCCGTGGCGAGAACCCGCCCGTTAAGCAGCACCGTGATGCGGTCGGCGAGGCGGAACACCGCGTCCATGTCGTGCTCGACGAGCAGCACGGTCGCGCGCAGCCGCACGCGGCCGATGAGCTCGATCATGCGCTGCGACTCCTCCGGCCCCATGCCGGCCATCGGCTCGTCGAGCAGCAGGAGCTTGGGCAGCGTGGCGAGCGCAAGCCCCACCTCCAGCGCGCGCTGCTCGCCGTGCGCCAGCGTAGCTCCTGGAAAGTCCAGCTTTCGGGATAGTCCTATTTCGTCGGCGATCGCACGCGCTTCATCGAACAGCGCCGCTTCCCGCGCCACCGGCCGCCAGAAGGAGAAGCTGGAGCCGCTGCGCGCCTGGACGGCGAGCGCCAGGTTGTCGAGCACGGTGAAGCGCCTGAAGATGCTGGTGATCTGGTAGCTGCGCGCGAGGCCGGCGCCGACGCGCTCGTGCTGCTTCTTGCGCGTGACGTCGGCGCCCGCGAAAACGATGGTCCCGCTGTCGCTCGGCACGCTGCCGGAGATCTGGCCGATGAGGGTGGTCTTGCCGGCGCCGTTGGGGCCGATCAGCGCGTGCACTTCCCCCGCGCTTACGTCGAGGGACACGTCGTCGGTGGCAACCACGCCGCCGAAGCGCTTGGATACCTTTCTAAGCTCGAGCACGGGCCCTTCGGGCGAGAAGCCCCGCGATTCCCTGCGGCGCATAGAGCACGACGAGCAGCAGCACGATGCCGACGCCGAGGTTCGCGTGCTGCTGGTAGTTGGGCGCGAGCTGCGCGAGCCAGGCAATCGGATAGTCGGCGATGAGATGCTCGAGCAAAAGCAGCGCCGCGGCCCCGATCACACCGCCCCACAGGTGCCCGACGCCGCCCAGGATCACCATGATCATGAGGGTGCCCGACTGCACCCAGTGCAGCACGTTCGGGTTCACGTACTTGCCGTGGCTCGCGAGCAGCGCGCCGGCGAGCCCGCCCACCGCGCCGGCGATCACGAAGCACACGAGCTGGTAGCGGTACACCGGCAGGCCGATCGCCTCGACGCGCGCCTCGTTCTCGCGGATCGCCAGCACTACGCGGCCGAAGCGGGACTGGATCAGGCGGCGCAGCCCGTACAGCGTGGCGGCGAGGATGGCGAGGACGACGTAATAGAAGACCACCTCGTTGCCGAGGTCCAGGCCCAAGCCGAGCTCGGCGCGCCGCGGCAGCGAGAGACCTTCGTCGCCACCGTAAGCCTTCATCGAGTTCACGAGGTAGAACATCATCTGCGCGAAGGCGAGCGTGATCATGATGAAGTACACGCCGCGCGTGCGCAGCGAGATCGCCCCGATGATCCACGCGAGCAGCGCCGATGCGGCGAGCGCCGCGGGCCAGCCGATCCAGGCGCTGGAGGCGCCTTCCGCGATCAGGATGCTCGCGACATAGGCGCCCGTGCCGACGAACGCCGCGTGCCCGAAGGAAATCATGCCGCCGTAGCCGAGCACCAGGTTGAGACTGGTCGCGGCGATGGCGTAGATCAGCACCCGGCTCGCGAAGCTGACGTAGAAAAGCTGGTCCATCGCCTGCATCGCCAGCGGGAACAGCAGAGCGAGAACCAGGAAGAGCGCCGTGCGCTTCATCCGCGAGCCGGGAACAGCCCCTTGGGCCTGAAGTACAGCACCACCGCCATGATGAGGTAAATCATCACCGAGGCGAGCGCCGGGCCGGCGGCGCTGGCCACACGCGGCTGGAAAAATGCGCCGAGCG
>Ga0209519_10001086_pt1 | contig 11883 bp, 15 predicted proteins | sample Rifsed13ft1_FD_184005 | JGI IMG/M metagenome (GOLD analysis project Ga0209519, IMG submission 184005) | Soil microbial communities from Rifle, Colorado, USA - sediment 13ft 1 (version 2) | ecosystem: Environmental > Terrestrial > Deep subsurface > Rock core/Sediment | place: Rifle, Colorado...
GCTGCAAGGCGGAGACATCGTCAGCATCGACCTGGGAGCGACGTACAAGGGATTCGTGGCGGACTCAGCGCTGACGGTAGGAGTGGGCCAGATCAGCCCAGAGGCGCGACAGCTTATCGACGTGACCCACCAGGCGCTCTGGGCAGGGATCCGGGCGGCCCGGCCGGGCGCGCGCCTTGGGGAGATCTCGCACGCGATTCAGACCTACGCCGAGTCCTTCGGCTACTCCCTGGTGCGGGAGTACGTCGGGCACGGCGTAGGGCGCGAGATGCACGAGGAGCCGCAGGTGCCCAACTTCGGCCCGCCGGACCGGGGCCCTCTCCTGCGCAAAGGGATGGTGCTGGCCCTGGAGCCGATGGTGAACATGGGCGACTGGCGCACGAAGAAGCACGACGACCAGTGGACGGTGAGCACGCTGGACGGCAGTCTCTCCGCCCACTTCGAGCACACCATCGCCATCACAGATGGCGAGGCGGAGGTGCTCACGCTGCGCAGCAGCGAGCGCCCCTCCGCCGCCCGGGCCGCCGTCACCGCCGCTCAAGGACGGAGTTGAACAGAACGAGATGCCGAAGCAAGACGCGATCGAAGTCGAAGGTGTGGTGAAGACGCCGCTCCCGAACGCGATGTTCAAGGTGGACCTCGCGAACGGGCACGAGGTGCTCGCGCACATCTCCGGCAAGATGCGGCTGCACTACATCAAGATCGTGCCGGGCGACCGGGTGCTGGTGGAGCTTTCGCCGTATGACCTGGCCCGCGGCCGCATCACCTATCGATTCAAGTAGACGCAGGAGCAGACGATGAAGGTCCAGGCGTCGGTCAAGCGCCGCTGCGAGAAGTGCCAGATCATCCGCCGGCACGGCGTCGTCCGCGTGATCTGCGAGAACCCCAAGCACAAGCAGCGGCAGGGCTAAGGAGGAGAGCGGATGGCACGCATCGCCGGTATCGATGTGCCGCGGGACAAGCGGATCGACGTCTCCCTGCGCTACATCTACGGCATCGGGCCCGGCTTGGCCCGGCGGATCGCCCAGCAGGCGCAGGTAGACCCGGCCACCAAGACGCGGGACCTCACCGACGAAGAGGTCTCACGGATCCGCGAGGTCATCGACCGGACCTGCACAGTCGAGGGCGACCTGCGCCGTGACGTCCGCCAGAACATCCAGCGCCTGATCGAGATCAACTGCTACCGCGGCATCCGGCACCGGCGCGGCCTGCCGGTCCGCGGCCAGCGGACGCACACGAACGCGAGGACGCGGAAGGGCAAGAGCCGTGGCGTCATGGTGAAGAAGAAGCCGGCGGCGGCGACGACGACGGCCGCACCCGTCGTGGCGCCCGCGCCGAAGAAGGCAGGAGCGTAACGCATGGCTGACGAAGCGAAACCGACACCACGGAAGAAGGGCGGCAAGAAGCGTGAGCGGCGCGAGGTTCGCACGGGCATCGCGCACATCCAGGCGACGTTCAACAACACGATCGTCACCCTCACCGACAAGATGGGCAACGTCGTGTCGTGGTCGAGCGCCGGCAGCGCCGGGTTCAAGGGCTCGCGCAAGAGCACGCCCTTCGCCGCGCAGACGGCGGCGGAGATCGCCGCGCGCAAGGCCATGGAGTACGGGCTCAAGCAGATCGAGGTCTTCGTGCGCGGCCCCGGGGCCGGCCGCGAGGCCGCCATCCGCTCGCTGCAGGCCGTGGGCCTGGAGATCACCGCGATCCGCGACGTGACGCCGATCCCGCACGACGGGTGCCGCCCGCCGAAGCGGCGGCGGGTGTAGGAGGCGACGATGGCGCGGTATCGCGATGCGAAGTGCCGCCTGTGCCGGCGTGAAGGGCAGAAGCTCTTCCTCAAGGGAGCACGCTGCTTCACGGACAAGTGCGCGATCGAGCGGCGCAACTACCCGCCCGGCCAGCACGGCCTCGGCCGCAGCAAGCTGACGCCGTTCGGCGTGCAGCTGCGCGAGAAGCAGAAGGCGAAGCGGATCTACGGCGTGCTCGAGAGCCAGTTCCGCAAGTATTTCCAGTGGGCCGAGTCCCAGAAGGGGGTCACCGGCGAGAATCTGCTGCGGCTGCTCGAGCTCCGGCTCGACAACGTCGTGCACCGGCTCGGCTTCGCGGCCTCGCGCCGTGAGGGCCGGCAGATGGTCGCACACGGCCACTTCCAGGTGAACGGGCGGAAGGTCTCGATCCCCTCGTACATCGTCAGGGTCGGCGAGACGGTGCAGCTGCGCCCGACCTCGAAGATGCAGGCGCGCGTGGACGACAACCTGGGCGGCGGCCGGGGCCAGGTGCCGCCGTGGCTCGAGCTCGACACGAACGAAAAGAAAGGCGTCGTCCGGAGCCTGCCGCTCCGCGACGATATTCAGATCCCGGTGAGCGAGCAGCTCATCGTCGAGCTGTACAGCAAGTAGCGAAGAGAGCAGGCGGGGGAACATGCCACGGATTCCGTTTCAGAAGCCGAAGAAGATCGAGTGGGAGATTTTGAGCGACCGCTACGGGCGACTCGTCGCGGAGCCGTTCGAGAAGGGGTACGCGCTCACCGTCGGGAACTCGCTGCGGCGCACGCTGCTGGCGATCGTGTCGGGCGCCGCGATCGCGTGGGTCAGGATCGAGGGCGTGCGCAACGCGGAGACGCCGATCCCGGGCGTGAAGGAGGGGACGGTCGACGTGCTCCTCAATCTCAAGAAGCTGGTCATCCAGGTCCCCTCGGGAGAGGCGAAGATCGTCCGCATCGACGTGACCGGGCCGAGGGCCGTCACGGGCGCGGACGTGCCCGAGACCGAGCTCGAGGTCGCGAACCCCGAGCTCCATCTGTTCACGCTCGAGTCGCCCACCGCCGTGGGGATCGAGCTCGGCATCGGCATCGGTCGCGGTTACGAGAGCGCCGGCCGCAAGAAGTTGCCGGTGCCGGCGGGCGCGATCCCGCTGGACTCGGCGTATTCGCCGATCACGCGCGTGGCGTACAACGTCGAGATGTCGCGGCTCGGGAAGATCACCGACTACGAGAAGCTCATCCTCGAGATCTGGACGAACGGCACGGTCAGCCCGGACGACGCGCTGACTCGCTCGGCGACGTACCTCGAGGAGCACTTCCGCCCGCTCGCGGCGGGCGTGCGCGACGCCGACGAGGAGGGCCCGGAAGCCTCGGGTGAGGCCTACCTGCGCGACGCGCTCGCCAAGACGCTGGAGGAGCTGGCGCTCCCGGCGCGAGCGCTCAACGCGCTCAAGAGCGCCGACCTCAACCTGGTCGTCGACCTGGTGCAGAAGAGCGAGGCGGACCTCGAGCACGTGAAGAACCTCGGTGAGAAGTCCATCGACGAGATCAAGACCGCGCTGGCGGCCCTCGGGCTGTCGCTCGGTATGCGCATCGACCCGAACGTGCTGGGCGCGCTGGGCCGGGGCAGTGCGAGGTGAGCCGCCGTCGGGGCGGCGAGCCGAGCGGTGAGAGGATCGGAAAGGGCAGGGCGAGGTGAGCCGCCGTCGGGGCGGCGAGCCGAGCGGTGAGAGGATCGGAAAGGGCGTGGCTCGATGAGGCACCGCAAGGCCGGCTTCAAGTTGGGACGGCTGACCCAGCACCGCTGGGCGCTGTTCCGCAACCTGCTCGTGGCGCTCTTCCGCCACGAGCGCATCCAGACGACCGAGGCGAAGGCCAAGGCCGTGCGGGGGCTCGCCGAGCGGATGATCACGCTCGCCAAGCGCGACAGCCTCCACGCGCGCCGGCAGGTGCTCTCGATGGTCCCCGACACCGAGGTGGTCGGCCAGCTCTTCGGCACGATCGCGCCGCGCTTCGGCGACCGCAACGGCGGCTACACGCGGATCATCAAGGCCGGCCGGCGCCCGGGCGACAACGCACCGGTGGTGCTGCTCGAGCTGGTGGACCGTGCCGAGAGGCCGAAGGAGAAGGAGCGCAAGGCGGAGAAGAAGGAGAAGGCCCCGAGAGGCGCGGCTGGGGCCCCGGGCAAGCGCAAGAAGCGGGAGAAGTCCGCGGCCGCCTCCGCGTAGCCCGCTGAGTGCGGCGGGGGGGGCCCTCCTCGACCACGGTAGCACTCAGTGCGCATGAAGGGCCGTTGGTTGTCCGCCAACATCGTCCCGCCAACACGGCTCACCGCCCCTACCGGCACCCCGAGCCTCGACGACACGGTCGCGCGCCTGCCGGCGTTCGAGAAGGCCGGCGCCGAAGTGCTGATGGCGCCCGGCTTGCCGGACCTCGCGGCGGTGCGCGCGGTCTGCGCCGCCGTGTCGAAGGCGGTCAACTTCATGGCCGGCATCAAGGGCAAGTCGTTCAGCGTGGCCGAGCTGCAGGCGGCGGGGGTGCGGCTGATCAGCCTCGCGACGTTCCTCTATCGCATGGCGATGAGCGGCCTGCTCGACGCCGCCCGCGAGGTGGCCGACAAGGGCACCTTCGGCTATCTCGACCGCTCGCTCGCCTTGCCCGACCTCGCCCGCTTCATGGAGTGACGGCCGGCCGCCTCTTGTCGATGCTGCCGAGCCCGACAGGCGTCATTCCCTATGAATGGGCGCGCCGGCCGGCCGATCGGCGCCACGATGGGGGAGGGGTATGACCAAACGGTGGATCGCTCCCGGTGCTCTGTGCGCGGCGCTTCTGCTGAGCGGGTTCGCGGGGATGAACGAGGCACAGGCGGCCTACGATCTGGAGGCGGTCTTTCTCACGCCGACGGGCGAGTCGCCGGCCCAGCAGGACAAGAGCTTCACGGTACGGCTCAAGAACAACGGCCCCGACCGACTCCCGGCGGGATACAAGGTCTCCCTGAACAAGTTCGACAACACCGGGCAGGGTTTCATCAAGCAGATCGGCGCGTTCCACGAGGTTCCGCGGCTCGCCGCCGGCCAGACGCAGCAATTCAGCTTCACCGAGACGGGCCCGACCGTCGGAGGGTTCTTCTACAAGGTCTTCATCGGCTCGGCCTTCAGCGACACGAACAACGCGAATCATCGGCCCGAGGTCTGGGTGGCGTACGTCGCGCCCGCGAACGTCACGTCCGCGCCCCTGACGGTGGCCCTGACCGCGGGCCCGCCGTCGGGCTGGACGTGCCCGGGGGAGGTGACGCTCAACGCCACGGTCGCGGGGGGGGCGCCCGGAGAGACGTCGTATCAGTTCATCGTCTACCGGACCGTCGACGGGGCACAGGTGGGCCTGCGGAATTTCGGCTCGGCCGCGTCGTTCGCCTGGACTCCGCCTTCCGCGGGCCGTTACCGGCTCCGCGTCATCGCGAAGCGCGGCAGCGCGCAGGTGACGACGAACGTCAACGACTACGACGTCAAGATGCCGCTCACGATGTCGGCGGAGCCGGCTGGGCGCTCGAACACCGCGGTGAAAGTCACGGCCGGCGTCGCGACCGTTTCGTGCGCTCCCTCAGGCACCACGCTGCACTTCACCTTTAGCGTCGTGCCCGGCGGAGGCCAGGTCACCAGCACGCAGCCGACGTGGACGAGCAACCCACTGGCCCCCGGGACGTACACGATCAGGGGATATGCCTTCGCCAAGAAGGACGGCAATATCTGGGCGGCCTATAATCGCGTCCAGGAGATCGGCAACTACATCGTCGTCGCCGCCGCGGCGGCGGCTCCTCCGTCCCCGCCCCGAGTGCTGCCGCCCGTCATCACCCGCGTGACTGAGATTCTCGACTTCGACCGAGCCAAGGCCGCGGGCGCCGAGCTGATGCAGGCGCCCGAGTTCATCACCGGCTGCTACAGCAACGTCACCCGGACCGCAGACGGCACGCAGTTTAGCCTGGCCTGCCCGGGCCCGACCGGGCAGGCGTTGGACTGGCGCGCGTACCAGAACTTTCGTCTGAAGAACGGCTGGATGGTGAAATCCTTCAGCGTGCTACCGGGCGCCGCTTTCAACGCCGGCTCGGAGCTCGCGGCGCCGCCGGCCGTGAACACGAACAACCCGGCGATTCGGATGCACCTGTGGGCCAACGGCATGACGGGAAGCGTGATCACCATCGTCCAGGTCGTCATCGAGGGCCCGCAGGGTACGGACCCCTACCGGTGACTAGCGCGCGGCGTCTCTGGGGCGCGCCGGCTCCGGAAAGTTGATGCCGGTCGGCGCGTTGGCCTCGAACGGGCTCCAGAGCCCCAGTTCCGCAGCGCGGGCAGCACCTCCTGGCCGAGGAAACGGATGCAGGTCCGCGTGTCCTCGCTCGAGACGAACCCGTCGGCGGCCCAGAATCCCATGATGGACGGCCGCGTCTCCTCGAGCAGCCGCCGGAGCTTCAGGATCACGGTCTTCGGCGTCCCGGCCACGATCTGCTGATTGGCGATCTGGTCCTCGAAGTCGGCGCCGCGCAGGGTCGAGCGCCGCCCGATCGCGTACTCCACGAAGGCCGTGCGTTGCGGTCGCCCCGAAGTCGAGGCCCGCCTGCGCGTCGTACGCCGACATCGGCTGCTCGGTGAAGTACATGAGGTGCATCGCGTCTCCCTGTCAGGCCTCGGTGACGAACCGCGTGATGAGCTGGGCCAGGAGGTCGGGCTTCTCCATGTCCACGAAGTGGCCGGCCGACCGAACCCGCCCACGCGGCCGAACCCAGCTCACCGCCCCTACCGCTCCGCTCAGTACGTCGGCCTGTTTCGTTCGCTCGACGCCGAAGCAACCCCCAGAAGCAACAGGTCTCGGAGGGCCTCCGCTCCCCACCCGCGTCGCGGCAGCTACGGGAGGTGCTGCCGGAAGAAGGCGAGCGTCCGCCTCCAGGCGTCCTCGGCGGCCGGCTTGTTGTAGGCGCCGGGCCGCTCGTCGTTGAAGAAGGCATGATCCACGCCCGGGTACACGTGGAACTCCGACCGCTTGCCCGCCTTCTTGATCGCCGCGTCGGTGTCGCGCGCGACCTGCGGCGTGACGTAGGCGTCGTTCCCGGCGAAGAGGCCCAGCACCGGGCCCGAGAGCTTCGAGTAGTCCGGCTTGACGTTCGGGTGGATGCCGTAGAAGTTCACGCAGGCGCCGATCGACGGGTTGAGCGTCGCGGCGAACAGCGCGAGCTGGCCGCCCATGCAGAAGCCGACCGCGCCGAGCTTCTTCGTCGATGAGTGGTCCAGCAGATAGCGGGCAGCGCCGCGCAGGTCCTTCTCGGCCTGGGCGATGTTGAGCGCCATGAAGAGCTTCTCCGCCGCGTCCGGCTCGGTCGCGATCTTGCCGTGGTACATGTCGGGCGCCAGCGCTGTGAAGCCCTCCGCGGCGAAGCGGTCGCACACGCTCTTGATGTGCCCGACGAGCCCCCACCACTCCTGGATGACGACGACGCCGGGGCCCGCGCCGGCGGCGGGGGTCGCGAGATACGCGGACGTCCGGGTTCCGTTCGCCTGGAGCTCGACCATCTTGCCAGCCATCCTCAGGCACCTCCTTGGTGCGTGCCGATGCCCGAGGTCGGCGCGATCTTGACCGCCGCGACGCGACGGACGTCGGCCTCCAGCACCGTGATCGTGTAGCCGGGGATCTGGAACTCCTCGCCCTTCCTGGGGATGCGGTGCACCGTCGCCAGCACGAGCCCCGCGACCGTCTCGTAGTCCTCCTTGGGGAGGTTCCAGTCGAGCGCCTCGTTCAGCTCGTCGATGTTCGTGCGCGCCAGCACCAGGAAGGTGCCGTCCGGCAGGCGCTCGACCGACGCCGGGGTGCGGTCGTGCTCGTCCTGGATCTCGCCGACGATCTCTTCCAGGACGTCCTCGAGCGTGACCACGCCGGTGGAGCCACCGTACTCGTCCACGACGACCGCCATGTGGGTCCGGGCGCGCTGCATCTCGCGGAGCAGGTCGTCGATGCGCTTGGTCTCCGGCACATAGTACGGTGCCCGCGCGAGCTCGCCCAGGGTCGCCGCCTGCGCGCCGCGGCTCAGCAGGTCCATCGCGGCCACGACGCCGACGATGTCCGTCTCCCTCTGCCGGTACACCGGGATGCGCGAGAACCCGCGCTCGTGGATCACCCCGATCGCCTCCTGTGGCGTGGCCGTCTCGGGGAGCATCGTGACCTCGACGAGCGGCACCATCACCTCGCGCACCGTCGTGTCGCCGAGGTCGAAGATCTTGTCGATCATCTCCGCTTCCTGCGTCGTCACGTCGGCCTCGCCGGGCTCGAGCTGGAGCAGGGCCTTCAGCTCCTCGCGCGAGACGAAGGCGCGAGTGTCGGGTTCGTGCCCACCGAAGAGCCGCAGGGAGGCGCTGACGACGAGCCGGGCGACCGCGACGAACGGGCCCAGCAGAACGGCGGCCCACGTGAGCGGCCAGTAGAGGCGGAGGATCAGGCTCGTGGCCCACTCGCGCGCGACCGCCTTCGGGATGATCTCCCCGAACACCAGCATCACGGGCGTGAGCACCGCGGTGACGAGGAGCGGGGCCCACTTCCCGACGACGGGCAGGAGGCTCCACGTCGCGGTGGACGAGGCGACGATGTGGGCGATGGTGACGCCCATCATCGCGGTGGAGAGCGTCCGCTCGGGCTGGCGGAAGGCCTCGAGGTACCGCGCGGCAGTCCGGCTGCCGGCCTCGGCCGCGTGGCGCAGCCGCAGGCGGTTCGCCGCGATGAACGCCATCTCGGCGGCCGAGAAGAACATCGTCGCGAGCAGGCACGCCGCGGCGAGCCAGAGCAGTGTCACGCCGCCACCTCCTCGGACGCGGGCCGACGCAGCGCGACGAGGACCTCGACGATCCGCGTGCGTTCCACCTTCTCGACCGTCACGGACAGCTCGGGCGTCTCGACCCGTTCGGCCTTGCGCGGCACGCGGCCGAAGAGGTCGAGCACCCAGCCGCCGACGGTGTCGTAGGCCTCGTTCGAGAGCCGGAGGCCCGTGGCCGCGTTCAGCTCGTCGATCGGGAGTTTGCCCGCCACGCGGAAGGTCGTCGCGTCCACCCGCTGGAGGAGCCGCTCGGGCTCGTCGAACTCGTCCTGGATCTCGCCGACCAGCTCCTCGAGCAGGTCCTCGAGCGAGACCAGGCCGGCCGTCCCGCCGTACTCGTCCACGACGATCGCCAGATGGAGCTTCTTGGCCTGGAACTCCTGGAGCAGCGCGTCGGCGCGCTTGGACTCGGGCACGAAGTAGGGCGGGTGGAGGTGCGCGCGCAGGTCGAAGCCCGCGGGCAGGCCGGCCACGTGCGGGAGCAGATCCTTGGTGTAGAGGATGCCGATGATGACGTCCAGCGAGCCCTCGTACACGGGGACGCGCGAGTGCAGGTGCTCGCGGAGCGCGGGGAGGATCTCGTCCGCAGGGCTCTCGACGTCGAGGCAGAACATGTCGGTGCGCGGCACCATCACGGACCGCACGAGCGTGTCCTCCAGCTCGAAGACCTTGTGGATCATCTCGCGCTCCTCGCGCTCGACGACCCCCTCGCTGGCGCCCACGTCCACGAGCGTCCGCAGCTCCTCCTCGGTGAGCTCGGGGCCCTCCTTCCGCTCGTGGCCGGCGAGCCGCACGGTGAGCGCGGTGAGGCCACCGAGGGCCAGGCGCACGGGCGCCAGCAGGGTGCCGAGCCAGCCCACCGGGCGGTGCACGAACGCCAGGAAGCGCTCGGGGTACTTCACCGCGAGCGTCATCGGCAGCACCTCGCCGAAGGTGGTGAGGATCAGGATGGTCCCGATGATCTGCACGGCGAGGCCGAGGCGGTGGCCGAACACGTCGTCGGCGACGTCGGCGGCGAGCGCCGAGGCGCTGATGTTGATGAGCGTGATCGCCACGAGCAGCGTGACGAGCAGATCGTGCGGGCGGTCGATCAGCTTCTCGGGCGCCGTGTCGCCCGCCTGGCGCTGCGCGACGCGCCGGAGCCGCGCGCGTCCGAGCGAGAAATACGCCGCCTCCGCGCCCGTGAGGATCGCCGAGCAGACGAGGAGCGCCCCGAGGACGAGCAGGCGGGCGAGGACGCCGTCAGACACGCGCGCGCCCCGTCACGAAGTGCTCGAAGCCGGGGCCGACCGCGACCTCGCGCCCCGCGGCGTCTGTCCAGTGGAGGCCGGTGCCCGCGGCGGCGATCTCGCCGACCGCGCTGAGCGGCGTGCCCGTGGCGGTCTCGAGCCCCGCGGCCAGGCGCGCGTAGGCGTCCGGCGCGCACGTGAGCAGGAGCTCGTAGTCCTCCCCGCCGCTGGTGGCCCAGGCGAGCGCGTCGCGCCCGAGGGCCGCGGCGGCGGCGCGCGCGCTCACGCCCACGGGCACGCGCGGCAGGTCGACGCGCGCGCCCACGCGGCTCTCCTCGACGACGTGGCCGAGGTCGGTGGCGAGGCCGTCGGAGAGGTCGATCATCGCCGTCACGCCGCCGGCCGCCGCGAGCCACTGCCCCTCGCGGACGCGGGGCAGGGGTCGGAGGTGCGCCCCGGTGGCGTCCTCACGCGCCTCCGCGGTGAGGCCGCGGGCCGCGTCCGGGTGCTCGAGGAGCGCCAGGCCCGCCGCCGAGCGCCCCAGGGCGCCCGTGACCGCGACCACGTCGCCGGGACGCGCCGTGGACCGCAGCAGCGGCGGCCGCCCGGTCTCGCCGAGGACCGTGACGTTGACGGCCCAGCCGTGCGGCGACGCGGCGGTGTCGCCGCCGACGACCGCGACGCCGTGCTCCGCGGCGAGCGCGAGGGCGCCGGCCCAGAACGCCTCGACCTCGTCGGTCGTCACGTCCTCCGGGCAGGCGAGGGCGACGAGCGCCCAGCGGGGGCGACCGCCCATCGAGGCGATGTCGGAGAGGTTCACGGCGAGCGCCTTCCAGCCCACGTCGCGCGGGCGCGCGTAGCGGCGACGGAAGTGCACGTCCTCGAGCAGCAGGTCGGTCGTCGCGAGCAGCGAGGCGCCCACGCTCGGCTCGAGCACGGCGCAGTCGTCGCCGATCCCGACGCGGACGCCGGCCGGCGCCGGCGCGGCCCGGCGGATGAGCTCGATCAGCGCGCGCTCGGTCGGCCGGCCCGGGCTCACCGCGGGACCACGGCGAGGAAGTTCTTCAGCAGCTTCTTCCCCTCGAGGGTCAGGATCGACTCGGGGTGGAACTGCACGCCCTCGATCGGCCAGCGCCGATGGCGGATGCCCATGATCTCGCCGTCCTCCGCCTCGGCCGAGACCTCGAGCTCCTCCGGCACGGTCTCGCGCACGACGGCGAGCGAGTGGTAGCGCGTCGCGACGAACGGGTTCTCGAGCCCGGCGAAGACCCCCCGGCCGTCGTGACGGATCGACGAGGTCTTGCCGTGCATCTGGGTCCGCGCGCGCGCGACGGTCGCGTCGAACGCGCGGCCGATCGCCTGGTGGCCGAGGCACACGCCGAGGATCGGCGTCGTCGGGCCGAGGCGGCGGATCAGCTCGATCGAGACGCCCGCCTGGTCGGGCGTGCCGGGGCCGGGCGAGACCACGACGCGCTCGGGCCGCATCCCGACGAGCCGGTCCACGCCGAGCGCGTCGTTGCGCACGACCTCCATCTCGGCGCCGAGCTCGCCGAGGTACTGGACGAGGTTGTAGGTGAACGAGTCGTAGTTGTCGATGACGAGAATCATCGCCGTCCGCCCCCCGACGCCATCCGGAGCGCCAGCACCATGCCGCGCGCCTTCGAGACGGTCTCGAGCCACTCGGTCTTCGGATCCGAGTCGGCGACGATGCCGGCGCCCACCTGGACCGACGCGCGCCGGCCGTGACAGACGACGGTCCGGATCGTGATGCAGGAGTCGAGGTTGCCCGAGTACGAGACGTAGCCGACGGCGCCGCCGTAGGGCCCGCGCTGCGTCGGCTCGAGCTCGTCGATGATCTCCATCGCGCGGATCTTGGGGGCGCCGGTGAGCGTGCCGGCGGGGAAGCACGCCTGGAGCACGTCGAGCGCGTCGGTGCCCGCCCGGCGCGTGCCCGTCACGTGGCTCACGAGGTGCATGACGTGCGAGTAGCGCTCGACCGCCAGGAACTCGGTCACCCTGACCGAGCCGAGCACGTGATG
>Ga0209519_10001090_pt1 | contig 11846 bp, 9 predicted proteins | sample Rifsed13ft1_FD_184005 | JGI IMG/M metagenome (GOLD analysis project Ga0209519, IMG submission 184005) | Soil microbial communities from Rifle, Colorado, USA - sediment 13ft 1 (version 2) | ecosystem: Environmental > Terrestrial > Deep subsurface > Rock core/Sediment | place: Rifle, Colorado...
CTTGTCCTTCTTCATGGTCACAATTCCTGCAAAGCGCGCGGGGCATCCGTCAAGAATTCATTGCCTGTCTCGGTGATGAGAAGATCGTCTTCCACTCGCATTCCTCCCACCCCTTCAAGGTAAACGCCCGGTTCGATGGTTATGACCATCCCCGGCTTCAGGGGTGCTTTCTCGCCTTTGCCGACGCGGGGCGCCTCGTGAACCTCCAGACCGAGCCCGTGGCCGGTGGCATGGACGAAGTAGCGGGCCAGTCGTCTGCCTCGCAACAACCGCCGGGCAGCCGCATCCACTTCGCCCGCCGCCATGCCTGGAAGCGCGCGCTCCCTGGCGGCGGATTGGGCATCGAGAATCGCCCGAAACCACCTCTTCATGCGAGGCGGCGCTTTGCCGACGTAGGCGGTGCGTGACAGATCGCTACAATAGTGGCCGAGTATAACACCAAGGTCTAACACCACCAACTCATTTTGCCCGATGGGTTTATGGGTGGCGCGGCCGTGCGGAAAAGCGGAGCGCCTACCCGAGGCTACCATCGTCCCGAACGCCACTTCTCCCCCTGCTCGCCGGATGCGGTAGTCGATCTCGGCCGCGACCTCGTCTTCTCTCACTCCCGGACGGATGATGGGCATGACATCGCGGGCGACGTCGGAAATGAGTCGGGCTGCCTGACGCATGGCAGCCAGTTCGCTTTCGTCCTTGCTCTCGCGTAACCCTTCGACCCAGCCCTGGCCGGCAGTCCAGCGCAGCCGAGCGTGGCGTTGCTTGATCGAGAGGGCGACGGCGTGGGTCAAGCGAGACGCCTCAAAACCGACACGGCGGGCACCGCTTCGCGTCAACCATGCGGCTGCCTCGTGGACGGCATCTTGGCCGATTCTGGTTCGAATCTTGTTGACCTCGTGCCTGGCTTGCAGACGGTAACGCCCGTCGGTCGAAAACAGTAGAGCATCGCCAGTCACGGCCAAGGCTCCGGCAGTGCCTGAAAATCCGGTCAGGTAAAAGATATTGGGGAGGTGGGTAATCAGAAGGCCGTCGAGCTTCCCTTTGGCCATCGCCTCCCGCAAGCGATTCAGTCGCTGGGCGCGGAAGTTCATAAATAAAAAGGAGAGGGCTTGCGCCCTCTCCCCATTCTAGCTTGACGGTTGGCTCTAGGACGGAACAATTTTCGGGGTGATGAAGAACAGCAGCTCTTGCGAGTTGGTCTCCACCTTTTGCCGCTTGAAGAGGTGGCCGATCACCGGGATGCTCCCGATCAAAGGCACCTGGGCGATGTTGATCTGCTGGTTGGAAATAATCACGCCGCCGATGACGACCGTCCCGCCATCGTTCACGAGCACCTGGGTGGTGGCGGCCTGGGTGTCCAGCGCCGGGATGCCGTTGATCCTCGGAATGCCCGGGTCAATGGCGGTGTTTTCCACGTCGATGTCCATGAACACCGTGTTCTCTGCGGTAATCTGCGGCGTTACGGTCAACCGCAGAGTCACGTCAATGAACTGCACCGAAATCGTGTTGTTGATGGTTGTCTGGATGGGAATCTTTACGCCCTGACTGACCGAGGCTTTGACGTTGTTTTGAGTGACCACTTTCGGCTTGGACAGAAGTTTACCAATGCCTTTGGATTCGGCGGCGCTGATGATGAAGTCCAGGGCCAGATTGGGTGAGCTGTGAGCAAAGGTAACGCCGCTGGTCGGCGCCGATGTAGGCAAGTTGACGTTCAAGGGAATCTGATTCCCGGCGGTGCCGCCGGCAACCACCAGCGGCGGAATGGGGAGACCGAGTCCGCGAATCACCGGGCTGGTAAAACCGCCCGGGCCGACCAAGCCGCCGAAAACGGTGCGAGCATTCGCCGAGGTTGCGAAACCGAATTGGGTTCCAATCTCCCGGGCAAACTGCCGGCTGGCAGTGACCACTCTCGCTTCAATCTCCACCTGGAGCGACTTCCGGTCAAGCTGCCGGATCAGATTGTCCATCACCGGAATGACCATGGGGATGTCGCGGATGATGAGGGTATTGGAGCGGTCGTCGGCGATCAGCTCGCCACGTGGCGAGAGAAACCTCTTGAGCGTGTCCTTGAGCGTCCCGGCTTTGGCATAGCTCAATACCCGGGTGGTGGTAACCGGGTCGACCGCCTGTGCCCTGGCCAGCGCCAAGTCGCGACGCATATCTTCCTCACGCTTGAGCGTTGTCAGAGTCGCAAGCCGCAAAACATTGCCCTCGAGCTCCTTGCCCAATTCGTTGTTCCTGAGAACGATGTCAATGGCCTGGTCCCACGGGACATCATCGAGCACGATCGTCAAGGTGCCTTTGACGGCCGGGTCCACGACAATATTCAGCCCGCTGATCTCGTGAATGAGGCGGAAGAAGTCCTTGAGTTCAACGTCTTTGAGGTTCACTGAGATGGGTTCACCGGTGTACTTCGGCTTGGGCGCCTGTTGAGCGGCGGCTGCTTCCGGCGCAGGTTGCTGCTGTGCCGGCGCCGGTTGTTCCTGCACTCGGGCAGCAGCGGTCACCGGAGTCGCAGCCGAAAGCGACACGGCCGGCGAACTCGAAGGGGAGGGCGATGCCAGGCTCGCCAGGGTTGCTGGCACGGCCAACAACGGCGAACTGTCCTGGCTCATGGTCACCATTTCTGGTTTGCTTTCCGCCCTTTTCTGGACCTCGGTTCGCGGCATTGCCTCTTCCGCCGGCTCTTCCTTCGCTACCGCGGATGCTGGCGACGGAGCCACGACTTGTGGGGCCACCGCAAGCGAATCGGTTGTGGATTCCGGCCGGGCAATCTCAGCCTTTTCGGTTGCCGCCAGGCTCGTTTCGACGACCGCCGGTTGGGCGGCCACTCCGGAATTTTCAGGGACCGCCGGGGTAACGGCGGGCTGCTCGGAAGCCTCCGGCGGCGCCGGCAAACTGGTTGGCGCGTCCGCGTGCGCTGTCTTTGTCGGCTCGGCTGGAGGTTGCACTGCTTCCCCAGACTGGGGCTCGGGCTGCTGTGCCCTGGCAATTGCTTGCGTCTGGCCAGGGGTGACAAAGAGAAGCCTCAGCGTGTCATCCGTCAGGTCAATCTTGTATTCGGCAAACTCTTCCAAGTCCACGACGACGCGGGTCACTGTGGGTTGGAACTGCCCCACGCGAACTGCCTTGACCGGAGGCATCTGGCCATTCACCCGTCGGCGCACCACCCTGGCGGTTGTACCCGGAAAGTCGAGCACTAGGCGCGGGGGATTTTCGGCCCGGCTGATCTCGTAATGCAATCGCCCATCCGCCTCTACCAGCACGACTGGCCCTGACGACGTTTCCAAAGACACATTGCGAATGGCTGTCGCCATCCTGGCAGTGGAGGGAGCGGATGGCTCAGCCCGCGGGAGCTCCAGCATCGCTTGTTCGGCATGGGTGGAGGCCTCACCAAAGCGGATAATCAGGGTATCAGCCGGTTCATGGGTTACTGTCGGCGTGATGGGTTCGCGCAGCAAGAACTCCAATCTCAATACCGGCCGGTTGTTGGCTGCGAATTGCAACAAGCGGTAGCTGGTCACCAGCTTGGAGGAGAGCACGCGGGCGCTCCCCGGCTGGCTGGAGCGCACACCCGGCAAATCCACCACGTAGAGATTCTCGCTGGGACGGTAGGAGGTGTAATCAAACGGGCCGGTCGCTTTGAGCGTCAAGCTGACAGCGCCGGCTTCCACCGCCGCCATCAACAAGATGCTGCTGATTGCCCAAGCATGCTTCTTCATTTCTCCTCTCCTGCCGTCGTCGGATAGAGTCTTTTGACAACCTCGCGAGTAATGGCGCGCCCAAAAAGGTCTTTGGAGTTCTCCTGGAAGGTGACGCTTTCTGGACCAATCTTCTGTACGGAACCATCGTAGAGCTGGTCGCCCTCGCGCAAAAAATAGGTTCGTTTGGAGGTGTTGGTCACGACCGCCAACATGCCGTTCGGGGCACGGACAATCCCGTCCACCCTGAGCTGGGCGATGATCAGTCCTGCCTTGCCCGGCGGCAAGTTCACGGTCACACCGACAAGCAACATCGGGTTGCGAAAGGGATCGCGGCGGGCTGAAATGGGCGGCAGGGGTGGCGCAGCCCTTTCCTTCTCTTTGGCCGGCCGAGCGGTCTTCACTTCCCGTTTGGCTGTCACGGCCGGGGCCGGGCTGGCGGCGGCTGGGTCGGCCGACACCGCCTTCTTTTCGCCAACGGGCTTCAACGGTCGCTGTTTGGCAGGCATGGCCTCGGCTGGTCGGGCTTGAGCTGGAGTCAGGCTTGCTGCGGGAGCCAGCAGCGCGGTGGCGGCAGCCGGCTTCTCCACGGCGGGTTTGGCGGCCGAGAGCGAAAGGCTTGGGTGGGAAGCCGCCAACCCAAGCGTCATCACGCCCGTCATCGCCAGTAGCAAAGAGGTCTTACTCATCAGTTGCCTCACCCGCGCTATGATCGGTTCGGCTCCGGCTCTCATGGTCACTACCTCCGCCCCGGCTGGGCGACCGCCGGAGGGCCGGGTCTGGCTTCAACCGCCCGGGTGAAGAACGCCGTCACCAGGCACGTTCCGGTTACCGAGGTGGTGGGAGGGACGGGAAAGCGAATTTTTACCGTATCGCCAACGCCTTTCAGGGTGACTTCGGATACGTTGATGATCCGCGACAACCCCCGCATACGATCATAAAATTCCATGACACCGTAGTAAGGGCCGTCCAACTCCAGTTCAAACGGCATGTCCGAATAAAAATCATGGACGACAATGGGCTTGGCGGTGATACGACGAATCTGGATATGAGATGCGTTGGCCGAGTCCTGAATCATGCGGATGAATTCATCGGCCTGTTTTTCTTCGGGAACGATTTGCCGCAGGTTCTCAAGCTGTTGCTGGAGGGAAATCATCTCCGCCTGAAACTCTCGATAGCGGCGGTCGTACACTTGCAATTGGCTTACCTCGTTTCGAAGGCGGTCGAGCCGCCCGGCGGCTTCTTCTCGTTCCACTCTCTTCTCGGCCACGGGCGACATGGGGATGTATTCCCCGGCGATGACCAGGCCGATCGCCACCAGAAAAAAAACGAGCGCCTGCACAAACCAGGGCAACTCGCGAAAATTCATCGCCATCTCCCCCTCCCTAGCCCTTTGCCGGCGCGGCCCCGACCGGTCGGGGCGGGACAAATTCGCAGGTGACCGAAAAGATAAACGCCGTCACGCTGGGGCGGCGTTCGTCCTGCTTCGATTCCTTAATTTCCACGTTTTGGAAATAGCCTGACCGCTTCAAGTTGGTGATGAAGTTGGCCACGGCATGATTGGACCCGGCCATTCCATCCACGGTGAGCTGGTTGCCGGTCTGCTTGATCTGGGTCAGCCAGAGCAGTTCGGTGCGGTTGACGGTAGCGCCGAGGGAGTCGAGTAGCTGGACGGGCCCGGCCTGATTGCGGCGAAGGGTCTCAATCACCTCAATGCGCTGCTGGAGAACCTGCTTCTGGACCTCAAACGCTTCCACCTGTTGTTTGAGGGTTGCCAGCCGATCCTTCTCTCGCTGCTGAATGGCTACGTTGCGGTTGATGGACTGAACATCACGACCCAGGGACCAATAATGCAAGAATAGGATGATCCCCGCTCCCGCCAGAGCACTCAGCAAAAACACCAATTGTATGGTGGCTTCTAGCGGAACCGCCCTGCGTGCCGCTCTGGGTCTGGGCCTTCCGAGAAGGTTTATGCGTATCATATGGCCTCAAAGCTCCTCAGCGCCAAACCGACTGCAACTGCCAGCCGGGGTGCAAGCTCACGAATGCGCTCTTCCGGGTGTCGCACCGGGTCGTAACTGATCTTGCGAAAAGGAAAAAGCTCTTCCACGGGCACGTTGAATTCTTCTTTCAACAGTTCGAGCAAACCGGGAATCCTGGCCGAGCCGCCCGCCACATAGATTCGCTGGATGGCCTCTCCGGTGGCGGTGGCGCGGAAGAAGTCGAACGTTTTTTGGGTTTCCAGCAGGAGGATGTCGGAGACGGAATGCAGCACAGCCGCGCGGTGCTCCTCCGTCACCCCGGCCACCGCCCGGCCCTGCTTCAATCCCTCGGCGTCTTCGTAGCTGAGGTCGAGCTCCTTTTGCAGAGCGTCGGTGTACTGGTTTCCGCCCACGGAAACGTCGCGGGTGAACAGGGGCACGCCATTGCGCACGATGTTGATGTTCATGACGCTGGCGCCAATATTGAGCAAGGCCGCCGTTTGCTCCGGCGCCGGGTCATAGTTGACCTCGAAACAGTTCTGCAGGGCAAAAGCATCGATGTCCACGATGCTGGGGATTTTTCCCGCCTGGCTGAGCACGTTCGTGTGGTTCAAAATCTTTTCCTTCTTGACGGCGACGAGCAAAACATCCATCTGGGTCTCGGTGCCCTGCTCGAGCACGTTGTAGTCCAGGTTCACGTCAGAAATATCGAAGGGCACGTGCTGGCTTGCCTCCGTCTGGATGCGATCGTAAAGCTCTTCCTCGGACATGAAAGGCAGCGTGACTCGCTTCACGATCACGGAATGCCCGGAGACCGCCGTGGCCACATGCTTCGTCTTGATCCGCTGCTCGCTAAAGATCTTTTCAATCGCGCCCGAAACGGAGATGGCATCCATGATGGCGCCATCGACGACCGTGTCCGGCCCCAGCGCCTCCATGCCATAGTTGGCCAGCTCCAACCCCACCTTCCCCTGGCGCAGCTCCACCGCCTTCACCGAGCTCGATCCGATGTCCAGCCCAACCACCGCTTTTGCTTTGCCCCTTCCAAACATTTTCATTCCCCCGGCGACCGCGCTACCTTCTCCGATGCCTTTCCCCGGAACGAATCATTTGCTTTTCCATCCACCGATCCAGGATCGTCTTCTTGAACTTCCAGCGATTCCCCAACTTGAACGCAGGGATCTTGTCTTGATACACGTAACGGTAGAGCGTATCGGGTGAAACGCCCAGGTATTGGGAAGCCTGCCGGATATTCATCACTTCGCGAAGCTCAGCCATCTTCGGGAACTCGCGTACCTCCCCATGAAGGGGCTAGGCTGGGAAAAAGACGTGAACGCTTGCTCACGCAGGGGGTAGGCTAAAATCAGGCTGCCCCTATCTTTCACATTCTGGCCGTGGCTGTCAAGGAAAAATATCTAGGCAGTTCTTGGCAGTACACCCTCTAATTGCCCTAAATCGCCTGCAATCGCGGACATACCTCCCCCGGCCTGGCGGTCTGGATGCTCTTTGGGCCTCCAGTGGAAGGCAGCCTGCAAACCGAATCATCACTTGACTTCCTGGGGAAGTTTCTGTAGTTTTTGCGGCACGACCGTTTGGAAAAGCAATCTTCAGCAGGGGGTCATCATGCTCCAGAAACGCGGGTTATTGGTTGTGTTTGTTATCATGATTGTGGTCGGGCTGAGCCAGGTTGGCCAGTTGTGGGGGCAATCGGAAGCGACTACAGGGACGTTGCGCGGCACAGTAACCGATCCCTCGGGTGGGGTCATTCCGAATGCCAAGGTGACGCTCAAGCATCTGGAAACCGGCTACACCCGGGAGACAACCACCGGGCCCGACGGCTACTACAACCTGCCGCTGTTGCCCGTCGGCCTTTATGAGTTGCGAGTCGAGGCCGCCAATTTCGCCACGACACTCCAGACCAACGTGCCAGTAAACGTGGGACGGGTGGCCACGCTCGACGTGGAGCTGAAGGTTGGCGCCGCCCAAGAGGTGGTGGAGGTCACGGCAGCAATTCCCCTGGTCGAAACCACCCGGACGCAAACCTCGAGCGTGGTGGACGATGCGGCGGTGCGCGAGCTCCCCATTCACGGCCGCAATTATCTGGACTTTGTGCTTCTGACTCCGGGCGTCGTCCGCGACAACAACCGCGCCGGCGATATCAACTTTGGCGGCCTGAAGGGCACGCTCAACAGCCTACAGATCGACGGCGTGGACAACAACAACAACTTCTTCGGTCAGGCGCTCGGCCGAACGGGGGTGCGCGCTCCCTTTCAGTTCAGCCAGGAGGCGGTGGCCGAGTTTCAAGTGAAGACGAATAGCTATTCAGCCGAGTATGGCCGCGCCGGCGGCGCCGTCATCAACGTGGTCACCAAGACCGGCACCAACGAGCTGCATGGGGCGCTGTTTACCTTCTACCGGGACAACCGCCTGAACGCCAACAAGTGGGAGTTGAACCGATTGGGTCGCGCCAAGCCGCCGCTGCGCGTCTGGCAGTTCGGCGCCGTCGCCGGCGGACCTATCGTGCGTGACAAGGCCTTCTGGCTGGTCAACTACGAGGCCCAGCGGCGCAAGGAGCCGAACTCGATTATTTGCCCGGCTACCTCGGGTGCTGTCGCGGCTGCCTGCAGGGCTGCGGCGGCAGACTCCTTCCTCGGTCCACGCATTCAAGACTATCAGCGCCTGCTCGATCAGGACGTCTTCCTTGGGAAGGTAGATTGGCGCATCACGTCGAACCACAACCTGAGTGTGCGGTACAACCACCAGCGCTTCACCGGCGGCTCACTCGAGAATAGCGGCGACCTCTCCGTTCGTGATCACACCGGCGATAGCCTGGTGCGCACGCATACGCTCTCCGGGAGCCTGGTCTCGACGCTCGGGTCGAATTGGATCAACGAGTTCCGCTTCCAGTGGGGCCGTGATTCAGAACCCGGCACCGCCAACAGCACTGAGCCGGAGGCGGTTCTACGCGAGGCCGGCACCAACTTCTTGCTCATTGGCCGCAATAACTTCTCTCCTCGGGAGACCACCATCAACCGCGGCCAGTTCGTGGACAATGTCTCCTACGTGCGCGGGAAACATAGCTTCAGGTTGGGCACGGATATCAATCTGGAGCGCATCCTGAACTTCTTTCCCGGGTTGTTCAGTGGTTCCTATACCTTTTTCAGCTTGGCGGACCTTCTGGACAATCGGCGGCCGGATGCCGCTGCGCCCCTCACGGGGCGATATCAGCAAGGCTTTGGCGGGGCCGGGACGAGCGGCCCGACGACGCACCCCGACATCACTGAATACTCCTGGTTCGTGCAGGATGAATACCGCGCCACCTCGAACCTTACCCTGTCCTTCGGCTTGCGGTATGACGTGCAAACCAACGCCAAACCCTCGCTATTCAATCCGGACCCGCAACTGGCCGCACGCGGGGTGAACACGGGGCAGATGAACACCGACAAGAACAATTTCGGCTCACGGTTGGGGTTTGCCTGGTCGCCGCGTTTCCGGCGGCAATGGGTTGTGCGCGGGGGGTACGGGATTTACTATGGCCGGACGCCCTCGATCATGACGGCCACAGCAACCTCGCAAAACGGTTTGCAAGTCCTCAACCTTGATGTGGCGGGAAATTTGGCTTTCGTGCCCGCCTATCCCAATATCCTGGCTGCGCCGCCGACCGGCGCTGCACTGGCCACTCCCAACCTCTACGTCTTCGCCGGCGATTACGTCCAACCGTCCGTCCAGCAGGGCTCCCTGGGAATGGAGGTGGAACTCGCCGCCAACTGGTCGGTGGGTGCCAGCTACCTGTTTGTCAAGGGCACGCACCTATCGCGCAGCAATGACGTTAACCTGTCTGACCCCGTGCCCACCACCTTTCCCATTTCCACGGGCGGTTCGATGGCTGTTCTGCGCTTTCCCTCCACGCGCCCGGCTTCAAACTTCCGCCGTATCACCGAATTCCAATCGAACGCCAACTCGATTTATCACGGGGCGGCCTTCAATCTGAACAAGCGCTTCAGCTACCACGTTCAGCTTGGGGTGAGCTACACGTTGTCGAAGGCCATCGACGACAAGCCCGATTTCACGGCCGTGGTGGTGGGCGTCGATGACTCGAAACTGGCGGCCAACCCCAAGGGTCTCCGGGACGAGCGTGGCCTTTCCGATCAAGACTTTCGTCACCGCTTCGTGGCCCGTTATGTATGGGAGCTTGACTACTTGAACAAGCATGAGAAGTTCTTCGTCCGGCATGCCTTGGGGCACTGGTCCTTCAGCGGCATCCTCCAGGCTCAGAACGGCAAGCATTACTCGAGCCGGCTTGGCGGCGACCCGAACAACGACACCAACAGCTCTACCGACCGTGTTTCCGGCTTCAGCCGGAATACCAACACCCTGCCCAAGCAAGTCAGCTTCGACATGCGCCTCGGCCACGACTTCCCGATCTACGAGCGCGCTCGGTTCCAGTTCCTCTTCGAAGCCTTCAATCTCTTTAACCGGCCCAACTTCCGCGACGCCAACAGCATTCAGTTCAACTTGAGCAGGGCTAGCGCCGCCACTGCCACCACCAATTGCCCGGTGAACACTACCTGCTTTTTCCCGCAGTCCATCTTCGGGACGTTTGTGGGTACCTATGACCACCCGGGCGGCGGGAGCGCCAACCCCGGACCCGGGCCGCGCACGCTGCAACTGGCGGTGAAATTTCTCTGGTAGCTCCCCCAAGGAGTATCGGGATTTATCCCGATAGGCGGGTGCGGGTGAAGCCTGACCATTCATGACGGGCGGTGTTGCCGGGCTGACAATATGGGGTGAGGTGTGGGGAGCGAGCTCAGCGGGTGGCTCCCGGTGAACGATAGGAAGCTGATTGGCTGAAGCAGTCCGATGCAGGACCGGGTGAGAGGCTACAGCTCCAACCCGTACTTCTCTTCCACGCGGCGAGATTCCTCGAGGATTGCCGGCGGCGTCTTCCCCCTGAGGTTGTTCCAGACTCCCGGAATGGCGGTGCCGCAGGTGAGACACCGCCCGGCCTTCATGCGGTTTTCCAAGACGTCGTGCCAGGAGCGCTCGACGAGCTTTCCGCCGCAGCCGGGGCAGTAGGTGTGCGCCCCCTCGCTGTAGATGTTGCCCTCATAGACGTACTTCAACCCCACTTCCATGGCGATCTGTCGCGCCCGGTGGAGCGTTTCCGGCGGCGTTTTTGGCCGGTCCCTCAGCTTGAAGTCCGGATGAAACGCGGTAAAGTGTAAGGGCACATCGGTCCCCAGCTCCTTCAGGATCCACTCGGCCAGCTTCTGCGTCTCCGCCGGATCGTCGTTGAGTCCGGGGATCATCAGGTTGGTAATTTCAAACCAAACGTTGGTCTCCGTCTTGAGCCACTTCAATACCTCGAGCACAGGCCCAAAATGAGACAGGGTAATCTTGGAATAGAACGTTTCGGTGAAGGCCTTCAAGTCCACGTTGGCGGCGTCAATATAATCGTAGATGTCGTGGAAGGCCTCGCGGGTGACATAACCGTTCGTCACCATCACCGTGTTCAATCCCGCCTCGTGCGCCGCTTGCGCGATATCCACGACGTACTCGCCCCAGATCGTCGGCTCGTTGTAGGTGAAGGCCAGGCTCGGACAACCGTAACGGATGGCCAGTTTCACCACGTCCTCGGGCGGGAGATAGGCCGAGTTCACCTGGTCGTGCTTCGATTTGGAAATGTCCCAGTTCTGGCAGAAGAAGCACCCCATGTTGCACCCGGCTGTCCCCATCGAAAGAATCCGCGTTCCGGGCAAGAAGTGATTCAAGGGTTTCTTCTCGATGGGATCAATCTGTATGGCGGCCGGCGAAGCGTAACCGAGGCTGTAGAGTTTTCCGCCGACGTTCACCCGGATAAAGCAGAATCCGGTCTTGCCCTCGCCGATATGACAATGACGCGGGCAGAGATAGCAATGCGCCCGGCCATCGCTCTCTGTTTCCCACCAGCGAGCTTCTTTGAGCGTCTCCGTCTTTTGCAGAACCTTCAGATCTTCCACAGAAGTCCTACCTTCATATCCCTCCGCGGGCCAAGTTCAAGGGCTTTAGACCATTATACGACTTTGCGTGACACCATCAAAATGTTTTGCCCACGGCTGCCCTGGTTTCTTCCGCCCAGTCGAAGAACTCCTTGATCCTTTTCCGCTCCCGCCAGATCAGCCGGCAA
>Ga0209519_10001102_pt1 | contig 11778 bp, 8 predicted proteins | sample Rifsed13ft1_FD_184005 | JGI IMG/M metagenome (GOLD analysis project Ga0209519, IMG submission 184005) | Soil microbial communities from Rifle, Colorado, USA - sediment 13ft 1 (version 2) | ecosystem: Environmental > Terrestrial > Deep subsurface > Rock core/Sediment | place: Rifle, Colorado...
ACCAATATATACAATATTTATATGGAGGTTATAAAAAAGGAGGTGTTAAAATCTCTTCCTAGTTCTCCCGGCGTCTATCTATTAAAGGATAAAAAAGGAAGGTTGCTCTATATAGGGAAGGCAAAAAATCTAAGAATCCGGCTCCGTTCCTATCTTACCCAGAACGTAGTAAAGGACCAGAGACCTCAGATTCCTTATTTAATGCAAGAGATATGTGACTTAGATTATTTCGTCACCCAAAATGAGCGTGATGCGCTGCTACTTGAGAACTCGCTAATAAAGCAAAAAAAGCCTAAATATAATATCCGCTTAAAGGATGACAAAAATTACGCCTCTTTAAGACTCGATCCAAGAGAGAAGTTCCCTAAACTCACATATACAAGACGCGTCTTAAGAGACGGGGCTATGTACTATGGTCCCTTTGCGTCAGGACAAGCCTTGAGACAGACAAAGAGGCTTATTCATAAGATCTTTCCTTTAAGGGACTGCACAGATGAAAAATTTAAACGCCATTCAACAAGGCCCTGCCTTAACTACTATATGAAGCTCTGTCTTGGGCCGTGTGCCGGTAAGGTTGACAAGGGCAGATATGGAGAGGTTGTTGAGCAGACAAAGGTGTTTCTCAAGGGGGAGAGAAAGGAGATAATAAGACTACTATGTACAAATATGAATAAAGCCTCAGAAGAGCTGAGATACGAGGATGCGGCGCACTATAGAGACCAGATTGAGCTCCTTAAGAGACACCTGGGTGTAGACCTGCATATCTCCTCAAGCCTAATGGATAAGGATATAGTAGGGTTCTATAGGGATGCCCAGTTTGTAGAGTTCGTGGTTCTATTCTCAAGGGGCGGGGCGATTATTGATATGGTAGAATACCCTTTCAACAACGCTACATGGGAGGATGAGGAGATAGTTAGAGAATTTATTGGACAACTATACGGAGGTGAGAGGTTTATACCACAGGAGATCATCATTCCCCTCCGATTCGAAGGGGTAGAGGCATTACGTGAATGGCTTTCTGAAAAGCGGGGTAAGAAAATAAGGATTACTGTTCCCAAACGTGGTGCCAATTTGAAACTGCTTGAGATTGCATGCCGAAATGCGGAGGAGAGCTTTAGGAGAAGGTCCACGGAAAAGCAAAAAGAACTCTCTTTACTCCAAAGGGTAAAAGACTCACTCTCTCTTTCTAAGATTCCTTTTAGTATCGAATGCTTCGACATATCAAATATTCAGGGAAATATTGCTGTAGCGTCAATGGTGCGATTTGAAGATGGTAAACCTGCAAAGAGTAGATACAGAAGGTATAGAATAAAAACGGTTTTTGGAGCAAATGACTATGCAATGATATATGAGGTGCTTCAAAGAAGGCTTAAAAGAGCGGAAGAGGAGGACTGGGAACTTCCAGAGCTGATTTTGATTGACGGTGGAAAGGGACAGCTGAACATAGTTCATCAAGTTTTAAGTGAGCTTGGATTCTTAGACAAGGTAAAGCTGGCATCAATCGCTAAAGGCAGGGAAGAGGGAGAGATTGATAAGATTTATATACCTGGGAGAAAGGATCCAGTACCTCTTACTAAAAATTCACAAGAGCTCCTTTTCCTGATGCGGATTCGTGACGAAGCCCATAGATTTGCAATCACCTACCATAAGAAACTAAGAGCAAAAAAGGCATTTGAGTCTCAACTCGATTTAATAAAAGGAATTGGAAAAAGACGAAGGGAAATACTACTCAGACACTTCGGCAGTATATCAGGGATAAGAGAGGCTTCGATAGAGGAGATTTCATCTATTCCTGGAATGAATAGAAGGATCGCACAAGAGATAAAGCGGTATCTTGCTCAGTGGGCACCGTCGAATATCTCCTGATAGATTTACGAAAGCCGTTGCTTTGGTATATATCTTATATCCTAATTTGGTTGAAATATCCCTGATCAATTGCCCTTTTATAGTTTATAGGTTGTCTCCTCATTCCCTGATTTTACAGCTAGGACTTCTCCTTTTGTCAGTCAGTTTCACTTTTCTAAATTGCATTCTAGAAATCTTGACTTGTATATACACATAATTTATAGTCCTAATTATCTAAAGCGTGGCATCGCACCTATTAATGACTAGGCGCATCTAAATATCCAGCAAATTTATAATTAAAGAGGAGAGAAAAATGAGATTATTTACAAACACAATTGTTGCTATCGTATGTCTGTTTTTTATTGGCACATTCATTGCCAAATCATACGATGCTCCAAGTGGGCATAGCCAGTACACAGGTTCTAAGGAGTTCGAGCGTATAAAAGTCCTTGTTGGTACTTGGGAGGGTACATCAAGCAAGGATGGTGAAAAGGTAACAGTGAAATATGAAACAACCGCAGGAGGCAGCGCTATACTTGAGACCCTATTTCCGGGCACTCCGCATGAAATGGTTTCGGTTTATTACGATAATGGGGGAAAGATTGGAATGACACATTACTGCATGCTCGGTAATCAGCCTCAATTGGCGCTTAAGAAGGCAGATGATAATAAGATTGCTCTTGTATTTGTAAGTGGCGGCAATATTGATCTGGCGAAGTCCCCACACATGCATGAATTGCTTATCTCCTTTGTGGATAAGGATCACTTGATTCAGGAGTGGACCATGTTTGAGGATGGAAAAGCAAAGGAGACAGCTACCTTCAAACTCACTCGTATGCAGTAATCTTAAAGAAGAGTTACATCTTGCTAGCTTAAAAAACTCTGGGGATCAGACTTCATATAAGCCCGTAGCTGAGCTATAATCTTATCTTATGTTGCTCTTGGGTTGTGCTTACTCTTTAGGTTTTTTTATGGCGATAACAACCATGAATGATATATGACAAATATTTTTTTGTAGAGACGCATTACAATGCGTCTCTATATTATTATGTCTGTCATCATTTTTAATAATAATTATTCCGTGTACATGATCTGGCATTAAATGAATAACGGGTCCTTCAAGAGGCTTAAATTAAGTTATATAGAAAAGGGAGATTTAATCAGAGCCCGGCTTAAGGAGTTCAGGGATATCCTTGAAGGTGGGGATGATAAAAGAATCTTTGAAGAGCTCGCCTTCTGTATACTGACAGCCGGCGCAAGTGCAAAGATGGGCATTAGGTCAATTGATGCCATTAGAGATATTCTCTTTGATGCAGGAGCGACGGAGCTTAGCAATAGACTCCAACATATCCATCGCTTTCCTAATAGTAGAGCACGTTATATAGTACACACGAGGGATCATCTCGAGAGTGAGTTTGATTTTAAATTGAGGGATTTAATAGATAGCTTCAAACACCCATTAGACAGAAGAGATTTTTTTGCCACTTATAAGGATATCAAGGGTGTAGGCTATAAGGAGGCTAGTCATTTTCTTAGAAACATTGGATTTTGTGGATATGGGATTCTTGATAAACATATATTACGATGCCTTTATGAGCTGAGGTTAATAAAGAGCTCTAGGCCACCAACTACGAGGAAAAGGTATCTCCGGATAGAAAATAGGCTTAAAAAACTGGCGACTGCTCTAAGAATTGATTTTGATGAACTTGACCTTCTTCTCTGGAGTGAGAGGACTGGTGAGATACTTAAGTAATAGACACTAACAGCAATGCTATAAAGCTCTAATGATAAATGAGGATTTTTATAAAAAGCTCAGGTTGATTTATGAAGAAAAGAGAGACTCGATCAAGGCTCGCCTGACGGAATTTCAGGATGTGTTGGACAACGGGGATGATAAAAGGATTTTTAAGGAGCTTGCATTTTGCATACTAACATCAGCAGCGGGACCTAAAATGGGACAGGTGTCAGTTGATGCTATAAACGGTCTTCTCATGGAAGGGAGCGAAGGTGAGCTTTATGAAAAGCTTCATGGCGTACACAAGTATCCAGAAAGGGCTAGCTATATAGTCCATACTAGGGAATATTTGAAAAAGGAGTCCGATTTCAAACTAAAAGACTTAGTTTTTTCATTTAAAGACCCCGTACAGAGAAGGGACTTTTTTGCCTCTAATAAGAATATTAAAGGGGCAGGCTACTTACAGGCTAGTCATTTTTTAAGGAACATCGGCTTCTCCGGATACGCAATTCTCGACAAAAATACTATGAAAATGCTTTATGAGTTTGGTTTGGTGGATAACGCTAAGCCACCGACGACCAGAAAGAATTACATAGAGGTGGAAAACAGGGTAAAGGCGTTTTCAGATAAATTGGGTATCGGAATTGACGATCTTGATCTCCTTCTCTGGAGTGTAAGAACCGGACATATACCTAAATAATTATTACCAAAAAACACCCCCGATTTTTCGTGTAGATAGTAACAAAATAATAACTGTAAGATGAATAGTCCCATTCCTTTAATCGGCAGGATTCTATGTTTCCTATTTTGTAGAGACGACCCGCCGGGTCGTCTCTACATTATTATGATAGCGCGGTGGTTATAGAGGGGTTTTTGTAGAAACGTCATTAAACAACCCCCTTCCCCAGGTAGGCTCTCAGTTTAGGCGAAACGTTCCTTTGGATTAATGCATTCTGTATTTTCCATTTCTCCGTTCTCTCAAAATCGGTCAATAATCTGATCTCCTTTCCCTCTTTTACAGCAACAGGAACGCCATCTCTATAAAGGATGCGATTTTTAAATAGGGAGGGTACATGTCTACCGGGTGTGATAACCCCTGTTAAGTTAAGCGGGTCAGCGGCGCTTATTGAAACGAGTGCCCCATCTTTAGGCTCTCTTCTTATTATACGAAGCCTGTTAACAGCCTCAGTTAATGCAAACTGCTCACCCCAAACACCTTCAACGAATCTGCCTCCCCTTATTTCACCTCTTGCTTCCAGATTCCGAAAAACACGAACCAGCTCCCTCCAGGGCGGGGCAAAATTCTCGCAATCGGCAAGCCTGCGAAATACAACACCGTATCTTCTAAGAAGGACTCTTGCTATGGTTACTAAGGTTTCGCTGTCTGTTTTCTTCTCATCTTTAGAATATGAATTGGTGTGAAGAAGAGACCAGCGCCCTGCCCCTTCCATATTAAAGCTAATATTTCTTCTCCTTAGCCTGCCTTTATTCGTACGGTACTTTGAGTGCACTAATAGTGCCCTTAGTCCCGAGTAACTATCTGATGTAAGCATCCCAAGAGCAACAAGCTCGGCTATTGCCCCTTCAACCTGTACCTTTAAGAGCCCTGTCTTCTTAACAATCTCGTCAAAGAATGATGCTCCTTGATCTGTCAGTAATGCTAAAACCTTACTTGCCTCATGGGATAGGTTCCCTAAATTACCATTGAAGTAGGAACTCAATCCCTTCCAAATCTCCAGATCCGCTCTGCTTACAAGTGTAATAGGTGTGGTCTTAATTGGGCTAGGGCTTTTCTTACCGTTAGGCTCATAACTTTGTCGTCTAAACCTCCCCCAAGCTGTGTTACCAGAGAGGCATAGCATGTCTAACCAAAGGTGGTCGTAATCCTTCATACGAGAGGGTAGTAACTCCCCTTCCCATGAAGCTGCCGGTGCTTCAACGCCTTCTAACTGATTAAGAACCTCGCGCAACGCCTCAGGGCCCTCAGGTTTTTCATCTGAATGAATATTGTGCCAGGAGAATAAGAACCGCATAAAATTTGCGGCTGACACGGGCTCTATCTCTTTTCGTATCTTATTTAAGGTGTATCTATGAATCCGCGCCAGGAGCCTGCGTTCGCACCATTCAAGCTCGTCTACTCCTGGTGTAAAATGGCCCCTGAATATGAACCCCTCATTTTCGAGGGCTATTAACGCCTGTTCGATCCTTGAAATAGGGATTCCCATAGTCTCTGCCAGGCTGATAGCGCGAACAGGACCAAGCGCCTCAAGTCTTCCCCTCATGATTTCTACTAACGCATTTTCTTTTGATGATAGTTGTTCGGTTAGCCTTTCTGGTATCTGGATCTCGTGTGTCATTTTTGATTCGGGGTAGATTTCCTTCATATACATGATTCGTTCGGTAGCAACCCAAAATTCCCTTCTGTCTTCAGCCCTCAGTATAGAAGCTCGATTTTCGCTTAATAACTCCTCAAAATAATCCTCCCATCCGTTTGCATTTTTACCCTCATTTACTGTTAAAAAACCAAGTAGAACGAGAGCATCGTGTAACTCCTCTGCATTGCCTACCTGTGGCCACGCCTCGCTTTTAACTGTGGTGATGGCTTCTATATCTAGTTTTCCGAACTCTGCTGCCTCAGCAGGGTCTGACCATCTTCTGTTTCGCACAGCGTTGGTTCTTCGCTCTTCAAGGGGCGCATTATCCAAGAATGCGTATGGACGGGCGTTTAAAACCTGCTCAGATAAAGGAGATGGTTCACGTACGTCCAGTGCAATAAGTTCTTTTTCATTAGCCTGAATTTTAACTAATAGATGCTCAAGCTCTTCTATATCCATTGCTTCATAAAGGCAATCGTTAATTGTTTGGTTAACGAGTGGATGATTTGGTATATCTCTTTCTCCTTGAACGTTTTCTTGGCAGGCTAGTTTATCTGGAAAAACTAATGAGAGCAGATCCTCAGACTGTATACGTTGTATAGCAGGAGGGACCTTCTTTCCAGCTCTTCGCCTTAGAACTGCTAAAGCCCTTGAGGCGTTCCAGCGCCATCGGACGTCAAACATAGGAGAATCAAGCAAGGCTTGAATTAAAACATGGCGGACTGATTTGGGATTAAGATAATTGTAAACCTCTTCTAATGGGAAGCTGTGCGTAGCACCTAAGGATAAGATAATCGAGTCTTCTGTAGCCGCCGCTTGCAATTCAAAATTGAACTTCCTACAAAAGCGCTTGCGTAGAGCCAGTCCCCATGCGCGGTTGAGCCTACTGCCAAAAGGGGAGTGGATAACTAAGTGCGTAGCCCCGGCTTCATCAAAAAACCTCTCCATTACAAGCGTATCTTGTGAGGGCATTACCCCTAGAGCGGCCTTAATAGTTCCGAGATAGGTTACTGCCTGATCAGCCACCGCTTGATCTATCCCTATCTGATTCGTTAGCCAAAGAAGCGCTTCCCTCTTCCATCCATCTATTATAGGATCGTCTATTAGATCCTCTGGGGCGTCTTCTCTATGTCTAAGCCCTTTTAAGTCCCCTAGCCTATTTGAGACCTCTACCCTTATCCTAGAAACCGCAGACGATAATTCGGCGCTCCTTCCAGGGGCTTCTCCAAACCAGAATGGGATGGTTGGTGGTAAACCATTAGCATCTTCTACCCTTACCTTGCCGTTTCCAACTCCTAGTATCCTCCACGAGTTATTTCCTAGGAGGAAGATATCGCCCGCGACGCTTTCAATGGCGAAGTCTTCGTTTACCGTGCCTATAAATGTGTTGGTTGGCTCAAGGATTACATCATAATCAAAATTATCAGGTATGGCGCCGCCAGAAACTAGAGCTGTTAACCTTGCTCCCTTACGTGCGCTTAACCGCTCATTCACTATATCATGATGCAGGTAGGCGCTACGTCTTCCCTTCTGCGTTGCAAATCCATGAGAGAGCATCTTCGTTACATCGTTAAATTCCTTATGGGTGAGATTCCTGTAGGGATATGCTTTGGAAACCAATACATATAGCTCCTCTTCTTTATACCCCCTGCAGGCGACCTCGGCTACGATTTGCTGTGCAAGAACATCAAGAGGCTTCTCAGGCAAGATGATGCTGTCTAATTCGCCTCGTCTTACCGAATCAAGTATAGCTATACATTCAACCAATTCATCTCTAGTTAGAGGGAATAACCTGCCCTTTGGGGTTCCTTTAACTGTGTGTCCAGAGCGCCCGACACGCTGAAGAAATGTGGAGATCGCCCTTGGTGATCCTATCTGGCAAACCAGGTCTATAGAACCGATATCAATACCTAGTTCAAGTGAAGAGGTAGCCACTAATGCACGAAGCACTCCTGATTTCAAACGCCTCTCTGCATCCAAGCGGTGTTCTTTTGATATGCTGCCGTGATGCGCTGTGATAATCTCTTCGCCAAGCCTCTCTGCCAGGTTGTGCGTCATACGCTCTGCTAGGCGTCTTGTGTTTACAAAGATGAGAGTAGTCTTATGCTCTTTAATGAGCTCCTCTAATCGTTCATAAATCTCCCCCCATACCTCGTTTGACATGACAGCAGTTAATGGCGACCGAGGGATCTCAATCGCTAGGTCTAGTTGTCTTTTATAGCCGGCGTCAATTATAGTGCAATTTAATTCTCCGGATTCGCTTATTCTATGACTTCCGATGAGGAATCGGGCGACTGTTTCAATGGGTTTTTGAGTAGCCGATAAGCCGATTCGGATTAATTCCCTTTTTGTCAGGGCATTTAATCTCTCAAGAGATAAAGATAAATGAGAGCCGCGTTTGTTTCCTACTAATGCATGGATCTCGTCAACTATGACTGTATGTACATCTGACAACATCCTCCGCCCATTTTCACTTGTGAGCAATAGGTAAAGTGACTCCGGTGTGGTGACAAGGATATGAGGTGGGGTTTTTGTCATCTTAGTGCGTGCGGATGATGTAGTATCTCCGGTGCGAACAAAAACCCTTAATTTTATTTCAGGTAACGAGGAATCCTTAAGCTCCTTCTCAATTCCTCTAAGTGGTATCTGAAGGTTCCATTCGATATCGTTACTCAGTGCCTTAAGCGGTGATACATAAACAACCTGTGTTTGATCAGGCAGTGTGCCTTCTAGTCCTTGTCTAATTAAATCGTTTATAGCTGATAAAAAGGCGGCTAGTGTTTTTCCTGAACCCGTGGGAGCGGAGATAAGTGTATTTTGGCGTTTCTGTATCTCAGGCCAGGCCTTTGTCTGAATTTCAGTGGGCGCATCAAACGCCTTTCTAAACCAGTTGGCAACAGACGGATGGAAGTTATCTAAAGCCATAATAGATAGTTTAACTTAAACTACGGTCAAAAATTGCATTTAAATCTTAGATTATAAATTTCAGCCTAGGTTTCAAAAGCACACAGTAAATCAAGATTGTTGATATTGATTTATCTTTTTATTGCCTTCTTTTCTGGTTTCTTTTCCTTAGGCTTTAGTTTTGAAGCGTATTCGTATGACTTTTCGCACCAGGTTTTAAGAGTAGTAACATTCGTCAATAACTTTTCTGGAACAACAATATACTCGCGCATTTTTCTTCTGGGCATCGGTTCAAAAATTTTGGCATTATATTGCTTGATAAAGTTTTCTCGCTCGTCCTCACCAAGCCTTAGAATAATCCCGTCTGAGTGAAGACCCATGAACATATTTCCATTTGTAAATCCAACAGAGCATCCAAACATCTTCTTTCGCACAACCTTAGAGCTGCTCGGCAGGATTGAATCAAAAAATACAATCATCTTTTCAGAGGGTTTCTTCCACTTCATTTTTGCTTCTCATGGTTGTATTTAATGGCAGATTTAACCAACTACTTTATGTAAGATTCATCGATATCGTCTACCATCTTGAATGATAAGTGTCTCATGCCCTTTCCGGTTCCAACTAATTTCTTTTCTGGATCATCTATCCTTGTTCCATTAAAGAAGTGGAGATTTACATGGTCCTTATATTGAACTATATTACACAAATTTCCATTACACACGAAGGTTGGCCATCCCCACTTTACGGTTTCTGATATATCATTTGAGACAGAAAGGATTATCTTTCTTAACCTGTTCTCAATCTCACTGTGCTTATTTGAATAAATGGATTTCCCTTTGCCCATGATTAAACAAAGAGATTAGTTGTCTTCTTTGTTACATAAAGAGAACATATTGTTTGAGCACACCAAATATAGATATACTTTCAAGTTAAATATAAATATTACTTTTTAACTAAATGTTTAATAACCTCTTTAAACAAATCGAAAAGAGATTTTGCTGTGACAATATCTTCCCCATCCATAATAACTTCGGTTTTCTCCGGTTGCCCAAAAAATCTCTGTGCGAGGGTTTCTTTCAAAGTGTGTCGTTTGTCTTCAGGTAAGCTCTCGAGATATGGATCAATGGAAGCTAACTCTAGTTCCATCCTTCGGTACCGTTGTTCACTACGGCGATGTTTCTCTGATTCTTTCGCTGCATAGTAACCCGGTACGAATAAGATTAATGTTGTGGTAATTCTAAACAGGACGTTTTTCCAATCGAAATCTCCTTTTATTACATAGAATACTGTATAAATAGCTAAACCTGCTGCTCCAGCCATGAATACAAAGGCAATTATTCTAAGCCAATCTGCCCACTTTCTGTCTGAGTTTGCAATCTTATTGAAATTTCCCGTTACACCTATATTACTAATTACCTTGAGAAGGTCAGATGTTAGTTTCTTACGTTCTTCTAAAAATTGAATTGCAGTACTGCCTTGCTTTTGAAAACCTTCTAAAAGTTCCATGGATTCTTTGTTTTTCAAATCAATAAATTGTTTATTCTCTTTTTCAAATTTTTCTTTATCTAATTTGTAATCTTCTGATTGCTTCTTTAACTGAGTATCAAAATCGCTTCGCCTCCGATCTTCCGCTTCTGAAAATTGTTTTTGAAACTCCGTGATTGCTACATCCAAACGGCTTTTCTGTGTATCAATTTGAGTTTTAATCTCATGAAATACCTTTTGCGTTTCATCTGAGCGACCCACTAACGTTACAATCCTGGTCTCCTGCTCTGCTACTTTTTCGCCTAAACTTTTAATTATTTGTTCAGATGTATCTCGATAATTTAAGATTGTTTCAATGGGTGCTTTTGAATCATCAGAAGGACTTATAATGTGAAGAGATGCAAGATGAGTTAAGACGGAGTTAAGGTGAGTATTAGCAGTTGCTAAATGTGCAGTATTCTTATTTGACAGAAAATGAGAAAGCTCAGTTGTAGCGACTTTAATTGCAGTATCCATGCCAGTTAAAGTGTCCTGTACGACAAGTATTGGATCAACTTTTTCTAATTTATTACGGATGTATGTAGCGATGTGAGGTATTCTTGATAACTGGTCGGGTGTATTAGGTGTAAATTGCCACCAATCTATTCCCCCAACTACTGCCTCAAAATTTACAAGCGAGGAGTGAACTGGATAACTTTTAAATGTTTCATTCCATTGAGCCATTTGTATCTTCTACCCTAATAATGCCTACGTACGACAGTTGTCATTATATCAAGTTAATTACGGCTACAGATTATATGCTAGTTAGGGAAGGTTTTCAAAAGATTATATGGATTCCTAATTACCCGAGGAGCAAACGATTTAATGAATGGCACGTTAAGTAAACGAAGGCCGTGTTTTGGATTGCGCGTTACCTCGAGCCGGCTATTCCTGAATCTAAGCCTTATTTCCAAATCTTCCCTTAATCAATGTAATACCTCATTATAGGACGGGTTTCTGAGCGGCGGGTGCACTCTACGAAGTCTGCGGTTCTGAAGGCATTTGCAAGACCGGTTCAGGCAAAAACTTCGGGTATTCGTCCTTTCTTTGGTTCAATTGGATAACCCTCTAGAACTTTCCCTCCCTTTTCTTTTACATATTCAATACAAGCCGAGAGCAGTTTAACACTAACCCCTTTATTTCTATAACACTTATCAATAAAAAAGCAGACGACTGACCATGCAGGGGTATCATCAATGCGTTTGAGTACCCCAGATTGTTCTAAAGAGGGAAATCTTTCACGGGGTGCAACTGAACACCATCCAACCGGTTTACCATCTGAATAAGCGAGAAGGCCTGGAATCTCTCCTGAATTTACGATGTTCCTCATCGCTCCCTTGTTTTTTTTACCCTTACTCTTCTCGAACTCAGAGCGTTTGAGTCTCCACTACATGC
>Ga0209519_10001103_pt1 | contig 11776 bp, 9 predicted proteins | sample Rifsed13ft1_FD_184005 | JGI IMG/M metagenome (GOLD analysis project Ga0209519, IMG submission 184005) | Soil microbial communities from Rifle, Colorado, USA - sediment 13ft 1 (version 2) | ecosystem: Environmental > Terrestrial > Deep subsurface > Rock core/Sediment | place: Rifle, Colorado...
AGCAACTTGGAGAAATATAAGGCGGAATATGGTGAAGATGTTCCCGTTACGGCACACCATCTTATTCGATCTGAAGAGGCCTGTTACATTTCTTCTTCCAAGGCGGTGGCTCTTGCCAAAAAAACAGGAGCGCGTTTGCATATTTTTCATCTGTCCACCGCCAAGGAAATGGATTTGTTCACGAACAAAATCCCTTTAGAAGACAAGAAAATTACTGCCGAGGTTTGCATACACCATTTGTGGTTCACAAATGAGGATTACGCCACCAAGGGAAACCTTATTAAGTGGAATCCGGCCGTAAAAACGGCTAATGACCGAAAGGTTCTTTGGGAAGCTTTGCTTGACGATAGAATAGATGTTATTGCCACAGACCATGCACCTCATACTTTAGAAGAAAAGAAACAACCCTATCTAAAAGCTCCCTCAGGCGGGCCTTTAGTTCAACATGCTGTCGTTGCCATGTTTGAATCGTATCATCAAGGGAAAATCAGCATTGAGAAAATTGTGGAAAAAATGTGTCACAATCCGGCCAAGATTTTCAAAATAGAAAAACGTGGTTTCATCAGGGAAGGATATTATGCCGATTTAGTTATCGTAAATTCCGGTTTACCATGGAGCGTGAAAAAAGAAAATATTTTTGCCAAGTGTGGTTGGTCTCCCTTTGAAGGATTTACATTCAAATCCAGAATTACACATACTTTCGTGAATGGGCAATTGGTCTATAATAATTTTAAAGTCAAAGAAATTCGCGCCGGGAAACGAATGTTATTTGATCGATAAAAAAAGACCAATTAGATGAAAAAAACAATGTCGTTTTTAGCAATTTTATTTCTGTTTTTATCCTGTGGGGAAAAAGCGGTTGAAAAACCAGATCGTCTTATTGAAAAAGAAAAGATGGTTAATATCATGTATGATTTAGCCATTTTGGAAGGGATAAAATATCAAAATCCAACCTCGTTGGCCACTTACAATATAAATCCATCTCAATATATTTATAAAAAATATAAAATAGACAGTTTGCAATTTGCGAAAAGCAATGTTTATTATGCCTCTAATTATGATGAGTATAAAGATGTTTTTGATGAAATCATCAAACGAATTGATGATCGAAAAGCAATAGTGGATTCATTGGTAAAGATTGAAAACAAGAAAAAGATCAAACTGGATTCCATCAAACTGAAAAAAGGAATTTCGACAGCTAAAGATACTTTGTTGCCGTTGAAAAAAAGAATTGAAAACTTCAAATTGGCAAAAAGGAACTTGAAAATAAAGGATTCGACTGCAGTCAAATGAAAAAGAGATTCGAGTTACAAACTTGACATTTCTTTAATGTATTGATGAACGTCCAGAAAATCTGTTGCCAATTCTGCTTTTATTTTTTCATTGGAATAAATGTTTTTAGAATAAGATGCTTTAGCCATCGCTTTCGTTAACTGCCTTTTTCTTCGAAAGAAGGTAGACAAAACCCAATCGATTCTCCAGCCAATTTCCATTAGGAAAGGCGTTGCCTGAATTGTGGGTCTTTTTATTTTTAACGCATCAGCCATAGTGTTCAAAATCTCACGAAAAACGATGTTTTGCGCAATTAGGGTATAGCGCTGATTTCGAATTTCACTTTTTATAAGTTGAACTGCGATTCTGACCACATCACTAACCGCAACAAATCCAGTGCTGCCCAAAGTATAAAAAGATAATCCATTGGCCACTTTCTTAAACAGCAGTCCGCTTCCTTGTTCAGGGAAGCCAGGGCCAATGATAATGCCTGGATTAACTACTAAAACATCCAAGCCTTCCTGCTGACCTCGCCAAATTTCCATTTCGGCGCCATATTTAGAAATGGCATAATCACTATGCGGTTTTTCTGGGTTCCATTCCGTTTCTTCGGTGATAATGGATTCATGTGCGGCCAAATCGCCAAGGGCCGCAGTAGAGCTTATGTAGCATAGTTTTCTTATGTCTTTTTCCAGGCAAAAATTAACAATGTTTGCGGTTCCTTCAATATTTGTTTTTCGGACTAAATTCTCTTCTTTTGGATCGAAAGAAATCAAGGCTGCACTATGATAGACATAATCAATTCCTTGAAAAGCATTTTCTAGGGAGGGAGTGTCGATAATATCTGCCTGCATCCATTCGATGGCGTCAAACAAATCGTTTTTTTTGTAAAGATCAAAAAGCGATTTTGTTTTTTCGATGCTTTTTAAATCACGATATATGGCGCGCACTTTCTCGCCGCCGATGCTTCGGGATTCTATTAAATGAAGTAATAAATGCGCTCCTACCAATCCTGTTCCTCCTGTGACTAAAATCATTTCGTAAAGATAATTAGTTTGTTGGATTTTTAGAGCGATTGATTTTCAAATTATGCAATTAAAACTATCTTTGTGAAAATTGATTTTTAGAAAATGAAAAATATTATTTCCGAATTACAATGGCGCGGATTGGTTCACGACATCATGCCTGGAACCGAAGAACAACTTCAAAAAGAAATGACGACGACTTATATAGGCTTTGATCCAACCTCAGATTCTCTGCATATTGGGAGTTTGGTGCCAATCATACTTCTGGTTCATTTGAAAAATTTCGGACATAAGCCAATTGCATTGGTTGGTGGAGCCACGGGAATGATCGGTGACCCTTCTGGAAAATCGGATGAGAGAAACCTGTTGGACGAAGCGACTTTAGACCGTAACGTTGAGGGAATAAAAAAGGTGTTGTCCCGTTTTCTTGATTTTAATTCGAAGGATGTAAATGCGCCAGTTCTGGTGAATAATTACGACTGGATGAAAAACCTATCCTTTATTAATTTTGCTCGTGATGTGGGTAAACGCATTACGGTGAATTATATGATGGCCAAGGATTCTGTCAAGAAAAGACTGTCAGGTGAAGGCGAGGGCATGTCTTTCACGGAATTTACCTATCAGTTAATCCAAGGATACGATTTTTATCATTTGCATAAAGAATACAACTGTTTGTTACAAATGGGCGGTTCTGACCAATGGGGAAATATTACCACTGGAACGGAATTAGTGCGTCGTATGAATGTAGGCGAAGAAGCCAAGGCCTACGCGATGACTTGCCCGCTGATTACCAAAGCCGACGGGACAAAATTCGGGAAATCAGAAGGTGGAAATGTTTGGTTGACGGCTGACAAGACTTCGGTATATAAATTTTACCAGTTTTGGATGAACACCACTGATGTGGACGCGGAAAAGTACATTAAGATATTTACATTTTTAGACAAGGATACAATCGATAATTTGATCGAAGAGCATAAAGTAGCTCCCCATATGAGGGCTTTGCAAAAAATATTGGCCGAAGAATTGACCGTTTTTGTACATTCGAAGAAAGAACTAGAAAAAGCAATTAAAGCGTCCAATATCTTGTTTGGAAATGCAACAGCCGAGGATTTAAAACAACTGGATGAAGCCACTTTCTTAGAAGTTTTTGATGGGGTACCTCAGGCTGAAATAGCAAGAAACGAAATTGAAGCGGGAATCGATATCATCACTGTTTTGAATGAAAAGACAGGGTTCTTTAAGTCGAATGGTGAAGCAAGACGTGCTTTGACTGCCAATTCAATTTCTGTTAATAAAGAAAAGGTGAAGGAAGATTTTGTGCTTTCAACAAAAGATCTGATCAACAACCAATTTGTGTTGTTGCAAAGCGGAAAGAAGAATTATTTTGTTGTGAGAATTGTTTAAACTGAATCAACTTTTATAAAACCATCAAATTGCAACCACGAATATCAGAATTATCAAAACGTCCCAATACCTCGAAAGAGTTGTTGGGATTTTTTTTGCCTAAATCCTGAGTGGCAATAAAAGAGCAGGAGTTGATATTGGCCAAATCGATTACATTCAGCCCGCCTGTTTTTCCTTGCGGAATGTAGCTTAAAGCGTCTTCGCTATCACGGACAAGAATTTGCATCCAGGAAGGACATTCAAATACGCCGTTTCCTAAAGAATAGGCTTGAGAAAGTAATTCGGTCATTCCGTATTCAGAATGTATCATTGATACTCCAAAACCTTCACATAGTTGTTCGTGCAGTTCTTCGCGAATCATTTCTTTGCGTTTGCCTTTCATGCCTCCGGTTTCCATGATGATGGTATGCTGTAATTGGAAATACTGCTTTTCGATCAAATCCAATAGTGCGTAGGTAACGCCAATAAGGATTACATTTTGGCCTGATTGGTCCAGTTCGATAAGTTTCTCGATCAGTTCGTCATGGTTGTGCAGGTAAAAACCGCTATCGGAATGGTTTGATAGTTTAATCAAGTCTTCTACCATGTAAATCAATGAGGAACCTTCCCGTTCGAGATAAGAAGGGAGTAATGCCAAAACGACATAATCTTCTATGTTTCCATAAAATTCTGAAAACCCTTGTCGATAACTTTCTTCATAGATGGAAGTGTCAGTTACTAAATGTTTGCTCGTATTTGTCCCAGTGGTACCGCTGCTGGTGAAGGTGGCTTCAATTGCATTTGTATTGGAAACCACTTTGTGGCTTTTGAAAAACTGAATGGGTAAAAACGGGATTTGCTGCAGTGATTTTACTTTTGGCACATCTGTTTTTAATAGGTCGCAAAACTCTTTGTAGACCAAGTTGTTTTCATATTGGAAACGGAACACTTTTAAGGCTATTTTTTCAAATTGCTTTTGACTCGAAATGGAAAATATGGTAGTGTCAGTGATCAAAAATTTTTATTGCAAAGGTATAAATTTTAATAATCCTTTCGGTTTTTTAAACGCCTCGTAATTTCAAATAAAAAAGCTCCAATTTGACTTGGAGCTTTAGGGTTATTTTACGAAGTAATTTTTATCTTACAATAAGTTTTCTGGTAGCTGAGGCGTTGTCCTCGGTAATTTTTATGATATAAACACCAGAGTTAAGATTCGATACATTTAGTTCTCTTGAACTAATCAATGTCTGAAGTACTTTTTTTCCTAAAAGATCAAAAATAATTATTTCTTTTTCTGAATCGTTTTTGGTGGAAATATACACTTTGCCATTGCTCACGGGATTTGGGTACAAGTTGAGACCTTCGATAACGGAAGTTTCTTGTGGTTTTGGTTGTTGCTTTAAGTCTTGAGCATTGAGGCTCAAGGAAAAGAAAAAGACCAGTAAGATTGCACTATAAAAGTAATTTTTTGTCATTAGCTTGATATTGATTAGTAAATATACAAAATATATTTCAAAAAGCATACCAAAAAAAAACATCCTGATTGCTCAGGATGTTTGATATAAAGTAAAAGACTGTTTGTTACAAATTCCCTAATAAATTAACACCATCAACAATAGCCCAAGCTCCAGGAGTCAGAGCTGCTCCGGTTGCTGTTGTGCTTGTTGTGAAGTTAGCAGTTGGGAAAGCTACCGTAAAAGTAGATGCACCAGCACCCCATAAAGTAGTGTTGTCGGCAATTTTTACATTTAGCATTTTTATTTTCCCAGTAAGAACTTGATTTGTGTTTGTAGCTGCATCTTGTATTCTTACTGAAGTAGCGTTAGCAGTTGTGTAACCTGAAATCACAATATTAGAATATTCTCCGTTTCCTTCTTTTTTGAATTGGATAGCGTCTATTTCTGTTGGGTTACCAGCTTCAGTAACTGTTCCGGCTGCTCTTCTTAAAGTGATGTTCGATACTTTTGGGCCGAATGCATTGTTTACACTTTTTGCTTCGATTTCCATTCCAAAATTTCCAGCTCCAGTTTGATAAGCATACCAGTTAGTGTTTGCTTGACCTTGCCATCCGTCTTGCCAGTCAAAAGAATCATCAGTGTTTCCGTAAGAAATAAGGTTTTTAGCACTTACCGTTCCTCCGTAAAATTCAAATCCGTCATCAGCTCCTTTGTATGAAACTAAGTTTTCTAATACTGTCCCTGAACCTACTGCGTAGAATGAAAATCCATTCATTTCAGAGTTTCCGTCCAAGATTTTTTTACCTGCATATTCTACACGAACATATTTTAAAGATCCACCATTATGAGTTGAATTTGTACCACCATAAACAATGTTTGTCCCATCTTCAGAAGTTGCGGTAGTAATAGGGGTTCCGTCAGCAGTTTTTCCGGAAACAATTGGAGCATCACCAAACATGATTATACCACCCCAAGAACCTGCAGTTTTTGACTTTTCAGTAAATACAACTGGTTCAGCAGCTGTCCCTGAAACATTTAATTTCCCTCCGTTTTCTACTAACAAAGCATCTGTACCGTTTGATGCATCAGCAGTAACGACTGAACCGGCTTCAAAAGTTAGTGTAGCACCACTTTTTACTCTAACCGTACCGCTTAGTGCATAAGTGCCTTTTGCGTACGTTTTTGATGCTGTAATATCACCCGTGATATCGCCTGTTGCGGTTGGAGGTGTAGTCACTACATCATTGTCACTTGAAGTACAACTTGTAAAAACTAAGCTTAATAAGGTAAGGCTAAATACTAATTTTTTCATTTTTAATGATTTTAAAATTATAGTTTTTTTGTTATTTATTATATTCAAAAGTACATCGACTCTCCTGAAATTTAGTTATGTAATTGTTACTAAAGTATTATATAACAATGAATTTTATGTAAAGTTTATGTTGCTAAGAGGAACAAAAAAAAGAGCTTTATCAGCTCTTTTTTGTTGCGGTTTTTAAAACGTGTATCCTATGTTAACAGAGAATCCGACTCCTTTTTTAAATTCTTTGAGTACTAAAGAATCTTCGGTGATTTTTAAAGTGCTTTCCGTGCCTAGCTCTTTTCTGTAACTTGGATTTAGGATGTTGTCTACTGCAAATTTAAGTTCAAGATTTTTCGAAATGGAGTTCGTCCAGATGAAATCTAATTTGCTAAATGATTTTTCATAAATGTGATCAATTCCTGATGAACCCACTGCGAAAATTCTATCCCCGTAAACATTATACACTAATGTCATTGAGTTTTTCCAATCTTTTCTCAAAACGAAATCGTATTTTAAATCGGAATTGATTAACCAGTTTGAAGCACCTTGCAGTTTGCGATTTGTACCATTTTCTAATTCGTTTCCTTGTTTAGTAGGATCTACTTTTACATCAGTACTCATCAATGAAGTATTGAAACCTAAGGAGAAGTTAGAAAGTGATTCGTTAATTCTGCTCAATTGGAAAAGCATTTCAATCTCAGCCCCAAAAATAACCGCTTGCTCTGAGTTTTTAAATGTTGTAATCTGTCCACCGCTATTTGCAGTCGGTTTAAAAACCCTTTCGATAGGATTATTGATTACTTTTCCAAACACTCCTACAGCAAATAATTCTTTATTATCAGGGAACAATTCATATTTGAAATCGGCATTGTAGTTTTCACTGTCCTTCAAATTTGGATTTCCACTTTCCGAAGTTCCATCTGCATTGATGTAGTTTATAGGTAACAATTCCATTGCAACTGGTCGCGTGATTGTTTTTGCCAATGAAAGTCTCAAATTACTATTTTCATTTAAAATGCGTTTTGCATTTACCGAAGGTAAAATATCAAGTTTGTCGGCGGTTTTTTTGCGGAAAGCATTTCCGAAAGGATCTCCCTGCTCTCTGTATTTTATAGTACGAGTGGAGCTTTCTCCTCTGATTCCAGCATTCAAATCCCATTTTTCACCAAACTTCATGAACAGATTGAAATATCCGGCATTGATAAACTGATTCAATTTTACTTTATAATCTCCGTTTGATTCTTCTTGCACATACAGAATCCCATTGTTGATATCATCATTTATGTTTCCGCTGATCGTGTTCAAGTTAGCGGTGTAGTTTTTCTCTATACTTCTCCTTCCTGAAAAGAAGCGGTACGTAGACTGCATGTCATTTAACGAACTGTTGTATCCGACAGATAATACATTAGGTTTTTCGTCTTCTCCAAATTTTAAATTATATTCTAAAAGTGAAGAGTAATAAAAGTTCCCTTTTACGTCAAGGAATTGACGATTCAAGTTGTTTCCACCGTAAGACATGTTGATTTCATTCTCGTTTACTTTGATCCCAGAGATGAATTTTCTGTCAGGCTGCTGGAAAGAAGTTTTTACGTAAGAACCTCCGGCTTTTATACTGTGTTTACCGTCTTCTGTTAGTTTGTAATCTCCGTATAATTGTGTGTTCCAATAGTTCGATTCTTCATATTGGTTCATACGGATAAGGTTATCTGTCTGATTGGCTAAACTGTTTGTGTATCCTAGCTGATCTTGGATTTTACTTTCAGTAGCTTTAATTAAAAATGTATTAAAATTTAAATTAAAACGGTTTGTTTTGTATTTCATTCCAGCTAAACCAGAAAATGTAGTCTGGTAACTGTATTGGGTATTGTATAAATTATTATCGTAGTTGCCTTGACCAAGGTTAAACGTTCTGTCTACACCTTCTCTAAAAGAGTATTTATTGTCAAAATTGAATGACATAATGTAGCTAATGTTTCGTTCGTTCTTAAGATTGAATTTTTGAGCATGTAAAAATCCAATGCTAGAATTCAAGGGACTTTTTGTGCTGTTAACGTCCCATGATTTTTTACCAAATCCATTTTCGTATTCAGCTGGAGAAAGTTTTTGCCCGCTGGGAACTGATCCGAAAATTCCAGGAAGTGCTCTGTCATTACCAATCATCCCTAAAGTTCCCTTAGCAGAATTTGCGTCGTCCGAAAGTAAGAAGTCTTGAAGATTATTGTTAGTGGTATAGCCAAAACCAATATTCAACTTAGTGATGTTTTTAGGTTGAGGTGTTTCAATATTAACGGTTGCTCCGGCAAAATCTCCAGAAATATTAGGATTGAAAGTTTTGTAGATATTCAAAACTCCAACAACATCGGTAGGAAATAGATCCAACGGAATGATTTTTTTGAAAGGACTGTTAGAGGGCGACTGTAAATCATTTATCAATAAGTTATTGTAGCGGTCTTCTAGTCCCCTGATGAATAGTCCCCTACCATCGACTTTAGTTATTCCGGTAATTTTTGTCAAACCTTCTTCAACGTCACTGACTCCTTTGCGGGCCATTTCTTGTGAGCCGATACTTTGTTTGATCACCACCGCTTGTTTTTGGTCTAATAATAAAGCAGTCTCTTTTTCTCGATTTACTGTCGCCCTTATAATTACATCATCAAGTTTATAACTGGATGCCCCCAGTGCTTTGTTTGCTGTTATTGTTTCTCCGCTATTTACTGCAACAGGAATTTCGATAGATTCGTAACCAATAAAGCTATACTGTATTACATAATCGCCGGCAGGGACATTTAAGGTATATTTACCGTCAATATCCGTTGTAGTATTGAATGAAGTACCTTTTAGTAAAACATTTGCAAAAGGTAGTGTTTCGTTGTTTGAATCTTTATCAGTTAGTACTCCAGAAATAATACCTTTGTTTTGTGCAAAAGTTAGGGTACTGATAAAAAGCGTTAAAATGAATAATTTCAGTTTCATAATTGAATTTAATTTTTTGCAAAGTAAAGGCGCTATTGTTATGATGAGGTTATCGAGTCATTACCATTTGGTATCTTTAGTATTAACAAATAGCGGCTATATTAAATAACGGTTAAGCCCTTTTTTTAACAATTGATTTATTGTTATATTTACAATTGCAATTAAAAAACATTGAATTCTAAGGATAAAATTCAATGACTAAATATAATTTTTGCCAAACATGAAAAAAAAACACACGAAGATCTTATTGGTTGATGATGAACCGGACATTCTAGAAATTGTAAGCTATAATCTCACCCAAGAGGGATATCAAATTTTTACGGCCGCGAATGGGAAAGAAGCGGTATTAAAAGCAAAAAAAGAATTGCCTGACCTAATAATCATGGACGTGATGATGCCTGAAATGGACGGCATGGAAGCTTGCGAAAATATCAGGAAAATTCCAGAACTAAGTAATGTAATTATTACTTTTTTGACCGCAAGAAGTGAGGATTATTCGCAAGTTGCGGGATTTGATGCCGGTGCGGATGATTATATCACAAAACCGATAAAACCCAAATTATTGGTAAGTAAGGTTAAAGCCCTATTACGTCGATTAAAAGAAACGGGTCAAAATAGCGAAACACTAAATGTAGGGGGAATAGAAATAAACCGCGAAGAATATAAAATAGTAAAAGATAATATTGAAATAGCGCTTCCCAGAAAAGAGTTTGAATTATTTTATCTCTTGGCTTCTAAACCAGGTAAGGTATTTAAGAGGGATGAAATTCTGGATAAAGTTTGGGGAAATGAGGTTGTCGTTGGCGGAAGAACGATAGACGTCCATATCAGAAAGCTTAGAGAGAAAATCGGGGAGGATCTTTTTAAGACCATTAAAGGGGTTGGCTATAAATTTGAAGTTTAAACATAATAAATGCAATGAGTTTTTTGGTGGGATAATGACCGGAATTATTTATCTTGTCTATTTTAACTACTCAAGAATAATATAAATGAAAATCAGTTTTAAAAAAACCTACAAATTTGCCGTAAAATCAGCCTTATACATCAGTCTTTTTTCAACGGCCTTTGTGGTATTGTTAGCGGCTATGATATTTAATTATACTTCGAATAGCTTATGGCTTTTTGGGACTGTTTTTATTCTAATAAGTTATGTTTTTTCATTTGTGGTTCTACAGTATCGAGTAGAGCGTTTTATTTACAGAAGGGTAAAGAAAATATATGACGATGTATCTTTATTGGAGTCCAGTTCCTTAATCAATTACCCCATAACTACTGATATGGAAACCCTTACCAGGGAAGTGAAGAAATTTGCTACAGACAAAAAACTCGAAATTGAAATGCTTAAGGTTCGCGAGGAATACCGCCGTGAGTTTCTTGGTAACGTTTCCCACGAACTAAAAACCCCGCTTTTTACAGTTCAGGGTTATATTTCTACCTTACTTGACGGGGCAATGGAGGACAAGGTAATTCGCAAAAAATATCTGAAACGTGCCGAAAAAGGAGTGGAGCGATTAATCTATATCGTGGAGGATTTAGACATGATAACTAAACTTGAAGTAGGTGATTTGTATCTTGATTATTCTAAATTTGACATTGTAAAATTGATTCAGAACGTGTTTGATTTGCTGGAAATGAAAGCGGAGAAAAAGAAAATCACACTAGCCTTCGAAAATTATCATATCCTGCCCAATTTTGTATGGGCTGATAGAGACCGTGTACAACAGATTGTTGAGAATTTGATCGTTAATTCTATTAAGTACGGAAAAATCAATGGAACTACTGAAGTAGCGGTAGTTAACCTGACAAAAGAAAAAGTACTCATCCGAATCAGTGATAATGGTGAGGGAATAGAGAAACAAAACATACCAAGGTTATTCGAGCGTTTTTACCGCGTAAACAAAAGTGGTTCTCGATCAGAGGGAGGTTCCGGATTAGGGCTTGCGATTGTAAAACACATTATAGAGGCACATAAGGAAAAAATATATGTAGAGAGCGAATTTGGTATTGGTTCCGAATTTTCTTTTACACTTGAAAAGGCCCACGCACAAATCGTCTCGGTAAAACGACCGCAACTGTAATAGCTAATATCTCATTGTGTTTAGCCGTCTCCTGGCTTTTAAATAACAAGGTCTATTTTTTTTAAAGAAATTTTGCTTTATCCAAAAACCGAATAGTTTTACTTTAGGCTGCTGCGCAATATCGAGTCGTTCAGGAACGCAGTGATTTTTGAATCTTCTTTGCTTTTATCGAGATCGATAAAGTAGGGGAGATTTTTTATTAGCAAAATTTGAAAATGCGCCATAGCTATTTTCTTCTTTGTTAATGAAGTGCACGTTCGTATGCCGAATTACATTATTGTATTG